>Ga0222749_10000884_pt1 | contig 16642 bp, 11 predicted proteins | sample IncBWH2Mmetat_FD_197234 | JGI IMG/M metagenome (GOLD analysis project Ga0222749, IMG submission 197234) | Metatranscriptome of lab incubated forest soil microbial communities from Barre Woods Harvard Forest LTER site, Petersham... | ecosystem: Environmental > Terrestrial > Soil > Temperate... | reverse complement strand
CGGGAAGCTGGTCGAGTACCAGTTCCTCCGGGGTCCCATGAAGGAGGTCCTCGCGGCGGTCCACAAGGGGGCCAACTTCCTGGAGGAGGAGCGCCGGCGGATCGGCACCGACCACTCCGAGATCGGCGCGTGCCTCTGCGAGCGGTGGCGGTTCCCCCTGCCGATCGTCGAGGCGGTCCGCCACCATCTGGACACCCCCGAGCAGCTCGAGGAGCTCCAGCTGCCTCGCGAGGCTCACGTGGTCGCCGCCCTCTGCCATCTGTCCCGGAACGGTCTCTCGCCGGCGGCCTCCGAGGCTTGGGGAGTTTTTCTCCGGCTTCCCGCGGAGAAGATCGACGACCTCCGGGCCGAGGCGTCGAGGCTTTCGGCCGGAAGCCTCAACGAGGTCTTCATCCCCGCGTGAGACCCGCCGTCGCCGTGCTCCTCCTCCTCCTCCCGCAGGAGGGGCCCGTGAAGACGGGGGTCGAGATCCTCGTCCGCGACGGGTTCAAACCCCTCCAGGGGAGGCGCGTCGGCCTGGTCACCAACCACACGGGCCGCGACCGGGCGGGGCGGGCCACCATCGACCTCCTCCAGGCCGCCCCGGGCGTGACCCTGGTCGGGCTCTTCAGCCCCGAGCACGGAATCCGCGGCGAGGCGGATGCGAAGGTCGCCAGCGGGAAGGATGAAAAGACCGGACTCCCCATCCACAGCCTCTACGGGAAGACGACCAAGCCCACCGCGGAGATGCTCAAGGACGTGGACGTGATCGTCTTCGACATCCAGGATGTGGGCGCCCGCTTCTACACCTACAACACGACGCTCGCGCTCGTCCTGGAGGCGGCCAAGGAGAACGCGAAGGACGTGCTCCTGCTCGACCGGCCCAACCCGGGCGGAGGCGAGGCCGTCGAGGGGCCGGTCCTGGAGGAGGCTCTCCGCGGCGACTTCATCGGCTACTTCCCCATCCCGATGCGCCACGGGATGACCCTCGGAGAGCTGGCGACGCTCTACAACACGGAATTCAAGATCGGGTGCCGGCTCGAAGTCGTGAGAATGGAGGGGTGGCGGCGCTCGATGTACTACGACCGGACGGGGCTTCCTTGGGTCAACCCTTCCCCGAACATGAGGTCGCTGGAGGCGGCGATCTCGTACCCCGGACTCGGTGCGCTCGAAGCGACGAACCTTTCGGTCGGCCGGGGGACCGGGAGGGCGTTCGTGCTGTACGGGGCGCCGTGGATCGACGGGCCGAAGCTGTGCGGTGAACTAAACGGCCGGGGCCTCGAGGGGGTCCGATTCAAACCCGCGACGTTCACGCCCGCGGTCGAGCCGGGGATGCCCCGGTTTCCCCACGCGGAGAAGGAGTGCCAGGGCTTCGAGGTCGAAATAACGGACCGGGCGAAATACCGGCCGGTGACGGCGGCGCTCCACGCCTACGACGCGATTTACCGTCTCTACCCCAAGGACTTCGCCTTCGGCCGGTCGCACCGCTTCTTCGGCCTGCGTTCCGTCGAGAGCGACCTGAAGTCCGGCAGATCCCCCGCCCAGATCGAGGCCTCCTGGCAGCCCGAGCTCGACCGCTTCCTCAAGGCGCGACAGAAGGCCCTGATCTACCCCTGAGGCGGCAGCCTACTTCAGCTTGCCGATGATCTCGGCGATCTGCTTCTCCGCCGTATCGTGGACCAGCTGGCAGGTGCCCGCGCCGTGATGGCCGCCGCCGCCGTAGCTCGCGCAGAGGTCGCCGACGTTCACCTTGCAGGTCCGATTGAAGATGCTGTGGCCGATCGCGCAATTGACGGTCTTCCCCTCCTTGCCTCGGAGGATGCGCACCTCGACGTTGCCCTTGGGATGCAGCGTGTAGATCAGGAACCGGTTCCCCACCGGCGCGTCCTTCACCGTGCGCAGGTCGGTCACAATCACGGTCCCATCGAGCTTCGAGTTCTTCTTGAGAAGTGCCTTGAACTCCTCCTGCTCCTGGAGCACCCGGTCGACGCGCTTCTTCACCTCCGCGTGCTGGAGGACTTTCTCGAGCGGAACCTCCTTCACGTACTCGACCAGCCAGCGGAAGTACTTCTGGAACTCCGGGCCCAGGCCCGTCCGGGGGTCCAGCGTATAGCCGAGCAGGATCCAGCCCTTGGGATCGGTCACATCCTCCGGGGTCAGCTGCGCACTGTCCAGGCGGTCGGTCGCCTCGAGCAGGACCTTGAACTTGTCGAACTCGGGCTTCTTGTAGTAGTCATAGACGACGCGGGCGGCGCTCGGCGCGACCGCGAACTTCCCCTTGAACTTGCCGATGTCCGAGAGCTTCCGCTCCTCGGAGACGTGATGGTCGAACCAGAGGCCGCACCCCTTGACGTACGGCAGGTTGACGACGACATCCTCCGCGTCGCACGGGATCTTCCCATCCTGCACATCCTTGGGGTGGGCAAATCGAATCTCGGTGACCTTTTCGGCCATGCTGATGAGGACGGCGCTGGTCAGGCCGTCGAGGTCGCCGCGGGTCAGGACGCGCATCGTTTCTCTCCGGAATGGACGAGAGAAGTGTAGCCCACGAACATGGCCGGGGCAAGGCGGCCCGGTCAGAAGCTCAGGCCCAGCTGAATCATGAGCAGGCGGTCGCCGGAATCGCCCAGGCCCGGCGTGAGGTTGACTTGGACCGTCGTCTTGACGAAAAGGTTGCGCGTGAAGAAGTAGCCGCCGCCCGCCTCCAACCGCGTCAGGTCGCGATCCCACTGGTGCCCCAGCGCATCGCTGAAATAGATCTGCGCGATCCTCACGGCCCCGAAGAGTCCCGGCAGGAACGTGTACTTGGCCTCGACGTACCACGTCCACAGGTCGAGGGCCTTCACCGCCGGCGACTCGAACCGCGTCCAGTACACCTCGGCCCATATCTCGAGGCTGCCTTTCGCGAACCAGACGTCGAGGCCCGCCAGCGTCTGGGGAAAGTCACCGGCGTGGCGTCCAGGCGGCACGCCCGGGCCGTTGTCATGCTCCACGGGACCGCGCGACCACGTCGCCCCGATCTTGGTGCTGATGTCCGGCGTCCAGGACGCATGCAGGTAGAGGTCCGGAGACCGGAAGTCCCCCGCTCGGAACGTCCAGTTTTCAGGGAGCGTGCCAGGCGCCGCGTTCATCACCGCCACGTCGTACGAAAATGCCCCCACGGACCCGAATCCCATCGCCCCGGTGCCGTAGACCTCCTCCCAGATCGGGACGTACCAGTCCTTGAATTCGCGGGCGTCGCGGTTCACCGTCAGCGCCCCAGGCATCTGCTTGAGACCCACGAACGCCGTCACGCCGTCATAGGGGAGCGGCCAGGTGGTGAGTGGATTCTTCCGGGGATCGCTCCGCTCGATGAAGTTGCCGACGGGCGCGGGGAATTTCCCCGCCTCCAGGTTGACCGCCGGAAGATCGGGGACCATGAACCGAATCCAGGCCTGCTCGATCCGTTCCCCCAGGACGCCCTGCCCCGCCGTGGTTCCGTCCATCCGCCCCTCCACCGACGCGGCGATCCACTTGTCGTAGAAGGCATCGAAAACCAGGTCGAGACGGCCGTTGATCGCCGGACTGTCGGCGGGCCTCGAGCGGCGGTATCGCCCGCTTCGGAGCTCGGGATCCTCGACCGTCACCCCGGGCGCCTCCTTTCCGAAGGCGATGAAGTCGAGGACCGCCTCCCCGCCGAGCCGGACCTCAAACTCTCCCCACGACCACCGCTTGTCGAGGTCGTCCAGCGCCCGCGCCCAATCCAGGAGATCCGCCGGCCCGTCGTCCTGGACCGGCGCCATGCATCCGACGGCGAGGAGCGCGGCGATCACGAGATCGCCTCGAAGATCTTGATGGGATAGCTCAGGCCCTTCACGACGACCGGTTCGAGCTCCTTGACCTGGATCCGGTCGCCCAGCTTTTCCCGCGTCTGCTTCGTGATGAGCACCTGGCGGGGCGCCGCCTTGCCGCAGATCCGCGAAGCCAGGTTCACCTCCTCGCCGATCAGCGTGTACTCCAGGCGGCTCCGGCCGCCGACCTTCCCGCAGACCACCTCGCCGGTGTTGATCCCGATCCCGCTGTAGAAGCTGGCCAGGCCTCGGGCGGTGCGCCGGTGGTTCCACCGCTCCATCTGCTTCTGCATCTCGATCCCCGCCTGGACGGCGTGGAGGGCGTGGTTCTCGAGGGGTTTGGGGGCGCCGAACATGGCCATCAGGCCGTCTCCCAGGAACTTGTTGACCAGCCCGCCGTGCCGCTCGATGGCGCTGGCGAGCAGGTCCATGAGTTCATTGAGCATCACGACGACGTCGGCCGGATCCATGCCCTCCGTCCCGCTGGTGTAGCCGCGGATGTCCATGAAGACGATGGTGATGACGCGCCGCTCGCCGCCCCGCTCGGTCCCTCCCTTGAGGAACTCCTCGGCCACGTCGCGGGAGAGGGTCTTTTCCATGATCTCCTGCCGCTTACGGAGGCCGATGGTCATCTCGTTGAACGCCTCGGCCAGCCGACCAATCTCGTCACGCCCGGCGACCTCGACCTTCACAGCATAGTCGCCCGAGGCGATCTTGTGCGTCGCGTCGACCAGGCGCTCGACCGGATGCGAGACTCCCCGTGAAATGAAGGAGCTGACCAGGGCGGCGATGAGGACGGCTACCGCGATCCCGGCGGCACCGAATCCCAGGGCCCGGGAGCGTTCCGTGTCAAACTCGCTCACGTCATAGAGAAACAAAACCATCTGGAGTTCGGACTTCATGGACGTCCACGCATCGGCCAGGTATCGGTTCCCGCCCACATGCACCGCTCCGCTCGTCCCGAGGGTCCGGTTCCACCCGGGGATCGACGAATAGACGATGGCCTCCCCGTTCAGGAGCGCGATCTCGATCCCGAGGTTCTTGTGGATCCGATCCAGGAACGGCGTCAGCCTCCTCCCGAGGATGAACAATCCCTTGTCCGGTTCCACCTTGGTGGCGAGGAAGGGCTGGCCATCGAATTCGGTCAGGACTTCCCTCTTCTTCTCGTCCTTCATCCAGGGTTGGATCGGGTGGGAGCAGCCGGGCTTGCACACGTGATCGCCCAGATGACGAAGAAGGACTTCGTCCTTCTTGCCGCGGGCCTCATAGAAATCGGGCTCGGTCAAGACCAGGAGTTCGTCGCGGATCTGCTCCTTGAGCGCGGTCGTCGCTCCGGATTCAGCGGCCTCAGTGATCGCGGCCTCGAAGCGGGGCGTCGCGAACGGTTTTCGCCACGCCTCCAGCTGCTTGAATTGCTCGGAGAGGACGGCTTCCATCTCCGCCCGCGTCCGGGCCAACCCCTCCATCGCGGTGGTCTCGAGCCGCGACCGGATCCGGGTCAGGGCCGCGCCTACGGCCGCGCCGACCAGGAGGGTGGCCGGAAGGAGAATCGCCAGGAAGATCTTGGCTCGGAATCTCACCGCGCGCTGCAGCAGGCCGCGCCCTGCGCGCCCGCTGCCCGCTCGGCCGGTGAACCGTCGATGCGGACGAGGGTGAGGTCGATTTTCGCCCCCTCCGCCCTCACTTCGATCTCCTGGCGCACGGGATCGAAGAACTCCTTCCAGGCGACCAGCGTGTACTTCCCGGGGGGGACTCTCGGAACCACGTACGCCCCGTCCTCCTTCGCGATGGCAAAGTAAGGATGGTCGAAGACGTGGATGTAGCCGCGCATGTGCTCGTGGATCTCGCAGCGGAGGTCCCAGCGCCCCTTCGCCTCGAATTTCTCCTCCTTGGAGTCTCCCTTCGGGTAGCGCCCAAGCTCGATCCTCTTGATCTTCGAGTACGAGAAGACGTTGTGGTACAGATCGTCACCGTTGGGGAACCGGACCGTCGTCCCGACCTGGATCGCGAGGATCCGCGGACGGAACTCGAGGCCCTCCTGCCTCATCTCCACCTTCGCCTCGGCGGCCTTCGAAGCCGGCGCACCCTCCAGCCAGACCACCACCGGCGAGGGATCGGGGTCCCTGCGGCCCACAAGGTTCGGACCGTACTTGATCTTCTCGCGCAGCTTCTTCTGGGCCGCGCCTTCGGTGGCGGTCACCTTGCCGCTGACGGAGGCGCCTTCCTGGGCCGGCGGCCGCGCGCAGACGAGAGCAAGAGCGAGAAAGAACCGAAGCATGCCGGTATCTTACTCGCGGGTTGAGGGACGCGCAAGGAAGGGGGAAAAGAGCGGGGGCGGAACGCGATTCGCGTCCCGCCCCCGGCGAGTTCACGGTTCGAGCTCGACTTCCCAGTAGGCGCGGCTGAGGAACTGGTCCCACGACTCGCGCCGCTCGCGCGGCGGGAACTGGGCCAGCGCCTTCCAGGACGGCTTCCGAGGGGCCCTGCGCAGCTTCATCCCGGACTGTTCCGGGGTGCGATCCGCCTTTCTCGTGTTGCAGGCAACGCACGCCAGGACGCAGTTCTCCCAGCGGGAGTAGCCGCCCTTCGAGCGCGGGAGCACGTGGTCAATCGTCAGTTCCGACGGCCCGGGCTGGGACCCGCAGTACTGGCAGCTGTAGTGGTCCCTCTTGAAGAGATTCCTCCGCGAGAAGACCACCGCCCGCTCGCCCCGCCCCTCGTACGTCTTCAGGACGATCACCTCGGGCACGACGAGCGCCATCCTGGGCGAACGGATGAGAGCGTCCTGGAACGCGACCTTGGCCCGCGACACGTCGTTCCAGCTCCTGAGGTCGTGGGTCTGGAACGTCCCCGGCTCGATGATCAACGCCGAGCCTTTGGCCACGAGGCTGATCGCCGTCTGGACGGTCGTCGTCTGGATGGGCGCCCAGTGCCGGTTGAGCACAAGCGCCGGACGTTGGAGCACGGCCGCTGCAGTCATCTTCCACCATTATACCGGGCCAGAAGGGAATTTGAAGTTGGAGCCCCCGCAGGGAGTCGCGCCCTGTCCTCGACGTTCGTAGCGTCGGATGCCTCTCGTACACCACGGGGGCGTGGCGTCCCGGGAGGGAGTCGCACCCTCCCCTCGAGCTTCGGAGGCTCGGATGCGTCTGCTACACCACCGGGACCAGCGATTGAAGATGGAGCCCCCGCCCGGAGTCGCGCCGGGCCCCGCGCGTTAGGACCGCGCGATGCGTCTCCTACACCACGGGGGCTTGAGGGACCGTCCGCCGCCTTTCATGCCTCCTCTCGGCCTCGCCGCCGGCAGGGCTTACCCCATACGCTCCCGGCAGGAATCCCCCTGCCGCGCGAACCGGCCAAGCTCACTCCCAGGGGGCAGGTGCAAACGGGGCCTTGCGGACCCTGCCTCGCCCTGTGCCTCCTCCCGCGGACGGGAGGCGTGGAGCTTACGGACACCCTTTTGGGCCGTCGTCCCCTGGGCATTCAACGACAGACCGGACGGTCCGGAATCTTCTGGTGGGGGCCTTGAGGCGCGACCTCTCGGCCCCCGTCGGAGACCCCGGACTCGCACCGGGCCTGTGCCTGTTCCCGAAACAGGTGGGGCGCTACCTCCCCATGTCTCCGTTTAGTGTCTGGAGGTGCGAAGGTTGGTGCGGTCGGTGGGATTCGAACCCACAGGAACCACGTCCTCAGCGCGGTGCGTCTACCGAAGTTGCGCCACGACCGCGTGTTCTGCTAGAAGGACGATGCCCGGTGAGGGTCGTACCTTCATTGGATTGGCTCGATTTGAGCGAGGCCTCGGCTTGACACGATTGGTACCGGTCACTGGGCGCGTCTCCGACAGTGGCGAGCATCCAGCATTAGGTTTCTCTCGACGTCTAATGTTTTGATCCGGAGGTAAGGCCGCACGAGCCAGAGAAATTGGCGAGCAGCCTCAAACGCCAATACACACTCGTACAGAATCTGCCACCTTGGATTCCTAGGAGTCCGCTGATGAACAGAGCCGGAGCCAGTAACGGTGCTTGCCCAATCGAGCACCGAACGGCAGTTGTTCGAGATGCGCACCATCAGCTTTCCGTACTTCCGCCCATTACGAGAAGCCTTACGCCCAAAGAAGCCGACAGAGCCTTCGCCGTCGAACAACCCAGCGAGATAGGCTTTGGTTACGTCGTCCATGTAACCAAGCACAACATCCTTTAACGAAACCCTGATTTGAACAGGCTGTAGGCGGGCGATGAAACCGCCCGAGACACGATCTTCCGTCCCGCAGTCTGACTCAGGCATGGTGGACTCGGTGGGATTCGAACCCACAAGATCCGCGTTCTGAGCGCGGCGCGTCTACCGAAGTTGCGCCACGAGTCCATGGTGGTCCCGGGAGGAGTTGCACCTCCAAGAAGTCCGCTCTTGAGGCGGCTGCGTCTGCTGATTGCGCCACGGGACCGTGGGATTTTGTTCCGTATGCCGAGAGGCCCCGAGACCGCTCCGATGCGAAGTGGCCGTGGGCTTGGGCCTTACGGGAAGATTTCAGAAGGCGTCCGATCGGGATCGCCGTGATAGAATGATCCAGACCTGCTTCAACGGGAGGACGCCATGTTCGTCTTCGGGACCGACGGCGACACGCTCCGCGCGTGGCCAATCCACACGATCAAATCAGTGACGTTCAATCCGAAGGGGTCGGGCCAATCCGCCGGCCAGGCCGAGCTGGCGATCCACCTCATGGACGGGAGCGTCGCCTGGCTCCGCGGCGCCGAGGCCGAGGGCACGTGGAAGAAGATTTCGGCCCAGGGATACGGGCTCTCATTCAAGAAGGCCTGACTCATCCCCTGGTGGGCGCGGAAGGAGTTGCACCTTCACCGGCCGATTAAGAGTCGGCTATGCTGCTGTTGACACTACGCGCCCGGACAGGGATGGTCCCCCCGGGAGGGAACGATCCTCCTTCCTCGGCTTAAAAGGCCGATGCTCATCCATAAAGCTTCGGGGGGATGGCAGCCCGCCGGAGACTCGCACTCCGATCCCGACCGTGAAAAGGTCGGATCCTGATCTTAGACGAGCGGGCCGGATCACGACGAAGGCCGATGGCGCCCTCAGCGGGAGTCGAACCCGCATTTCCGCCTTGAGAGGGCGGTATCCTCAGCCGGTTAGAAGATGAGGGCGAAAAGGATGGCCAAGCTGGAGCCCCCGCCCGGAGTCGCACCGGGACCTTCCGTTTAGAAGACGGGCATGCGTCTGCTACACCACGAGGGCGCGATTTGCTTAAATGTCGCGGTGTCCGCCACGATCACCCGCGTCTCCGTCCACGACATCCGATTCCCCACGTCGCGCACGCTTGACGGTTCCGACGCCATGAACGTCGACCCTGACTATTCCTGCGCGTACGTCGTCCTTGGAACCGACGGCCCGCTCGAGGGCCACGGCCTGACGTTCACGGTCGGCCGCGGCACCGAGGTCGTGGTCGCCATGGTCCGCGCCCTGGCTCCCCTCTTGAAAGGGAGGACACTCGACTCGGTCACGTCCGACATGGCCGGATTCTGGCGCCGCCTGACGCAGGACAGCCAGCTTCGGTGGCTTGGCCCCGAGAAGGGTGTCGCCCATCTCGCCACCGCCGCCGTCGTGAACGCGCTCTGGGACCTCTGGGCTAAGTCCGAGGGGAAGCCCGTCTGGAAGCTCGTCTCCGACCTCTCCCCCGAGCGGTTCGTCTCGCTCATCGACTTCCACTACATCACCGACGCGATCACGCCCGAGGAGGCGCTCGCCCTCCTGAGGAAAAACGCGCCCACCCGGGCCGCCCGCGAGGCGGAGATGCTCCGCGACGGATTCCCCGCCTACACGACCTCCGCGGGGTGGCTCGGCTACCCCGACGAGAAGATCCGTCGCCTCTGCCGGGAAGGGATCGCCGCCGGATGGGGCCATTTCAAGATGAAAGTCGGCGCGGACCTCAAGGACGACCTCCGACGGCTCGCGATCGTCCGGGAGGAGATCGGCCCCGGACGGAAGCTCATGGTCGACGCGAACCAGCGGTGGGACGTGGGCGAAGCGATCCGCTGGATGAAGGAGCTCGCGCGCTTCGACCCCTGGTGGATCGAGGAGCCGACCAGCCCGGACGACGTCCTCGGCCACGCGGCGATCGCGAAGGCCCTCGCGCCGATCGGCGTGGCGACGGGCGAGGCCTGCCAGAATCGGGTGGTCTTCAAGCAGCTCTTCCAGGCCGGCGCGATCAAGTTCTGCCAGATCGACTCCTGCCGCCTGGGAGGGGTGAACGAGATCCTGGCCGTGATGCTCATGGCCGCGAAATTCGGCGTGCCCGTCTGCCCGCACGCGGGCGGAGTCGGCCTCTGCGAATACGTCCAGCATCTTTCGCTCATCGACTACCTCTCGATCGGTGCCTCCCTCCAGGACCGGATCCTCGAATACGTCGACCACCTGCACGAGCACTTCTTCGATCCAGTGGTGATCCGGAACGGCCGCTACATGCCCCCGACCGCGCCCGGATACTCGATCCGGATGAAGCCGGAATCGCTCGACGCCCACGAATTTCCCCATGGAAAGGTCTGGGCCACAGGATGAAGGATTGGCTGTGGGGGTGGGATTCGCACCCACACTATTCCTGCTTAACAGGCAGGTGGGCTACTCATTGCCCGACCCCACAGTGGAGCCGACGGCGGGAATTGCGCCCGCATCTCACGGTTACGAACCGAGCAGTCTCCTGTTGACCTACGCCGGCACAAAGTGGAGGGCGCGGTGGGTGCTGCCCCCACTGGTAGCGGTTTTGCGGACCACCGTGTTTGCTGATTCACCACGCGCCCGATGATCGACCTCGCGAAAGTACGGAAGGCGGTCCGAAGGTTGGCCGATCCTGCGAAGGCGGCGGTGCTCCGCCGCTTCTTCAAGACCGGACCCGGCGAGTACGGGGAGGGGGACCGGTTCCTGGGCCTTACGGTGCCGAAGATCCGCGGCCTCATCCGTGAATTCATGGAGGCCCCGCTCCCCGTGGTTCGGGGGCTCATCGCATCGTCCATTCACGAGGAGCGTCTCCTGGGCCTTCTCCTCCTCGTCGAGCGGTACCGCCGTGGCGATGCCTCCGAATGCGAGATCGCCTACCGGCTTTATCTCCGGAGCTTTCCGCACATCAACAACTGGGACCTGGTCGACGCCACGGCCGAGCACATCGTCGGCGCACACCTGGCCCGTCGAACAGCCACCCCGCTCCTCGCCTGGGCCCGGTCGAAGCACGTGTGGACCCGCCGGGTCGCGATCGTCTCGACCTTTCACCTGATCCGGCAGAACCGTTTCGTGGAAACGCTCGCGGTGGCGAAGCTCCTGCTCCGCGACCCGCACGACCTCATCCACAAGGCGGTCGGCTGGATGCTTCGCGAGGTCGGCAAGCGCGACCGGGCCGCGGAGGAGCGATTCCTCAGGAGGCATTACCGCAAGATGCCCCGGACGATGCTGCGGTACGCGATCGAGCGCTTTCCCGAACGAACCCGACTGGCCTATCTGAAGGGGACGATCTGAGTCTGGCGGCGAAGGCGGGAGTCGAACCCGCGCCGCCCCTTTCGGGGCGTACGGTTTAGCAGACCGCTCCGGCGAACCGTCATCCGGCTCCTCACCGTGGAGGAAGGTGGGAGAGTCGAACTCCCAAGACGACCGAAGTCGCCTGTCCCGTTTCGAGCGGGGTGGGCCTGCCGCATGCCCGAACCTTCCCTGGAATTGGCTGGTGGCTCTCCCCCGACTCGCACGGGGACCGACGCGGCTTATGAGACCGCCGCACTGCTCTTGTGCTAGAGAGCCGTGAATCCTGGAGCCCCCGGTGGGTGCCGCCCCCACGCTTCTCCGTTACCGACGGAGCGGACCGAACTGTTATCCGACGGGGGCTGCTCTGGAGGGGGGGATGGTGCTCACGGCAGGAATCGCACCTGCGTCTCGTCCACGTCGCGGACGTATTCTGCTCTTGAACTACGCGAGCGTGGTCGGGCACCGCCGACTTGCACGGCGCGAGTCCAGCACCCCAAGCTGGCGGGACGCTCTCTTCCCCTGTGCCCGACGAGGGAGGATGACCGGCACCGCCACCCTCGATGATCCAAGAATGGTGGGCGCGTGAGGAATCGAACCCCCTAGTCCACGGGACCCCGGGGTTACGGCCCGGGTCTGATCCCACTCAGAAGCGCGCCCGGAAGATGGTGGACCCACCCGGATTTGAACCGGGATTTCCGGTGTGCGGAACCGGCGGACTTCCAGTTGTCCGATGGGCCCGCAAGGGCGGAGCCATCGGGAGTGCCCCCCGAAGGTCGAAGTGGCTGTTCTCGCGTGATCCCGTCTCGCCCTGGCCCCTAAGGGCCCTGGTGCCGCCCCACGGAATTGAACCGTGCCCGCCTCGGCTTCAACGAGGTGTGCTACCGTCACACCCGGGCGGCGGAGGTCCGGAGCGCCGTGGTTGCCCCGGATGGAGTCGAACCATCGTCGCCTGAGTCAGGGTCAGGAGTCCTACCGGCTAGACGACGGGGCAGTGGCGGTGTCAACGGGTGCTGCCCCCGTACCTCCTGCTCGACAGGCAGGCGTGCAGCGCTGCTACACCATGACACCCGATTTTTCGTGGCGGGCCGCCGAGGGGTCGCACCTCGCCGCAGGGACTTGGAAACCCCGCTGGCCGCTGGACCGCGGCCCACATGGACCGGGCGGCGGGAGTCGCACCCGCTCCTCAACCTTGGGAAGGTCGCGTGCTCCTGGCACACCCCGCACGGATCTGGAGCGCCTCACGGGACTCGCACCCGCATCGCCGGTGTGGAAGACCGGAGCTCTGCTCTTGAGCTAGAGGCGCGGAAGAACGCCCCGGATCCAGGGAGAGGGACCTTGGCCCTCCCGAACCTGCTCCGCCCCAGGAGGGGCCCCCGGCTTCCCGCCGGAGACCCCTCCCTCGCATGAATTGCCATCTGGCCCGATTGTCAACCAAGCTTCTCGCCCCGCCCCCGGGAAGCCCGATGGCGGCGGATCGAGGACAAACAAAAAACCCCGCGATCTTTCGAGCGCGGGGTTGACGGTTCGGTCGATGTTCAGATCACGGGTTCACCCCACACTCGGGCCGCGCCTTCGCGGCCAAGCTATCGACGAGGTATCGATTCCCTCGTTCGGTGCTCATGGCCTCGAATCGCGGCAGGAGGGACATCCGTCCCTGGCATTTCCAGGGTCGGCTCCCTCTCGACCTCGTGCGGGACGTCGCGTGGATCATTGGAGTAAGCCCATTCTCCTGACTTCGACCGCTTAAACCGGGGTTCCGCGAGAAGGTTCGAGGGAAAACCGATTGGAAGTGACGATTTCCTAGGCGGCCTTCACGCGGGATGTGTTCTCGCGGAAGCCCGCGGTGAAGGCGATCAGGCAGACCGCACACCCGACCGCCGGCACGAGCCAGACGCTCCGCCAGTCCCACGTTTCGGCCCGGCGAAAGTGGTCCGCGACCGCGCCGGCGATGAGATTCCCGAGCACCATCCCCGTGCCATCGATCGTCAGGCTGAGCAAACTTTGGGCGCTCGCCCGCGCATCCCGATCGCAGATGGTGTCGACGTACATCGTCGCCGCGATCCGCCCGCAGCCAAAGCAGATCCCGTGCAGGGACAGGGCAGCGATCATGAGCCAGAAAGGGTTCCCCAGGGCGAAGAGTCCGAACCGGAGCGCCCATGCCCCGATTCCGATCGCAACCGCCCCTTTCGCCCCGAATCGCGCATAGACGAACGGGAGCAGCCAGACCGTGGGAATCTCCACGACCTGCCCCACGCTCATCACCGCCGAAAGATCACGTTCGTGGACTCCGAGGTCGCAGACGAAGATCGGCCCGCGACCGTAGAAGAAGGCGCTGAAGAGCTGGACCACGAAGAGGACCGCCACGAAGAACGCGAAGCCCGGGTCGCGAAGCATCCCAAGGGCCTTCCCCATCGCGCTCCGGCCCGCCTTGTCGCGCATCGGGGGCGTGGCCGGGAGTGTCAGGCAGTAGGCCGCGTTCGCCGCCGCAAGGCCCGCCGACAGGATGACGAGATCCTCGAGGCCGCGCCCGGTGAGGCGCTGCCACGACGAGAGGCCCCATGCCCCCAGGACCCATCCGATCGTCGCCCAGACCCGGACCAGGGGAAATTGCCGGGGCGCATCCGGAAGGTGGCGGAAGGACATCGCCGTGCCGAGCGGGATGACCGGCGAGGCCAGGAGGGCGGCCGCGAGGAGGAGGCCCCAGAGCGGAGCGAACTCCGTCTTCCCCCGCGCCGCGAAGAGGAGGACCGATGCCCCCCCGCTCAGAAGAGCCATGAACTTCTCACTGGAGAGCCAGCGGTCGGCGATCTGCCCCGCCGGAAGGGAGGAGACCATTGCGGCGATCGCAAAGCTCGCCGCTCCGAGAGAGATCTGGTAGTCGCCGAACCCCAGCTTGTGGTAGTACTTGCCGATCGCCGAGGTCCATACCCCGATCACCGCGCCGCTCAGGAACATGTGGACGCTGAGCCGCGCGCGCAGGTGAGGAATCAAGGCGCGAGTAGGCTATCTCGTCCGGGGCGGGGACGCAAGGAGTCGACGGCCGAATCGCAGGGACTCTCCGGCCGAATCTCTTCCGGCTCTCCCTTCGCGGCCCCCTTACTTCTTCCCGCCGCCCCCCTCGGTCGCGACGAGCGGCCGGGTCGCCCTCTTGAGGAAGAGGATCGCAAAGCAGGTGTCCCACGTGGGCTGCTTCGTGTGGCTCCCGTCCCACGAGCCGTCGCCCTTCTGGGCGTCTAGAAGGACCTTCGCCCCCTCGACGTACCAGTCGTGCGAGCCGATCATCGCCGTGTCGTAGAGCATGCCCGCCCGCTCGATGGCATAGAGATAGTAGTAGAGCCAGCCGTTCTTCGCCCCCTTCGCGGTCTGCGCGGGGCCCACGTTCTCCGTCACGGAGAAGTTCGCGGCCAGCCACGCCATCCCGTCCTGGACGATCTTGTCCTTCCGCCAGTCCTTTCCCAGGATGTAGTCGAAGATCACCTCAGCCCCGATCGCGCCCGTCGTCATCGAGCTGTAGGCGGGATGGGCGTCCTTGTCCTTGTAGCACCACCCGCGCGGGTCGCCGAGGACCATCGCCGGCTCCTTCCCGGTCGCGACCGCCGGAGGCTCGGGGGGCTTCCCCCCCGCCTGCGCGCCACACTGACTCGTCTCCCACCACGAGCGCGCCTTCTCCATAGCGTCCTTCGGGAAGACGATGCCCGCGTCGTGGCACGCGCGGACCCCGAGTGCCGCATACTGGGAGTTCGAGTTGTCGCCGGTGGCGGGGCCCGTCTTATTCTGCTTGAGCGGGACCTTCTTCTTGACCGGCGGCTTCACCCGGACGCCCGGCGTGTCGAAGGTCTTGAGGCCCGCCTTCCCGGCCGTCCCTCCCGCCGAGGCGACCTCCTTCCGATCGCCCCCGGTCGGGACATCGTCGGTGTAGACGGTCGGTTCCCCGTAGCTCCACTGGCCATTCGCACACTGGTTGTCCAGGAGGAACTGCCCGCACGCCGCGATCTTCTTCTGGTGTTTCACGCGGTCGAGCTCCTCGAGGCACATGGCCAGGAGCGCGACCTTGTAGGTCCGCTCCAGTTTCGCGTCAAGGCACTTCTTCAAGAGGTCCTGGAACGCGGGGGTGGTCTCGGACGTGCCGCCGTGGATCTCGGTCAGGAGGATGAGCTCGTCGGAGTTCTGGATCTCCTTGTGGCTTCCGGGGGAATTCGCGGTCCGGAGGTACTCCAGCCCCTTCGAGATGGCCTTGTCGACCTTCGCCTGGTCGACGAATCCCGCCTGGGGTTTGGCGTCCTGAGCCGCCGCGGCCGCCCCGAGGAGAAAGAGTCCGAGAAGCGTTCGGTTCATGGATTCCTCCGTACCAATACTAAGGGTGGGACCCCGAGCTTCTTAACAGCGGCCCTGAATTGCGTCCGCTACGGCTTCCCGCCGGTCGCGACGTCGAGCCTGCGCGTCGCCCGCTTGAGGAAGAGAATCGCAAAGCAGGTATCCCAAGTGGGCTTTTTCTCCGGCTTCGTCCCCTCCCACGATCCGTCGGCCTTCTGGATCTTGAGGAGGAACTCCGCGCCCTCCGGGTACCAGGGGTGGTCGCCGATCGACCCCGTGTCGTAGAGCATCCCCAGGCGCTCGATGGCATAAAGGTAGTAGTAAAGGTAGGCTTCGGGCGCCCCTCCCTCGACCTCCGACGGCCCGATGTCCTGCGTGACCGACCAGTTCTTCGCGAACCAGGCCATGCCGGACTGCACCGTCGCATCCTTGTGCCAGTCCTTGCCCAGCATATAGTCGTAAATCACCACCGCGCCGGTCGCGCCGGCGGTCATCGCCGCATAGGCGGGGCCCCCCTTGCAGACGTTGTAGGCGTCCTGGTAGCACCAGCCCCGGGGCGGTGCGCTCACCGGCACCGCTTCCCCGCCGCCGGGGCCCGTGGCTACGCCCGCCGGGGCCGGCGCCGGCACGTTGCCCTTCTTCGCCTCCTCGGCGGGGTTGTGCTGGCTTGTGACCCACCAGCCCTTCGCCTTCGTGAGCACGTTTTCGGGGATCTGGATCCCGGCGTCCCAGCAGGCCCGCAGCCCGAGAGCCGCGTACTGCGAGTTCGAGTTGTCGCCGCCGCCGGGGAGGACGCGCGTCTGGCGGACCGGGATCTTTTTCGCGACCTCCGGCTTCTTCTTCGGATCGGGCGCGGTCGCGCGGAGGTCCTTCGCCTGTCCGCCGCCCGAGGCGACCGCCCCGCGCTGGCCGCCGGTGGTCGGGGTCGGAGGCGCGTCCTTGACCGCCGGCGAGGGCTCGCCGTAGCTCCACTGGCCGTTCGCATACTGGTTGTCGACCAGGAACTG
>Ga0222749_10000880_pt1 | contig 16689 bp, 17 predicted proteins | sample IncBWH2Mmetat_FD_197234 | JGI IMG/M metagenome (GOLD analysis project Ga0222749, IMG submission 197234) | Metatranscriptome of lab incubated forest soil microbial communities from Barre Woods Harvard Forest LTER site, Petersham... | ecosystem: Environmental > Terrestrial > Soil > Temperate... | reverse complement strand
CAAATCGGAAAATTCATGTTCCCGGTGAAGCACTTCGATCATGGACTTTTTCTCGATGCGCATGACCGAGCAGTCGGTCATTGCGGCAGCGGAGCTCATCCTGAGAGGCTGTCCTGTAAGGCAACCTTCGCCGAAGAAGTCGCCCTCGTTCAGAATGCCGATGGTGGCTTCCTTCCCGGCCTTCGACACGACCGCGAGTCTTACCTTCCCGGTCTGAATGTAAAAAACAGCATCGGACGAGTCGCCCTGGACAAAGATCGTCTGCTTTTTTGCGAAAGCCACGATCTTCCTTCCGCCGTCGATGGTCGAAAGGAATTTTTTGGAATCGAATTTGCCGGTTTTCTTGGCCGGTAGCACGGGTGTCACGATTTGCTCCCCCCTCAAGAGTTACGAAAAGACACTTTTCCTAACGATATGGATGAAGGATGTATGAATGCGGAATGAGAGCGAGAACAACGCCGGGACCGCCGGGAAAACTACGACCCGCTCGACGAAAATAATGATTTCACCGTTGGTGTCGGAAGTCAATTGATCCGGAAGCTGAAGTAGGGGTCGGGGTTAGATTTGCTATGCAGGGTGTTGTGGGCTCGTTGAAGCGAGGGAGGGAGCATTTTGCCGTCTGTATATACCAACCCCCACGACGGTTGACGTCCCCCCTTCAAGCTGCTATCCTAGGCGAACAAAAGGCGAATACACGTGGCTACCCTCCCGCTCCTCCCTGATTCCGACAAGCCTCGTCTCATCGGCATCGCGCGCCTTGCCGCCCAGGGAGAATTCATCCGCGAGGGCCATGACATTGAGTACTTCACGCTGCCGACCCGCTCCCTGCTCAGCCGCGTGGTGAGCAATCGCAATCTTCCTTTCACCTGGGCCATCAATCCCTACCGCGGATGCGAATTTGCCTGCAAATACTGTTATGCGCGTTACACGCACGAGTTCATGGAGATGTCGGACCTCGATTTCGAGCGCAAGATCTTCGTCAAACAGCACGCCGCCGACCTGCTTCGGCAGGAGTTGAAGAAGGTCAAGCAGGGCGAGGAGATCGCCATCGGCACGGCCACCGATCCCTACCAGCCGGCCGAGCGCCGCTAGGAGATTACCCGCGCGATCCTCGAGGAGTTCGCCCGCCATCGCGGATTCGAAATGGGCATCGTCACCAAGTCGAACCTCGTTGTCCGCGACGCTACGCTGCTGCGCGAGATCGGCCAGCACAACAAGGTCTTCGTCAATCTCACCATCACCACCGTGAACACTGACCTCGCCCGCATTCTCGAGCCGCGCGCACCCCGTCCCGATCTTCGCCTCGAAGCGGTCCGCCAACTGAATCTCGCGGGCGTTTCTGCCGGCATCATCTGCGCGCCCGTGCTCCCGGGCATCACCGACGCGCCGCGCGATCTCGAAGCGCTCGTCGCGGCCGCTGCCCAGGCCGGAGCCAAATCGATCCATGCGAATGCCCTGTTTCTCAAGCCCTGCTCGGCTTCCATCTTCCTTCCTTTTCTCGAAAAAGAATTCCCTCACCTGGCCGCAGGCTATCGCGAACGCTTCGCACAGCGCGCGTTTCTGCCGCCCGCATATGGCAAGCGCCTTTCCCAGTTGATGGCGCGCCTGCGCGTGAAGCATGGCATCCGCAATGCCTATGAGCGCTATGCCTGGCGTGTGCAGCCGTCTGCTTCAGTGGAAGGCGAGCAACTCGGACTGTTCGGGACGGATCGTGAAGTGTGAACTCATCCGTCCCGGTCGCACGATGAAGCCCGAACGGTCTGCCTGATGAAATCCACTCCAATTCCAATAAAGAAAATCCTCACCCTAACCTCGCAAAAGGACGCGAGGCGATTCGATCGCCACCTCGGAACTCTGCTGCCAGCGGATGAAGGTTTCCTGCAGCATGTCCTCGGCGTCGCTCGCGCTTCTCAGCATGCGATAGGCAATCCCCGAGCAAGCGTTGTCGTAGTGTGGAGAAAATCTCAAGGCGTTCGTGCTCCGAAAGTGGGTGCCCCGTCCAAGCTCCGCTTGGGCGGGTCTCAGGCTCGACAGTCGGACTCGGCTCCGGGTGAAAGCGCAGGCTGGTAGACAGCTTCTCGGATTGGTGATCGGGTGGCACCTAAAAATTGCCAAAGCACAAGCTTGCGGGCATATGATTATCTTAAAGCTAATATACGCATCGCGAGAAAAGCGAAAGTGTTCCACCTGGAACGTTTTTCGGAATCCTGTGTCAGGCGCCGAGCTCCGCTCGGCCGGACAGGCGAGGGCGCCGGTCCTTGCGCGAGCTGTGTTCTTTCATCCCTGGGGGAGAAGGACGATTTTGCCGGTGACCTGGGCATGCTCGATGAGTTCGTGGGCTCGTTGCGCTTCGCGCAACGGAAGGCGTTCGGAAATCTGTGGACGAATCTTTTTGCCGCTAAGCAGGTTAAGGAGGTGCGCGAGGTCTTCACGGAACCACTCGGGATCACGCTGCTTCTCGGTGGTGATCGAGTACCAGCGGGCGGACTTGCCGTCGGGAAGAATGCCGAGCAGTCCGAGCAGAGCGAAGCTCGCGGCCCCACGCAGCTTGCTGGGCTTGCCGCGATTAATCACCGACGACATGCCGTATCCGATCAGCTTTCCTCCCGGAGTCTTGCCTCCGGCGCGCAAAGCTTTGTAAGAGCGCCACCAGTTCTGGCCGCCCACGGCATCAAAAACCGCATCGACTCCGGCGCCGCCGGTCATCTGGAGGATACGGGTCACGAAGTCGTCGGATTTGTAATCGATGGGAATTCCACCGAGAGCACTCACGAGGTCGTGCTTGCCGCGCGAGGCGGTGCCGTACATTTTCAAGCCGGCCAGCTTTCCGAGTTCGAGCGCGGCCGTACCCACGCCACCAGCGGCTCCGTGAATGAGCACAATCTGGCCGGGCGCGAGGGCGGCAATGCGATGGATCATCTGATGCGCGGTCACGTAGTTGAGGACGAGACTGACGGCTTCGGCGGGATCGACACCGGCGGGTACTCGCGTGAGTTCGCGGGCGGCCACACAGAGATACTGCGCGTAGCCGCCGATCATCGTGAGGGCTGCAACCGTGTCGCCGGGCGCGAAGTCCGACACACCTTCTCCCAGCTTGTCGACAATGCCAACGACGTCGTAGCCCGGAGAAAATGGTAGGGGCGGCATATTCGGGTACATGCCGTAGCGCATCAGGACATCGGCGAAGGCGACGCCCGTGGCCAGGATCCGCAGACGAACTTCTCCGGGGCGCGGCTCGGGGAGGTCTTCCTGAACGAGTTTCAAAACGTCGGGAGAACCGTGAGCGGTGATGAGGACGCGGGTGTTTTGCATGGAGGCAGTTGATTGGATGTAAGGAGAGGCACAGTAGGTGCGCGGCTCGGTGCAACATCTTGCGAGGGTCCTCGTGTCGTACGCTTTCGCATGGGCCTGCACCAGACCTTGGCAATGACAGGAGGAAAAGAGCTCCCGAACTTCGCTCGGCTGGACAGGCGAGGGCGCCCGTCCCTACGCGAGCACGGAATCCTCTGGGAAAACATTTCTGCGGATTGTCGATAATGGGGGAGGCCGTTCGACTATCCGGTGAAGGGCAAGGAGGCCCAATGACATGCAATATCTGCTTCTGATCTACGACCAGGAGAGCCAGTGGGGAAAACTCAACGAAGCCGAGCAGGGCAAAATGATGCAGGAGTATGGTGAGCTGACCAAGAGCATCCAGCAGAGCGGGCACTACCTCGCGAGCAGCCAGCTGCATCCGGTGTCGAAGGCGACCACGGTCCGGGTGCGCGATGGTAAGAAACTGGTCACCGATGGACCTTTCGCGGAGACCAAGGAACAGCTGGGCGGCTTCTACCTGATCGAGGCGAAAGATCTGGATGACGCGGTGGCAATTGCGGCGCGGGTTCCGTCGGCCCGCCTGGGCTCGATCGAGATCCGTCCGCTGGTGGTGCGGGAGCGGGTTGCTGCCTGACCGCTTCAGGGCATGACCGCTACGAACTGCGCCCCGCAGAACGCGTCTGCCAGGCGAAGGCGGAGCATTGAACATCGAGCAAATCTATCGCGAGGAGTCCGGAAGGATTCTCGCCACGTTGATCCGCCTTCTGGGCGATCTGGATCTCGCCGAGGACGCGGTGCAGGAGGCGTTCGCGGCGGCGCTGGTGGCTTGGCCGAAAACCGGCGCGCCCGCGAACCCGCGCGCCTGGCTGGTTTCGGCGGGGCGAAACAAAGCGGTTGATCTTCTGAGGCGGCGCGCTCTGCTGGAATCGAAGCGCGACGAACTGGCACGCCTGAACGCGCTGGCCGAGCAAGTGGCCGAGGTGCCGGAAGAATCCATGCTCAAAGATGACCGGTTGCGGTTGATCTTTACGTGCTGCCATCCGGCATTGCAGCGGGAGGCGCAGGTGTCGTTGACCCTGCGCACGCTGTGCGGATTGAGCACGGAGGAAATCGCGCATGCGTTTCTGGTCCCTGTCCCCACCATGGCGCAGCGGTTGGTGCGCGCGAAGCAGAAAATTCGCGACGCAGGGATTCCCTACCGCGTGCCCGCGGACGAGGAACTGCCCGACCGCGTGGAGACGGTTCTGCTGGTCGTGTATCTCGTCTTCAACGAAGGCTACAACGCGAGCGCAGGCGATGCGTTGGTACGGCGCGACCTTTGCGGAGAAGCCATCCGCCTGGGACGCCTGGTGCACGGACTGATGCCGGGCGAACCGGAGGCGCAAGCTTTGTTGGCGCTCATGCTGCTGCATGATTCCCGGCGCGATACGCGGACGACGGAATCAGGCGAGATCGTGTTGCTCGAAGAGCAGGATCGAAGCCGGTGGCATCGTGATCAGATTGCCGAGGGACTGGAACTGGTGGAGAACGCGCTCGGACGTGGAGCCCGAGGACCTTACGCCTTGCAGGCGGCGATTGCGGCGTTACATGCGCAGGCAAAGAGTGTGCAGGAGACCGATTGGCATCAGATTGCGGCGCTGTATGAATTGTTGTGGCAGGCGCAGCCATCGCCAGTGGTGGAGTTGAATCGCGCCGTGGCAGTGGCGATGGCGAATGGGTTGTCGGAAGGGCTGCTTTTGCTCGATGCTTTGCAGGAACGTGGAGAACTGCGTGGATATTATTTGCTGCCGGCCGCGCGCGGGGATCTGTTGCGGCGCATGGAGAGATGGGAAGAGTCCGGTGAAGCGTACCGGGAGGCGCTGGCGTTGGTCAGCAACGAGGCGGAGCGAAAATTTCTGCAAAGAAGATTGGCGGAAGTGCAGGGCAAGATTTGACGATCATTGTCGCAAGCGACATGCCTTCAATACATGGGCAACACCCCGGGAGGTAGCGCTGGCGTCTCGCCGGCTGTACGCGGACATCGAGGCCGCCGTTTTGGCGCGGCAAACATGCCGGCAAGATGCCGGCGCTACCTTAACCGCAAAGCTCGCGAAGAACCACCGCTCAGGACGCAAAAGAAAAACTTCGCCAGAGCAAAGGCGTCTTACGCGCTTGCCTTGCGCACGCGTTCGAGCGCGGTGCGTGTTTGCGCGAGTTCCTCGGTGAGGATGCTCATGACCTGAAAGCACAGCTCAGGTTTTTGGCGCAGAAGATCGAGCAGGCTTTGCCGTGACAGAAAGGTCAGACGGCAGTCTTCAAGTACTTCAGCGGTCAGACTGTAACTGGAGTCGGAGAGGGTGGCGGGCAGGCCCACCACCGATCCCAGACCGACTTCGCGCGAGGGAAAGCCGGCGGGATTGCCGTCGAGTCCGAGTCGGACAACTCCCTCGATGATCAGGAAGATTCCGGTTACGGGTTCTCCACGGCGAAACAGATATGTGCCGCGGGCACGTTCGATGGACGTCCCGGTCGTGATGAAATGTGCTTTAAGGTCGTCGGGCGCTACAAGTGTTCCCATGCTGGGCCTCACCCAATCGAGTGGGATTTTTTATAAACCAGAAGATGCCAGGACAATGTGACGGCGATCACGGATGCTAGTGACCCAGGCCCGGCAAAACAGTCGTTGGTTGTTAGTCGTTGGTCGTTGGCAAAACTAGTCGTCGGTCTTTGGCAAAACCCGTCCCTGGTCGTTGCCGAGGCAGAAGCCGCCGCGGCCGGACAGGCGGGGGGGCCGTCCCTACGTGGACATGGTTTGCGCGTACATTCGGTGGAAGGCGTGGACACCCTTTTCCTGCTTTACGCTGAAGCGGCCTCGCTGGTAGCTGCGTGAGTGCAAATTCTTCTGGACGGCTTCGCAGATGGCCATGTCTTCGTGTTGAATCTCGTCGCTGAAGCGAACAGAAGCTTTGGCGGCTTCGCTGCCCAGATCTTTTTCCGGCAAATACCATTCGAAGATGGCGAGGCTGCGTTCCGGCTCCATTGGAAGGACAATGTTCAGCGAGACGTTATCGGGATAGCAGTTGAGCATCCAGTTGGGGAAGGCCCAGAAGTAGTCGGTGGTGAGGCCTTCGCCGGCTTCCTGGTAGCGACGAGGGGTGGTATCGCCGGGCTGCGCGCCGCGGATCGGGCTCCATTGGCGGACGTGACGCGCGTAGGGCTCGACGGTGTAGGCGTTGAAGTCGAGTTCGCGATTCAGGCCGGGATGCACCGTGGGCAGGTGATAACCCTCGAGATAGTTGTCGACGTAAGTCTTCCAGTTGCACTTCATGTCGTAAGTGCGGCGCTCCAAGAGCTTCATCGTCTGGAACTGGAAACGCTCGGCCTGTGTCGGCAGCTGGCCGAGACTGTCCAGCAGCGGAGGCGCGTTGGCATCGAGATTCACAAAGACGAGATGGAACCATTCTGCGCAGCGCACGGGTGCGAGCGCGAAGTCTTCGGGTTTGAAACCTTCTACGCCTTCAATTTCGGTGGCATGGTTGAGCGAGCCATCGAGGTTGTAGGTCCAGCCGTGATAGACGCAGCGGAAGAGCTTGCGGGAGCCGCAGCCTTCGGCGGGCGGCCCGGCGCGATGCCGGCACACGTTGAAGAAGGCACGGAGCTGGTGATCGCCACCGCGGACGATGAGCAGTGGCTCGCCCGCGAACTGGGTAGTGAAGTAGTCGCCCGCGTTTGAGACCTGGTCATGGTGTCCAACCACCTGCCAGGTGCGGGAAAAGATTTTGTCCTTCTCTTGCGCCGCGATTGCGGGTTCGAGGTAGAAGGAGGCAGGCAGGGTCCAGGCGCGGGAGATGTCGGGATCGATCAGGGAAGGTTGAACGAGGGTCATAGGATCTGGGTGCGGACAGCATTGTACGGCAGCGGTTGGGATGGGGAAGGGATTTGTCGCTGGTCGTTGGTCGGTCGTCCCGGTCTCGCTTGCACCCGCGGCAAAAATCTCCGCGGCCGGACAGGCGAGGGCGCCTGTCCCTACGTGGTCGGAGAGCGACACAAATTGGCTGACGAAATTTGTCAGGGGCGACGTTTCGTTTCAGTCCGAACGAAGGGAGCAGCAGCGTTTGATACGAAGAGATGGATGCTAAGTCAGTGATTTTCTTTGATGGATCGGATGAAGCGGGGAGAGCGATGAGAGTGTTCGTGAGTTGGCATGGCACGTGCCACCAGTCAGAGTGTTGTTCTAGATCTTTCTAACAAGTTGGCGAAGTACCTGGGGGAGGGTACAAGCCGGAAAGCAGCGGAAGGCAACTTCCGCTGCTTTTCTTTTTTGTGCTCAGCTCTATTCGCGCGGCTCTTCTTTTGTATTGCGGCTTTTGTGTGGTGGAGGTGAGTGCAGGCAGGGAGGCCGTCGCGAGTTGCGCAGTTCACAGGCTACTGAGAATGTGCTGAAAACACGGCAGGTAACGACAAGGATTGTTGGTGAGATTGACGGAAATTGTCAGAAATGGGAATGGAAAGACAAAGGCAAGGGTGGCGGTAAGTGTTACGAAAGGATCGGTCAGCTATCAAAATGTGGATGTTAGGCCATTTGTGGCGTGGGTATTGCGGTCACCTTCGAATTTGGCCCGGCAAGTGCCATTCAACAGGCGTCGGTCGAACATTGACCAAGTTCAAAAAGCCAAACACTAGAGACGAGGGAAAAGAAATGCGGAAACAGAAGGGTTTCTCACTGATTGAGTTGCTGATTGTGGTGGCGATCATCCTGATTATCGCAGCGATTGCCATTCCGAACCTGCTGCGCGCGCGCATGGCGGCTAACGAGTCGTCCGCGGCCAGCTCCATTCGTACCGTCAACACTGCCGAAGTCACTTATTACTCCACCTATCCGGCGACCGGGTATGCGGCTCTGGCGGCTCTCGGTGGGGCGGCTTCGCCTTGCATTCCGGCGATTGCCAATGCCTGCTTGATCGACAACAACCTGGCCACCAACGGTGGCGGCGCTGGCAAGAGCGGATATAACTTCGCGGCAGTTGCGGCTGCAACCGGCGGCGGAGTGCTGCTCTCGCAGTATGCGGCCAACGGCGCACCGATCGTGTTCCGGCAGACCGGTACGCGCGCCTTCTGCTCGACCGAAGACGCAGTGGTTCGTCAGGATCCAGCGGGTGCAGGTTCGACCACGCACGACGCCTGCGCAGCCTTCCTGCCGCTCAACAACTAGCTTGCACTTGGCAAGTACCTGGGGGAGGGTACAAGCCGGAAAGCAGCGGAAGGCAACTTCCGCTGCTTTTCTTTTTTTTAACGATTTTACGTATCGGTTTGCTGAAAACCCTGGGGATTCTCTGGAGCAGGTCTGCGAGGCAACCTAATGACAACGATTGTCGGCACTTCGGACGCAATTTGTCAGGGATGGACCGTTCCTGTCAGGGGAGAATGAAGTTGCCTTGGGTACCGAAGGATAGGGCATAATTGAAAATATGAGTTTTACGCTCGGTGGCTGGTCTTACGTACGTAACCTACAGATCTGGCCCTCGGGATGCGATCATTCCTGAAGATGGGTCTTACCATAGACCAGTAAAAGTTAACCGGAGATGAGGGGAAAAAAAGAGATGCGGAAACAGAAGGGTTTTTCATTGATCGAGTTGCTGATTGTGGTGGCGATCATCCTGATTATCGCAGCGATTGCCATTCCGAACCTGCTGCGCGCGCGTATGGCGGCTAATGAGTCGTCCGCGGCCAGCTCCATTCGTACCGTCAACACTGCCGAAGTCACCTATTATTCCACCTATCCGGCGACCGGATATGCGGCTCTGGCAGCTCTCGGTGGGGCGGCTTCGCCTTGCGTTCCGGCGATTGCCAATGCCTGCTTGATCGACAACAACCTGGCCACCAACGGTGGCGGCGCTGGCAAGAGCGGATATAACTTCGCAGCAGTAGCAGCTGCAACCGGCGGCGGAGTGCTGCTCTCGCAGTATGCGGCCAATGGCGCACCGATCGTCTTCCAGCAGACCGGCACACGTGCCTTCTGCTCGGTGGAAGACGCGGTGGTTCGTCAGGATCCGGCGGGTGCAGGTTCGACGACGCACGACGCCTGCGTAGCATTCTTGCCGCTCAACAACTAATTCAAATCCCGCAAGGGCAACCGGGGGCGGAAGCGAAAGCTTCTGCCCCTTTTTCATTTTCAGGGGCTGTCCCGCCGTGTCGCCGGAGTGACGATTTGTGGCGGTAACCGGGTTCGCGACCTGTCGGTGGCCGGGTCATTGCCAGCTGCTGACACCTAAGTCACTGCCTAAACGGATGTTAGGTGGGTTACGGCGGGAAGCGGGCGGGCGGTCACAATGGCCCGCCGAGTGCAGTGTAAACATAAGGAAAAGTTCACGAATCGATCGATTGCGAGGCGTGAACGGGAATCTCTTATGCGCCATCAACACGGATTCTCGCTGATTGAGCTGCTCATTGTCGTGGCGATCATTTTGATCATCGCGGCGATCGCGATCCCCAACCTGTTGCAGGCGAAGATTGCGGCGAATGAGTCGGCGGCGGCCAGCGATCTCCGCACCATCAAGACATCAGAGTATGCTTATAGCTCGGCATATCCGACGGTGGGATACGCGACTTCGATTGCGAATTTGGGGGGCGCGTCACCGTGCACGCCTTCGGCAGCAACGGGATGTTTTCTCGATAACGCTTTAGCCACGGCGATCCCTGGCTCGACTGGAAAGAGCGGTTACACGTTTCTGGCTACCGGACTGACGGGCGGAGGAGGCGGAACATTCAACGCCGCGTTTGTGGCGGCAGCCGCTCCGATTGCGCCTAAGTCCACCGGCAACCGCAGCTTCTGCTCCACCGATGACGGTGTGTTGCGCGTACAGCCTCTCGGGACGTCCACGCCCGAAAATACGACGGCAGGATGCCTGGCGTATCCAATCGCGCAGTAGAACAGTCGTCAGTCTTCAGTCGTCAGGCAAGACAATCGTTGGTCGTTGGCAGAAAAATCCTAAAAAGCAGCGTTCGCCACTAGCCATTAGCCCTCAGCCGTGTGGTTCTTCTGACGACTAAGATTCAGCCGTTACCAAAGGAACCCAACCGCGGCTGACGGCGGTACTCTCTGCGCCTGAGGTTTTTATATACTTTTCTTGATTCGACACTGAAACGCCGCGGGCGTGGGCGCCCGCTACACCGCATGAACGCTATAGAAATTTTGGGATTGGAGAAGACGTATAGCGTGGGCTTCTGGCGCAAGCGTCCGAAGTGCGCCTTGCGTCCGCTTCATCTGAATGTCGAAGAAGGGGAGATCTTCGGATTTCTGGGGCCCAATGGGGCTGGCAAGACCACCACGCTGAAAATGCTCATGGGGCTGGTGTTTCCAACGGGCGGCTCGGCGCGCATTCTCGGGATGGATATCAATGACTCCACGGTGAAGGCGCAGATCGGATTTCTACCGGAGCAGCCTTACTTCTACGACTATCTCACCGCGCGCGAACTGCTGGAGTATTACGGGCGGCTTTCCGGGGTGGTGGGCAAGGATTTGTCGCCGCGGGTCGAGAAAGTTCTGGGAAGGGTTGGGCTGCCGGATGTAGGCGGCGTGCAGTTGCGCAAGTTTTCCAAGGGCATGTTGCAGCGGGTGGGAATTGCGCAAGCCATCCTGCATGAACCCAAGGTGGTTTTCTTCGATGAGCCCATGTCGGGGCTCGATCCCATGGGCCGACGCGAGGTGCGCGACCTTATGGAGCAGCTTAAGGCGGAAGGCAAGACGGTATTCTTCTCGACCCATATTCTTTCGGACGCGGAAGCCCTATGCGACCGGGTGGCGGTAATTCATCTGGGTGAATTGAGGGCCGTGGGAGCGGTTGCCGACCTGACATCGGGCGTGCAGGGCAAGGTGGAGATTATCTGGGAGGGCACATCGGTTCCCGCCTCGGTGAAGGCGTTGGGCGCGGAGTGTCACATCACGGGCGACACGGTGCGAGCTGTGCTCCCCGAGGAGAGTCAGGATCTCGCTCTCGATGTGCTGCGCCGGGAGCGGCTGCGGCTGGTATCGCTGGTTCCGGTGCGCACCACGCTGGAGCAATATTTCGTCGAGAAACTGAAGCGATCGGAAAAGACCGCGGGGAGCCTGGCATGAACAGCCGGATCGCTACCATCGCATCGAACACGTTCCGGGAAGCCGTGCGCGACCGGGTGCTCTACAACCTGATCGCGTTCGCAGTGCTGCTTTCGGGTGCGGCCATTCTGGTAGGGCAGATCTCAATCGATATCGAGAAGCTGGTAGTCATCAATCTGGGCCTGACGGCGGTGTCGCTGTTCGGCGTGGTGATTGCGATCTTCGTGGGGATCGGCCTGGTCTCGAAAGAAATCGAGAAGCGCACGTTGTACACGGTGCTATCGCGGCCGGTGCGGCGCTGGGAGTTTATTGTCGGAAAATTCTTTGGCCTGGCCGGCACGCTGGTGGTGAATGCCTTCTTCATGGCCATCGGCGTATTTGCGGCACTGCTCTACGTCGCGCACAAATTTCAAAAGCCGGATGGTTGGGTGCTGGTGGCGCTTTATTTCATCATCCTGCAGTTTCTGATCATCTGCTCGCTGGCGCTGCTGTTCTCGTCGTTCTCTTCGCCGTTGTTGTCGGCGGTGTTTGCCTTCTCCCTATTCGTGATCGGAACGTTTTCCGAAGACCTGCGCAACTTCGCGGGCATGGCAACCGGGTTGACGAAGTGGCTGGCCACGGCGGTGGCGTACCTGATACCAAATTTTTCGGCGCTCAATGTGATCAGCTCGGTGGCGCATGGGCAGCCGGTTTCCGGGCAGTTGATCGTCTACAACACTCTCTACGCGCTGCTGTACGCGACCATGGCGCTATGCGGCGCGATTCTGATTTTCCAGAGGCGCAATCTGAAATGAATCGTTCGCGCCAAGTCACCATTGTAGCGAGCGTTTTACTCATCACGTCCCTGGCGGGATCGGCGTTCTTACTGAGCTTGATGGACCGGCTACGAACGGGCACTACGCTGGAAGATGTGCTGTTCGTCAGCTCGCCCAAGGCGGTGAAGCGTATGAGCCTGGGCTATGACGGGTTGCTCGCGGATATCTACTGGACACGCGCAGTGCAGTATTTTGGCGGCCGGCATGTGGAGCGCGCCAGCCACTATCGCCTGCTGGCGCCGCTTCTCGCCATCACGACAACCCTCGATCCACATCTGGTGGTGGCATACCAGTTCGGGGCAAACTTCTTGTCCCCGGCGCCTCCGAATGGAGCCGGCATGCCCGACAAGGCAATCGAGCTGGTGGAGTATGGAATCCGTAACAATCCCGACGATTGGAAACTCTATTACGAACTTGGTTTCATTTACTACATCGATACGAAGAACTACGGGCGAGCGGCAGATGCTTTTGCGCGCGGCTCCAAAGTCCCGAACGCGCATCCTTTCCTGAAGGTGATGGCGGCGCAAATGGCGCAGCATGCCGGCGACACGCAAATGGCACGCGCCTTGTGGACGACCACGTATCATAGTTCGCAGGATAAGCAGATCCGGGGCAATGCGATTGCCCACCTGCGTGCGATCCAGGTGGAAGATGATGTTACAGCGCTCGAAGACCTGGTCGGGCAGTACGGCCAGAAAACTGGCCAGTTTCCGAGATCCATGTCGGACCTGGTGGCGGCGGGACTGCTGCGAGCCATTCCAGTAGATCCGACCGGACGTCCTTACAAGCTGACGCCGCAAGGACGGGTCGAAGTGCAGGTGCCTGACGATATTCTCTTCATTGAGAAGGGCGCTCCTCCCGGATACAAACCTCCGGAGCCCAAGAACCTGGAAAACTTGGGGAAGTAGCGGGTCTCGCTTAGCAATGAGGCAACGATTAGGGCAAGTCACACGCAGATCAAGCCGCGCCCCTTCATAACGTAATCCAAAGCCGCATTTTTCGTCAGCTTGCTACCGATTGCGCTGGAACGAGTTCACGTTCCACGGCGGTAAGCAGCATCTTCCTTTCACAGCGGGTGAGACTTCGGGGAACAACCACAGCCCCGACACGGAAGAACCTTGCGCTACGATGAACAAGTGGATCAACTGACGCTGCTGGGAAGCCTTCGTGGGTGGTGGAAGCAGAATGCAGCGCGGCATGGCGCCGGGATGGCATTGCGCAATTTCTGTGGAGAGCTTTGGGGATTTTTGCGCGAATCGACGCCGGAGCAGCGGCGGCGGCGGTATGGCGACATCGAGTATGACTGGGAGCATCGGGTCGATACCACGAGTGCTACGCTCGATTGGCGAGCGCGTCTGCTGGGCGTATTTCATTCCCCTTACCAGGCAACCGAGCCCGCTTTGTTTCAAGAAATGATGGCGGCGCTGGCGATAGATTTCGCCGATTTCCTCTTCATCGATCTGGGATCGGGGAAGGGACGGACGCTGCTCATGGCGTCCGAGTATCCGTTTCGAAAAATCATTGGCGTAGAACTGCTGCCCGAACTCGACCAGATCGCCCAGGAGAACATTCGGAAATATTCGAGTGCGAACCAGAAGTGCCGGATATTGGAATCGATCTGCGGAGATGTTTGCCAGTTCGAGTTCCCAGTCGAGCCGATCGTGCTTTACGTTTTTAACCCGGTTTCGGAGCCTGGACTTGGGTGCGTGATCGGGAATCTGGAGCGCTCATTGATAGAGAATCCACGAAGAGTGGTTGTGCTCTATCACAATCCGGAGCACGAGAAGATGCTGACCCGGAGCGCGGCCCTGAGGAGAACCGGCGGGACGCATCAGTTTGCTATTTACGAAGCTGGGATAGGTGAGGACGGGTCTGTCTGAATCCTGGAAAGGCGATAGGTACCCTCCCCTGGTTTCCAGATCGGGGCAAATCTTCGGTGATGCCTCCATCCTGCAGACCCCACTCAATCGCAAAAAGCGCGCGATTGAATGGGGCACCCAACAATTGTGTGGACCACCCGTTCAGAGAATCTCTGCATAGATGCTCCTGTTAATCCGAGATGGGTAGTGGGCATTCGCGTACTGCCAAACAATTACTGACTCACATAGACGTTGTCGAATACCGCGTCAGCGAAAACCCATGTCTGGGTTGCTGTGCAATTCGCTGGGGCTAATTGCACGTCAAGATGCTTTTCCGGATCGGCGGCTGGGGTGGTATCAGAGAAACTGTAAGACAGCAGGGCGGGGATCGTAACCTTGGTGATCTTATTCGTCCAGCTGAAGAGGAATCGGTGATTGGCCTGATCCCAGGTCACGGACACGGTGACCGGCGTGCCTATCGTGACGTTGCCGAGCGAGACGGTATGGCTGTAATCGCCATTATGGAAGTAACTTGCGAGTACGTACATCTGTCCTTTCGGAGTGGAAGGGCTTCGTCCCAAAATGATGCCTGCACCTACGTCGTCGGCTTCCGTCCCGTCGCCGGCATTGAAGAATCTCGCAGTGATGCCAACGTTTGCCCAGGAGAGCCCCGGGTTCGCTGCGCAGGGTATGGCGTTGACTGCTCGCACTACCATGTCGGTGGTGATGCTCCTGATCGGCACAGGATTAAGAAAGAACACCGTTGCCGTGCCGCCGTTCGAGTCGGTGTTGCTGTCCGTATTTCCGGTGAGGCCACGGGCCAGGTGCAATTTTTCGTCCTGTACGGCGGTGGCGCACTCCTCGTTCACGCTAAAGCCGGCGCAGACGCTGTACCAGAGCGACTGGTTAAGGAACCTGTGGTCGAAATTGTCATACAGGGTTTGGGTTTGAGCAGCGCAATACAGTGTGGCGAACAGCAGTAGACCAAGAAATCCTTTGTGCCTCATAGGCTTCTCCTGATGAATCGGCTTTAACTGCCCGCGTAACCTGGAACGGCGAGTTCTTGTTTTGGCCAGGCTGACTACCACGCAACCGGCGTTATCCAACGCTCCTGGTGCTTAAGGCAAATGACATCCCACGACAGCACCAGAATGTCGCACTTTGTCTTGGCCTCTGCCGGCAGGTAAAGCTGCTTCCGCCGCTGGCCACAGCGCCTGCGAATGCTACTTGGGGCGTTGCCGGGATTTCCGAGCGTGGCAAAGAGAAAAGGCGCCGCTTGCTCAACTATTTGCGCGACCACCCCGAAGAACTGCGCCCTGCCTCACCTTAAGCGCATTTTGCAAGCGCATTTTCCCCACGGGTGCCTGCCCCAGGTTGTGCGGCGGGTGGTGCACTGATACCTAGCGCGGCAGGACTCAATCTCACGGTTGAGCGATGAAGCCACGCGGTCTGCAACCGTCCATTCCCTCTCCGCTCCGAATGGCATACAATAACCTTTCCGCAGCAGGCCGTCCGAGCCCTGGGAACGACCATCCCCCCTGCCGGCTGCATCTTGATGTTCGTTGGAGAGTAGACCCGCGTCGAATCAGCCAGTGAAAAGGAAATCCATGGTGCCGCTGTTCGTGCTTGGGCTATGCCTGCTGCCGGGGTACGCCTCGGCGCCGGATCTGCACACCGTGGCGGCGGCCGTGGATGAGCACTATAACCATCTGCGCAGCCTGCAGGCCGAATTTACGGAAACGTACAAAGGGGCGGGGATGGACCGGGCGGAATCGGGGACCTTGTGGCTGAAAAAACCGGGCAAGATGCGGTGGGAATATCGTTCTCCGAGGGACAAGCTGTTTCTCAGCGACGGCAAGGATGCCTGGTTTTACGTGCCCGGGGACAAGCAGGTAAGGAAGACGCCGGTGAGGAAACTAGAGGACTTACGGTCGCCGCTGGGGTTCCTGCTGGGTAAGACCAAGTTGGAGAAGGAATTGCAGGGATTGGGCTTTGCCCCGGACATCGCCCCAATGGACCAGGGGGATCTGGTTCTGCGCGGTGTTCCGCGGGCTCTTGGGGACCGGGTCAACCAGGTTTTACTGGAAATTACGCCCCAGAATCAGATTCGGCGCATCCAGGTGGAAGAGGCAGACGGGTCGACCACCGAGTACCGGTTCAGCGAGCAGCGAGAAAACGTCCAGATCGAGGACAAATTGTTCCGCTTCGCCCCTCCCCCAGGTGTGGAAACCATAGAAGGAGATGTAGGTCAGTAGGCAATCCGACGGGAAGAATGGCCGGATCCGGAACAAACCTGGGCACTTTGGGATTGGAATGGCAGAAATGCCGGTACTCCCGAGCACGAACTGGACAAGTCCTTTGGAGTAATTGGAAGGGGAAACTGCAGAAGTTTGCAATGTTAGACTTGGGCAGAAGGATTCGGTAACTGGTTACGCATGGCGGAATTTCTCGTAAAACTCGCGGATGAACGCGGCCACGTAAGCGAGCAACTCGAGCACGGGTTCTCGGAAACCGAGGTCCGCGAGCGAGTTTCACAGCAGGGATATCTCGTTTACTCCGTCAAGCCGCGCGGTATTTTTAGCCCGGGCCGAAAGATTGGCCGGGGACGCATTCGCCACAGCTCCTT
>Ga0222749_10000878_pt1 | contig 16710 bp, 20 predicted proteins | sample IncBWH2Mmetat_FD_197234 | JGI IMG/M metagenome (GOLD analysis project Ga0222749, IMG submission 197234) | Metatranscriptome of lab incubated forest soil microbial communities from Barre Woods Harvard Forest LTER site, Petersham... | ecosystem: Environmental > Terrestrial > Soil > Temperate... | reverse complement strand
CGAGAATCTCCTTCCGACCTCGGCGCTCGATCGACTGGCGCGGTTTCACTTCTTCGGCCTCTGGTCGGGCGAGCTCCGGAAAGGCATGCTCCCCCTCCTCGATCCGCCCCAGCACCTCTACTCGCCGCTTCTCAAGAGGGACGGACATCCGCGGAAGGAGGAGGTGCCCGCACCCCAGCATGAGGAGGCCGCGACCCCTGCGGCCGAGGCCTCTCCCAGCCCGGCGCCTCGTCCCAGTCCCGCTCCAAAGCCCGCTCAAGTTCCCATGGAGGTGGCCCCTTGATCCGACTCGTTCTCAAGCTCCCCATCGTTCTCGTCCTCGTCCTGGCCGTCGTCTGGGCGGGGGTGCTCGGGCTCTCCCGGGATGCCGACCGCCTGGTATCGGGGGGCTTGGGAGACCTCGCCCAGGCCTACCCGGACGGGGAGGAACGGGAGAGGCTCCTCCGGGACTGGGGCGTGCTCCCGACCGGCCTGGCCCGTCTCGTCTCGGGTCTGGGCGGAGGGGTCTCGTCGCTCGGCCGGGCGGGGATTCTCGTGACCCGTCTCCACGCCGGGGCGGTCCTCCGGCTCCTGCCGATCTTCGTTCTCCTTCTTCTTTCGGGGGTGGTCGCAGGGCTCATCTCCCGCGAACGGATGAGGGCCGAGGAGGGCTACGCCTCCCCGACGGCGGCCGGGGTCGCTCACATTCTCTCCGGCACCGGGGTCTTCTGGCTCGGCCTCTTTTCGCTCAGCCCGCTCCCGGTGTCGTACGGTTCGCTCTATCTCTCGGGGATGGTCCTCGGCCTCGGCGGAACCCTCTATGCGGCCAACCTTCCGCTCAAGCTCTAAACGAGGGAGGTGGCATTTCGGGGAGGGCTTGGTCCTAGGCAGGTGAGGGCCTTTCCCGGCTTCCCAGGAGAATCGCTGGATGGATGTGACCAGGTGGGGGATGAAACGCGCACGAATGAGCCGTGTCATCGGCAGGGAAAAAGCCTGATTCAGGCTGGGTCACGGATTGGAAACGTGAAGAGGTGAAGCATGGAGAGCATTCGGAACGGCAGGATCCTCGAACGGGCCGCGGGCTTGTTCAGGGAGCTTGAGAAGGTGCTTCTGGAGCTCCTCTCGCTTCGGTCCAGGATCATCACCGAGATGGAGGCGCTGGCCCTCGAATATCGAAAGGAGTTCAGGGGCTCCCGCCTCGTCCTCTACGAGAAGAAGCGGCGGAAGAAGCCGCATCTTCGCGCCCTTTACTGGGCCGTCTTGGGGTCCTGACGGGCTGTTTGTAAAAAAGGCAAATCTAACCATATGCGGGTCAACCACTTACTCCATGCAGCCATAGAGTCGATTCCCCGCCGACCACGGCCTCAGTTTTTCAGCCCTTTACGCCTTGAACCCACCTGAAATCGTTCATCAAAAGCCCCCCAGGGGGTGGGGAGGGAGGCCGTCGCCTCCCTCCCCGGTTGCCCACCCTTAGAAATCCTACTTCAGTCCACGCGCCTTCGAAAAGGAATCATCTTCCCCCTTCTTTCGCAGATTGAAGAAATACTGGCCGTAGGGAATGATGTGCTCGAAGGCGTACGGCGACACGTGACGGAAGTCCTCGGGCGAAAAGTGAATGTTTGCCGTTCGGAGCTCCTGCACCACCTCGGTGAGCCGAACCGAGTTCCATAGAACGCAGGAATTCGCCAGTACCAGAAGAGCGCTCGCCCGGTGAAGTTGCTGGTCCATGTCTCGTTCCCAGTTTTCGCCGCGGCGGGCGTAGAAGAGATGCCGCGCGAGCGCATTGAAGAACTCCATGCGGTTGAGGCCACTATTAATCCTCCTGCGGAAATCGACCTCGTCGTAGTACCTCATGATGAACTGAGTTTTGAAGATCCGACCCACCTCCCGGACCGCGCGGTAGAGCGCGTTCTGCCGAGCGTAGGAGGATAGCCGCAGGCAGAGCGTCACGGCAGAAACATTCCTGCGACGGAGCGAGGCCAGTATCCGCACGACGTCGTCCCAGTGGGTTTCAATGAGATCCCAGTCAATTTCCCGCTCGAAGTGTTTGCGGAAAGGCCCCTCGACCTTGAACCCGGGGGGCGTGTACAGATCCTGCAGATGGACGAGCTTGATCCTGGGGCAGAACTCGACCCTATTGAGATATGAGAGCGCGAAGGTGATTTCGGTTGCGCCGTGTGTGTCCGTGTAGTGCTCGTGGATAGGGAGCTCGCTTTGGATGTGAAAAATCTGATCGAGCACATAGGCTGCATCACGGTCGTGACCGATCACCTGGGCGGAGTACGCCGGGCCTTGGTGGGACACGTGCCAATAGTAGGTGATTGAGCGGACGCCGGGCGCAAAGGCGTGGGGGAGGAGCGCCGCCCTAACCGTACCCACCCGCGTGGCCAGTCTCATGCCGTCGGACATCGAGACCCATTCCTCTCCGAGCCACTTCGAAATAGGCAGGTCTCGTTGGGCCTTCAGGAGCCGGTCGAAGGCGGTCTTCAGGGTGTCTTCCGAAAGGTAATTCTCGTCGATCGTGCGCAGCGACCGCTCCGGCACCTCGGGAGCCAGGCTCGCCATCCGCGACGTCCCAATATTGCAGCCCTTGGCAATGAGCGCGGCGTAAAGACCGCGCTCGAATGCAAGGCCACCCTTGTGGTAACCGCGCAGCGTCTTGAAGCAGTCGGACATATCCACCCAGGAGCTCACTTGGGCTAAGAGATCCTGGATGCGGACCTGCTGCCAGTTCGCTTTGATCCGCTCTTTGACGAGCTGCACGCCTTCAGGAAGAATCTCTGCCTCAAACGGGTGGAGGCGGACCCGATCCTCGTCGACGATGGCGTAGCGGTTCTGCGGAAGACGCTCCACGGTTTTCTTGATCTGCGCCTCAAGGGCGGGAAGGGTCTTGGAGAGCCACTCCTTGGGATCCTTCGGAAGTCCCAGCTCCTGATAGCACTCGTCTCGAATCTGGGCCCAGCGGGCTGGCGGGATGAGCAGATCCTCCACATTCCCGTACCGGCGACCGCCGACCACCCACACCTCGGTGGACTGGAGCATCCGGTGGAGCTCGCTCATGACGCAGAGTTCGTAATAGTGCCGGTTGATCTTTCCGTCACCCGGGATCACATAGGGGCGCCACTTGTGGGGTACGAAGTCCAGTGGCGCCTCAGTCGGGGGTTTCCGAACTCCTTCCGCGTTCCAATACTTGAGAATGGCGACTCCAGCCAGGAGGGAATTGGCCGCGGGTATCCCTTCGAACTGCAGCACCTTGAGGAAACGGGGGAAGAAACTTCGCAGGTACGAGTACCGCGACTCCAGGTAGTCGAAGATGTTGAAATCAGCCGGCCGGATGAGCTCCTCAAGCTCCCGAAGAGCGGCGAGCAGATGATCGCGGGGTATCTTCTCCAGGATTGCTGGGCGCACTGCAGGATCCGGGATCCCGTAGTCGACGACGATTTCCGCCATGGTCTTGAACATCAGTAGTTTTTCATTGATGGCCGGACCGTGGGCTCGGAGATCCGCAGCCAGGTCTGCTTCGCTCCGGCGTTCCATGGCTAGCGCGATCGAATCGAAGATCTCGACCGCGAAATCAATGAGGGCGCGGAGACGCTCGAAAAGGTAGACCGCCACGAGAGATCTCCGGCGCAGGTCTGGGAAGTCGTCCCACAGGCTATCCACCGTGTACGCCTCGACGTTCTTCATCATCCTCCGACGCATGTCCGCGTCGATCTTCTCGAAGAGGGGGGCAGGGAGATCCAGGCTTCGGATGAACTCGATCCGGTCGAGCACGTCATGGATCGCACGCGGGGAAGGGACCCCGAGGGGGTCTTTGAGCCACTGAAGGGTGCTTCGTCCGCCGCCGGCACGCGGCTTCCGGAGACCGTCGATGGCCTGGATCTGGATGCCCGAAAGTTCCTGGCTGACCCTTCTGGCCAGTTTCTCAAGTGCCTGCCGCCGGGCATGGCCCACCATTCGCTCGAGGAGGTAGGGGGCCGGAAAGACGACCTTAGCGCTTTCCAGAGCCGCTTCCAGGCTATCGCGGAGGAAGTGCGGATCGTCCGACCTCTCGGCTTCTTCAGCGAGGTGTTTCTCGAAGGTCCTCTTGATCCGGGGCGAGAATTTGAGCCATCCCAGCGCGGCGCGCACCCGAGCAGCGTGGTAATCGAAGGTGCGAATCGTCTCGGGGTAGGGAAGGGGGATCGGCACCTTGTCCTCCAGAATCTGGGCGATATGGCGCGCCAGATAGTCAGGGATCTGCCGGTACGGAGGCGCACGGTGAAAGGCTTCGAGGTACGCCGCATGGAAGAAGAGACCCACCCTGTGGACCGGATCGTGAGTCTCTTTCAGGAAACTTTCATAGCGCGGGGTGGATGTGAAGTGGCGAAGCACCTCCTCAGGTGACTGTTCAGCAATGGGGTCAGTCGAGATCCGCCGACTTCGACGGGGAAGCGGGCTGCTGGCGAAGGCCATAGTATCTCCTCTCAAAAAAATGTTGAGGGTATGTCCAGAAGGGAAGAGTGTCCCTTGATGTGAGCCAGCACAGCCTCTCTCCCGATCCCTATCCCCGACCTCCAAGCGGAGGTACCCAGCGCTCGACGTCCCCTCGCGTGGCACAAGGGGTGCCGTTCTTCGCTTGCTGTATTACCGTACGGCCGAGGGGGAAGCGGTCGGCCGTGAAACTGAAACGGAACTCTAGTTGCGAGCGGGGTTTGGTGCTCGAGAGGATAAAATCGCCGCTTGAGCTCCAGGTCCGTTTAGCTCCGGGGAGGGGTGTCGCGGCTTACGTCGTGTCCTGCCGGGAGCCTAATACGGAGTGATAGGGGGTAGGGTATCCGTCATTGGATTCTTGCGGACGTCACGCTCGCGGTCGTAGCGGAGGGTCGTCCGAATATCCTTGTGACGGAGATGGCGCTGCACCTGGTGGAGCGGGACCCCCCTCGACAGACCATGGGTTGCACAACTGTGCCTGTAGCTGTGGGCGGTAATCCTCCGTCCAATCTCCGCGGCCTTGGCACGGGCCTTCACAATTTCGTTGACGGCGGTGGGTGACAGGCGTTTTCCAAAGGTGCGGAGCTTGGATAGCGATACAAAGACCGGATCCTCAGGGCGCACATTCCGCCGCTGGAGGTCCCGGTCCAGGACCTCGAGATAGCCGTCGATCGCCGCCTTAACCTCGGGTCGCAGCCGTACGGTGTCGTAGGGATTATTCTTCGCTTCGCGGATCTCAAGAAGCCCGCGACGCGTGACCAGGTCCTTGTAGTTGAGCTTGGAGGCCTCGCTTCTGCGGAGGCCCTGGTAGTAGAGGGTCATGAGAAGGGCCTTGTCCCGGAGACCCATGAGGGTGCCGTCACAGGTCGCCACCATCCGCTCGATTTCCTCGAGGGAGAGCCCTTCGGTCTTGGACACTTCTGAGACCTTCAGCCCGCTCACGAGTTCCGGGTCGGCGGGATTGCGCTCAAGCTTGCCCTCTATAACCATCCGCCGGTAGAGCCCACGGACCGCGACCAGCCGCTGATTTATGGTGGCGGGAGTTCGCCGGAGTTTCTGAAGGCCATTCCGGTACCGGGTGACGTCGGCCGAGGTCGCCGCCAGGAACGCCGGGTAGGTTGAGATCCCGAGCGTCTGGGTAAAGTCCCGGAGCGCCTTCCGGTAGGCTAGGCGCGTATTGGGCGCCGTGCGGGCCTCCACGTAGGAGTCGACCAGGTCCCGGAGATCAGGATCCCACGAGACCCCACCGTGGCCCGCAGATGCAGCATCCAAGGTGTCCAACTCAGGCGGGGCCTCGTGGGATCCTGGGGGAAGTTTGGTCATCTCTAGGAAGATTTATCGGCCGCCGCGGGAGGGATCTTCAGCCCCAATCGTCGATAACTGCGATTATCGTAGGTGGACTAACCTTCGATAATTACAACTATCGACGATGAGTCCAGGGACCATAATTTCCGCTATGGGGCATGGAAGCTGACGGTGTCAGTAAAGCTCGAGGCTGCCGGTCACCGAGTCGATCTTTGCGGCCAGGTCAGGCCCCAGTGCCAGGCAGGTCCGAGTCGGGACCCCGCCGAACTCGGTCTTGCCGGCATCAGTAATGACCTCGACGTGGATTCCTTCCTTCTCGGCGGCCTGGGCCACGGCCAGGAGCGCCTCGTCGCTATCCACCCGGACGCAGACTTTCGTGAAGAGGCCCTCCAGCCAAGCCCGCTCAACATCGGTGAAGTTTTCTTTCCGCAACGCCTTCTTGGCCAGAAATACCATGGAGGCGTGAGCTCCCTGGCTGATTTCCTTCCCGCGGCGCATTTTGAGATCTTTTCGCATGACGATGACCTGCTTCACCTCCGACATAGCTCCAATTCCTTTATGCGACGGGTCCGGAAGCCGAGGGACACACCACTTCGAGCATCCTGCCTCCCGGCCCGGGGTTCACGATCCAAGTACCCCCAATGTGAGCTTCCTTTCCGAAGTCCTGGTGATAGTGCCCGCAGATGAGGAGCGCCGGCTTGAGCACCTCGACGATCTGGCGCACCAGCCGGCTGCCTCCGCTGTCGGGCGTCACCACCGAGGTGCCCGAGACGTTTGTTCCCGTCGGAGGATAGTGCGAAACGAGGACGAGCGGCTTCCCGCGATCGCCGGAGGCTCCGACGGCGATAGCTTTCTCGCGGAGCCCCTTGTCCGGCCGCGCCCCGGGCCAGAAGGCGTCGGAGCCTGGAAGTCCGGCAAGACGCATGCCCTCTACTTCGATGAGGCGAAAACTGAGGTTTCTCAGGTAGGCAAACTGGACTTCCAGGCTCTTCGTGCAGGACGGCGTTTCGTGGTTGCCCGGTACAAAGTAGACCGGGCGACTAAGTCCCCCGAGACCGCAAAGGAGTAGATCGTAATCCTCCCCGAAATTCGAGAAGTCCCCCCCGCAGACCATCAGATCCGGCTTTTCCCCTTCGACCAGCTTCTTGATGTTCTGATAGGCCTCAAGGTGGCCGTGCGGATCGGTGAACGCGAGGATGCGAACCACGGGGACCTCGATCACTCTTTGGGCAGCGCGCTCTTGAGCGCTTCCCGGTACTCCACCAGGAGACGCTTCGGAATTTGGAGCGAGACGAGCTTTGCCCGGAGGATATCTCGGTACCACTCCGGTCCGAGGCCCAGCCCGATGCCTGCCTGATGCGTCGGCGACTCGAACTTCCCTTTTCCTGCCCAGATCGTGGCCCAGTGTTCAACCACGTCCTGCGGCCCCTCGAGATCTCCGTCGGGTTTCCCCGGTTGATCCCGGGTCACCTTTGCATTACCCCAGTAGTCGAGGGTGTGCTCGAACGGGTCATGCCAGAGCCCGAGGAGATGCCCCACGAAGGCCTTTGCCTCCCAGCCGAGCTCCCCCATGATTACAAGGAACTCCGGCGTGAAGAAGATCTCATCCCGCTCACTAAGAGCGGCGAGCTGGATCCATTCATCGTTCCTGGAGACCGGCATTCGATGTTATTCCCGGTGTGCCGTTGGGGTACTTTCGCTTAAACCGACGAGCTTGGAGAAGGTTCACATGATTCCTCTCCCCTTCCCCGCCCTACTCGATGCCCAGTAATCGATTCGTTTCCCACAGGGATATCTCTTCCATTCGTCGCAGCAGCATCTTGAGCCTGCGGCGGTTCTGGCTGCCCTCTCGGAAGCGCTCGCGCGCCGGCGGGCGAGCTCGGTCAGATACTGTCCGGGCAGATTCGCTTCCGCAAGATCAACGGCTGGCAAGAGATCGCCGAGATCGTGGCGCATCTGGATCAGGAATCCAGGAAAAAGCGTCGTAGTCTGTATTACCATGTCTCAAGAAGATGGAGAGTCATTCAATGGGAGGAAGCTTTCCAGAGGGGCGCGCATTTCCACACGAATCGGAACGGCGCCACCATCTCCGGACGATGGTTTCACGGAGGAACTAGTGATGACTGTTTATGCCTTCTTATTTGCGCTCCTCGGATTTCAAAACGAGGAAAGCATCGAGCGCCTGGCAGAAGCCCTGAAGGACCCTGCCGCAGCCGTGCGCGCCACGGCCGCGAAGGCCCTAGCGGCGCGCGGCGACCGTCGATACCTTGAGGACCTTGCGAAACTGCTCTCCGATGTGGACGCGCGCGTCCGGTGGACTGCCGCAGTGTCGCTCCAGGAGTTAGGCGCCAAATCAGAGATTTCATCCATCGCGAACCTGCGGGCCAGTTCGAACGGTGGGATTCGCGCGGACGCGACTTTTGCGCTCGGGCTGCTGGATGCAAAAGATCAGGCCAGTGCGATCGCGCAGGATCTTACTCACAGAGACCCCCGAGTTCGTGTGAGCGCCGCCTTTACGCTTGCGAGGATGGGCGAGGCCTCCCGGGGCGACGATCTGGCCAGGCTTCTCGGGGATGCCGATCCTCGAGTCCGCTGGGCGGGAGTGCGGGCACTTCGTGCGCTCAACGCGAGGAACCACGAGGAGGAACTCGCGCGGCTCCTTGAAGATCCGGATCCGATCGTCCGGTGGGCCGCAATCCGGGGCTTGGTCTCGTTCGGTGCAAAAAATGAGGAGAAGCGGGTGGCGACGCTCTTGGGCCATTCGAACCCTGCAATTCGGGCCGACGCGGTGCTTGCGGCAGGGCTCCTCGGGTTTCGGTCGCTTGAGAAGGAGGTGGGAGGACTTCTCGGAGCCTCGGACCCCCAGACGCGGTGGGCGGCGCTAACGACCCTTAGCCGAGGGGGCGCGCCGGCTTACGAATCGTCGATCCGAGGGCTTGTAAACGATCCAAACGCAGACGTCCGGGAGTTAGCGACCGCGACGCTTGCGACCATCCGGAGCGGAATAGCCGCCGAGAAGGTGCTGGAAGAAGAACTCTTGCCTGGGTTCATTTCGTCCGCAACCACTTTCGCCCCCGGTGGGTACGCTCGGCAAGTCGACGCGTTCCTAGATCGTGGGGTCTCCAAGAACCACTGGAGCGCGGCATGGACACTCGGTCCGCTGCCCGTCCGCCTCGAACCCCAGGCACTGGCCGAACTCCTCGGCCACCCGCTAAAAGAGGTGCGCCGGGCAGCCGTGTGGGTCTTGGAGGAATGGAACATCCCGGCGGCCTCCGAGGTGCTTCGCAAGGCGGCCTCCTCGGAGGACGATGCCGACCTCTCGCGAATGATGAATTCTGCGGCCAAGCGCGCGGAGGCCGAGCGAAGGTAGTCAGAATCCCAGCCGATGATGCCGAGTCGGTTCGATCGTTTTGCCGGGGCCCCCTTCCATTGCTCCCAGTCTCTCGGCATGATCCGGCGCTCGGGATAACCCCAGGAGGACCCCGGCTCATCATAATAGATGCTGCATGATGGTCTCGAGCTGCCCCCTGTCCATCCCGAGGGGAAGTTGGCCGGTGTGGTTGAACCATTTCCTGTCGGCGATGGCGTAGGCCTCGTCGACAAACTCTGAAACGAAAGCGGACGTCATCTTGTATTTCTCGCCCCAGGAGATGGCCACGTAGCCATCAGTGTCGTACCCTGCAAGAATCACCGAGTGACCCTCCTTCGATCTTGGGTCGCCGGGCTTCGCATCCCACAGCCTCGGCGGCGAGCTCTCAATCCAACCGGCCGGTACGACAAACCCGATGTAGGCGACTCCACATTCGAAGATCGTGCGCTTCATGTCCGCGGGGATTGAGGGATCTACCTCCACGTATCCCAGGATTTTGTCACGGCTGGAGCCGGTTGAACCGAGGGGGGCGCCCGTCCTATACAGGTACCTCAGAATGTCCTGTACTTTCGCGCCTCGGTCGGTCGGGTTCTCCAGAGGGTTCCCTGCCTTCGCTTTGGGCTTGTACCCTGTCACCCACGCATAAAGCTTCTCCACATCTGAGTCGGGTTCCGTCATCATCTTCCCGGTCGAGTTGTAGGACCAGACCTGGCGCGCATGGTAGTAGGCTGCGCAGGTACAGTCTGAAATCCTGTCGTTCAGCATCATCCCGAACCCCGATAGGCCGTGGCTGTAGTCTTTCGCCGGTGGAAGGGGGATGGCCGGCTTCCCGAACCCGAAGCGGAGGGCAGACATGTGTGGAATGCGCGTATCGAACGCGCGCGCTTGACGGCCAAATCTCAGGTGCGATCCAATCATGTTCTTCTTCCCCCTGCTGAACCGCGCGACATTCAAGTGTGACCAGCCCGCGGAGTCTAGAATACTGGTGCACGATCAGTATAAGCCATCCACTTGGCCGCAAGAACCGCCACCCTCCCCCGTTGATGCCGATCGCTGAGTCTTCCATGGCAGCTCAGAGCTGATCTGAATACCGTTAGATTTTCCGTTATTACAAGCAACCCGGCTTCTGACTCACGATGAGATCCGTTCGACCCTGACATGCGACCCAAAGCGCAAGGGTCGAAACAAGGCCGCTGCCGCGGCGCTGCTACCCATGGCGATCCAAAGCTCGTCCGGCAAGAACTCTAAGCCGAGGGTCGCATTGGAGGAGACTTGCTTCGGGGTGCCCGTCGACCGGTGTCCCCTCTTGAAGGTGGCCTAGTTGCAACCGTCTCCTTACTCCTGCGAATCATGCTTTCTTGGCAGACTTCGCACCAGGCCTTCCTGAGGAGGATGATCGCGCGCCCATGTTCGAAATCCTTCGAGCTCAGGGCGACGCCGCATAGGTCGCAGCGCGTCGGCGTAATCCTTCTTGACCCCATTTCTAATGTAAAGAATACCCTAATATCGGAGGCGATGGGCGGCTTTGATCGCTTGATCCCACGAACCAAAAAGCATCCGAGCGGCAACCCAGAGCTTCCGATTCTGGAGGAAGGCCTCGCCGGACCTAAGGGGCGGTGCGGACCGAATCTCTGAAAGGACCTCCTCGCGGCTCCATACCCGGGACTGACGGACGCTCAGGGGATCGATCCGGCAGGCTTTGAGCGCCAGGTCCCAACTCCCGAACAATCGTCTGGCCGCCTGATGAAGTCCCGCATCCCTCCTCACGACCGCCTTCGCGTTCAGTGCACCCCCCTCCGTTTTGATTCCGCGAATGGCCTTGGTCAACGATTCCCGCGTCCAAGATCTGGCTTTCCGCACCTCAGTGGGAGAAAGGCCGCTCGCTTTGACCGCCGCGTCCCAGGAACCGAAGTTCCGGAGGGCTCCGTAAGCCAGCGCCTTGGCCTGCTTCTGAACGGCCTTGTGGTTGAGCGGCAAGCCAAGCTCCTGTCTCGCTCGGATCTCTCGGAGAATCCTCGAGCGGGTCCACCGGCGGCCGGCCCGTTCGTAGTAGCGGCGCCACTCGCGAACCTTCTCCGAACGAAGGTCCTGACACAGCACCCGACGGACGCGGAATTTCCGTTTGTAATGGGCAATCCCCTCCTCTCCCCCTGGAAGGCCGTGAGCCGTCCGTAGGTGCGTCCAAGTAATCGCTCGGAAAGCGCGCCGGCAGAGCCGGCAGACGATTTCCTCAGGATCAACGGCGTCCTCGGGGACCACGGGGTGCCTGTCCTTCATGGAGCCGTGGCCCGGCGGGAGGGACCCTCTGCAAGGAGTGCCTTGATCATCCAAAGCAGCTTCGACATTTGAAACGGCTTCTCAAGAGAGGCCGTTCCGCCAGGGGATGCGAGCCTCTTGGGTCCCCCCAGGGAATGACTGGTCAAGAACAACATTCGAGGGGGTCTCGGATTGGAATCGCCGCGTAGGTTCTGGACGACCTCCAGGATGTCCTTTCGGGATTTGGAGAGGTCCAGGATGACGAGGTCCGGTCGTAAGGTTGATGGAAGCCCCATGGAGCATCCGGAATACGCCATTCCATCTGCGTCGTACCCCGCCCCGATCAACACCTGGGTGACAAGATCGCGGGACTTCGGGTCGTCGTCGACCACCAGGATCTTGAAGGAAGCCATCCAAGAAGTCTATCCCAAGGATCGCCGCTGCGGGCTGTTCGGGAGGTAGACAGATGACTCCGCGGGCATGAGCCGGCTGGAGCTGGGCTGAATTCTATTTTGAAGGTGACAAGCCCGCCACTCTAGTGTTCAATAGTCCATCAAGAGGTGCACTTGGAGGGAGACCGGGGATGGAATCCGCTGGCAAGCCTAACACCACCCCAATTTGTCCGAAATGCGGCGGGAAGTTGCTTTACGACGGCACGGGGTTGTCCTGCATTTCATGCCCTTACACCTGGCGGAAGCCAGATACCGTGAAGGCCGTCCGGGATCCCCGCAGGCCGCCTGATGGGAAATAGAGGAACCATCCCATCGGGGGGCTTGGATGCATGATTTCAGGGGGGATTCAAGGCGTAAAGGGCTGCAAAGCTGAGGCCGTGATCCCCGGGAATCGACCAAATGACCCATGTAGTAACGTGTTGAACTCTAGAGAGTTAGATTTGCCATTTTTACAAACAGCCCGTCGGGACCCCGGATCTCGCCGCTCTTGAAGAGCCGGCCGAAGAGGCCTCGGACGGCGACCAGCCGGCCATTGATGGTCGACGGCGACAGTCCCCGGGCCTGGAGCGTGTTCCGGTACTCGATGACCTGGTCGCTGTTCGTAGCCAGGAGCTCCTGGCGGCCGGAGATCCCGGCAAAGCGAACGAAGTCCCGGAGATACTTCTCGTACTCGTGCCGGGTCCGGGGGGCCCGCTGGGCGCTCGTGAAGCTCCGGAGCACGTCCCGGAGCTCCGGGGCGAGATCTGGCGTGGGCGCCGCGGTGGGCGCGGGGCCGGCGTCCAGGGCCGTGAGGTCGGGATTCCGGTCGTGGTTCATCCACGAGGGATATCGGCCGGAGGGGGGAGGCTCCTTGAGGCCCAATCAGCGCAAACGCAGATTTGCGCTGATGGGGATCCTTCTCCCCGGAAACTTCCATGAGCGAGAATCTTCATTCCCGCTCATGGAAATTCGGAGCGCCCGCCCCTACTGGGGCTTACTCGTGTTCATGCGGGATACGGGAATTATTTGTAAGCGTAACTTCCATCGGGCTTGACGAAGGCTTGTGCTACTTTTGATGCCTCCTTCTTAAGACCCAACTCCTCCTTCACCCATCGGTAGGTCTCCTTGATCAAGGTGTAGGTGCCGCGTTCCCCCTTATACTTCTGTCCCGTGCCAGTGAGAAACCTGTTGCGGTTGAGATGGTCGGCCAGTTCTTTCCAGGACATTTTCATTTCGAAGTGACTCAAGAAGGCCGCGAGCTGCCACACATAGAGCTTTTTCTGATTCATCGCCTTTGTCCCCAACAATCCTGCACCTGTTGAAAACTGCCCGTCGTGACCGCTCCACTCCCGGGGCCTTCTTGCCGATCTACCTTATATATGGCCCGCCAGTCGCTCAAGGAATGCGTCGACGACTACCTCCTGGACAAAGCCGCCAAGGAGACCCGCCGCGCCTACGACCGGGCGCTCCGGCAATTCCTCGGCTTCATGAACGTCGCGACCTTCGAAGACCTGAAGGGCGTCGACCGCGGGGCCCTTACCCGCTTCCGAAACCATCTCCGTGACGAGCTGGGTCGGTCGCCCGCCTACACGAATCGGCAGATGTGCGCCCTGTCGGGATTCTTCAAGTGGCTGCTTTCCGAGCAGGAGATCACCGCCAACCCGTGCGAGTTCGTCCGCCGGTACAAGGTGGAAGATGAGTCCCGGACTGAGGGGCTCGCCGAGACCGAGATCCAGGCCATGGTCGAGGCGACGAAGGACGGGACGCTCCGGGGCCTCCGCGACCGCGCAATTCTGGTCACGCTCTACTACGAAGGCCTCCGCCGGGGCAGCCTCGCGCGCCTCGAGATGCGCGATCTCCGCACCCACCGGCAGGTGCTCGCGCTCCGGAACACGAAGACGAGCGACTACAAGGAGATCCCCCTCCGGCCCGAGACGGTAAAGGCCATCGACGATTATCTGACGGTGCTCTCGACCGAGATGGGGATCGCCCCCGGCGAGCGGGATCCGATCTTCGTCTCGTTCTCCGATCGCTCGCGCGGGAAGCGGATCTCCCCGAACGCCGTTCTTCAGATCGTGAAGGCGCGCGCCCGGCAGGCCGGCATCAGCCGGCGGGTGGTCGCTCACTCCGTACGTCATGCGACCGCCACGCACGCGCTCGATCACGGCGCGTCGATCGAAGAAGTGGCGGAGCTCCTGACCCACGCCGATCTCGGCTCGACCCGCCGATATGATCGGAAGCGCAAGTCCAGGAGCCAAGCCGCCGCGGCGGCCCTGCCCCACCTCGCCCTTTAGAGCAAACCCGAATTTGCGCTGATGGAGCACGGTGACGATAATTCCAACTATCGACGATGGCCCAAACGCCCTTAAGTCCTGTCACCCGCTCCGACGATCGCGGAAAGCTGTACATCAGCCTGGATTTATCATATAGACTCTGCGTTATTATCCTTGAGGGAACCATGGCGAAGTCTCTGGCGGCGGGCCTTCAGGTGAAGGCTAAGTTCTTCCGAGGGTTGGCCGACATGTCAAGGCTCACGATCCTCGAGGCGCTCCGGGGAGGCCGCAAGAACGTCTCCGAAGTCGTGGCGGAGACGGGATTCTCGCAGCCGAGCGTCTCGGTGCATCTGGACTGTCTCTGGTGCTGCGGCCTCGTCGATCGCGAGATCGGGAGGCGCTTCACGCACTACTGGATCAAGTCCCGAAAGGTGACACGTCTCCTTGAGATGGCCGAGGGCGTGCTCGAGGACGTCTCCGATCGGGTCGAATCGTGCTCGCGGTACGAGCCGTCGAAGGAAGCGCAGAGCCGAACCAAATGAGGTCTCGCTCAGTGGCCTGGCCAAGATTGGGCTTTGTTGCCTGCGTCATTCTCGCAAGCGCCGGCGCGACGGCCTACGCGCAAGAAGAGCCTTGGGAGGGGACGCTCGACATCCTGGGCGGCGAAACGCTCTATGAAGATGGCTGGCTCTTCACCCTGGGCTACACCATGACGCGCAAGGCCGGTCTTCTGCAAAATGATCATCGAGTTGGAGACCCGACCCACGCCGTCGAGTACGAGCAAGCGGTCACCTTGGCGGCGCACTATGGGCTCCTGCACGACGTGCAGCTCGACGTCGTCGTTCCCTATGCCTTCAATTCGATCCATCAGGAGAACACGCCAGGCCCTTCCCGCCTCGCCGCCGAGGGCCTGGGCGACATCGGTCTCTTCGGGAAGTGGGAATTCTTCGAGCTCTACGAGCCGCATAAGAACCTGAAATGCTCGCTTATCGGAGGGCTCCAGGTGCCGACGGGGTCCTACCATAAGAGCGATCAGGGCGTGCGCCTGCCGCCGGATCTCCAGCCGGGCACGGGGGCCTGGGACCCTTTCCTGGGCGCGGGAATCAACTACGAACCGTACCGCTGGAAGTTCGACGCGACCGTTCTCTACAAGCGTAACGGCGAGAACGGCGACCATTTCCATTTCGGCGATGAGTTGCTCGTGGAACTGGCGGCGGGGAACAGATTCTATCTGGAGCCCTTTCCGGGCCCGTTCATGCGGTTCGATCTGGAACTCATCTATCGTCACTTTGGCGGCGATCGCCTAGGTGGCAATGCCGTCGATGTCACGGGGAGAGATCTCCTCACCGTGGGCGGGCGATACGTCTTCCGCCCCCGACCGTCGATCGACATGCAGCTTGAGGTGGGGGTGCCTGTATACCAGCGTGTCGACGGCATCCAGCTTGCCGAGACATTCTCCGTCCTTCTGGTCTTCGCCATTCGCATTTAAGGGGCGTGATGATATGAGACGTTTAGCGATGCTGCTTCTTTCGCTCTCCGCATGCGCCCAGCCGGGCGTGGAAGTCCGCCCAGAAGCGACGGACTTCGCGTTCATCCAGACGCATCTGAAGGGCTGAACGTGAAACGATGAGTTTCCGGGCCTGGTCAGGCTCCTAAAGCGTCTTTACGGTACCGAACCGCAGGTCGATCTCGATCAGCAGTTCACGCGCTCCCGCGTACTGAAACCCATGACGCTCGACTTCCACGAACTGGCGGACGCTCTTCGCCGGAACAATGTCGGGCTCGAATTCGTCGAGATTGAACTGACGGCATCGATCGAGAACGGCCAGGTGGTGATCCAGCCGACGGGCCAGCGATTCCCGCTCTCCGGTGAACCGCCGAAGGAGGCGGGTGCGACTCGGCGCCGATTCAAGGTCGTGGGGCACAAGCCAGGAGAGGAGACCGTCCTAGAGATCTTCCGTTGAGCCATGACGTCGGCGAGACAGAAGTATATTCAACGGGTAGGACCAGGGCGGTAAGTAAAACCACTGGTGCATCCTATCTCGGCTGAATTGGTGCACTTACTCAGCGGCGCCGACAATGGGACCAGGGACCATAATATCCAATCTGCAACGGGTCCGGAAAACGACCGGGCCACCAGTTCGACCATCCGGCCTCCAGGGTCTGGGTTAACGATCCAGGTGCGGCCCACATGGGCTACTTCCCGAAATCCACCATTCTGTCAGGACGTCACTTCCTTACTTTTTCACGGGAAGGTCCATTCCGCACTTGGGACATGGGCCAGGCGTGTCACGCACGGCGCCGTCCATGGGGCATATGATCTTCTGAGAGCTCGCAGGTGAAGAGTTGCTCGGGGACGATTTGCCGCAACCCACGACCGTCAACCCGAGCACGAATACCGTCACCATCCATCGCATCCACTTCATGATTCGCCTCCAAGACAGTGGAGAATGCTTGATCGTATGATGGCTGATGTTACTTCTTCTCCGAGAGCGTCATCCCGCACGTGGGGCACGGGCCTGGGGTGTCCCGCTCCCCGCCGTCCATCGAGCACTTGTACTTCGCGCCCGTCGTGGCCGCCGAAGTCTTGGCCGACGACGATTCGCAACAGCACGAACTGTCG
>Ga0222749_10000874_pt1 | contig 16752 bp, 19 predicted proteins | sample IncBWH2Mmetat_FD_197234 | JGI IMG/M metagenome (GOLD analysis project Ga0222749, IMG submission 197234) | Metatranscriptome of lab incubated forest soil microbial communities from Barre Woods Harvard Forest LTER site, Petersham... | ecosystem: Environmental > Terrestrial > Soil > Temperate... | reverse complement strand
GCCTTGGCCATGACGTCGGGAATGCGGAAGCTGCCACCGATTTCGACCAGTTCGCCGCGCGATACAACCGCTTCGCCGCCTTCGCCCAGCGTGTTGAGAACCAGCAGGACTGCTGCCGCATTATTGTTGACCACCACAGTTGAAAGACCGCCGGCAGAGGCGCCCAACTGCTGGGCAAAAAGTTTGGCAAATAATTTATCGGTATGCGAATCGCGTTTTCCGCGCTCGCCACCTTCAATATCGAACTCGAGGTTGGAGTAGCCAGCAGCGATTTCCTGTATTCGCTGCAGTGTCGCTTCGCCCAGCGGCGCGCGTCCAAGATTGGTGTGCAGGATGACCCCAGTAGCGTTAATGACCGAACGCAACGAAGGCTGCAGTGCCTGGCGTAACTCGCGCTCGACCGCCTGCACAATTCCCTGCACTGCTACTTCAACACTCTTGCTATCCAGATGACCAGAAGATATTTCAGTACGCAGTCTGGCGAGAACGTTGCGTGCAGCATCGGCTACGGCAACGTGGCCCTCGGCGCGAGTGACTTCAGCCAGCGCCTGCAGAACTTCATCCAAAGAAGGAAGCAGGCGGTAAAGGTCGGATTTGCTTGTGGTAACCACGTTCATAGTTTCCAATTTCGAGTTGCAGGTTTCAAGTATGAAACAACCCTCAAGCTCGAACAGTTAAGCGCGATTTCGAGCGAGTCGGTGTAGGTCAAAGTGAAACTTTTTCGAAAGCAGCCATTTCTTCCGCTCCGCCAGAGAATCTACGAGGTTTGCAGCGTACTAGCTCGCCAGGCTGAAATTCCCATGCTTCGTCTTCATGCTTAGGGCCGCACAGCCTGTAAACGTCGCCGCTCATATGTTCAGCCTGAACCGGACGCCAACAATCGGTCCCCTCGTCCAATAGTGCTACGTAAACCGTCTTCACGGCGCTGCTCCTGCTTGGCTTCAATCATCTCACGCATTCACGTGCATCTTCGGGATATGTCTTACACGGTTCCTTCCAAATCGAAACTTTTCTTATCCCGCCTCAATTAATCCATACCGCCTCTGCCAATGGCTGTGCAAGTAATGCAGTGTACGGGAAAGCTCTTCGGCGGTAATTTCCGCATTGGGAGCAGAGGCCACCAGGGCGGCTTCGCTCTTGGCCTGCTCCAGGATATCGCGGTCGCGCAGCAGGTTAGCCACACGGAAGCTCGGCATTCCCGCCTGGCGCGTACCGAAGAACTCGCCCGGACCGCGCAGTTGCAAATCGAGTTCGGCGATCTCGAAGCCGTTGGTGGTGCGCACCATGGCATCGAGGCGCTGCTCGCCTTCCTCAGAAACTTTTCCGCCTGTCATAAGGACACAGAAAGACTTGGCCGGGCCGCGGCCGATGCGTCCACGCAACTGGTGAAGTTGCGACAGGCCGAAGCGCTCGGCGTGTTCGACAATCATGAGGTTAGCGTTAGGAACATCTACGCCGACCTCAATCACCGTGGTCGCCACCAGTACATCGAGCTCCCCGCGCTGGAAGCGGCGCATGACGGCGTCTTTTTCGTCGGCATCGAGCCGCCCGTGCAGCAAGCCCACGCGCAGATCGGGGAGAATGCGTTTGCTCAGCTCGTTATACATCTTGGTTGCGGCTTTGACGTCGAGAGTTTCGCTCTCGTCAATCACCGGGTAAACAACGTATGCCTGGCGTCCGGCGGCAACCTGCTTGCGCAGAAAAGCCCACACCTCCGTTGAACGCTCGTCGGAGACACGCCGAGTCACAATGGCCGAGCGTCCCGGTGGAAGCTCGTCGAGAATGCTGATGTCCAGGTCGCCGTAAAGTGTGAGCGCTAATGTACGTGGAATCGGCGTTGCTGTCATGACCAGCGTATCGGGTTCAGCGTCGTTTCTTTCGGCGGCGTTTTCCGGCGCTTTTTTCATCAGCTTGAAGCGCTGCAACACGCCGAAGCGATGTTGCTCATCCACGATCACCAGTCCCAATTTGGCAAATTCGACTTTTTCTTCGATCAGCGCATGGGTTCCGATCACAAGCTGAACGTCTCCGCGTGCGATGTGGCGGCGGGTATCGCGCTTGCGCTCTTCTTCCAGCGACCCGGTTAGCAAGACAATGCGATATCCAGCGGGCTCCAGAATGCGTCGCGCGCTTAAATAATGTTGCGTAGCCAGAATTTCCGTCGGTGCCATCAACGCCACCTGGTATCCGTTTTCAATCGCGATGATCGCCGCCTGCAAGGCGATGATGGTCTTGCCCGAGCCCACGTCACCTTGCAGTAGCCGCCGCATGGGGACGGGTTGCTGCATGTTCTCCGCGATTTCTTTGAGCACTTTCTTCTGCGCGTCCGTGGGATGAAAGGGCAGAATCTTCTTCAATGCTGCGCGCACGTTCTCGGTAACTTCAAAGGCGATCCCCGGCTGGGCGCGCATGGTCTTGCGCTTCAGCTCCAATCCCAGTTCGAGAAAAAATAATTCCTCGAAGATCATGCGGCGGTGGGCCGGTGTGCGCGCCGCCTGCAACGCAGAAAAATCAGCCTCCGGCTCCGGCCAATGGACGCGCCACAAGGCCTCGGCCCGTGACAGCAGAGCCATGCGCGAGCGTATCGCCGGCGGCAGAGTTTCAGGCAAACTGTTTTCGCCGGAGCCGTCGGGCACAACCTGCTCCAGCGCGCCACGAACGATGCGCCGAAACCATTTCGACGTCAGCCGCCGGTCCGCCGCCGATTCATAAATGGGAACAATGCGCCCGACCTCAAGTGAGTTAGCAGCCTCCGCTTCCGCGTCGTCATCAGGATCGGCCAACACCTCAAACTGCGGCTGGATGATTTGCAATCCACCGCGTCCAAATGTACTGCGTTCCACCCTGCCATAGAGGGCGACAGTCTGTCCCGGCTTGAATCTGTCTTTGAGATATGTCCCGTTAAACCAGATGCAGGTAAGGCCCGCCCGGCCCTGGGCAGCCGTCATCTGAAAGATAGGCATGCGCTTGGTACGGAACAGGCCTGAGTTGCGCACTTCGGCAATTACGCTGGCCATTTCGCCTTCGCGCAGTTCCGCAATCCCTCGCGGATTCAGACGGTCTTCATAACGAAAAGGCAGGTAGTAAAGCAGGTCTTCGACGACATGAATGCCCTTGGTGGCCAGCAAGTCGGCAATGCGCGGGCCGACTCCCTTCAAATATTGCACCGGCGTGGTCAGGTCTGGCACTTGTTATCCTGTCTCAGGTCTGAGATGGATTATAGAAGTTCTCGGCGCTTGCTAATCAGTTGCGCGTTTCCAGTTTTGGTGCAGAAGGTAACAAAGGCAGTTTGTTGAAAGGCCCGATGTTCCGAGTGCGCGGAAAACATCACCATAGCCGACGAACCTTATAAGTATCGAAAGCAACATCGTTGCTGATGATCGGAATATTTTCCGCCTGGGCTTGCGCGATCAGCATACGATCAAATGGGTCCTTGTGTGGTTCGGGCAGCAGCCCCGCCCGAACCGCATGGTTATCTGTGATTGGTAAACTTTCAAAATGTTCATTCCTGAGATATCCGGCAAAGTCGCCCAGTAACTCTGCGGCGCCCGGGAGTTTGCCCAAACGAAATTTTATGGCAATTTCCCAAGCCGAGGCTGCGCTTACAAGGAGGGTGTTATTAGCACGTGCAATTAGCTTGCGCGCTGAAACACTCAATGCTGGATCATCACTAAGCCACCAAAGCAACGTGTGGGTATCAAGCAATAGGCGCATCTCTCTACTCCCAACCCGCCAGATCCTCGCTTGGCAACGGCTCGAAGAATTCCTGTCCAACGCGGAGCTTGCCACGCAGAGCCCCAGGCTGGCGCCGGCCCTTGGAGTCTGAAATTGGAACCAATCGCACTACGGGGTCAGGACCGCGAGAAATTATGATTTCTTCACCGTCACAAGCTTTCTCAATTAATCGAGAAAGATTGGTCTTGGCTTGATGAATGGTAACAGTTTTCATGGGCACGACCTAGCTAATATAGATTAGCTAATACCGACAAATTTAGCAAGACGAGCTTCAGTGGAGATTTGCCGCAGACTATCCTATAGATGAGTTGGGGGCGCTGAATCCCGCTCCCCCAGCAGGATTTCCGGCTGCGAAGCCCATAAAATTTTATGCTACGCCGATTCGTAAAAGCCCTGGCGGCCGTGCTGGCGGGAGCTGCCATCTACTGGGTTATCCGTCCGCATCTGCCGGCCGTGGCCCGGCACCAGATCTTCCACGAGGACCTTGGCCTATTGGTCTACGGCCTGATTTCCGCCTTAATTTATGGCCTGCTTTGCTGGTTTGACCGCAAGTAACTAACAAATTAACAGCCTTTGCGCCGGTTTTCGCTGTACAATTCTGGAACTCTTTCCCCAGTTCAGAGTATGCAGAAAATTGCAATTTTATATGATGCCAGTCAGATCGTTCTCTCCACCTTCGATCTGGATGAGGTGCTGGAACGCATCCTCGATACCGTGCGTGACTACTTTAATCTGGATAACGGCACCATTTTGCTGCTGGATAAGAAGACCAAGGAGCTCCACGTAAAGAGCCATTTCGGATGCATCCAGGCCCCCCGAGACCTGCGCATCCCACTGGGAAAGGGACTCACCGGCACTGCCGCCAAGGTCAAGCGGCCTATTTACTCGCCCGATGTAAGCAAAGACCGGCGCTACTTAAAGGTCACAAATGGCACGCGCTGCGAGGTGGCCATTCCTCTACTGGTGCGCGACGAGGTGGTCGGGGTGCTCGACATCCAAAAAGATGTGATCGATGGTTTCGACCGCGAAACCATTGATCTGCTTACGCTTTTTTCCACCCAGGCTTCCATCGCCATTCAGAATGCGCAGCTTTACTCGCGCGAACAGCGCCGCACGCAGCAGCTCGAAGCCATCAACGCTGTTGCCAAGGAAACCCGCGCTTTGTTGAAGCCGGAAGAGCTGTTCCCGGCAATCTGTAATTTGATATTGCAATATTTCCCAGTAGACCATGCCATCGTGCTTACTGTGGAGCGCAAGAAGCTGCTCTTGCGTGCCCATAAAGGGAAGCTCAAGGAACTGGTTACGGTGGGATTCGAACTGCCCCAAAATTCCGGCATCAGCGGACACGCACTCGCAGAGGGCCATACGATCGTGGTGCCCAACCGGGCAAAATCCCATGCCGGATACGTTGCCGCGTTCCAGGAAACCCAGGCTGAAATTTGCATCCCGCTGGTTTCGTTGGGACAAAAAATAGGCGTTCTTGCCCTGGAAAATGCTGCGCCTGATTCCTTCCGCGATGAGGACATTCAAGCCCTCGAAGCCGTCGCCGATATCTGCGCCGACGCCATCCACAACGCACTATCATTCAAGAAAGCCGAAGAGATGGCCGATACCGACGGCTTAACCGGCATCTACAACCGCCGCCACCTGGAAAAAAGAATGATCGCTGAGATTGACCGTCTCTCGCGCTACGAGCACGGCATGGCCGTGCTGATGATTGACATTGACTACTTCAAGAACCTGAACGACGAGTTCGGCCACATTCTCGGGGATGAGGTGCTGCGTCAGATCTCAGCTCTTTTCAGCAAGCATATTCGCAAGGCAGACGTTTTATGCCGCTACGGCGGTGAAGAGTTCGCTGTGCTTTTACCGGAAACCGTAGGAGAAAAGGCCATGAAGGCCGCCGAAAAATTGCGCGGTTTCGTAGAGAATTTCCACTTCCCTGGTTTGAATCGGCCATTGACCGTCAGTATTGGCGTGGCCGATTTTCCCGAGCACGGGGCCAACCGTGATGAATTGTTCAAAGCCGCCGATGCCGCCCTCTACGCGGCCAAGGAGGCCGGGCGCAACAAAGTTGTACGGGCGCATCTCGCCGCGGCGGCCACGGAAAAATAGGTTCTCAAAAAGTATGGCGTCTATACCGGTAGGAATGGTCTTGGGGTTTTTGATATTTTGCCTTGTTTCGATCTACAAACCCGAATATCTGGCCAGCACTTACTTCATTCGCGAAAAATATAGCCCCAAAGTGATGCTCTTATTCAGGGGGCTTGCACTCTTGTTCGCTCTAGGTGGCGTGCAGATGACGGTTAACATCTACAAGGAGTCGCCCAAGTCGTTCGGCCCTCAGCCTCCGAACTTGATTGTGAGCGGCATTATAGGAATTGTGCTTGCTTGGTTCATTATTCTCTTCGTCAAATTCGGCAGAGAAAGAAAGCTACGACAGAGACAGACCAAAAAACAGAACTAATTTGGCTTGTCCTGCTTCTTTGCCTTCACAATGCGTTCATCAATAGGTTTTCTTCCGCGGAAACCCTCGCTGACGCCGTGCCAATGTGTGATTTTCTGCTCACCCACCTTCCAGCAAAGAAGAATGATTTGGTCTTCGACCAGGCAAGGGAAATCGAGCAATCCAATATCCAGGTCTTTCACCTGAACACCAGTAGAATCAATTTCGGCGAGTGAGTCTTTGATGGTCTGGGTGGCTTTATCGCGCTCAGCTTTGCGGCGGGCCAAGTGGACCACATCTACCAGGGTCCCACCGTTGAGGAAAATACGGTTGTTGGCCGCCTGCAGCTCAGCCTCGACCTCTTCGATTAACTTCTTGCCCTCCATGGCTGATCGCAAAAGCGATTCCAGAATGGGCACCAGGGTCTGCGCTTCTTCTAAAGTAAAAGTTCGTTCGGCCATATTGTGAATATCTTCGATTCTTTCCCGTAGAAACGTAGCTTGCTACGTCTCTAGCTCGCCGCGTCTCCAAAAAATCCTTACTGAATCTCCAGCATCCGGTCCAGCGCGACGCGCGCCCAATGTTTATCGGTGTCGTTGACTTTAATCTGGTTCACCACGTTGCCCTCAACCAGATTTTCCAGGGCCCAGCACAAATGCTGCGGCGAGATGCGGAACATCGTAGTGCACAGGCATCCAGAGTTGTCGAGCGTAACTACCATTTTATCCGGATTCTCTTTCGCCAGCCGGTTTATCAGATGAATTTCAGTGCCCACGGCAAACTTGCTGCCGGCAGGCGCCTGGGCGACGGTTTTGATGATCTTGTCGGTAGAACCGAGCGAGTCAGCCTTCTGGCAAACTTCCCAGCGGCACTCAGGATGGGCGATGACATGAATATCCGGATACTGCTCACGGATTTTATCTACATGCTCCGGCAGAAAGCGCTGATGCACCGAGCAGTGCCCTTTCCATAAGATTACGCGCGCACGGCGCAGGCGGTCAGGTGTCTGTCCGCCCATGAGTTGGTAAGGGTCCCAAACTGCCATATCTTCCCGCGGAATACCCATGGCATAGGCGGTGTTGCGTCCCAGGTGTTGGTCGGGGAGAAAAAGGACTTTGGGATTCTTGGCAAAGCCCCAACGGAATGCCCCGGCAGCATTAGAAGAGGTGCAAACCATGCCTCCGCGCTGGCCGCAAAACGATTTGATGGCGGCCGTAGAGTTCATGTAGGTGATGGGAGTAACACCTTGGCCGTCGTCGTCGGTCAGTCCCATGTTCACGAGTTGCTCCCAGCAGTCTTCCACCTGCCCAATCTCGGCCATATCGGCCATGGAGCAGCCGGCATTTAAATCCGGCAAAATGACTGTTTGCGAAGAACGGCTGAGCACATCGGCGCTCTCCGCCATGAAATGCACTCCACAGAAGACGATGTAACGGCCTTCGGCTTCGGAAGCAATTTTTGAAAGCCGATAAGAGTCTCCGCGAAAATCGGCGAAGCGTATGACCTCATCGCGCTGATAGTGGTGACCTAAAATTACGAGGTTGCGTCCTAACTCAGCCCTGGCCGCGGCGATACGCGGATCCATAGTATGGTCAGGTTGCACGAGATAGTTTTCAAGCGAGCACGTTACTGCTGATGTTGCCGTAGCCATTTTTTTCCGCCTTCAGTCCCGGCGCCCTAACTACGGCCCGGAACGGGGATGTTGAAAGCACCTATCGGCTCCAGTAGATCCACTGACCTTATCTCTAAGGCCCCGACCTACGGGGTTGTTGAAGCCGTTAGCCTAGCTTGACTCCACTTCTTTAGATGCCCTACAGCTTCCGCAGACGCAAAGAAATCTACAGTCCACTGCCTTGCTGTCAGAGCAATCATTGATTTTCCCATCTCACGCCATACCGCGCAAGAGCTTTCTGTTTCGCTTTTCAGAAACCGGGATATAATTGCTTCCTCCCTCGATGTCAACTTTCATTCTCGGCCGGTAATACCTGCTTGAAAAAGGCCCGTGTGCGCAAAAATTTCGCTCGTCCGATCTTGGTGTGCCACTTCCTGCGCACAGCCACTAAAAGTGCTGTTCTGGTTTTTGCCCTGCTTGTGCTTTCTCCCGCCGCACCCGCTCAACAACGCATCGTCCCCTTGGGGCCGCCACAGTCACCACGGTCGAGCACAATCATTAACCTATCGGGTCCGCATTTGAACTATTACGGCGGTAGGGTGATCTCCAATGTTCAGGTTGCCGTGGTCTTCTGGACAGCGAATGTGAACTTCACAACCCACAACCAGATCAAGGGCTTTTACAGCACGATCAACAACAGTCCTTATATAGACATGCTCAGCGAATACAACACCGTGGGCTTAACCGGTTTTGCGGATGGGATGCCAGGCAGCAATCAGACCATTGGTCGCGGCACCGTCATTGGCCCTTACACAATCGCTCCATCTGTAACCGGTACTACTGTAGATGACAGCCAAATCATCTCCGAACTTCAGGCGCAGATCGCCGCACATAACCTCCCCGATCCTGTAACTGATGGCTCGGGCAATGTGAATACGCTCTACATGGTTTACTTCCCCTTGGGCTACACCATTACTCTGCAAGGCTTTTTGAGTTGCCAGCAATTTTGCGCTTATCACGGCACTTACACCAATAACAACCTCTCAATTCCTTACGGTGTCATGCCCGACCTTTCCGCCCCTGGCTGCAGGACAGGCTGCGGGAGCGGCACCACATTCCAGAACCTAACCTCTGTTTCAACGCATGAGCTGGCCGAAAGCATCACGGATACAGAGGTCGGATTAGTGGGTAACACCTTTGTCCGTCCGCTGGCATGGGTTGACCCTACCGGCAACGGCCAGGAAATTGGCGACCTCTGCAACCATATCCACGCAACCCTCTCCGGCTACACCGTGCAGGAGGAGTGGTCCAATGCCATGAACTCTTGTATTGCGCCAACCGGTGGCATTCCGGCCAGCACTACCGCACTGCAAATTTCAAGCGTGCCTTCCGTGCCCTCCCGGCTTAGAGCAACGGTGAGTCTTACAGCCACCGTTACTCCCGTCGCGCCGGGGCCGACACCCACGGGCCAAATTACTTTTTTCGATGGAGCCAATCCTCTTGGCACCTTCCCCTTATCTTCAGGTCAGGCAAGTCTTACCACCTACCAACTTAGGGGCGGCTTCCGCCAGATTCAGGCATCGTATTCGGGAGATATCAATTACGCACCCAGCTTCGATACCAAAACGTTTCGCTACCGGCCACCGCTGTCGAGATGAAGTAATCTGTGCCTATGTCCGCCTACAGCCGGATCAGGCAGAAATCGCAATTAAGCAGGGGCCGATCGCCCACGGCGGTTGCCCGCGAAGAAAGCGCAGGAAGAACTGACCGGGCACTGCGCGCATTTCGGCTTGACGCGTTTGCACAACTGCTGGCCATGGCGTTTCAGCAGTAAATATGTCCGCGTGCGGGCATCAAACGTTTTCGGGATTTCTGCCTCGATTGCCTGCTGTGCTTCGCGATAGGTCACAGCGTAGTTCTCGCGCTCTTGTCCGCGTTGAATACGCACGATCACGTGCGGGCAGTTGGAGGGAACCGCGGGTATCGGCGCAATGCCACCGAATAGCAACATGCGGTCGGCGCCCGGATCGGCAATGTTAGGGAACTTCTTCAGCGTCTTGCGGGCTTGCTCGATGGGCCCAACCAGGCCGGCGCGCAGGTCGCCACCGTATTCATTCTGGATGCGGACGGCAATTTCTTTCAGCCGCATCGCTCTTAGTTCCGGCACCATGCCGCCTGCTTTTAACGCGTTCGCGAGCTTCGCAGGTGACGCTTCCAGAAGTTGCTGCGGCTCGACCCCGACCGCCTTGTTCAGAGACTCCCAGCCCTTGGCACAGGCGGCATCGCTCGCCGGATATCCGCAGTGCCACCACACCAGAAAAAGATACGGATCGGTTGGCCAGCATGGCTCCTGTTTGCCGTAAAAAGACTCCAGCTCTGACAACAGCTTGGAAAGATGTAAGGCGGCTTTACCCATGCGAGGTCTAGATTCTATAACTACCCCAACCCGCAAACAAAAGTCATAAGCTTTGCGGTTCTGGAACGGAGTACAGTGTTGCGGGGTCCTAAGCCGGGGAGATGCGCTATCGCTTTGACCTTTGTGTCTTTTGTGGTCTGACTCTAGTCTTACCTGAGAACTTCTTATAAATATCTCCCGCCAGCTTCTCCATGTATCCTTCCGGTTTTGCTGGACGCGTAAATCCAAATTGCTCATAGAGAGCGTGAGCGTCACGGGTGACCAGGCCCCAGCGCCGCAGGCCTTGCAGCTCGGGATGCTGCTGAATACACTCCATCAGCCACTTGGCCAGCCCATGCCCGCGATATTTTTCTAAAACATACACGTCCGCGAGATAAGCATAGGTCGCCAGGTCTGAGACGACCCGCGCGAAGCCGATCTGATCTTTGCCTTCATACAGTCCAAAACAAAGCGAATTTTGGATCGAGCGCTCCACCACTGGCAGGGGAATGCCCTCCGCCCAGTAGGACTGCGTCAGGAAGGCGTGCACCGCTGGCACATCAAGTTTTGCGGGATCAGTGCTGATGGTGAATTCACCGCGGCGATATTGTTGGTGCTGAACCGGCTGCATCATGAGAGGCTTGTCATTCACTTTCTTGCAGCAGCTTTCCCAGGGTCGGCTTGTGTTTTTCTTTCCTTGGCTTATTTGTGCTTTCTTCCTTCCGCACAGGCGGAGGTTGGCCCACGCGCTCGCGGGCCAGCTCTTTCACGGCCTTGACGGCGCTAAAACGCTTGTGTTTCTTCTTTTGAGGCATGGTGCGCTGCTTATGCTTTGATTATGCAATAATTTTGCTAATGGACGAACGCGAATTTTACGACGAACGGGAAGAGAAGAAGCCGGCGAGCTTGAACTGTCCGCATTGCAAGCAGTCGGCCGAATATGAAATCAACTGGCTGGTGCGCACCAAGAAGCGCCAGCTACCGCCCCGGGCCGACGAGCGCGACCGCGCCAAATTCGCCAAGGCCCGCACTTACATGGTACGCCGCGATGACATGACCATGTGCAAGAACATGCGCTGCCGCAAACGCTTTGAGATTACCGGAGTGCAGTCGGTAGCGTTTCTCGATTGAGTCATTTTGCCATTGGATCATTGAGTCATTGAATAATTGATTCATCGGATCATTGAGTCATTGGGCCATTAATTCAGAGGATGAGCCGATGACTCAAATCCCTTCAACCTGATTTATACTTTCTCTTCGCCTGGTATTCCTGAAAACAGCCATAATTCGCACGAACAACCGAGAACCATTCATGAAAATTCTTGTCTGTCTCAAGCAAGTTCCCCAGAAAGATGCGCCCCTGAAGCTCAACGAAAGCGGCGCCTGGATTCGCGAAGACGTTTCTTACGAGGTCAACGAGCCTGACGCTTATGCCCTAGAAGAGGCCCTGCGCCAGAAGGAAAAGCACGGGGGAGAAGTTGTGGTCATCACCGCCGGGCCCGCGCGGGCGCAGCAGGTTCTGCGTGAGGCCCTCGCCAAGGGAGCGGATCGGGCCATCCACCTGGAAGACCAGGCCTTCGTCGGGCTCGATGCCATCAACATCGCGCGTGCCTTTGCCGCTGCTATCAAAGATGAGCAATTCGATCTCATCTTTACCGGCCTGCAATCCGATGATTACGGCTATGCGCAGACTGGAGTGATCCTGGCCGAGCTGCTGGGCTGTCCGCACGCCACCATTATTATGCAGATCGAAAAGCAGGAAGGCGGCATCCGTGTAAAACGTGAGCTTGAGGCCGGGTACTTCCAATACGTGGATATCCCCTTGCCCGCAGTTCTGACCATACAGTCGGGCATTAATAAACTGCGCTACGCGACCTTAATTGGCATCAAACAAGCTAAGAACAAACCCCTGCGGAAAATGGCCCTTTCGGAGGTACAATCGGCCCTCGGAGGCAACCAGATCAAGATCGAAAAGCTGTATATTCCGCAGAAGAGCAAGAAAACAGAAATGCTTGAGGGCGCTCCGGCAGAAGTTGCCAAAAAGCTGGTTGACCGTTTACGGAACGAGGTGCGGGTTTTGTAACTTTTGTTGTCCTCTGAATCGGCCCGTGAACGGTTGGAGAGTCTTTGGGTAAACCGATCATCGGTAGAGGCGCGCAGCATGCTGCGTCTCTGGAAAGCATGAGGACTTTATGGCACTGAGTGCAAGCCACACATACCAACAAATGGATGTGCACGAACGCCAGGCGTTCCAGGAAGAAGAGACTTCGAAAAACGATTGGGGAGGAGTGCTGATGACCATCGGCGCGATCCTTCTCCTGTTTGATTTGTTTATTGGGTTGTTTGTCGGCCGCGATGTTGTTGATGGCGCCCTTTTCTTCGTGAAGTGGGGGTTGATTCAAACCGTCGTGGGCCTGGTTTTGATTGCCGTTGGTCTCACACTGAACCGGAGAGCGCACACCAAAGACGATGCCTGAAACCATTCTGGTTGTAGCTGAGCAGCATGAGGGAAAACTGAATCGCGTCTCCTGGGAGACGATTGCCGGCGCGCAAGTCATCGCCGGCGAACTAGGCTGGCAGGTCGAGGCCGCGGTTGTTGGCAGCGGCATTAACGCTGTTGCCTCCGAGCTGGCTGGGAAAAAAGTGGCCAAGGTTTATGCCATCGAATCACCCGCGCTGGCCAACTACACGCCTGACGGCTTTGCCGCCGCGCTCAAGCAGTTCATCAGTGAGAAAAAGCCGCACCTCGTGCTGATGCCACATACCTACCAGGTGCGCGACTTCGCCCCTAAGCTGGCTGCATCTCTCGAGCGCAGCCTGATACCCGACTGCATCGGATATAAGAAGGATGGCAACCGGCTGCTGTTCATCCGCCAGATGTTCCAGGGGAAGTTTGCCGCCGATGTCAGCTTCGCCGGTGAGCCTCCTTACTTTGCCACATTCCAGAACGGGGCTTTCCGTGGCGACAAGGCCGAAGCTGCTTCTGCGCCTGCTCCCGTAGAAACCGTGAACGCCAAGGTTGATGCCAGCGCCATCCGCACCAAGCCCCATGAATGGTTCAAAGAAGCCAAGCAGGCGGTGGACCTCACGCAGGCCGAAATCATCGTCTCCGTCGGTCGCGGAATTAAAGAGCAGAAGAACATTGATCTCGCCAAGCAACTCGCCGACGCGCTCGGCGGAGAGCTGGCTGCCTCGCGCCCAATTTGCGACTCGGGCTGGCTGCCCATGGATCGGCAAGTTGGCAGCTCCGGCCAGACGGTTGCTCCCAAGCTCTATCTGGCTTTGGGCATCAGCGGCGCCATTCAGCACATCGTCGGCATGAAAGGCTCGCGCACCATCATTGCTATTAATAAAGATGCTGAAGCGCCTATCTTCGAGATCGCCGATTACGGTGTTGTCGGAAATCTGTTCGACATCGTTCCTCCGTTGATTGAAGAGGTCAAGAAGGCAAAAACGTAGAAGCAGTTTCGAGTTTCCTGTTTCAAGTTTCGAGTTGCCCGGTTCAAGCGTCCTCTCTGCATCTGATGGATTAGAGCTGTTTTCAGGTACCCCACTTGCACAGCTAGTCTCGACTACCATAAATCTTTACTATTCAGAGACATACAGGCGTAACAGGCGACACAAGCTGGTAGTGTGGTTTGCTTTGTCGAGCAAGTTTCGGGTTGTAGGAGCAGTTTCGAGTTACCCGATAACACGAGCGTCTGCATTCTGAGAGATTGGAGCTTTTTTCAGGCACCCCACTTGCACAGCCAGTCTCGATTGCCGTAAGTCTTTACTATTCAAAGATATGCGGGCCCAATAATCGATACTAGCTGCTAGTGTGGTTTGCTTTATTCCCTAACTTCGGCGCTTGTGGACCTCGGCTCCAACCTTCTAGAGCAATTCCAGAATTGGTGTACCCACCCGGCACCGGGGCTGAAGCCCACTTAGGGGGCGTCTCAACATGGGCCTGAAAGGCCCACTCTTCCACGGTAGCAGCAATTGTGGAATCTAACTTACTGCTTTCATAGATTTTCAAAGATCTCTGGGGCGCGAGCCCCCGCATTCTGGAATGCGTAAACACACAACAAATCAGCGTAACCTGACATTGCTCAAAACCCAAGAGTTTGATACCAGATTGGTACCCTTTTTTCGCTGTGGAAGCCCTAAGAGCAATTCCAGAGTTGGTGTATCCACGCGGCACCACTGAAGCCCACTTGTTTTGCATCTCAACGCGGGCCTGAAAGGCTCGCATGATCCTAGAAATTACGCATCGAAAACAGGGCCGTCAGAGTCTAATAGCAACTACCTTAAACAGCCGCGGAGGTTATCATGGTCACGCTAGAGATTACTTTCCTGCACAATCAACTGGAGGAGCGCAAGCGCCGCCTGGAAGCGGCGATTGCTCTGGCACCGCCGAATGGGAGCCTGAGCGGTCTGCTGCGCGAAGTGGATTCGGCGCTGGAACGCATGGCCGAAGGCAGCTACGGCGTGTGTGAAGAGTGTCACGAAACGATCGAGCAGGACCGCCTGCTGGCCGATCCGCTGGTGCGCTACTGCCTGGACCACCTGACCGAACCGCAACTGGCCGCGTTGCAGCGCGATCTCGACCTGGCCACCGAGGTGCAGCGCAATCTGTTACCGCAAGCAGGCCTGTGCGCCGGTGGCTGGGAGACCAGCTATCATTACGCGCCTGTCGGTCCCGTCAGCGGCGACTACTGCGACTTGATCCCCTCCGATGGGCAGCTTTTTTTCGCGCTGGGCGACGTCTCGGGCAAAGGCGTGGCCGCCTGCATGCTGATGACGCAGCTCCACGCCTTGTTCCGCAGCTTGACCTCTATGAACCTGCCGCTCGGCCAGATCGTCACCCAGGCCAACCGCGTCTTCTGTGAAAGCGTGCTGGCCGGGCAGTACGCCACGCTAGTGTGTGGGCAAGCTAAACCCAACGGGGAGGTGGAAATCCATAACGCCGGCCACTGGCCGGTAATCGTCGTCGGGCGCGGCGGCGTGCTGCGCATTGAATCCACCGGTTTGCCGCTGGGGATGTTCCACGAAGGCGAGTTCTCGGCCACGCGCCTGCAACTGGAAGCCGGCGACACCCTCTTTCTCTACACCGACGGCCTTTCGGAAGCCGGCAGCGCAGACAACGAATACGGCGTTGACCGAGTCACGCGCCTGGTACGCCAGCAAGCTGCGCGGCCTCCCGCCGAGCTGATCGCTGCTTGCCTTGACGACCTGCGCGCCTTCGCCGCCACTGACCCACGCGGGGACGATCTGACTTTGCTGGCCATCCGGCGGCGCGGTTAAGATAACTCAGCACGTTAAGATAGTTCACCACAGAGACACAGAGGCACAGAGAAACATATCCCACACACGCAAAAGAGCGTGTGTGGGGCACCCCGGTTGCCTATTCAAGATCAAATCGCGATTAGTTAGGCTGTGGTTTGGGAGTTTGGATTGGTGAGATAATCGGAGCTGAAAGCAGCAGATACAGCATGATAGACCGCGAAACATGGTGGAAACCGTTTGCTCTAGCCTTCGGACTAATTGGAATTGTCATAGGAGGCGTGTTTGTAATTGATTTTCTCTACCGTGTCTTCGCACCACAAAAAACAGATGAAGCTGCAGGCGCTGGGTTAGCTTGGGGCATAGTTACAGCGACTTTTTTAGGGCTTCCTGCAATTTTTCTGTTGATAGGCGGCGTTGCCTCGCTGCTGATTCAGTTCTTCCGAAAAGAACCTCCCGGTTCTATCCTGGATCAAAACAGCTCAGTTACCAAATAGCAGGCAAATCTCCTGTCAATCGTTTATCCTTTACAGTTTCCTCCTGGTTGATACGCAGCGAAGGGAGCCGAACTCATGATCGTTTTCCGCAAACCCTTGGAAGGTATTGAACGTCCGAAGATGGAAGCTGACGTGGTTATCGTCGGTGGAGGGCCCGCCGGCATGGCCTGCGCGCTGCGTCTCTCGCAACTGATTGATGCCCATAACGCGCGCTTTCCCCAGGCGGCTATATCCAAGGAAAACATTTATGTGCTGGAAAAGGCGCGCGAAGTGGGCCAGCACTGTCTCTCGGGAGCGCTGCTTGATCCGCGCTCCATGCAGGAGCTTTTGCCCGGTTTTGAGAACGAAGCCCCGATTGATGCCACAGTCAACAAAGAGGGAATGTATTTCCTGACGCAAAAGCAGGCTATGCACCTCCCGCTCACGCCTCCGCCGCTGCAGGACCACGGCAACTATGTCATTTCCATCAACAAGTTCGTGAAGTGGCTGGGAGAAAAAGTCGAGCAGGCAGGCATCACCATCTTCACCGGGTTCGCCGGCTCCGAGTTGCTTTTTAACGGCAATCGCGTCACCGGCTTGCGTACTGACGACAAAGGCGTGGATAAGACCGGACATCCTAAATCGAATTTCGAACCTGGCTACGACCTGCGCGCCAAGATTACCGTGCTGGCCGAGGGCGGGCGCGGATCGCTGACCAAGCAGCTTGCCGGCAGACTCGACCTCTACCGCAGCAGCAATCCGCAGACTTATGGTGTGGGCGTAAAAGAACTCTGGGAAGTCCCCTCGGGACGCATCGCCGCCG
>Ga0222749_10000873_pt1 | contig 16753 bp, 15 predicted proteins | sample IncBWH2Mmetat_FD_197234 | JGI IMG/M metagenome (GOLD analysis project Ga0222749, IMG submission 197234) | Metatranscriptome of lab incubated forest soil microbial communities from Barre Woods Harvard Forest LTER site, Petersham... | ecosystem: Environmental > Terrestrial > Soil > Temperate... | reverse complement strand
AGATGAATGAATCCGCCAGGTTGAAGAGGGGCCACGCCTTCTCGAGTCCCGCCGGCGTCCGGTAGTAGAACTTGATGAAGTCGCGGACCGCCCCGAACGCGATGCGGTCCACCATGTTCCCGATCGTCCCCGCCAGGATCATCCCCAGGGTGATCGTCTGGATCCACCCTTTGGGCCTTTTTCCCGCCAGGAAGATGGCGACGATGGCCGGCACCGCCGCGATCGAGACGACCAGCCACAGCTTCGGCGCCTCGCCGAACTGACCGAAGACGACGCCGCGATTGGTCGTGTGTCCCACGGAAAAGAAACCGTCAATGACGGTCACCTCGGAGTACTCGTGACCCTCGCGGAACGCGAGATGTTTGGTCAGGAGATCGAGGCCGGCGCCGAGGAGGGCGATCGCGGAGAAGAGAGCGGCCTGGCGGCGCATGGCGCCGATTATACGCCCTCCTCCTTCTTCTTGCAATTCACGCAGAGGCGGGCGTAGGGGATGGCCTTGAGACGCTCCTTGGGGATCTTCTTCTTGCACGACTCGCAGAGTCCAAACGATCCGTCCTTGATCCGGTCCAGGGCCTCTTCAATTTCGTGGAGTTCGCCGCTTTCGTTCTCCATGAGGCCCAGCGTGATGTCCTGCTCGAAGCTGTCCGTGCCGAGGTCGGCCAGGTGCATGGGGAGCGTGGAGAGGTCACCGGCGGCGTCCGTTCCCTTCTTGCACCCTTCGTCCTCGAGGGTCTTGACGTCCCCCTGGAGTACCTTCTTGCGAAGGAGGAGGAGCGCCTTGAACTCGTTGAGCTCAGCCTTGCTCAACCCGCCCTTGGCGGGCGCGGGATCGGCCGGGCTTTTGGCGGGCTTGCTACTTTTTTGCGGTTTTGAGCTCACGTTCGCGAAGAATCGTCTTGATCTGGGCGATTTCCACACGGTGCTTGCGGAAGGCGGCGGGATTTTCCACCACGTCGGTCACCTTCCGGAAGCGGAGGTTGAACAGCCCCGTGACGAGCGTGTCGAGCTCCTTGCGAAGCTCGTCGTCGGGCTTGCCCCGAAATTCCTCGAGACGCTTTTCCTTCTTAGCCATGGCGCCGGCTCACCATCTTGCAGCGAAGCGACATCTTGTGCGCGACGTTGTTGAAAAGGCCGCGAGCAAAATCCTCCGTGACTCCCGACACCTCGTACAGAACGGTGCCCGGATGGATCACGGCGGCCCAGTATTCCGGTTCCCCCTTGCCCATGCCCATCCTGACCTCAGCGGGCTTGCCGGTGACCGATTTGTGGGGAAAAACCCGGATGTACAGTCGACCCTCGGTCCCCATCGCGTGGGCGGCCGCCACTCGTCCGGCCTCGATCTCCTTGGCCGAAAGCCAGCCCTGTTCGACGGACATGAGTCCGAAATCGCCGAACGAGACACGGTTTCCCCGCGTCGCGGGGCCCTTCATGGTCCCGCGCTGGGACTTCCGGAACTTGACGCGCTTGGGCATCAACATAGGTTCGTTCCTAGGCCTGAGGCTCGGGCGGCCGCGGCGCCTTCTTCTTCTCCTCGAAGATCTCGCCCTTGTAGACCCAGCACTTCACGCCGATCGTCCCCTTGCTGAGGATCGCCGTGGCGGTGCCGTAGTCGATGTCGGCTCGGAGGGTGTTGAGCGGGATCCGCCCCAGGACAAGGCGCTCCTGCCGCGCGATCTCCGCGCCGCCCAGGCGCCCCTTGCAAAGGAGCTTGATCCCCTTGGCCCCGAGGTCCATCACCATTTCCGCATACCGGCGCATCGTTCGACGGTAGGGGGCGCGCTTCTGAAGCTGCTCGGCGATCGCCTCGCAGACGATCTTGGAATTGAGCTCCGGGGTCTCGAGCTCCTTGACATCAACCTCCACGGCCCGACCCACGAGGCCACCCACGTCTTCGCTCATCTTGTCGACCTTGGCGCCCCGCTTCCCGATGAGGAGACCCGGCCGGGCGGCATGGAGGCTGATGCGGATCTTCTCGCCGATCCGCTCGATATCGATCCTCGCGATGCCCGCCAACCCGAATTGTTTGCGGATGAACTCGCGAATCTTGTGATCCTCGACCACCCAGTCGCCGAAGTTCTTCTTCCCGGCGTACCAGCGGGAGCGCCAGCCGATGGTGACGCCCATGCGGAACGCGATCGGATTGACCTTCTGGCCCATCTACTTCTTCTCCTCTTGGCCCTTGCCGGGCTCTTTCTTCGGAGCCGGCTCCACTTTGGGGGCGGCCGCCTCGACGGGGGTGGCGCCGGCCGCGGGCTTCGCCGGGGAGGCGGCCTTCAGGGCCTGGGCCTGCCTTTGGCGATCCTGCTTCTGGCGCTTGGCCTTTTCCTTCCGGGTCTCCTTAAGGTCGCGCTCTTCCAGCGTGAAGACCACGTGGCAGAGGCGCTTCTTGATCATGTTGGGGCGGCGCACCGAAGAGGGTCTCCACCGCTTGATGATGGGGCCCGGATCGACGCGTGCCTCGACCAGATGCAGCTTGTTTCCGTCGATGTCCAGGTTCTTCTCGCGCGCAATGTTGATGGCGTTCCCGTAGACACTCTCGAGAAGCTTCTTGCAGAACATGGCGCCGCGCTTGGAGCACACCCGCAGGATCGCGATCGCGTTGTTGTAGTCCTTGCCTCGGACGAGATCCACGACGTAGCGCATCTTCCGGGCGGAGATGCGGGCATACCGGAGTTTCGCCGTGAAGCGCGGCTTCGGAGCCGCGGCTTCGGGCTTCTTCTCGACGGTGGCGGGGGCGGCGTCGGCCATTTACGCCTTCCCTCCGGCGGCGGGGGCGGCCGCCTTCGCGCCTTCGTGCGCCGCGGCTTCCCGGGTGCCCGGATGGCCCCGGAACTGGCGGGTCGGGGCGAACTCCCCGAGCTTGTGACCCACCATATCCTCGCTGACGAAGACCTTGATGAACGTCTTCCCGTTGTGGACCAAGAAGGTCTGGGCGATGAACTCCGGGACGATCGTCGAGCGGCGAGACCAGGTCTTGATCGGCTCGCGCGCGCTCGTCGCCTTGGCGCGGGCCACCTTGGCCGCGAGCTTCGGGTCCACGTACGGCCCTTTTTTGAGTGATCGGCTCATGAAACTCCCTTAACTCCTCGTCTTCTGGTGGGGTCCCGCGCGGCGGAACCGGATGATGAATTTCTGGGAGACCTTCTTGCTGCGACGGGTCTTGCCCCCCTTGGCGGCCTTGGTTCCCTTCCAATTGACCGGGTGGCCGCCCACGCCGCCTCGCCCGTCGCCACCGCCGTGGGGATGGGAGACCGGATTCATGGCCTTGCCGCGTACGGTCGGGCGGACGCCCAGCCAGCGTTTCCGGCCCGCCTTGCCCAGGTTGATCTTCGCCCAGTCCGTGTTCCCGAGCTGCCCGATGGTGGCGCGGCACCGGATGTGGATCTTGCGCATCTCACCGCTCGGCAGCAGGACATCGGCGTAGTTGCCTTCTTTCGCCATGAGCTGGGCGAAGGTCCCGGCGCTCCGTGCGAGCTGCCCCCCCCGCCCCGGCGTCAGTTCCACGTTGTGGATGATGACGCCAGTCGGAATGCTCTTAAGAGGCATGGCATTCCCGGGCTTCGGCTCGACTTTATCGCCGGAGAGGACCTCGTCACCCACCTTCAGACCCAGGGGGCCCAGGATGTAGCGACGCTCCCCGTCCTTGTACTTGATGAGGGCGATCCGCGGCGAACGGTTGGGATCGTACTCGATCGCCTCGACGACACCCGGAACGTTATCCTTGGTCCGCTTGAAGTCGATGATGCGGTATCGCTTCCGGTTGCCCCCGCCGATGTGCCGCATCGAGAGACGGCCGACGTTGTTGCGCCCGCCGGTCTTTCGGAGAGCCCAGGTCAGATTCTTCTCCGGCTTCTTGTGCCGGGTCAGGTCCGAGTAGTCGGAGACGGTGGCGCCCCGGCGCCCGGGAGTGATCGGATTGTACTGGCGGTTCGGCATTCTAGATGATATCCAACCGGAATCCTTCCTTGAGGGTCACGTACGCCTTCTTCCAATCCTTGCGCTTCCCCTCCAGAAGCATGTTTTTCATACGCTTCAGCTTGCCCTTTACGTTCACCGTGCGCACTTCTTCCACCTTCACGTTGAATGCCTTTTCGACCGCGTTCTTGACCTCAGGCTTGGTGGACTCGGGCGCGACGATGAAGGTATAGACGCTCTTCTGCTGTTTCGCCATCGACTTCTCGGTGACGAGCGGCTTGCGGATGACTTCGCGGGGGTTCTTCATGACTTCTTCTTCCGCGAGGCCACCAGGGTCTCGAGCGCCTCCTTGGTCAGGAGGAGGTCCTTGTGCTTGACGACGTCATAAGCGTTGAGTTCGCCCACGGGCCGCACGCTCAGGTCCTGCAGATTGCGAGCGGAGAGCCACAGGCTGGGGCTGTGCTTAGGGATGGCAAAAAGGATGCTGCGCTTGAATCCGATGGCCTTCATCAGGCGGGCCATGTCCTTCGTCCGGGGCTTCGGGAAGTCCACCGCCTCGATCACCGACACTTCCTTGTCCTTGATCTTTCCCAGGAGGGCCGAATCGAGCGCCGCGCGCCGCATGGAGTCGGTGATGATCATCCGATACTCGCGCGTCCGAGGGCCAAACACGATGCCGCCGTGTCTCCAGATGGGTGACCGCTTGGTGCCCGAGCGCGCCATCCCGGTGTGCTTCTGGGGCCACGGCTTCTTGGTTGAGCCCTCGACCTCGCCGCGGGTCTTCGTGTGGGCATTGCCTTCGCGCTGGTTGGCCTCGTGGATGAGGATGACCTGGTGCAAGAGCTTCTTCTTCACCTTGTCGCCGAAGAGTTTCTCATCGACGGAAACCGTGCCGGCGCTCTTGCCGTCCTTGGAAAACAGAGGGATCTCGGCCATGGCTTTGGTCCTACTTCTCGTCCAGCAGGGCTTTCACTCGAATGTCGACGCCGGCGGGCATATTGAGATTGCGGAGCTCATCGATCGTCTTGGACGTGGGCTCGGTGATGTCGACGACGCGCTTGTGGGTGCGTATCTCGAATTGCTCGCGGGACTTCTTGTCCACGTGGGGCGACCGGAGGACGGTGATCCGCTCGATCTTCGTGGGGAGCGGGATCGGCCCGCGCACTTTGGCGCCGGTGCGCTTGGCCGTATTCACGATATCCATCGCCGACTGGTCGATGATCTCGTGGTCGTAGCCTTCGATGCGGATGCGTATTCTTTGGGCCATAATTCGAGCCGTCAGTATACAGATTGACTTCCCCAAGTCAAGCGAAAGGGCCGGCGCTCAAAATTTTTGCCCGTGGTTGACACCGGCCGGCGCGCGGCGTATGATTTATGGGACGAGCAACATCCAGGACGGGCGCCATCGGGGCGAGACGGCGCCCGTCCTTTTCTTTTCGGTGCGGGTCGCGGGGAGCCCCAGCCCCATGGGGACCGGCCGCCTTCAGTCCCCGGACCCGACCCCCGCCGATCGCTCACGGGAACCGATCCATGCGGGCCGCCCCCGGGGATGCTGTCGCCGAACGCAGACCACCTGATCTCCGCGCGCGACGGCGCGCTGAAGGCCCCACGCGCGCCTTCCGGCGCCTCGCCCTCAGCCTATGAGGTGAACTTCCCCAGTTCGTCGGAGGGGATGGGCTTATACTCGTAGGGCTCAAGCGCGTGCTGCCCCCTTCCCTGCGTGAGCGACCGGAGCATCGTCGTGTACCCGAACATCTTCGAGAGCGCGACGTGTCCCTGGATCACGCGCGCGCCCGCCGAGACGCTCATGTCAGAGATGTCGGCTCCCCGGCGCTGGAGGTCGTGGATCACCCCGCCCGCGTAATCGTCGGGCACCGTCACCTCGAACTTCATATGCGGCTCGAGGATCATCGACTCCGTGTTCTTGAGCGCCTTCCCGAAGGCGGTGACCGCGGCGGCGCTGTAGGCCTGCTCGGCCGACTCGACCGTCACGGAGCCCCCGGTGATCGCGATTTGAAGATAGATCATGGGGAAGCCGGCGATCGCGCCCGACCCGGCTGCGGAGAAAACGCCCTCCTTGATCGACGGGAGGAACCGACGAAGATCCTTTTCCACGTCCACCGGCAACTCGATCGAGATCGACGGGGGGACGGACGCGCGGGAGGGCCGGAGCTCAAGAGCCACGTGGCCGAAAAGCTGCTTCTCCCCCGCCTTCACCAGATACCGTTCCTCCGCCTTCGCAACCGACTTGATCGCCTCCTTGTAGGCAACCCGCGGCTCGCCCGTATTCGCCGGAACGTTGAACTCCGTCCGGATCTTGTAGAGCAGGATCTCCGAATGGAGCTCTCCCATACAATGGATGATCGTCTGCCCCGTGTCCGCATCCTGCCCCACCTTGAAGGTCGGGTCGTCCTTCATGAGACGCACCAGGACCTCGTCCAGCTTGTCCTTGTCCGCGCTGGACTTGGGTTCGATTGCGACGGAGAGTACCGGCTCAGGGAACCGCATCCGCGCCAGCACGATCGGAGCCCTCTTGTCGCAGAGCGTGTCACCCGTCGCGGTCTGCTTCAGGCCCACGAGGGTGACGATCTCTCCCGGCCCCGCATCCGGGAGCGACGTCGAGCGCTCGTGAGAAAACATCCGGTACATCTGCTGCGTCCGCTCCATGCGGCCCAGCCGCGGATTGTAAAAGGCGTCCCCCGCCTTGAGCGTCCCGGTGTAGACGCGGACGTAGGTGAGCTCGCCGTGCTTGTCGGTCTCCGTCTTGAATGCCAGGGCGCTCAGGGTCTTGTCCTTCCGGAGGTCGCGGGTTAGGGGCTTGTCGGTCTCAGGCTCGCTCCCGGTGACGACCGGGACGTCCGAAGGCGCGGGGAGGAAGTCGACGACGCCGTCGATCACCGGCTGAACCCCGGTGTTGTGGAGCGACGAGCCCGCGAACGCCGGCTGGATCTTTCCCGTGATCGTCCCCCGGCGTACCGCCGCCCGGATCGCCTCCGCCGGGACCGGCTTCCCATCGAGCGCGGCGGAGAGGACCTCGTCGGAGAACTCGCTCGCCGCTTCGACGAGCGCCTCGCGGTACATCAGCGCCTCGTCGGCCATCTCGGCCGGGATCTCCGACTCGACGACATCCGCCCCTCGCTCCCCCTCGAAAGTGAGCATTTTCATCGAGATGAGATGGATGATCCCGCGAAGGTTCCCCTCCGATCCCACGGGAATCGTCACCGGGACCGGGCGGGCGTGAAGCTTTTGCCTCATCGATTCCAGCGACCGCTCATACGACGCGCCCGGCCGGTCCATCTTGTTCAGGTAGGCCATCCTCGGTACGCCGTACCGGACCGCCTGGCGCCAGACCGTCTCGGATTGCGCTTCCACCCCGTTGACGGCGTCGAACACGATGACCGCACCGTCGAGAACGCGAAGCGAGCGCTCGACCTCCGCGGTGAAGTCGACGTGGCCGGGGGTGTCGATCAGGTTGAGCATGTGGCCGCGCCACTCGCAGGTGACGGCCGCGGCGAAAATGGAGATGCCCCTCCGGCGTTCCTCGGGATGCCAGTCGGTCTCGGTCGTCCCCTCATCCACGTTCCCGACCTTGTGGATCTTCCGGGTGTAGAAGAGGACGCGCTCGGTGGTGGTCGTCTTCCCGGCGTCGATGTGCGCGATGATCCCGAAGTTGCGGATCTTGTCGAGACTCACCCCATACGGGCGGGGATTGTACCGGTCAGGGTCGGGATTGGCTAATGATTTCGCGGAAGACGGGGCCTAATAGGCGAGGTGGGCGAATGCCTTGTTGGCCTCGGCCATCTTGTGGACATCGTCCTTCTTCTTGATGGCCTCGCCCTCGCCGCGATAGCAGTTGTAAAGCTCGTCGGCGAGCTTGGCGTGCATCGGACGACCCTTCTTGCCCCGCGCGGCCGCGAGGATCCAGCGGTACGCGAGGGAGACCTTGCGCTTCTGGGGCACGGGCACGGGAACCTGGTAGGTCGCGCCGCCGACGCGGCGGGAGCGGACCTCGATCATCGGCATGGCGTTGTTGATGGCGACCGTGAAGATGTCCACGACCTCCTTGTCGGGCACCTTCTTCTTAACCTCATCGAGCGCGGTGTAGAAGATCCGCTGGGCCGTCGATTTCTTCCCGCCCTCCATCAGGCAGTTGATGAATTTCCCCATCATCTTGTTCTTGTGACGGGGATCCGGCTTGAGCAGGTCTTCGAAGGACTTAAACTTGGCGGGCATTGCGCTCCTCTTCTTATTTCGGCTTCTTGACGCCGTACTTCGAGCGGCTGGTCTTCCGGTCCTCGACGCCCGCGCAGTCCAGCGTGCCGCGGATGATGTGGTAGCGCACGCCCGGGAGGTCGCGCACGCGGCCGCCGCGGACGAGCACGATCGAGTGCTCCTGGAGGTTGTGCCCCTCGCCGGGGATGTAGGCGGTCGTCTCGCGGCCGCTTGAAAGGCGTACGCGGGCGATCTTCCGCAGGGCGGAGTTCGGCTTCTTGGGCGTCATCGTCTTCACGATGAGGCAGACCCCCCGCTTCTGGGGATTGCTCTCCAGCACCGGGGACTTGGACTTGTAGCGGACCTTCCTCCGCCCCTGTCGGACCAGCTGATTGATCGTCGGCATAGGCCGCCTATTATAGGAATCGTTCCGTCAAAGTCACGTTCAATCTTAAGCCGGAACCGGAGTCTCCTCGACCGGCGGCTCCTGGACCTCCGGCTCGTCCCGGTGCAGCTTGAGGGCCAGGTACTTCTTGAATCCCGTCCCCGCCGGGACCATGTGGCCCACGATGACGTTCTCCTTCAGGCCGACCAACTCGTCGCGCCGGCCCGAGAGCGCCGCGTCCGTGAGCACCTTGGTCGTCTCCTGGAAGGACGCCGCGGCGATGAAGCTCTCCGACTGGATCGCCGCCTTCGTGACGCCCAGCAGCAGCGGCTTGAACGTCGCGGGCTTCTTGCCATTCTTCTTCGACTTGGCGTTCTCGTCCTTCAAGCGGAACTTGTCGACCACCGCGTTCGGGAGGAACGGCGTGTCGCCCGAATTCTGGATGCGCACCTTCCGCATCATGGCCGACACGATCAGCTCCACGTGCTTGTCGTTGATCGTCACGTTCTGCGCGCGGTAGACCGACTGGACCTCGCGGAGGACGTACTGCTGAGCTTCCTCCTCGCCCCGAATCCGCAGGATGTCGTGCGGGACGAGCGGCCCGTCGATCAGCGCATCGCCGGCGCGGACGCGGTCGCCCGTGTGGACGCGGATATGGCGCCCGAGCGGGACGACGTGCGGCTTCTCGATGTTCGTCTCCTCGTTCTTTACGATGATGGTGCGGCGGCCGCGCTTCTTCTCGCCCAGCTCGATGAAGCCGTCGATTTCGCTGATGACCGCGGGCTCCTTGGGTTTGCGGGCTTCGAACAGCTCCGTCACGCGCGGTAGCCCTCCCGTGATATCCTGGGTTCCGCCGATCTCGCGCGGGTTCTTGGCGATGATCGTGCCCGCCTTGACCTTGTGGCCCTCCTCGATCTCGATGTGGGCCTTCTCGGGCAGGGGGTGGACCTCCTGCACGACTCCCTTCTCGTCCACGACGACCAGCTGCGGGTGGAGTTCGCCCTTGTGCTCCATGATGACCCGCCGGAGGACGCCCGAGCGCGGGTCGCGCTCCTCCGACATGGTCTCGCCCTTCTTGATGTCCTCGTACCGGACGGAACCGTCCTTTCCGGCGATGATGGGCACGTTGTGGGGGTCCCACTGCGCGAGCAGCTCGCGCGGCTTGACCTTCTGCCCCTCCTTCACGCGGAGGTAGGACCCCGAGGGCACGATGTACTTCTCGACCTCGCGGTCCTTCTCGTCCTCGATCACGAGCTCGCCGTTCCGGTTGACGACGATCATCTGGTCGTCCTTGAGAAGGACGCCCTTCACGTTGACGAGCTTCACGGTGCCTTTGACCTTGGAGAAGATCTTGGATTCCTCCGCCGTTTTCACCGCGACACCGCCGATGTGGAACGTCCGCATCGTCAGTTGCGTGCCCGGTTCGCCGATGGACTGGGCCGCGATGATCCCCACCGCCGTGCCCTCCTCGACGAGGCGCCCCTGCGAGAGGTCCATTCCGTAGCACTTCGCACAGATTCCGGTGAACGCCTCGCAGGTCAGGGGGGAGCGGACCCGGATCTTGGTGAAGCCGAGCCCCTCGATGCGCTTGGCGATCTCCTCGGTGATGAGATCGTTCTCCTTGACGATGGGCTCGTCCGTGACGATATCCGTGATGTTGTCGCGCGAGATCCGGCCGTGGAGCGACTGCGCGAGCGACACCTCGACTTTTTCACCCTTGTAGACGACGCCCTTGGTGATGCCGTTGAGCGTGCCGCAGTCCTGGGACGCGACGACCACGCTCTGGCAGACGTCGACGAGCTTCCGGGTGAGGTAGCCTGCGTCGGCCGTCTTGAGCGCCGTGTCGGCGAGCCCTTTCCGCGCCCCGTGGGTGGAGGAGAAGTACTCCAGCACCGTGAGGCCCTCGCGGAAGTTCGACAGGATGGGCGTCTCGATGATCTTGCCCGAGGGCTTGGCCATCAGGCCGCGCATTCCCGCCAGCTGCCGCACCTGGTCCTGCGAGCCGCGCGCGCCGGAGTCGACCATGAGCCGGATCGGGTTGAGGAACGGCTTGTTATTGCGCGTGTCGATGCGCAATTCCGTCATCATCGCCTCGGTGACCTTCTCGCGGCAGTGCGTCCAGCAATCGATGATCTGGTTGTACCTCTCGCCCGGGGTCAGGGCGCCGCGCTGGTAGTTCTTCTCGATCTTGTCGACCGCCTCCTGCGTCTCCTTGACGATGCGGTCCTTCTCGGGGGGGATGGTCATGTCCTCCTTGGAGAACGAGATCCCGGCGCGCGTCGCGTACTTGAAGCCCGTCTCCTTCAGATCATCGAGGAGCTTGAGCGTGGAGTCCTTCCCGCAGAGGCGGTGGCAGCGGTTGATGACGTCCTGGACGCTCTTCTTGTCCAGCTCGTAGTTGAAATACGGCATCTCCTTGGGCAGCACCTCGTTGAAGAGCACGCGTCCGACGGTGGTCTTCAGGCGGGGATTCGTCAGCTGCTCCGGCGTGCTGCGGGTCTGCAGGAAGATCTTGGACCCCATGAAACGCACGTGGATGGGGGCGTGGATGTGGATCTTCCCCATGTCGTAGGCCATGATCGCCTCGTTGGGCGAGGAGAACGTCTTGCCCTCCCCCGCCAGACCCAAGCGCGCGATCGTCAGGTAGTACAGCCCGAGGACCATGTCCTGGGTGGGCGAGATCACCGGGTTCCCATGCGCCGGGGAGAAGACGTTCTGGGTCGACATCATGAGGGTCTTCGCCTCGACCTGCGCCTCGTACGAAAGCGGCAGGTGGACGGCCATCTGGTCGCCGTCGAAATCGGCGTTGAAACCCGTGCAGACCAGAGGGTGGAGCTCGATCGCGTTGCCCTCGACGAGGACCGGCTGGAAGGCCTGGATGCCCATGCGGTGGAGCGTCGGGGCGCGGTTGAGCATCACCGGGTGATCCTTGATGACCTCCTCCAGGATGTCCCACACGCTCTCGTCGCGGCGCTCCAGCATCTTCTTCGCGCTCTTGATCGTGTCCGCCTTCCCCAGCTCCTTGAGGCGCCGGATGATGAAGGGTTGGTAGAGTTCGAGGGCGATCTTCTTAGGCAGGCCGCACTGATGGAGCTTGAGCTCGGGGCCTACCACGATGACCGAACGGGCCGAATAGTCCACGCGCTTTCCGAGCAGGTTCTCGCGGAACCGGCCCTGCTTCCCCTTGATGATGTCCGAAAGGGACTTGAGCGGCCGGTTGTTCGACCCGAGGACCGGGCGGCGGCAGCGGGTGTTGTCAAAGAGGGCGTCCAGCGACTGCTGGAGCATGCGCTTCTCGTTCCTGATGATGACCTCGGGCGCGTTGAGCTCGAGGAGCTTCTTCAGCCGGTTATTCCGGTTAATGAGGCGCCGGTAGAGATCGTTCAGGTCGCTCGTGGCAAAGTTTCCGCTGTCGAGCAGCACGAGGGGCCGCAGGTCCGGAGGGATGACGGGAATGACCGTCATGATCATCCACTCGGGCTTATTTCCGCTCTCGATCAGCATCTCGACCGTGCGCAACCGCTTGACGATATCCTTGATCTTCTGGGCGGACACGGTCTTCCCCAGCTCGTCGCGGAGGAACTCCGAAAGGCTCTTGAGCTCGACCTTCTGCAGGAGGGTCCGGATCGCGGCGGCGCCCATGTCCGCCTCGAAATCCTCGCGGTAGCGCTCGCGCGCCTCGCGGTACTGCTCCTCGGTGAGGAGCTGCTTCTCCTTGAGGGGGCACTTCTTCGACCGCACCTCGGTGACGATGTAGTCCTGATAGTAGATCACGCGCTCCAGCTGGCTCGTCTTCATCGCCAGCAGGCTGCCGATGCGGGAGGGGATCGTCTTGAAGAACCAGATGTGAGCGCAGGGCGCCGCCAGGTTGATGTGGCCCATCCGCTTGCGCCGGACGCGGGCCTGGGTGATCTCGACGCCGCACCGGTCGCAGACGATGCCCTTGTATTTGATCCCCTTGTACTTGCCGCAGAAGCACTCCCAGTCCTTCTCGGGACCGAAGATCCGCTCGCAGAAGAGTCCGTCCTTCTCGGGCCGATACGTCCGGTAGTTGATCGTCTCCGGCTTCTTGACCTCGCCGTACGACCAGCTGCGGATCTCCTCCGGCGACGCGAGCTTGATGGTCACCGCGCTGTACTCGTTGATGCGGTCGTACATCAATTCCATCGTGCGTCCCTCAATATTCGGTGTCCGTGTCAGCCCCTATGGCCGATCGCGTCTACGCTTCCTTCTGCTTCTCGAGCTTCAAATTCAGCCCGAGTCCCTTGATCTCGTTCGTCAGAACCTCGAACGAGACGGGCGTCCCCGGCTCCAGGATGTTCTCGCCCCGCACCATCGACTCGTAGATCTTGGTCCGGCCGTCGACGTCGTCCGACTTGACCGTGAGAAGCTCCTGGAGGATGTTCGCGGCGCCGTACGCCTCGAGCGCCCAGACCTCCATTTCGCCGAAGCGCTGGCCGCCCGCGCGCGCCTTTCCTCCCAGCGGCTGCTGGGTGATGAGGGAGTACGGGCCCGTGGCGCGGGCATGAATCTTGTCGTCCACCAAGTGGTGGAGCTTCATGATGTACATGATCCCGACGGTCACCTTCTCGTCGAAACGCTCGCCCGTCCGGCCGTCGTAGAGCACGATCTTCCCGTCCTTGGGCAGGCCCGCCTTCTCGAGGTACTCCTCGATCTGGCTCTCCTTGGCACCGTCGAACGGAGGCGTGATGGCCCGCATCCCGAGCCTCTTCATCGCCCACCCCAGATGGGTCTCCAGGATCTGGCCCACGTTCATGCGGCTGGGGACGCCGAGCGGGTTGAGCACAAAGTCCACGGGCGTCCCGTCCTCGAGGAACGGCATGTCCTCCTCGGGCAGGATCCGCGCGATGACACCCTTGTTGCCATGGCGACCCGCCACCTTGTCGCCCACCGAGAGGTTGCGGCGCGTCGAGACGTAGACCTTCACCATCTCAAGCACGCCGGTCGGGAGCTCCTCGCCGCGGGTGAGCTGATTGACTTTCTTCTCCTTCTCGTTCTCGAGCGCCTCCACCTGCTGGAAGAGGTTCCGGAGGATGGCGTCGGCGTCCTCGAACTGCCGGCGGCCCTTGATCTCCATCCCCGCGATCGAGAGCTTCTCCTTCAGGCTTCGGAGGTCCTTCACCGACCCCTTGGGGCCGTACTCGAACCCCTTCGCGGGGGCGCGGCCGAGCACGTCCTTGAGGTCGTCCTGCGCATGCTCGATCAGCTCGTTCATGCGCTTGTACATCTCCTTCTCGATTTGCTTGGACTCCTCCTTGATCTTCTTCTTTTCGCCGGGCGTCAAGTTCGTCTTCCGGAAGAAGCTCCGCGTGTCGATGACGATGCCCTCGACGCCCGAGGGAACCTCGAGCGACTCGTTCTTCACGTCCTCGCCCGCGCGGCCGAAGATGGCATGGAGCAGCTTCTCCTCGGGGGTCAGCTCGCTCTTGGACTTCGGCGCCACCTTGCCCACCAGGATGTCCCCCGGCTTGACGCGCGTCCCGGGGAGGATCACGCCGTTCTCGCCCAGATTCCGGAGCATCTTCTCCGAGACGTTGGGGATGTCGCGGGTGAACTCCTCCTTGCCCAGCTTGGTCTCCCGGATTTCCACCTCAAACTCCTCGATGTGAATCGAGGTGTAGGCGTCCTCTTTCACGAGCTTCTCCGAGACGATGATCGCGTCTTCGAAGTTGTAGCCGTCCCAAGGCATGAACGCGACCAGCACGTTCCGCCCCAGCGCCAGCTCGCCCGAATTGGTCGAAGGGCCATCCGCGATGACCTGGGACTTCTTTACCTTGTCCCCTTCCTTGACCACCGGGCGCTGGTTGAGGCAGGTCCGCTCGTTGAGCCCGTAGTACTTGCGGAGCCGGTGCGAGAGCTCGCGGCCGCCCGCGGTGCGCACGATGATTTCCGTTGCAGTCGCCTTCTTGACGACTCCATCATCCTGCGCCTTCACGACCATGTCGGAGTTCTCGGCCACCCACCGCTCCATGCCCGTGGCCACGACCGGAATTTCCGTATGGATCAGCGGCACCGCCTGCCGCTGCATGTTCGATCCCATGAGCGCGCGGTTCGCGTCGTCGTGCTCGAGGAACGGGATGAGCGCCGCGGACACGCCCACGATCTGGGCGGGCGACACGTCCACGTACTCGACCTCCTCCGGCGTCACCATCTGGAATTCGCCGTCCTTCCGCCCCAGGATGCGAGCGGCGGAGAGGGTGCCGTCCTTGTCGAGGTCGACGTCGGCCGGGACCATGACTTTCCCCTGCTCCTCGTCGGCCCGGAGGTAGACGACCTGGTCGGTGATCTTGCCGTGCTTGACGACCTGATAGGGGGCCGTGAGGAACCCGTAGTCGTCGACGCTGGCATAGATGGCCAGCGATGAGATCAGGCCGATGTTCGTGCCTTCCGGCGTCTCGATCGGGCAGACGCGGCCGTAGTGCGAGATGTGGACGTCGCGCACCTCGAAGCCCGCGCGTTTCCGGTTCAGGCCGCCCGGTCCCAGGGCGGAGAGGCGCCGCTCGTGGGTGAGCTGCGAGAGCGGATTGGTCTGATCGATGACCTGCGACAGCTCGCTTCGCCCGAAGAAGTACTCGATGGCGCTCGATACCGTCTTCGAGTTGATGAGGTTCTTGGGGGTCAGGTTCTCCTGCATCGTCATGTTCAGGCGCTCGAGGATCGAGCGCTTGAGGCGCAGGAAGCCCTTGCGGACCTCCTCGCCCGCCAGCTCGTCGATCGTGCGGACGCGCCGGTTGCCCAGGTGGTCGATGTCGTCCGATTTTGCCTCCTGGACGTTCCTTCCGCACTTCTTGCAGAATTTCGTTTCGGGCGAGAAGGGCTCCTTGCAGCCCGGGCAAAGCGCCTCGGGCTGGCCTTCCCGCATCCGCATGATGTACTTGATCGAGTTGACCACGTCGTCCTTCTGGACGGTCATCTCGCTTTCGGGGACGTTCATTCCGAACTTGCGATTGAGGCGGAAGCGGCCCACGCGACCCAGACGGTAGCGTTGCGGATCGAAGAACCGCTCGTAGAAGAGCTGCTTGGCCTTGTCGGGCGTCTGGGGGGTGCCCGGGCGGAGGCGACCGTAGATCTTGAGGAGGGCTTCCTCGTGCGAGTGGGTGTCGTCCTCCTCGAGCGTGTTGAGGATGAGGAGGTCCTCGGCCTTGGGGAGGATCTCCACCGTCTTCAAGCCCGCCTCCTCCATGGTCTTGAGCATCCCCTTGGCGATGCGCTGGCCACCCGCGAGGATCTTCTCGTTCTTCACGGGGTCGACCACGTCCTTGACGACGATGCGCCCGACCAGTTGATCCTCCTCGGCCCCGGAGAGCTTGATCTCGCGGGTCTCATGGAAGACCCGCATGATGTCCTCATTGGTCGAGAATTCGGGCGAGCAGGCACGGAGGAAGGTCGTAGCGGGGATCTTCCCCCCCTGGTCGATCCGGATCGCGACGCTGTCGCGCTTGGTGACGGAGATCTCGATCCAGCTCCCGCGCTCGGGCACGATCCAGCAGGAGTGCATCTTGCGATCGCCGACGCGCTCCTCCATGAAATCGATACCGGGCGAACGGTGGAGCTGGTTGACGAGGACGCGCTCCGCGCCGTTGACGATGAAGGCGCCTCCGCCGATCATGAGGGGGATCTCGCCCAGGTAGACGTCTTCCTCAATCGGGCTCTCCGGCTTGTTAAGTCGGAGCCGGACCTTCAGGGGAGCGCCGTAGGAGAGCCGGAGCATCCGGCACTCCTCGGGGGTGTACCGGGGCTGACCGATCTCGTAGCAGACGTACTCAAGGGCGATCGTCCCGTCGTAATTCTTGATCGGGAAGGTCTCCCGGAGGATGGACTCGAGGCCGTAGTCCTCCCGCTTGTCAGGCGCCACGTCCCTCTGCAGGAACTTGATGTACGCCTTGACGTGGAGCTCGGTCAGCGGCGGAACGTCCAGGACGTTCTTGAACCGGCCGAAGTAGATCGTTTCCGTCATGAACCCTCCGAAGAAAGAAAAACCGCTCTCGCCTGAACGGAAACGGTCGGGCTACTTGACCTCGACTTCCGCCCCCGCGTCCTTGAGTTCCTTGGCGAGCTTGTCGGCCTCTTCCTTCGGAACGCCCGACTTCACGGCTTGTCCGCCCTTGTCCACGAGGTCCTTCGCCTCCTTGAGGCCCAGGTTCGTGGCCGCGCGGACGACTTTGATCACGTTGATCTTGTTCGCGCCGGCCGCCTTGAGGATGACGTCGAACGTCGTCT
>Ga0222749_10000872_pt1 | contig 16755 bp, 10 predicted proteins | sample IncBWH2Mmetat_FD_197234 | JGI IMG/M metagenome (GOLD analysis project Ga0222749, IMG submission 197234) | Metatranscriptome of lab incubated forest soil microbial communities from Barre Woods Harvard Forest LTER site, Petersham... | ecosystem: Environmental > Terrestrial > Soil > Temperate... | reverse complement strand
GGCCACGATCCACCAGCGGATCGGGCTCTGCTACTACGCGGAGAAGAACTACAAAGAAGCGCTCCCGCACTTGGAGCAGGCGCTTGCCGCACAGCCCGACAACGTCCAGATCCGAGTCATTGCCGCCCAGGCCGCCCTCGGCGGCGGCATGACCGACCGCGGGCGCGAGTTGCTGGCGGGGATCGACGAGAACACGATCAAGAACCCCGACGTCTTCTTCAACATCGGGCTCGACTTCCTGGGGGCGGGAAACACCGCGGAAGCGGTCCGCTACTTCACGAAGGCGATCGCGGTTGACCCCAAGGACGTCGACGCCTACTACCAGCGCGGTCTCGGGTACGTGAACCTCGGAAAGATGGAGGACGCCCGGGCGGACTTCAAGAAGATCCTGGAGCTGGCCCCGACCGGGCAGCAGGCCGACATGGCGAAGAAGGCACTCGAGCAGATCAAGTAGGCAAGGGCGGGGGCGGTATTGAGGCGGCTCGGGGCAGAGCCTTCTCGAGTGCGACTAGGGCTGGTCGAGGTGTCGCGGGCCGCTCTTGTTTCAGAAGCGGAACCCCACCGAAGCGCCGTACGTGCGGGGAAGCGGGTAAGCCAAGCGGCTGAGGGGCTTGCTGAACGTCGGTCCAAACGCCCAGTTTGTTCCCCGGACGGGAGAGTCGACGAACCCCCTCCCGCGCAGAGCACTGAAGTGGGCCTGGAAGGACTCGAACCTTCGACTAGCCGGTTATGAGCCGGCCGTTCTAACCATCTGAACTACAGGCCCGAGGAGAAGCGTAGCAGAAGCGAGCCCTCCTCTCTAGCGATCCTCCTTCCGTTTCTGAAGATCCTTCTTGAGCGCGGGATTAACACGGAAGCCCGCCTTCTCAGCGAGCTTCAGCTCTTGCTCCGCCTCCTCCAGCCGCCCGGTCAGCATTTGGACGACGGCGAGGTTGTTGTGGGCTTCTCCGATTTTGGGGTCGGCGTCGAGAGCCGCCTTGTACTCGCGCTCCGCGTTGGGAAAGTCGTTGCTTCGAAAATAGGCGCTGCCCAGGGCCACGGAGATCCAGGGTGGTGTTTGGAGGGGCGCGGAGGCGCCAACCTTGCGGCGCGCGCGTAGGGTGTCAATCTGCAGTTGTAGGTTCGTGACGTTGGCTGCGCTCAAGGGCCGTTGGTATCCCGCGCTGGGCCGGCCGCTGCTCAATATCGCAATCTGGTCCTCGAGGGCTCTGATCTGGTCGTCCAGCCTCCGCCCCCACTCCATCTCACTCTGAAAGCGGCTCGCCAAGTCATCCTCGAATGCCTTTCGACAGCTGAGATAGGCGCGCACCGCCTCGGGGTATTCCTTCAGTGCCATGTGGGCCTGGCCGAGGCCATAGTGCGCCATCACGAGCAGCGGGTCGAGGGAGATGGCCTGTTGGAACTCTGCGACCGCCTCATCAAAATGCTCTGAGGACAGCGCGGCCTCGCCCGCCCGGTAGTGCTGAAGCGCCAGTCGTCTGGCATCCCCCTCCACGGCGGCAGGGGATGGTGCGGCGATCCCCAGCAACAGGATGCCGAGGAGGAGCGCCGGTTCGACCTTTGTCCGTGGTTGGCCTTCCATGGCCGTCTCCTGACGGGCGTCGGGCCCGTTTCTCCAATTACAGCTTGGTTAGGTATTCGAGCAGCTTCGGCTGTACGGGGTCCAACTGGAGGGAACGCTCGAAGCTCTCGCGGGCGCCGACGCGGTCACCCATGCAGAGTCGAGCCAGTCCCTCGGAGGCGTGGGCCGCCGGGTTCTTGGGGGAGAGCCGCACCGCCTTCTGGAAGTCCCCGAGCGCGCCGCGACAGTCGCCCTTTTCGACACGATAGCGGCCCTGGAAGAGCCAGACCTCAGGCTCGTCGGGGCGAGCCACGGCCGCCCGCGACATCAGCTTGAGGCTGCGCTCGACTTGGTTCGCGCGCTGATAGCCGATCGCGCGTCCCACGAGAAAGCGTGGAGCCTCCGGCATACCGTTGGCGAAAGCCCGCAGCAATAGATCGTCGGATCGATCGAAGTCGCGATTCTGTGCGAAGAGCAGGTCGCTGAGGTTCCAGAGCGCGGAGGCAAGGTTCTTGTCCAGACGGAGAGCGCTCTCGAAGGCCGTGATCGCCTGCTCGGGCTTGCCCTCGTCCTTGAGGATGAGGCCTTCGTTGTTGTAGGAACCGGCGGTGCGCCGCGAGCCTGCCACCCGCGCGGCCTCGGGGGCGGAGAGCGCCTCCGCCGCCCCCACGTAGCCGAGGGCGCGGAGTTTTTCGATCGCCTGCGCATCCGCCCGGGGATGAGAAGCGAGCGCCACCGAGGAGGGCTGGAAAGAGACCCGATAGTCGAAACGTGCGGTCAGCGGAGCCGGCGCACCAGGTAGGGGCGGGCCCGCGATATACCCGGCGGAGGGCAGGCCCAGGAGGGCCAGGAGCGTGGCACAGACTTGCGTGACCTTCCCGCGCTGGGGGTGTGCCGGGGCGGGCACGATACCCGGTCCCCACAGGAGGTAGATGCCTGTCTTGCGGTGCCACTTCGCGGCGGTGGAGATGGCGAAGCTCGAGAGCGTGGGTCGTCCCTGCCGCCAGGCGAAGCCATGATCCGACGCGATCATCAAAATGGCGCCCGCGGCGCGGGCGAGTCGTCGATACTCGCCGAGCAGACTGTCCACCTGGCGAAAATAAATGTCGGGCACGGCGTGGTAGCGCTCGTAGTCCTCGACCGCGATGCCAGCTTGGCGGGGCGGCGCGTAGGGAGCAAAGACGTGGCCGATGGTGTCGGTTCCCTCGAGGTAGACAATGGCCAGATCCGGCCGGTCGCTCGCGAGGAAGGTGCGCGCGAGCTCATCGTATACGCGCGTCTCGACCAGTATCCGCCGGAGCGCGCTGATGGGATGGCCGTAGGGATCGTCGCTGGTCACGTGCTGGCGATACTCCGCCTCCCCGAGCCAAGGCAAGAACGCGCGCATGTCGGCCAGCCCGACGCTCTCCTCGACCCGGCGCAACACCTCGCGCGCGCGTGTCTCCTGAGAGGCGGGGAAGACGACGCCGGGAGGGGGCTCCTTCTCCTCGAAGAGAAAAGAGAAGAGACGGTCGGAGACAACGAGCCCGTTGACGGGCTCGGCCGGGTAGGTGGCCCAGAGGCCGAGCACTCCCACCCTCTTGCCGGCGGCGCTCGCCATGTTCCAGATCGCCGGCTCGCGCCGCTCGTCGGAGGTGATCGGCTCTTTCTGACCGCTCTGCGGGTTGAAGCGTGTGAAGTCGAGGATCCCATGCGCGAGCGGGCTCACGCCCGTCATCATGGTGGTCCAGACAAGAGGAGAAAGGGGTGGCTGAATCGTTTCGAGCTCGCCTCCGGCACCCTCGGCGACGAGCGCGGCGAGGTTCGGCATCACCCCTGACGCCGCGTACTCGTCGAGCAGCTCCCAGTCCGCCCCGTCGAGGCCGACGAAGATCACCGGCCTCCCGGCGCGGGCCAGGGCCGCCACTTCCGGCCGGGGCGGTACGAGGGGAGGGGTTCCCGAGTGGGAGACCCGCTCCCGGCTAACGACCCAAAGGATCGCCGGCGCGACGGCCACAGCTAAGAGGCAAGCGGCGGCGAGAAGGCGGCGGCGGGTCAAGCGGTCAGACTAGCACAAGAGCGCGGCAGGGGCCCCCCGAAGGAGGCCCCTGTCGCGAACGACCGAGACGTCTAGAACGTGAAACGGAGTCCGACCCGGACGCTCCGCGGAAGGGTGAAGTTGGTGCCCTTCTTGAGAAAGTCGGGGTTGGTGGCGGTGGCCGCTGGGTTGCTGAGCTGTCCGACCGGGGTCAGGGTGTTGGGCACCGTGGCGATGCCGCCGTCGCCGTTGCAGAGGCTGCCGGGGACGCCCGCGCACGGTCCATCCTGTACCAGGTTGTAGCGCTGATCGAGCTGGATGTTCGCCTGGCGGTTGAACACGTTGAACGCGTCCACCATGATGTTCAGCCGCTGCTTCGCTCCCACCTTGATCGGGTAATCGACGTGGAGGTTGGCCTCCCAGTTCGCGGGCCCGCGTCCGAGCGAGCCCCGGGGTGTCAAGTAATACTCCCAGTTGGCGTAGGCGAAGGAGTAGCCGTACGCGGTCAGGGGCAGGCCGGAGAACCAGTAGGTGGACAACCCAATGTTGAGCCCGTTGAGCGCCCCCGAGGAGAACTGGTAGCTGCCGTCGAGCTTGAGCTGGTTCTGGCGCTCCGCGGAGAGGCGCCCATCGGCGTTGACCAGGAAGTCCGCGTAGTCGAAGGCGGAGTTGATGTTGGGGTCGAGTTGCCCGGTCGAGTTCTGGAACGTACCGTCGTAGTTGCCTTCCAGCTTCTCCCAGACGTAGCTCGCGAGGAGCTGCCAGTTGTTGCTGAACCGCTTCTTGGCCGTGGCCTCGAAGGCCAACTCCTTGCGCGAGGCCTTTGGTGAGGGCGCGGTGTGGACCCCGTCGTAGAAGGCCAGCGTCTGGCCGAGCGTACCTTCCCCGGGGTTCGCGATGAAGTAGACACCCTGGGCCGGCACCAGGAAGTCCTCGATCACGCGCCCGAGGCTTCGGTAAGTGCCTTTGACTCCGAGCGCGAAATCGTGTCCCACCTCTTGCTCGAACCCGCCGATGAACTCGTGAATGTACTGGCCCTTGAGGTTGGGATCCGCATTCTCCGGCCCGCCGAGCAGCGTCGATTTACGCGGTGCGCTCGGGTCGGGCAGCGTGTTGGCGGGGTTGGGGCTGGAGTTGTAGCAAAAGCAGACGACCTCGCCGCCGAACGAGCGGATGTTGATGTCCTGCGGGATGTCTTCGTAGTAGCGGCCATAGTGGGCGTACAGCTTCGTCTTTCCGTTGTTCTTGAGGTCCCAGACGAAACCGACGCGGGGTGCCCAGTTGTCAGTGATCTTGAAAGCCTGCTGCCCGAACCGGTTGTTGACTTGCTGCTGTTCCCAGCGCACGCCCAGGTTCAGCGTAAAGCCGCTCGCGATTCTCCAGCTGTCCTGGAGGTAGGCGGACCCATCGCGTGTATTGGGCTCTGAGTCCTGCGGCAGCGCGATCTGCCAGGTCGCCGGGTTGCTCCGGTCGTAGCCCGAGGCGAGATCGTTCACATAGTAACGGTGCCGGTAGAAGATCTTTCCTCCAGCGATCAGCTCGTAGATGCGCTGACCAGCACCGCCCTGGTAGTTCAGGACGACGTCGTTGATCCTTTGGATGTCGCCACCCAGCTTGATCTCATGCTTTCCAAAGAACTTGCTGAAGTCCACCCGGGCCTGGTCGCGCGTATAGGTCTCGTCCGAGAAGAAGCCGAAGCCGCCGGAAGTTGTGTTGGGCGAGATCGTTTGGTTGATCAACTGAGCGATGCTGGTACCCGGGCCGCCGGGGATGGACGTCTCCTTGTGACGGCCGTACTGAGCCCGGATCATGAACGAGTTGCCTAGCACGCCGTCGTAGCGGCCCACGTAGTCCGTCGCCCCCGTGTCGAGTGTCCCCTGCCAGCTACTGGCGGGTCCGGTGATGACATGAGGAGTCTGAACGGTGCTGAAGATGGCGCCGTCCGTCGTGCCGGGATCGCCGAAGACGGAGGCGGTGAAGGTGTGGTTTGCGCTCAGCTTCCAGGTGAGCTTCGCGGAAAAGAGGTTGTGGTTGATCGTGGTCGGCACGACGCTGCCGATTGGCGGGCTCCCGGGCGCGGAGAGCGAGCGGATGACGGTGGTGTTGTCAGTCTGGCTGACCCGATTGTACGCGCCGAAGAACCACAGCGTGTCCTTTACCAGATAACCGCCGAGGGAGGCACCGAAGTCGTACTTCTGGTCGATCTTGTTGACCGTTGTCGTGGTGGCGGGACGGTCTACCGCCGTTGTGTTGTCGGAGGAAAGGCCTTTGCCTTCGAAAAAGCCGAAGGCGGAGCCGTGAAACTCGTTGCTGCCGGACTTGGTCAGGACGTTGATGGCGCCCCCCGTCATGCGGCCGTACTCCGCAGGGATGCCGCCGGTCTTGATCTCGATCTCCTGGATGAAGTCGAAGTTCAGATCCTTCTCGTTCGTTCCCGAGCGCACGCCGGTGGTGTTGAGGCCGTCGATGATGAACTGGTTCTCGGCCCCACTCGAGCCGTAGACGACCGTGCCCACGTTGTCCTTCTGCGTTCCGGCGGCGACCCGGGCGAGGTCTTCGAAATTGCGCTGCACCGGGATGCGGTTGAACAGGTCGGCGGTGGCGTTGACGCCCGTGGAGCTACTCGTGGTGTCGATATTCGGAGCCTCACCCGTGACGTTGACGGTCTCTACGACCGCCGCTACTTCCAGCTTCAAGGCTAGAGACACTGTGCGGTCCAAGCCGACCACGATGTTGCTCTGCTCAACGGTCTTGAAACCCGGGACTTCGGCCTTGATCTTGTAGCTACCAGGGGGGAGGCTCAGGAAGCGGAACTCCCCCTTGCTGTCCGTCGTCCCGGAGAGAGCGCCCTGCAGACTCGGGCTGGTGATGGTCACCGTTACCCCCGCCACAGGGGCGTTTGAATTGTCTACGATTGATCCCGCAATTCGCCCCGTGGTCTGGGCGAGAAGTGGGGAGCCGACCAGCAGCAGGAAAGCTGCGGCGATCCACGCCTTCGTTAAGTGCCTCATTGACGTTGACGCCTCCTCGAAAAATCGGAAAGCAGAGAAACGAACCAGCGGTGTGGTCGAAGTGACGGACGTGGAGTCACCACTCCGATGAGCCCGATTCCCGCGGGGTTGCCCAAGAGCCCTTTTCAATTCGGTTAGTGAGAATGCCCCGCGTAGAACTCCAGCCGCCGAGCGAAGGACCGAGTCTTGCGGCCGAGCTCTGCTTGGGCAACAACCATCCAAAAAGCAGGACTCATGCCGACGGCGGCATTCTCATTCAGGACAATAAGTTACGCCGCTCACGCTGCGAGGCGGGGGGTCGGCTTCGAGAGTGAGCCGGATTCAAATGTGCACTAACTGACTGAAACATATGAAGTTATCCGACAAGAACGAGATCTCAACAAGTTCAGTTCCTTGGAGATTTCACTGATAGGATTCAGCAGATTGAATATAGGCTTGAAGACTAGGCACTGAGGACAAAGGACAAGGCCAGGACGGTCTGTGCCTGCTAGGACCGTCTTCTCAATCAGCAGCTTGGACTTGGGCTGCCTCAGCGATGATACGGACCTCCCCTTCCGCGGACGAGGCTCGATGCAGGGTAAGTCGTTTCGTCGCCCGACTCCAAGCACATGGATTTCGGGTCAGAGCGACGACGTCGCCTCTGGAGAAGGGCCCTGGGGAGGGCATCCCACGTTAACTCGACTTCCACGAAGATCGCATTGAGGCGCCGGAGGGGAGCCTGGCCGGGAGGGCAGACCGCGGCCCTAGCCTCGAAGTGGCTGCAGCGGGTCAAGGACGGGCAGGGTTTCCTTTTATGCCACGTCTACGAGCCCCTTGGTCCTTACGAGCCGCCAGAGCGCACGGCGAACAGGAGCACAGCATCCTGTTTTATTGCTGGGGCCCTCCAGGTTCCCCTGCTGCTCAAGCTGCAGGGTGCGCAGCGAGCGGGAACGAACGTGGCTGCGCCGGTGCAGTTGATTGACGTCGTTCCCACCGCTGCCGACCTCCTCGCCATCCCCACGCCTCCATCCAAGATCTTCGGGACCTCACCCGCACGCGAAAGCAGCTGGTCCGAGAAATCGCACAGCACACCCAGAGGATCCACAAGACCCGCGACGATGCCGACATCAAGATCACGGGCGCATCTCCGACATCCTGGGGGACACGCGCTGCGCGATCCTCTAGGCTCGGATCGAGGGGGAGATAAACCCTGACCGCTTTGCCAGCCTTGCCCGAGGCAACCTCAAGGTTGGACGCCCTAAGCTCATCCAAAGCTCTTCACGACTGGGGTGTGACCTCACCACAGGCAACTCCTGAAGCTTCGCCTCAATGTGATTGTCACCGTCGATAAGGAGGTAGAGGGTCTGGACCGGCAGATCGGGCGACACCCTCCCTTTCGTGATGCCGCCCAGCGAATGGATCACATCGCGCGAATCGCAGCTCTTGCCGCTCTTTTCCTGGGCGTGTCTCTTGCCCCCGACTCGACCAAAGCACAGGCAAGATTCAGTCCAATTGCTCCCGAAACCTTCTGGCTCAAAACATCGCTCATCCCGTGCGCCTGGTCAGCCGTTAAGACCAACAACACGTATCTGCGTGCCCCGTTCTACCGGATCCGACCACGCCGCGGACCCAAGAAAGCCACTATTTTGAGGTCGGCTGCCTCTATACTCACTTTCAAACTATGACATCCTCCGAGATGGAGTCGAACACCGTGACCTCGGCCGTAACTACTTGGAAACCCTCAATCGCACCATGCTCACGAGCCGACTCGTCACCGTCCCCGAATATGGGGTATAAGGTGGAGATCTCAGAAGCCGTATGAGCGGTTCTCTTGAGGATGCCTGGCATAGAGGGTCAAGTGCGCAGAGAGCAGGGAGCAGAGTTCACGATTCAGGGAGGGGCCATGTCCGCGTATAGGAAGCTCGAAGGCTTGGCAAACGTAGCAATTATAAGTGTCTCCCTCTTGCTCGGATGGGTGCTTGTAACTAGGTTCCTGAGCCCCGGTCCCTCGCCTCCGAGGCCAGGGAGAGCGAATCCACTGCAGGCCGGTAAGAGGATGAACCTCGCTGGTGTCAACTGGCTGGCAAACAAGCGAACGCTCATCCTTTTTCTTAGAAAAGACTGTCAATTCTGTACACAAGGGGAGTTTTTTTACCAACGTCTCGTTGCTGCTGCAATGAAGAACAGAGTCTCGCTGATAGCACTTCTCCCAGATGAGTTGACCGCCGCGAAGGCTTACTTGCGGACACTCGGACTTGAGATCCAGGATGTCCGTCAAGCGAACCTGAAGGAGCTTGATATCCCGGTGACGCCCACTGTCCTCCTTGTTAACGACAGCGGAGCGGTCGAACACGCTTGGGTGGGTAAGCTTCCACCAGACAAGGAAGCGGAAGTGCTCCGGACAATAGAGTGACCCGCCCTGAGGGGCAGCTGCCCACGGCTCTTTGCACGCGGCCGTAGAGGCGCTGCCCGCGGTCAACTGGCCCCACTGATGGCGAGGGGCACAACTCCTACTTGGGCCAGCTACGGCTTGCAGGCGTTCCGTAGCACGCCAAGTCTTCTGCTGAACACGGGGCCGTGTCCCCGGTGTATCAGTCGCAGGGGCGGCTCTCAGCACCGCTCCGACACCACCTCGTCAGCAAGGACGTCATCAGCTCCTCTGTTGAACCCTCCATCCAGCTTCGATCAGTGCCCTAATTGTCCCCCAATGCCTCCTGCCAAAGGGTCGTTCGTCGAACGTCGACCACAGAGGATTCGGTAGCTGCGTTCCCGCCACCTTGCCTTCCGCGGTTGAGATCGGAAGGCCCCAGCCTTGCCGAGGAGCGCTGTGAAGCCAGAGTGTCCATCACCCTCTCCGTGAGAACCCTCACTGCACACAGAAGGGAATGCGAATGCTCCTTCCTCAGGGACACCCCGGACACGTCCAGCCGCAGCAACCTTCATAATTGGTGATGTAGTAAGCAGTCACGCATCCTTGGTTTTGCTCTGCGTTGCACGTGACATACCGTTCCCCGCAAATGACGGTGTATGTGTCGTCCGTATAGAAGTCGCGAGTGAACTGTTGACATGGCTGCGCCGATGCCGGCTTAACTGAAACGATGACGAGCGCTGCGACTAGTACACCCAAGACAAGGAAGCGTTTGAGCAAGGGCACGGCCTCATGTGTTAGCACGGGTCACCTCCTGTCACATCCTAAAATCATAGACGGAAAACGTCAAGGACAAATACGGATGGTTAGGGCGCGCTGCGTGAACTCTTGTCAGTCAGACCGCGTTAACTAGTACAGGGGGGTCAGTTTAAGGGAGACTGAGCCATAGAGAGCGCGAACGTGCCATCGGGCCGCCTCGGCAAGGAGGCGACGGGGTGGGTGGTTTCTAGAACCGCGCGCCCCTCGGCGTGCCTCGTCGAAGGGCAACTCAAAGGGGACGGCCTCCACGGTAACCCTTGCCACCGCCTTCTCCTCCGCCCTGATGCGGCCCCTCAATTCGTCGGTGGCCAAACTGTTCTGGATAGTCAAGACGCGGCCACCATGGGCAGCTTGCTGGCGAGCTTCTCCACCGGCGGCTTCCCCGCCAAGGCCATGGAAAAGCGGGTGTGGTTGTAGGCGTGCTCCCAAGTTGGGAGTGCCCGCGCCGCCTCTTCGTGGGAGCCAAAATCGTGGCGGCCCCAGAACTCCTCCTCGTCGACCCTATGGCTGCGCTCCACCTTCCCGTTCTGCTGGGGACGGCGGGGCCGGATATATCGATGGTCGATTCCGGCCTCTGCTACGGAGAGAGAAAACGTCAAGGAAAATTCGGATCCATTGTCGGTCTGGAGCTTCTAGATGGGAAAGGGGAGGGCGCTCCGGAGCTCGCGCAAGAATGAAAGGCTGGTTTGTTCGTTGCACCGGCGATAGAGACGGCGGTAGCGCGTGCAGTCGTCCAGTGCCGTGTATTGATAGCTAGTGCCGGAGCCAGTCTTGACATGCTTCACGTCCACTTGAACGGACTCGCCAGGCTGCTCCTTCTCAAAGAGCTGGAGTTGCCGCGGGCGACGGGGCTTTCTGCGGATCAGGCGAGGCATACACAGGTCGCGGAAGATCCCTTGGATGGTCACTCTGGCCAGGCGGACATGGTGGATGCGATCAAGCCAGATCCGGGTCCGCTCAGACCCGTATTCGAGCTCGAACCGCGCTTGCCGTACTAGCTCAATAACCTCGTGAGGCACGCGGCCCTGGCGGCGAGTTGAATAACGGGGGATTAGGCCTGTGTCACCGTCTTTCCGCCAGCGGTCTCGCCACTCGCGGATGGTTCCGCGCCTGAGGCCAAATCGGCGCGAAGCTGCTAGAAGGCTGTGCTCCTGCGCGTACTTCAGGATTGCTAGCCGCTGCTTGACGCGAAGGCGGTAGCGTGGCGGAATCAGTCGCAGCGACATCCTATCCTCCCCCCCCGCTCCCCCTCCTCCGCACGGCCTCCGGAAGCGGTAGCCTATTGACGCTGACGCTCCGTGGAAAAGCAGCGGACGGCTCCGAAGAGCAGCAGGAAAGGATCCCGTCCACAGCTTTGTCCACCGAGCTTGGAAAACCGGCCAACGGCCGCCGGTTTCCCACAGCGTCAACAGGCCGGCGGCGCTCCGTAGAGGATCCTCGCGCTGTCTCCCCCTCTTCCACAAGGAGAACCGGCCGTTCAGAGTGGCCGGAAATTAAGTAGATACTTCAGGCCGAAGAGGGTAGGGACGCCCATTCCGCAAGGGCCGCGGCGAAAGCTAGTCCTACGCGCTTCATGCTCTTCCTCGCTACGAGTCGGAGGGCTGAAGCTCGACGGTTTCGGGGCACGGACGCCAGGGAGGATGGGCCTTCGGGTAACACAGGACTGGGTTCGGCAACCTCGAGAGTGCTCTTTAACGCTCTCAGGGTGGCACACCGTCTCCTCACAGACCTGCCTCGTGACCCCTCCACGTGCCTTGTCTCGAATTGTAGATCCGTTCCCCGTCTCCCTACCGGCCGGCTGGGTTGCCGGTCTGGTGCAGGGCAGGGCTACTCGAGGTCCGGGTGAGCGGATTGCCGGAGACAGAACGGGAAAGGCCCGCCTTCGTGCACTATCGCCGACGGAGTTCCCCCGCTACGAGTCACCGCCCCTAGTAGTGTTCGGCCGGCCGTTGGTGGTCTCGAGTCGGCCAAACCACCGCCTATAATTCCGGGGTGAACTCACGGCGTGCTTTCCTCGCCACGATCCTGGTTGCCTTGGGATGCGCCGGGAGGAGCGGGACCTCGACCTTCCCCAAGGCCCCGCTCGTCCTAATCTCCATCGACACCCTGAGAGCCGATCATCTTCCCGCCTATGGCTATCGGGCGGTGGAGACACCTCATCTGGATCGGCTACGGAAGGATTCCATCCTTTTCGAGCACGCCTATAGCCACGTCCCGCTGACACTGCCCTCCCACGTATCGCTCCTCACCGGCCTGCTTCCCTTCGAGCACGGCGTGCGCGACAACCTGGGCTATCGCCTCGATGCGAAGGCCCATCCCACTCTGGCGACGCTGCTCAAGGCCCAGGGGTACGCCACGGGGGGGGCTGTCTCCGCCTACGTTTTACGCGGCGCTACCGGCATCGGGGCCTCCTTCGATTCTTACGACGATCGGATCGAGGCGCCGGAGGGCAGCCAGGCCGCGAGCCAGGCCCAACGGCGGGGAGGACAGACCGCGGCCCTGGCCTTGAAGTGGCTGCAGCGGGTCAAGGACGGGCCGTTTTTTCTCTTCTTCCACGTCTACGAGCCCCACGCTCCTTATGAGCCGCCGGAGCCGTTCAAGAGTCGCTATCCGCTCCCTTACGACGGCGAGATCGCGACTGCGGATCAGATCGTGGGCGACTTTCTGGAGGAGTTGCGACGGGCTGGGGTCTACGACCGGGCCCTGGTGATCCTCGTCTCCGACCACGGAGAAGGCCTGGGCGAGCATGGAGAACAGGAGCACGGCATTCTGCTCTATCGCTGGGCCCTCCAGGTTCCCCTGCTCCTCAAGCTGCCGGGGGCGCAGCGAGCAGGAACCAGCCTGGCGGCGCCCGTCCAGCTGATTGACGTCGTTCCCACCGTGACCAGCCTCCTCGCCCTCTCCACGCCCAGCGGGCTTCGTGGACAGTCCCTGCTCGATCCCTCCCGCAAGCCGGAGCATGTCTACGGCGAGACCTTCTACCCGCGGATTCACCTCGGCTGGAGCGACCTACGGTCTCTCATAGACGATCGCTACCAGTACATCGAGGGACGGAAGCGCGAGCTGTACGACGTGGTCCAAGACCCCGGGGAGCTAAGCGAGATTCAGGGGGGCGCGGCGGCGCGGGCCATGGCCACGGAGCTGGCCCGCTATCCCGCGGTGCTGGCGAAGCCAGACGACGTTGATAGCGCGGAGTTGGTGAAGCTTACGGCCCTTGGTTACCTGGGCGGGGCCGTCCAGGCCACTGGCCCCCTACCCGACCCGCGGGACAGCATTCATGTCCTCCAGGAGGTGAAGACCGCCTTTCGGCTCGCCGCCGACGGTCACGACGACCAGGCGGTGGCGGCGTTGCGCGAGATACTCGCGCGCTTCCCGGTATTCTTCGACGCGCGGTACGAGCTGGCCCAGACGCTCGCCCGCATGGGCCGCTTTGCGGAGGCCTACGACGCCTACAAAGAGGCGCTCCGTTCCGCTCCCTCCTTGGCCGGCCCCGTGTCCGTGGCCCTCGCCCGCGTCTGCCTGGAGATGGGCAAACTGGACGAGGCGGAGCTGAACGCGAGCATCGCCTCCAAGACGCAACCCGCCCTCGCCCATGAGCTGCTCGCCCGCGTGGCCCTTTCACGCGACGACCTGGCCCGCGCGGAGCGGGAGGCCGAGTTGGCGGTCGGCGACCCCGTAGCGGAGCGGAACCGCACCGTCGTCCTGGCCGAGGTTCAGATCCGGCGGGGCGAGTTCTCGCAGGCCCTCAACACCCTGGACGCGTGCGCGCGTGTGATCCGGGAGACCGGGGCCTCTCCCCTCCTCGACCTCCAGTTTCTGAGGGGTGATGCCCTAGCCCGGGTCAACCGTTTTGAAGAGGCGCAAGCAGCTTTCAGGCAAGAGATCCGGGACTTCCCGCGGAACTCACAGGCATACGCTCGGCTGGCCATCCTCTATGGCCTCGAGCACCGCAGCGTGCGCGAGGTGGATGGGCTACTCGAAGCCATGGCCAAGGCCAACCCGGGGCCGGAGAGCGCGCTCCTGGCCGCGAAGACCCTGGAGTCGATGGGTGACGCACGCGGCGGCTTGGCTTGGCGCCGGCGTGCGGGCCTTCTGACGCCCAAAGGCCCAAACTCAGGCCGTTGAGCGCGCAGGATCCGAACGGCTGAAGTCAATCCCAGAAGATTGGATCGAAAGTCTTCGGAACCGTTCAGTTTCCTGTATGACAATCCACCTTCGATCAAAGCAGGTCAACGACTTCCGTTAGGAACGACAACGCACTCCCCGTCTGGCCCCTACATTGCATTGTAGGTGGGCCGTGAGTTCCTCTCTCGCGCGGTGCGTCCCTGCCCTCCGATCGAACCAGTCGATGGGCGTTCAATCGATTGATCTCGCGCACCGGTGAGCGCCTTCCAGCTTTGTTGCGGGGCCAAACACTAAGGGAGCTAATGATGACGATGAGACGTCAGTTGCCGTTGGTTGTCGCGCTGGTGCTGGTGAGCTTTGGTCTCGCCTTTGCCCAGGGCACCCAGACCGGCAGCCTGACCGGAACCGTTCGGTCGGCTGACCGTCAGCCCGTACCCGGCGTGAGCGTCAACCTGAAGTCTCCGTCGCTCCTGGGGACCCGGACGGCGATCACGGACGTGAACGGCGGGTATATTTTCAAGGCCCTTCCGCCCGGTAGCTACAAGATCAGCTACGAGCTCTCGGGGTTCGCCACCGTCGAGAAGTCGGTGACCCTGGCCCTGGGCTCCACGCTTCCGGTGGACGTGACTATGACCGTGGCCACCGTTCAGGAGAACGTGGTCGTGACCGCGGAGGTCCCCAGTCCCCTCACTACCACCCAGGTGGGCGCCAACTACAAGTCGGACATGATCGACAGCCTGGCCATCGGCCGCAACCTCGCCGCCATCACCGCCCTCGCCCCCGGCCTCATCGACGCCAACGTGTCCAACACGGGGCAGGTCAAGATAGCCGGGAACTTCGGCTACGACAACGTGTTCCTGGTCGACGGCGTGGACGTCAACGACAACCTCTTCGGGACCGCCCATCTCGCGTTCATCGAGGACGCCATCGACGAAACGCAGGTCCTCACGTCCGGGATCTCCGCCGAGTACGGCCGCTTCGGGGGCGGCGTCATCAACGCCGTGACCAAGCGGGGCGGCAATGACTTCTCGGGCAGCTTCCGCGTGAACTTCTCCAACCCGTCCTGGCGCGATACGACTCCGTTTGAAAAACAGCAGGGGATCAAGCGCCAAGACACTCTCAACAAGTTCTACGAGGCTACGCTGGGCGGGCCCCTCGTCAAGGACCACCTCTGGTTCTTCGCGGCCGGGCGCAAGGAGGGCACCAACACCCAGCTCACCCTGCCGGAAAGCGGTCTGCCTTTCACGCAGACGCGGGACCAGAAGCGGGGCGAGATCAAGCTCTCGGGCGCGATCAACCCGAACCACACCGTGACCGTGTCCTACACCAAAGTCTCGGACGCGCTTCACCGGACACCCTTCGATGTCGACATCGACCCCATCCACGACGCTTTCAATGGCAACGAGCCGGTCGATCTCTTCGTCGCGAACTACAACGGGGTGCTCCGGCCGAACCTCTTCTTGGAGCTCCAAGTGTCCAGGAAGACCTTCCAGTTCCAGAACGAAGGCGGGACGAGCACGAATATCATCGACTCACCCTACCTCGCGCAGAGTGCCTTCCTCGCCTACAACGCCCCCTACTTCGACGCCACCGACCCCGAACACCGCGACAATCGGCAGCTCGCGGGCTCGCTGTCGTACTTCCTCTCCACGCAAAACCTCGGGAAGCACGACCTCAAGCTGGGCTTCGAGAACTACCGCTCCCAGCGCACGGGCGGCAACTCGCAGTCGTCGACGAACTACGTCTTCTACACGGACTACGCCACGGACGCCAACGGGAAGCCCCTGTTCGACTCCAACGGCTACGTGGAACCCGTCTTCACGCCCGGCGTGAGCCAGCTCCAGAACTGGCAGGCCGTGCGGGGTGCGGTCAGCTACCTCACGACCAATTCCGCCTACCTCAACGACAAGTGGACGCTCAGCAACCATTGGGGGTTCAACCTCGGCGTGCGGGCGGAGTGGGAGAAGAGCGAAGCCACGGGCAACATCAGGACCGTGAGCGCGAACCGGATCGTGCCCCGGCTGGGTGCCTCTTTTGACGTGAACGGGGATGGGAAGTTCAAGCTGGATGCAACTTACTCCCACTACGCGGGCAAGCTGAACGAGACCCAGTTCCTCAACAACACCAACGTCGGCAACCCGAACGCGATCTACTACCTCTACACCGGGCCCGCGGGCCAAGGGCGCGCGTTCGCCCCCGGGATCGACCCCGCAAACTACAGCCAGATCATCGGCGGGACCTTCCCTACCGCCAACGTGAAGTACTCCCCGGACATCAAGACGCCGCTCACCCACGAGATAACGGGAGCCGCGGGCATGGAGCTGGGGCGGGGCGGATATCTGAAAGCCATCTACACGTACCGGAAGATCCACGACTTTGTGCAGAAGTTCGTCACCACCAAGAACGGCTTCACGGACGTGGTCGTGAACGGCATCGACTTCGGGACCTTCACGAACCAGCTCTGGGCCAACGACGACACCGGCCTCCGGGAGTACTCGGCGCTGCAGTTCCAGGCTGGGTATCGTCCCACCTCGCGCTGGAACCTCCAGGGTCACTACACGCTCATGCTCAAGAACGACGGTAACCAGGAGGGCGAGGGCCCGAACCAGCCGGGCGCACCCTCGTTCTTCTCCGGCTACTATCCCGAGCTCTTCGACCCCAACCGCTTGTTCCCGGTGGGCCATCTCCTCGGCTTCCAGCGGCACCGCGCGCGGGCCTGGAGCACCTATGACCTCGGCCTCGGCAAGGCCGGCAACGTGAGCCTCGGGCTTTTATACCGCTTCGACTCCGGCACCGCCTACAGCATCCGGCAGGCGGGTGCGGGCCTGACCTCGATCCAGAAGGCCATCGGGGCGGGCCTCTACCCGGACCTGCC
>Ga0222749_10000870_pt1 | contig 16767 bp, 11 predicted proteins | sample IncBWH2Mmetat_FD_197234 | JGI IMG/M metagenome (GOLD analysis project Ga0222749, IMG submission 197234) | Metatranscriptome of lab incubated forest soil microbial communities from Barre Woods Harvard Forest LTER site, Petersham... | ecosystem: Environmental > Terrestrial > Soil > Temperate... | reverse complement strand
GTTCACGACCTCCTTGCCCCCGTTGACACAGTCGCCGCCTGCGTAGAGTCCGCTCAGATTCGTTCGTCCGCCGGCGTCCACCTTGACTCTCCCGCTGTCCAGGGCGAGGCCGGGGAACATCCGGGTCAGCCACTCCACCGCCTTCTTCTGCCCCACCGCGGTGATGGCCATGTCGCAGGGGATGTGGAACTCGGAACCGGGGATGGGCCGCACGGCGGGGCGGCCCCGGGCGTCCTCCACAATCTCCGTCCGTACGCACTCCACCGCGGTCAAGGCCCCGTCGCCCAGGAAGCGCACGGGCCGCGCGTAGAAGACGTAGGTCGCACCATCCGACTTGGCCAACTCGTACTCGTAGTCATAGGCGGGGATATCCTCCGGCCCCCGGCGGTAGACCACGAGAACGTTCTCCGCCCCCAGTCGCTTGGCTTGGGTGGCGGCATCCACTGAGGTGTTGCCGGCGCCGAAAACCACGACCGTACGGCCCACGTCGACCTGCCGGAAAGGCTCGTTCTTCACCCGGTCGATGAAGCTCAGAGCATCCACCACCCCCGGCAGGTCCTCCCCGGGGATGCCCAGGGCCTCCGTCGTGCCCAGCCCCATGCCCAGGAAGAGCGAGTCGGCCTGGGCGCGAAGCTCGGAGATGCTGACGTCCTTCCCCACCTCGACTCCGCCCACGATCTCCACCCCCAGCGACCGCAGCAGCTCCACCTCGCGCAAAGCCTCCGCCGCCCGCATCTTGTAGGCGGCAATGCCGTGGGTGTTCAGGCCGCCGGGGATCTGCCGCTTCTCGTAGATGCGGCACCCGTAGCCCAGGCGGGCCAGCTCGGCGGCGCAGCCGAAGCTCGCAGGACCGGCCCCGATGAGGGCCACCCGCCGTGCGTTCGGAGACCCCGCCTCCAGGACCCGAATCCCACGGTCCAAGACGAAGTCCGTGGCCAAGCGCTGAAGGGAGCCGATCGTGACCGGGCGCTTGTGCTCCTGGTTGAGCACACAGGCCCCCTCGCAGAGCACCTCCACCGGGCAGACCCGGGCGCAGGAATGGCCGAGGATGTTGGCTTCGAAGATCGTGCGGGCCGAGCCCTTGAGGTTGCCGGTCGCGATCTTCTTGATGAAGGACGGGATGTCGATGGCGGTGGGACAGGCCTTGATGCAGGGAGCGTCATAGCAGAAGAGGCAGCGCGCCGCTTCGGCCAAGGCCGCGGCCCCGCTGAGCCCGGGGTTTATGTCCGCGAAATTACGCTCGTAGACGGCATCCTCAAGCTTTGCCGCGATGTTCTTCACGTGGGCACTCCCGGGGCGGTGGGTGGTCCGACTGTATCCCCGGCGTCCGGGGGTGTCAACGCGACCGCGGCTGCGTTGACACGTTGCCGAGACGTTGGGTAGCATGCCTCATCTCGCGCTAGCGGCCCCACATCCCCGCTCCTTCCCCCCGGCGGGAGGGCCGAGCAGAGGCTCCCATGGCCACGACCCTGGTGAAAAACGGCACCGTCATCACCGCATCGGACCGCTACCAGGCGGACCTCTACATCGATAAGGGCGTGATCACCCTCATCGGGCAGGGGCTGAACCTTCCCGCCGACAGCGTGGTCGACGCCTCCGGCAAGCTGGTCATGCCCGGAGGCATCGACGTCCACACCCACCTGGACATGCCCTTCGGGGGCACGACTTCCGCCGACGACTTCGAGACCGGCACCATCGCCGCCGCTCACGGCGGTACCACCACCCTCATCGACTTCGCCATCCAGGACTTCGGGGAGGGGCTCTACCCCGCCTTCGAGAGATGGATGAAGAAGGCGGAGGGAAAGTCCCTTATCGACTACGCTTTTCACATAATCGTGCGCGAGCTGACCGACGTGGTGTCCGGCGACATGGACAAGCTGATCCGCCACGAGGGAATCACGTCCTTCAAGCTCTTCATGGCCTACCCGGGCGTCTTCATGGTGGACGACGCCACCATCTTCAAGGCCCTCCTGAAGACCCGCGACAACGGGGGCCTCATATGCATGCACGCCGAGAACGGTGGCGTCATCGATACCCTGGTCAAGGAGGCGTTGCGAAAGGGACAGACCGCTCCCAAGTATCACGCCCTCACGCGGCCCACGCGGGCCGAGGGCGAGGCCACGGGCCGGGCCATCGCCCTCGCGGAGATGGCCGGCGTCCCCATCTACATAGTCCACCTCTCCTGCTCGGACGCGTTGGAGAAGGTCAAGCAGGCCCGCGACATGGGCTTGCCCGCCTACGCCGAGACCTGCCCGCAGTACCTGTTTCTCTCCTACGACGACTACGAGCGACCGGGCTTCGAGGGGGCCAAGTACGTGATGTCGCCTCCCCTGCGCGAGAAGTGGAATCAGGACGCCCTTTGGAAGGGCCTGGCCAAGAACGACCTCCAGGTTGTCTCCACCGACCATTGTCCGTTCTGCATGAACGAGCCGCCCCAGAAGCAGCTCGGGAAGGAAGACTTCTCAAAGATCCCGAACGGCGCCCCCGGCATCGAGACCCGGCTCATGCTCGTCTGGGACGGCGGGGTCCGGACGGGCAAGATCGACATGCACAGATTTGTGGAGATCGTGTCCACCAACCCCGCCAAGATGTTTGGCCTCTGGCCCCGGAAGGGCACGATTGCCGTCGGCTCCGACGGCGATCTCGTCCTCTTCGACCCCGAGAAGGAGATCACCCTGTCCGCCCAGACCCATCACATGAAGGTGGACTACAACCCCTACGAGGGACGAATGATCAAGGGCAGCCCCGCCCTCGTGCTCTCACGGGGCGAGGTCCTGGTGGACCACGGGCAGCTCAAGGGCCGGCCGGGCCGCGGACAGTTCGTGAAGCGGCAGCCGGGCCGACCGCTGGTGGGGTGACTCTTCTCATCTCTCCCCTCGGTCCCGCTCTTCCCGCAGGGCCTCGAGCTCCGCGATCGCTTCAAGATCCTTAGGCCGCCCGACCGCCCGCTTCACGCGGATCAGCCCCTCCAACCCGAGACACCGGCACTCGACCGCGAACACCCGGATCGAGATGGTGTCGGCCAACAGATCCTCGTAGGACCCGCCCCCGGTCAGCTCTCCGAAGAGATCAAGGTCGCCGAGGGCAGTGGCGAGGGTGAAATTGAGCCCCCGGCGGAGGGTCGCCTCATCCCACCGGAAGGGCAGGCCGGGCGGCGCACCCCTAGGGTAGGGGGAATAGGCGGCGAGAGAAGAGGCGAGCCGCGCCAGGTTGTCGCTCGACCGGGAGTACACGACGTCAACGTCTTGGGTCAGGCGGGCGGAGCCGTGGGCGGTGGCGGCGACGCCGCCAACAAGGATGAACTCGACGCCGCCCTGGGCCAATGCGCGCAGCAGGCCTTCAACGTCGGCCATCTCTGGCCTCACGCCCCGCCCGCACGAGCTCGCGGGCGAAGCGTTGCAGCTCGATAAGGTTGCGCAGCCGTTCCTCCACCGTCCGCGCCAGGTTTTGCCGGAGAAGGGTTCTGTCGATGTCCCTCTTGAAGGCCTCGATGAGGGGGTCGGGCTCAAGTGAAACGGTCGAACTCAAACGTGTGCCCACCACGACCACTAATCTACCATTCCTGACACGCGAGGGGCAGGCTGGCGTCCGCGGGCCCCGGCTCTGGGCGTGCGCTCGTCTGCTCCCCCTGGCCTCTGTGAGCCGGGTGTGGCGTCGACGACGCCGGGCCAACTCCCCCGGGCCCTCTTCTCCGTTGACACCCTCCTACACCGTCCGGTAGCATCCCGCGATTCATGCTCCCTTCCCGGGAAACGCACCATCCTGACGGCCGGGTCGAGCTCAGCGACACCGCGCGCATCCAAGCCAGCCCCCTCTACAACCACGACCTGGCTCCCCTTCCCGCTCCCCTCCGCAACTGGACGACCTACAACTACGCGGCGCTGTGGATCAGCATGGCCCACTGCATCCCCACCTACATGCTGGCTTCCGGGCTCATGACCGCGGGCATGAACTGGTGGCAAGCGCTCATCACGATCCTGCTCGGCAACACCATCGTTCTCATCCCCATCCTGCTCAACTCCCACCCCGGCACGAAGTACGGGATCCCGTTCCCGGTCTTCGCTCGGGCCGCCTACGGAACGATCGGCTCCAACCTCCCCGCCCTCATGCGGGCCTTGGTGGCCTGCGGCTGGTTTGGCATCCAGTCCTGGATTGGGGGCGAGGCCCTTTACACCTTCCTCACCAGCCTGCTCCCATCCTGGCCCACCCTCCTCGGCCCGGGCTTCGGCGGCCACTCCACGAGCGAGTGGCTCTCCTTTCTTCTCTTCTGGGGGGCAAATGTATTCATCATCTACCGCGGGATGGACCTCCTGCGGAAAGTGGAGAACTGGGCCGCTCCCTTCGTGCTGGTGATGACGGGAGTCCTGCTGGTGTGGGCGGTGCGGGAAGCCCATGGTCTCGGACCCCTCTTGGAGCAGCCGGGCCGGCTCCATACCCTGGCCGACTTCCTCCCCGTCTTCATCCCCTCCCTCACCGCCATGATCGGCTACTGGGCCACCCTCTCGCTGAACATGCCCGATTTCACCCGTTTCGGGCGCAGCCAGCGCGATCAGATCGTGGGCCAGGTGGTCGCTTTGCCCACCACGATGTTTGTGTTCGCGGCCATGGGCGTGCTCATCACCAGCGCCACGGTGATCATCTATGGGCAAGCCATCTGGGACCCCATCCAGCTCGTGGCCCGCTTCAAGACCCCGCTGGTGGTGGCGGTCTCGATGTTCACGGCGGTCGTGGCCACGCTGGCCGTGAACATTGCCGCCAACGTGGTCTCCCCCGCCAACGACTTCGCCAACGCCTTTCCGCGTCTCATCGCCTTCAAGACGGGAGGCCTGATCACGGGTGTCCTCGGGATCCTGATGCAGCCGTGGAACCTATTGGCCGATGCCTCAGGCTATATCTTCACCTGGCTCCTCGGCTATTCGGGAGGTTTGGGTTCGATCGCGGGCGTCCTCATTGCCGACTATTGGCTGATCCGGCGCCGGCAGCTCCGCCTGGAGGACCTCTACCTTACCCAAGGCCAATACCACTACCAAGGGGGGTGGAACTGGAGGGCGGTGGCCGCGACCCTTTCCGGCTGCGCCCTGGCCTGGGGAGGGCTAATCGTCCCTGCCCTGAGGCCTCTTTACGACTACGCCTGGTTCGTGGGCTTCGCCGTGGCCTTTGTCCTCTACGCCGCGCTCATGCGGGGAATGTCCGCCCGGGACAAGCCGGGAGCGATGGCACAGGAGGGGGAGCCGCGGTAGCGCGGACCCTCACCGGATGGCGGGGTCGACGCCCCGGTCCCTCAGTGGAGCCACTTCGCCACGCCCGGGCTCGACCGTGCGAACTGCACGAGGGCGTATACCGCCGCCTCGATTTGGTGGCTGTCGTATCGAGGGTCGACCGAGACCTCCCAGCAGCCGCCGCCGGCCGCTCGCTGGACCCGGGTGACCCCTTCGATGGCGAAGACCAGGCGCGTGAAGACCAGCTCCGCCCACAGCTGGTATCCGCGTCCGTGAGGCTCGAAGACGACCGGCGTTCTAAGCACGGCTTCCTGGGCCATGACCCGACTTCCTCCTCCTCCAAGCTAGGCCCCGCCGGCGTCGCCGGCCACGGGGGGTCCCGGAATTAAGGTAGGGGGAAACCCCTAAAGACGTCTGATCCCCTCCCCGACGCTCTGGGAGTGGAGTATCATCGATGGAGTTGGCAGCACTGGAGTTAACCGCAGGCTCCCTCCACCAGGGGCGAACTTTGTCCGCTGGAGGCATAGGTGTTTCCCCGGGGTGCCCGTCTGCCCCAGTTCGGCCATTGGGCGCGGCCAGAGGAGAACCGTCATGACGAGACCCGGCAACAAGAGCATTGGCTTGGTCGGGGCGGTTGTCTTGTCATTTGGAGTCCTGCCCCCCGCCTCTGCGGAAACCAGCATCGGCGTCCTCCTCTGGAACGCCCAACCTCGCTACGAAGAGTGCAAGAACGGAGTCCTGGAGCAGTTGCGCAAGGAGGGCTTCAAAGAGCCTCAGGTTACCTTTGTCATAGAGCAGGCGGACGGCAACAAGACCCGGGTGGCCGAACTAGCGCAGAAATTCCACGCCGCGCACATGAACGTCGTGATACCGGTCGGCACTTCAGCGGCGGTGGCCGTGGCGGCCGAGATCAAGGATGCTCCGGTGGTCTTTGCCTTCGTGTTCGATCCCGTGGACTCGAAGATCGCGCAGGACTGGAAGAGCTCCGGCAACAACACCACCGGCTCCAGCTCCCAGACCTCTACCCCCACGCTGCTCAGCAGCCTCAAGCAGCTCGCCCAGATCAAGACCCTGGCCGTTCTCTACACTCCCGGCGAAAAGAATACGGAAGCGCAACTCAAGGACTTGGAGGCTTTGCAGAATGATTTCCAGATCAAAGTGCTCCCCGTTGCGCTGAAGAGCCGGACCGACGTGGTCCCCCAGGTCTCAGTCCTGCAAGGCAAGGCGGACGCGGTCCTGCTGACCGGCAGCAGCATCATCGGCGACATGGCGGCTCAAATCGTCGTGCTGGCCAACAAGGCAAAGCTCATCACCGCGACCCAATCAGAGGACCACTTGGACAAAGGCGTCCTTCTGGGGGTCACGGTGGACCCCATCGCCGTGGGCCGCTTGGCCGGGAAGAAGGCGGCCATGGTCCTCCGGGGAGCCAAGCCCGCCTCCATCCCGATCGAGGCCCTAAAGACCTCGGATGTGATCGTCAACCTGAAGACAGCCAACGCCATCGGGCTCCAGGTATCGGCTTCCTTCAGGAAAGCTGCGACCAGGGTACTGGAGTAAGCGCGGTCGGAAGCGCCCCCTCCCAGTCCCGGACGGCCGAGGATCACGTTACGAAGGTGGCTCCGAGGCGGGCATCCTGGAGACCGTACGGGCCTAGCGCCGGGGCTTTTTGGCCGGGCTCGACTTATCGGCTTTCTGCTGCCGGCCCATGACCAGCGTCTCCACGGCAACCACGTGGTCCAACATGGCCCGTCGCGCCGCCGCCGAGCGGCGGCCCCGGATCGCCTCCAGGATTCGCAGATGATCGTGGTGGGAGAGCTTTGGTCGCCCGGCGATCTGGAGCGATTCCTCCCGGCTCTGGGTCAATAGATCGATGACGGCATGCACGATGCGCGTGATGGCACGGTTGTTTGTCGAGCTCGCGATAGCCGCGTGAAAGGCGGCGTCTTGGGCCAGGCCCGTGCCTCCGGCGGCCACTTCCTTGCCCTGCTCCTCCAGGATTCGCTCCATTTCCTGGATCTCCTCCTTGGTGGATCGGCGGGCGGCGAGGCCGGCGATGGGCGGCTCCAGGAGCCTGCGGGCCTCGAAGAGCTCTCCCACCGCTTCGCGCTGGGTCAGGATCACGAGGGCCAGGGGCTCAACCAGCGAGTCCACCGAGATCTCACGGACGAAGGTCCCCTCGCCGAGTCGGATCTCGATGAGTCCCATCGACTCCAGCGAACGCAGAGCCTCACGAACCGAGGCTCGGCTAACCCGGAATCGCTCGGCCAGATCCCTCTCCGGGGGTAGCCGGTCGCCGGACTTGAGCTTTCCCTCCGAGATCAGCGTCCGGATCTGTCGCACGATCTCCTCGTAGATCCGGGGGCTGTTGATGGGCTCGACCTTGTGCCACTCCATGCGTGCTGGCTTAGTACCTCGGAACTGCTTGGCGGTCAAGGGCGTAGGTCGGAAAAAAGGAGCGCAGCGACCACTCCGCCCGGAGCCTCGTCCCGGGTAAACACGACGAGGCCGGACTCGGAACTGAGCCTGGCCCCGTCGCTACTCTTCGTCAGCTGTTGTTCAGGCGACGGTCACCGCTCGGGGAGAACTACTCCTCCGCCAACGCGGCCTTCGACTGCGCGATCTTGCGGAAGGGGATCACGGCCGGCACCTCCCACTTGTCCCACATCTCGTCCACCTTGGCCTGGAAGTATTCAAAGTCGTCTTCCGTGAAGTGAGCGAAGCGCCCCTGCTTCAGCAGGTACTCTCGGGTCGGCTTCCGCTTCTTTCCGTCCGCGAGGTACTTGGACTTGCCGTAATAGTGCAGCACTCCGTCCTCGACCTCGTAGAGCGGCCAGATCCCTGTTTCCACCGCCAGCTCGCCCAGCTCGTGGGACAACATGGGATCGTAGTCCCATCCCTTCGGGCAGGGGTCGAGGGAGTGGATGAAGGTGGGGCCTCCGATGGAGAGCGCCCTCCGCACACGGTTCATCATTTCCACGGGATAGGAAGCACAGACGGTGGCCACGTATCGGCACTCTGAATGACCGACGGCGAGCATCCCGGCCATGTTCTTCTTCCAGCGCGTGTGGATGATCCGCTTCACGGTACCGGGGGGGCTGAACGTCGTGTTGGCGCCGTAAGGGGTCGAGCCGGACAGCTGGATATCGGTGTTGGCGTAGGACTCGTTGTCGTACATCAGGATCAGGGAGTTGTATTCCTTGTGGGTCAAGGTCGCGGAGATGGCGCTCAGGCCCATGTCCGCACCACCGCCGTCGCCGCAGAAGGCGATGACATTGATGGGCTCGTTCTTCATCTTGCCCTTCGTCATCAGCGCCTTGAGGCCCGCGGCCGTCCCCAGGGCGGCGGAGCCGGAACTACCGAGCTGGGTGTGCATCCAGGGCACCGCCCAGGGAGTCGAGTAATAGGTGGTGTTGGCCACGTACATGCAGCCGGTGGAGCCGAGCACGATGGTCCGGGGCCCGGAGGCCTTCACCATGAGCTTCATGACCAGCGCCGACTCGCAGCCCTGGCAGGTCCGGTGGCCGGAGGAGAAATACTCCTTGATGTCGACCTTCTTGACGCCCTTCCAGGGGGCGAGGTTCTGGGTCTCGAGCTTGATTAGCGTTTCCGGCATCTTGTCCTCCTTGCTACGACCCGGGGTACTACTCCCGAACGCCCAGCCAGCATGTCGGCTTGTCGGTCTTGCCCGTCTTGGCCGCTTGTTCGCACAGCTGAACCATTTCCGTCACGTTCTCGATCGTCACCTCGCGACCGCCCAGGCCGCAGATGAATCCGATCAAGGGTGGGCGCTTGTCGGAGTTGTACATTGCCGCCCGCACCTCGGTGGCTACGACTCCGGAGGCGAAGGGGGATCCGAACGAATAATCCCGGTCGATGACCCCGACGGCCTTGGCCTTGCTCAGGGCCTTGGCGAGCTGCTCGTAGGGGAACGGCCGGAACCACTTCAGGCGGATGAATCCGACCTTCTTCCCCTCCGCCCGGAGCTTCCGGATCGTGACCTTAACCGGCATGGAGAGCGTCCCCATGCCCATGAGGATCACGTCGGGGTTGTCGTCGGTCATGTACTCTTCGAACCAGGGATTGTGAAGGTCCCGTCCAAAGACCCTCTTGAAGTCCTTGTAGGCTTCCTCGATGACTCCGTAGGACCGGCTTATCGCTTCTGTGTTCTGTCGCCGAATCTCCATGACCCAGTCTTCATTCACCTGGGGTGCGACCGTGATGGGGTTATCGGGGTGAAGGAGGAGATCCTTGCGGTCGTAGGGCGGAAGGAACGCGTCCACCTGGGCCCGGGTCGGCACTTTGCAGATGGCTTGCGAGTGGGTGAGGAAAGCACCGTCGCAGGAGAGGGCGATGGGGAGGAAAATCCGCCGGTCCTCCGCCACCCGGTAGGCGATGAGAGTGGTGTCGAGCGCCTCTTGCGCGGTGTCGACCCAATTCAGGAGCCAGCCCAGGTCGCGAACGGAGAGGGCGTCGTTGTGCTCGACGCCGAAGGCCCCCGGGTCATCGAGGGCCCGGTTGCCCACCATCGCGATCATAGGGATGCGGAGAGCGGGGGTGACGGTGATGGCTTCCATGGCGTACATCCAGCCCACGCCCGAGGAGCCGCAAAACACCCGGGCTCCGACCGCGGAGGCGTGCTTCACCACCTCGAACTGGCTGTGCTCGCCCTCGGCCACGATGTACTCCGCTCGGAGGATGCCGTTGGCGATCTTCTTGGCCACTGCCTGCATGACCGTGTCGTAGGGCCGGATCGGGTAGGCGGTGACGACGTCGATGTCCGCAAGCGTGAGGGCCTCGGCGATCGCCTCACTCCCCGAGATGAGGAGCTCCTGTTCTACCTGATAGGGGGCACTGGTGGGTGCCTGCGCTGCCGTCGTCATGTCTGATTCCTCCCTAGGTCCTGGCTAGGCCTTCGTCTGAGCATTTTCGCCGGGGATGCCGGTGGTCACTACGCCGCCACCCACTTCCAGCGGACCCGCGGCCAGCTCCTGTTCGTACTGCCCGCGATACCGGAATCCATGGGAACGACCAACCGTGACCTTGTTCGCCGTCTTTTCCTTCAGCCAGACCTGATAGGCGTTCTTGTCCTTCCTCCACATCTCCCATTGGCTGGCGTTGTCGTGGAAGGCGGACTCGTTGACCATGGTGACGCAGTTGTCTACGGGGCAGACCGCCTCGCAGACGCCGCACCCGCAGCAGGCTTCCATGTTGGCGTCGTAGAGGTTCTCGGGGGTGACGTCGAAGCAGCTGTCCGGGCACTGAAGCCAGCAGAGAGTGCACTTCACGCAGGTGTCGAAGTTCACGACCGGGCGCATAGTACGAGAGGAGAACTTATTGAAGACGTCGCTGCGCACCGGCCGGTACCCCTGGTCCTGCCCCTCGATCGGCCCGCCCATCGGAAGCGACGGAATGGTAACCCCATCGCGCATCTCCCACCACTTGGGCATGGTGTGGGTGTAGGGGACCTCGGGGTTCCCCTCGTGGGGCATCACTTTCCGCGTCTGCAGGCGCTCGTAGGCCCGGCGCGCCGACTGGACCTTTAGGTCAGACCCCCATTCGGCCCCTTTGATGGCCTCCGTCACCGCCTCCAGGGAGAGAAAGCGGGGGGCGATCTTGGCCAGCGCGCCCAGTATCCGCACCTCGGTGTGATCTTCCTTATAGACCCACAGGCCAGCGAAGGAGGCCTGGCCGGCAAGAATGGCCAGGTTGTATGGGGTCGCCTTGCGGTGGGCGTTCTTGAGGAGATCATCGAAACCGTTGATGGAGGTGACCAGCACCGTCCCATCGGGCACGGTCAATGCGTTGATGGGCTGAAGCCCGTACCAAGCCCAGGACTCCACGCCCTTGAACAGGGCGTCATCAACACAGATGGTGACGTCCACTTCTTTGGGCTCGTAGCGGGCCATGTTCTGTTCCAGCTCTTCCGGGGTGTCCGCAACGATGGCAAAGTCCTTGGCCGGGACCCCGTTCCGCTGGGGACTATCCCCGTAGCGCCCGAACGCGATGCCCCACTTCCCGGACTTGCGGGCCGAGAGCACGATTCCGCGCACGATTCGAGCGGCCAGGTTCTTTTGGAAGATGCCCCTGTACACGACTTCACAGATGAGCGCCATGTTAACTCCTCCCCCGAGATCAACTTACCGCGGCTGCCGTTCTGGGCTACTGGTCAGGTGGTCAGACCACTACCATGCTCCCGCTCCGGGCCCTTGTCAAGCACAATTTCGGGCGTCGCTGCGGCTGTCCCCTCCCCCCCCCGCGGGCGGCACCCGCGGGGAGGAGAGCCCGAACTGACAACCCTCTTTGCTGCGGATCGGTGGCCCCGGCCGGCGGTTTGCCGCTCGGTGGTCACCAGGAGCACCCCCGCTTTCACCCGGCTCATCATGCGGTTGCGGCACCCGCCGGCGGAGCCGGTACCTTCATGCGCCGCAAGACGAAGAAGGCGAGGACCGCCGCGATCACGTCGAAGGCGATGGCTACTGTGTAGACGCCTGCCCATCCGCTCTTCGGCAGCGCGAACTTAGCGTCAAACGGGGTCCAGACCTTGGGAAGCACCGTGAGGACGAGGCCATACGTGATCAGCGCGCCGGCCACGACCAACAGGACGTTCTTCGCGGTTTGGCCGAACTCGAGGCGGAACACGGACGGAGCCAGGAAGAGCGTAAAGATCACCAAGGCACCACCCAGCAAAAGGAGAATGTCGGCCCGAAAATCAAACGCCTTGCCCGCGGCCAGCGCCGATCCGATCGGCACGAAGACAGACGCCGTACCCTTGGCCGTGTAGAGGAACCCGTAGTTCGCGGTAGCGTGCTTGCGCCCGAAGAAGTCCCCGCAGATGGCCGGAAACAGGGAGAAGATCTCGCCCCACCCGAAGAAGGTGAAGGCGCTGAAGATGACGAAGAGCAGGGGGTTATGGGCGAACTGGATCAGCACGAAGATGGCCACCGCCTCCAGGCCGAAGGCTAGGGTCATGGTGTACTCACGGCCGATGTGGTCGGAGACCCATCCCCAGAACGGGCGGCAGAACCCGTTCACGAGCCGGTCCGCGGAGAGCGCGAACTGCAGCGCGGGCAGCGTGATCCAGAAGAGGCTGACCGAGATCTTGTCTACCTTGAAGTCGGTCGCCATTGGGTTGAGCTGCGCCACGGCCATCAGGCCTCCCGTGGCCACTAGCGTCATCATCACGTACATGAGCCAGAACTGGGGCGTGGAGACCATCTGACCGGAGGTGAAATCGAACCCGGACTGCCGCTTCTTCACCATTTCGCCCCGCGCCGCCGCCGTCCAGGAGGTGGGCATCCATCCGGGGGGCGGAGCTTGCAGGAACAGGGCCGCGATGACCACCACCGCTCCCTGGATGATGCCCCACTCGATGAAGGCGGCTTGGTAGCCCGAGGTGTTAATCATGTTCGCGATGGGCACCACGGTCATGGCGGAGCCGGCACCGAAGCCGGCCGCGGTCAGTCCCGCTGCCAGTCCTCGGTGGTCGGGGAACCACTTGAGGGCGCTACCGACGGCAGTGCCGTACACGATGCCCGCGCCCACCCCGGCCACGGCGTAGGAAAGGTACAGAGCCGTGAGCGATTCCGCGTATCCGCTGCCAACCCAGCCGAGCCCGGCCAGGACTCCACCGAGCATTACGAGAAGCCTGGGGCCGAATTTGTCCACCAGCCAACCCTCGAAGGGGACGAGCCAGGTCTCCAGGAGGACGAACACCGTGAACGTGACCTGGATGAGGGCTTGCTCCTGTCCGAGGTGCTTCTGAAGGGGCGGCACGAAGAGCGTCCAGCCGTACTGGAAGTTCGCCACCGCCACCATGCTGAGGATGCTGGCCAAGAGGATGATCCAGCGGTTCAGGAAACGCGATTCAAACGATGTCACGCTTGCAGCTGCGACCGCCATGTCTGCACCTCCCTTAGACTCCACCAACGCCTGACAACTCGAGCCTACCGGAGCAAGTCAACCGGGGGTCCGGACGACAGGCCCGGGACGTAGCGCCGGCTCCCCACTGGGCCCGCTACCCCGCCCGTCCAAACCTGCCGTCCGTCTGGGGCCCCCACCGGGTGTCGTCTTCCTGCCGTCCTGCCTCCTTCCGAATCGTCCAATGCCCCGACGAACCGAGCACCGCCTACCCCGCGGCGGCGCCTGGGTCTTAGAACCGATAGTTCATGCCGATCGAGAAGCCCTGGATCCGGCAGCCACCCCAGGTCGTGGGGGCGGTGCCGGAGTAGTCGACGAAAACGGTGTTTGTGCCGTCGTGGCAATCGGTCGTCAGGCCCCGGCCGCCCGCGCCCAGGTCATAGTGCGCATTGCCGTGGTTCACCGTGAGGGCCCAATCCAGGTAGAAGGTGAACTGCTTGTCCAGCTTGTGTTTGTACGCGACCGTGTACATGTCAGCCGTGCTCTGGCCCGCCAGGAAGGGGTTGTAGTTGTGCTGGCCGCCCGGATCGCCGGGGGTGTTCCCCGCGTGCGCCCATCCGACGCTGAGGGTGCCTTTGTCGCCGATATCCTGGCTGGCGGCGACCCATTCCCCGTCGCGGCTGCGCTCGTTTTGAAACGTTAGGTATGCGGGAATGGTCCTGCGCAGGCGTTCCCAAATGCCGCTCAAGGTCAGCTTGAAGGGGAACCGATATTGCAGGCCAACTTTGAAGGCGGTCTCATCCCCGATGTCATCGACGTAGGAACCGAGCGCGCTGGCCGGCAACCCCTGCGGGTTGTTGTTGGCGTTGATCGTGAGGGTCGGGTTGTTGAAGGCGAACACCGAGTAGAGGTAGTTGTTGGACCCGATTCCGTCGCTGTTGCGGTTGACGTTGTGATGGAGTTCGTAGGCGACGGTCCCATAGAACCCGCTGTTGTCGAACTTGAGGGCCGCGCTGAAGCCGTCGCTGAATCCACCGTCGTCGCAATTCAAAGGCAGGTTCCCGCTGCCCGGCTCGTTTCCGCCGTTGCAGTCGGGCGAGCCCGCGGATTGAACCACGTTGTCAAAGGTTCGGTTCTGCCCGGGGGAGAACAGGATGTCGGCGGAGAACCCAGGGCCGAGCTTCGGTGACTCGTACCAGATCGAGTGGTCCAGACGGGTGCCAAACTCGACACGGTTGTCGCCGCCGCTGTTGCCCATGACCACGGTATAGTCGCCCAGCATGCCGGAGAAGGGATTGAGTCGATCGGTGGACTTCTTGTAAGGCGCGTAGGTCGTCCCGAACTTGAACGCTCCCCAGTCCTTGTTGGATATGCCGATGAACGAATCGCCGTAGCCAATGCCGCTCTTCACGACGTTGGATTGCTGCGTGTATGAGGTGTACGACCCCGGACTCGCTGTGATGCCGAGAGCGGCCTCGATCTGGAAAACGAACTTGGTCTCGCTCTTGCCGATGGTGTGATCACCGCGATAGCCGACCGAGGACTTGTTTGTCGACAGCGCCGGCATATACCCCACGCGACCGACCGGAGGGGCGTGAATGCTGGAGGTGAGGGTCGTCACGTCGGGGGGATTGGCGAGCGAGTATTGGGTGGCAACCAACCCAGCGATGCCCTTGGTCGTATCGTCGAACGACACATCCATGGTGCCGTAGAGGCCTTTGAAAGGGTTCGCGGGGGCGGCTTTTTCGGCAGCGGCCGGGGCCTGCTTGGCAGCGTCGGCCGGCGGCTTCGGCGAGTCGGCCGGCGGCTTCGCAGCGTCGGCCGGGGCCTTCGCCTTTTCCTGTTCCCGCGTGGAGAGCTCCTCGAGCCGGGCCATGATCGCGCTCAATTGTGCTTTCAGGATAGTGATCTCTTCCTGAGTACGCTGGGCGGAGGCAGCGCGGGACATGAGCACACTCATCTGCTCCCTCAGGTCTTGGACCTGGCCCAGAGTGCCGTCCGCGTCTTTCGCATCGGTGTCGGCCCTTCTTGCTTCGGCCGCTGATTCGGCAAAGGCCACCCCTCCGAGAACGATCGCACCAAATACGAAGGCGCAGGCTGTTGTCTTGCTCGTCAGATTCATAGCTATTCCCCCTTAGGGCTTTCCAACTTGACTCCGCTCTGAGTACGGGCCTAATTCTGTCCGGTGTCAGCGCTGGACAGGACTTGGTTGAGGAGGTTGGACATGCAAGCGGTGGAGAGCTGCGCGGGCGTCCTTGACCACCTCGCCGACGTCGGACGAGCGGCTAGCGTCGCAACCGGCCTTCCGGCGTCGGGTCTGTCCCTCCTAACCGCCAGATCGGCTTCGTCCGGGGCTGGCCGACGGCGATCCCACTCGCGGGGTGTTCTCACAGGTCTTCTTACCGGCCCGATCGGTCACGACGGGTAGGACCGCTAGAGCACCATCCCCGACCTGGACCTTCATGGTGCGCCATGTAACTCCCTCTCGGAGATGTAGTTACCGTGGCTGCCGTCTGGACTGGTGGTCTGCTGGTCAGACCATGCTCCAAGGGACAGAGCTTTGTCAAGAAGAAAAATTCCGACCGGTCATAATCTCTCGCCCGGATCGTGGCCGCTTCCGGGCGTGCCGGCCGTCTTGCCAACCCTTGCTGGCCCGGCTGCGAGGTCGGAGGCCCTCTTTCCCGACAGGTTCGGCGTCTGCGGGAGACCGTGGGGCAGGGGTCCAAGCGCGGGCCACGGGTGAGACCCCGGCTGTCCCGTTTGACGACCCCTCCCGAGGAGCGGCGGACGCGGCGGGGTGGGTCTCCTACGAGCCCGGAAAGACGTCGTACACGTAGTCGTGGGCGGCCAAGGCCCGCTTGTCGAGGGTGCCCGCAGCCACGCGCCGGACGACCTCCTCGCGGGCCAGGTCGAAGATCGCTTCCAGGACCTGCGCGCGCTCCTGCATGTTCGCCTGACCCACCACGAAGAGCACCCGTGCGCTGTGCTGGATATAGCGGGGCGAGAGGAGCTGTCGCTTCAGGATCTCCATGATCAGGGATGCCTTTGAGCGATCAAAGCGGCCGGGATCGCCGCGGCGGTCCAGTTCCGCGAAGAACGCTTGCGTCCACTCCTGGTGGCAGCCCCACAACCTCTCGAACAGCTCCCGGTCGAAGCGCGTTCCGGCCTTGATCTCGAAGGCGTTCACCGCCGGCACGACCCCGTCCTCGGTGAGAGCCGGCCGCTTGAGGTGGCCGTCCCTGGTGATTGCGGCCTGGTGATGGAGGAGAGTCCAGAGCCACGACACATCGATTCGGTAGGTGGCGAGGTCATTCATGAACCGCAAGGAGAGCTCGTAGTCATCGATCGCGGCCGCGAAGTTGCCGTTGAGGATCTGGAAGCCGTAGTTCGCGGCCATGTAGAAAGCATGCTGGATGTGCTCGATGGTGATCTCCCCCTTCGGTGCCTCGTAGATGGCGTCCCAAAGCTCTGCCGTGAAGAGCTTTTCCGGCGTTCCGATGGTGTCCCGCGTGATTACCCTGGGCAGGATCTTCGCCTCCGCGTTCAACAGGCCGCGCGACTGGAGGAGGAGACGCTCCGCCTCCGCGAGGCCGCTCGCGACCGTGGGCACCGGTTTTCCCTTCACGTCCAAGGTTTCGAGGGGGGCATCGATGATCGCTTGGAGCCGGGTCAGGGCGACGCGTAGAGGCTC
>Ga0222749_10000866_pt1 | contig 16796 bp, 13 predicted proteins | sample IncBWH2Mmetat_FD_197234 | JGI IMG/M metagenome (GOLD analysis project Ga0222749, IMG submission 197234) | Metatranscriptome of lab incubated forest soil microbial communities from Barre Woods Harvard Forest LTER site, Petersham... | ecosystem: Environmental > Terrestrial > Soil > Temperate... | reverse complement strand
GCGGGGGGGGGCACGGCCGGAGGACTTGCCCAGCACCAACGTCCGGTTCTTCGCCGTGAACGTCTTGAGGGCCACCGCCTGGACGTCCTGGACCGAAACCGCCTCGATCCGGTCGAGGTACGTGGCCATGAAGTCGGGGAGCCCCAGGGATTCGTAGGTCCCGAGCCTCCAGGCCAGCTCCTTCTGCGATCCCAGGTCGAACGCCAGACGGGTCCGGATCTGGTTCTTCGCGCGGCGGAGCTCCCGATCGGTGACCGGCCAGGCGACCAGCGCCTCGAGTTCCTCCTGGACCGCGACCCGGGCCTTTTCGGTCGAGCCGCCCTGGCTCACCACCACCTGGATGGAGAAGAGACCGTCCGAGCGGCGGGAGTCGTTGGTCACCGTGACCCCTCCTTCGCTCGAAAGGTCCTCCTGGGTGACCAGCCGGGTCTTCAACTTCGAGAATCGGCCCTCCCCCAGGAGATTGGAGATGACGTCGAGCGTGAGGGCCCCGGGGGATCCCTCGGGTTCGGTGCGGAAGGCCAGGATGAACCGGTCGGAGGAGAGGTCGGTCTTCTCCTCCGCGTGGCGGGGGGTTTCCTGGGGGCGCTCGGTGCCGCCCGAGCGGGGGGCCGCCTTTCCCCGCGGGATCGATCCGAACCATTTTTCCACCCGGCTTCGCGCCTCCCGGGGGTTCACGTCTCCCACGATGACGAGGGCGGCCTTGTCCGGAGTGTAGTGGGTCTCGTAGTGGGCCTTCAAGCGGTCCCGGGAGAGCTTCTCCACCTCCTCCCGGCTTCCCAGGATGGGATGCCGGTAGCGGCTCTCCGAGTAGACCGTCTGGTCGAGCGTGCGCTCCAGCTCCCCCCACGGCCCGTCGAGCCAGAGGTTCATCTCTTCCAGGATCGGACCCCGTTCGACCTCGAACTCCTTCTCGTCGAGGGTGCATCGGCCCATGGTGTCGGCCAGGATCTCAAGGACCTCCTCCAGGTGGCTCGAGGCGACATGGAACCAGTAGCCCGTCAGGTCGAACGTGGTGTAGGCGTTGTTCTCGCCGCCCGAGCGGAACGTGACCCGGTCGATTTCGCCGCGTCGATACTTCTGGGTCCCCTTGAAGACCATGTGCTCCAGGTAGTGGGCCATCCCGCTCTGACCCTCGGGGTCGTCGACCGAACCCACGCGGTAGCAGAGAGTCGCCGTCAAGGTGGGAAGCCGGTGGTCCTCCTTGACGACCAGGATGAGGCCGTTGGGCAGGATGATCCGTTCGGTCCCGGAGAAGAGTTCGACGGGCTGTCCCGGCCCTTCTCCGAGCGTGCCGGAGCACCCCCATCCGAGACCGAGGAGGAGGATCGCCAGCCCCCGCACGGCCGGGAGGGTCCGGGAGGAGGATCCCCCCAGGGTCCGCTGGATCGACATCTCGGGGCGGTCGGTCTTCACTTTTCGGGTCCCGCGTTCATCCGATCCTGGGTCGGTCGAGGACGAAGAAGCGGGGTGCGGGTGCTCTGGCTGACGAGGGGGGAAGCGGGGCACTTCGGACACGGGTTCAAGAGCATGCGGCAGACCAGGGCCGGAGTCCGCTCCGCGGGAACCCCCTCGTCCTCCGGCGTCCTCGCCCTCCATCGAACACGACCTCGGATCCGGCTTCAGAGGGAGGATTGTATCTCCGTCCCTCCCGGGATTCAACGCGGATCCCTTGAAGGAGCGCGGTCCCCGATCCGGGGAAGGGGTGCCCCCTCGCCCGGATCGTCCCGGGGGTACCTGGGGATTACTTGGCGTCGACGAAGAGGAGCGGGAGGAAGTCGGCCAGGTACTTCCGCCAGACGGGCCAGCTGTGGTTGCCCTCGGTAATCCGGAGCTCGTGCCGGATCTCGCGCTTGGTGAGGGCCGTTGAAAGGTCCTTGGCGTTCTCGACCAGGCGGTCGTCCTTCCCGCAGGCGATGAAGAGGAGCCGGAGCTTGGCGTTGGTCCGGGCGGGATCCGCGAGGGCCGCGGCGACGGTCGTCTCCGGGTCGCGGATCGCCGAGCTGACCCCCCCCACCCACGCGAAGGTGTCCAGGTGGTTGAGGCCGCCGGTCAGCGACTGTCCGCCGCCCATGGACAGACCGACGATCGCCCGGTGAGCGGGGTCGGCGAGCGTCCGGTAGTTCGACTCGACGAAGGGCATCACGTCCTGGACCAGGTCCTTGAGGAATCCGCTCACGTTCTTCTCGCGCGCCTCGGGCCCGACGACCGCATGCCCGTCGGGCATCACGAGGATCATCGGCTTGGCCTTCCCCTGGGCGATCAGGTTGTCGGCGATCCAGTGCGCGTGTCCGAACGACGTCCATGTCGCCTCGTTGTCCCCCGAGCCGTGGAAGAGGTAGAGGACGGGATAGCGGGCCTCGGGGACGGCGTCGTACCCCGGGGGGGTGTAGACGCGGAGCGGGCGGCGGCGGCCGAGCGCCGTCGATTCGTACTCGTGGAGGCGGACCGTTCCGTGGGGGACCTTCTGGAATTCGTGGAGCCTCGGCGGATCGCCCGGGACGTCGACGACGCTCGTGCGCGGCGAGCGCATGGGTTTCAGCACCGGGTTGGCCGGGTCCGGGATCGCCATCCCGTCGACGGTGAAGTTGTAGCCCCAGACGTCGGGCTCGAGGGGGCCGACGGTGATGCTCCAGACGCCCTGGTCGTCCTTCGTCATCGCCTGCGCGCCGCCGCCCCACTCGGGGCTCAGCTGCACCTTCTGGGCCTGCGGGGCCCGCAGGCGGAAGGCGACCCGGCGGTCGGGGAGCACCTCCGGCGAGACGAGAGGCGCCGCCGGCCGGTCCTGGACGAGGGCGAGCAGCCCGAGCAGGGCGTGGCCCAGTGGGTTCATAGGGATTCCTCCCGAGGAAGAACGGCCGGCGCCCCGGATGTCATCCGATCAGAAGCCCTTCCCTTTGGTCGAGGTCTTCACGCGCAGCATGCCCATGTGGGCGCAGATGTAGAGCGTGCTTCCGTCATCCCCCCAGTTGAGGTTCGCGGTCCGCGCCCCCGTCTTGATGGCCCCGAGAAGGGTGCCGTCCGGCGCGAAGATGTAGACGCCGCCGCCCGGACCCGTCGCCCAGAGGTTGCCATTGACGTCGCACTTGATGCCGTCGGGGAGGCCGAGCTGCTTTTCCTTGTACCACTTGGTCGAATCGAAGAAGACCTTGCCGTTGGCGATCGACCCGTTGGGCTGGACGTCATAGACCATGTAGATCGCCCGGTCCGGATCGGACACGGCGATGTAGAGCTTCTTCTCGTCGGGCGAGAAGGCGATCCCGTTCGGCCGCGTCAGCTCCCGGGTGAGGAGCGTGAGCTCGCCGTTCGGGGACAGGCGGAAGACCCCCTGGAAGTCGAGCTGCTTGGCCGGGTCGGCCATGTTCTTCTCCAGGCCGTAGGGCGGATCGGTGAAGTAGAGCGAGCCGTTCGAATGGTAGACGAGGTCGTTCGGGCTGTTGAGCCGCTTCCCGTCGTACCGGTCGGCCAGGGTGACGAACCTCGGAGCCGGGGCGTTGAGCGGCGCGTCCATGCGGGCCACGCGCCGGTCGCCGTGCTGGCAGAGGACGAGCCTTCCCTGGGGGTCGAGAAGGAGCGCGTTGGAGCCCGTCTCGCCCCCCCGGGGGACGTCGCTCGTGTATCCCGAGGGCTTGAGGTAGAGGCTCATGCCCTGCCCCTCCTTCCACTTCATGACGCGGTTGTTGGGGATGTCGGAGAAGAGGATGCACCGTTCCGTGGGGAGCCAGACCACGCCCTCGGTCCAGGTGAAGCCTTCGCCCAGGACCTCGATCTCGGCGTTCTTGGGGATGAGCTTGTCCATCCGCGGGTCGAAGCGCTCGATGCGGCGGAAGCTCGGGCCGGGCATCGGCGGAGTGACCTCCTCCTCGTGGAGGACGCAGGCTCCCAGCGTGACGAGCCCCAGGGTCGCGGCAGACAGGATTCTCATCGCATTCCTCCCCTTCTTCGTTCCCTCAAGCCGGGCATCTTAACAAAGGCATTTCGGCGGGGCGAAAAAAAGCGGCATCCCGGGGGAGGGCCGCTCCGGCCGGTTCGCCGCGCGCGACCGGGTCCGGGGACGCTGGCCTTTCCCCCCCTTAAACAGTACGGTGGGAGCCGCTCATGGCGGGTCCCCCGTACGACGTCGCGATCATCGGGCTGGGCGTGATGGGAAGCGCCGCCGCCTGGCACCTCGCCCGCCGCGGACTCCGCGTCCTGGGCCTGGAGCAGTTCACGCCCGCCCACGACCGGGGCTCCTCCCACGGCCTCTCGAGGGTCATCCGGCAGGCGTACTTCGAGCACCCCGACTACGTGCCGCTCGTCCTCCGCGCTTACGCGCTCTGGACGGAGCTCGAGAAGGAAAGCGGCCGGTCTCTCTTTACCAGGACCGGGGCGTTCATGGTCGGCCGCCCCCAGTGCGCGGTCGTCCAGGGATCGCGGACGAGCGCCCAGGTCCACGGCCTCCGGCACCGGATGCTGAGCGGGGCGGAGTTCCGCGCGAGATTCCCGTTCATCCGCCTGCGCGACGACGAGGTGGCGCTCGAGGAGTTCGACGCCGGGGTTCTCCAGGCCGAGGAGGCCGTGCTCGCCCTGCAGGAGGAGGCCCGCCGACACGGCGCGGAGCTCCGGTTCGGGGTCCGGGCCGGGATCGGCGAGCCGCCGGCCCGGAAGCTCGTCGTCACGGCCGGGGCGTGGCTCGGGGAGCTCGTCCCCGGGCTCCCCCTCCAGGCGGAACGCCAGGTCCTATACTGGTTCGATCCGCTCTCCGAGCGCGACCGGATCCCGCTTTTCATCTGGGACCGCGACGGCCGACCCTTCTACTCCATCCCCGACGTGCACCGGCACGGCCTGGGCATGAAGGTGGCCTTCCACCATCACGGGGAGCGGACGACCCCCGGGCGGCTCCGGCGCGAGGTCGAGCCCGCCGAGATCGAGGAGATGCGGCGCCGGCTGGCCGAGACGGTCCCCTGCCTAAGCGGACCGCTCCGGAAGTCGGCGGTCTGCATGTACACCAACACGCCCGACGAGAATTTCGCGATCGGCCTGCTCCCCTCGAACCCCGACGTGATCGTGGCCTCCCCCTGCTCGGGCCACGGCTTCAAGTTCGCGCCGGTCGTGGGGGAGATCCTGGCGGATCTCGCCGAGCACGGGGCCACGCGCCATCCCCTCTCCCTCTTCCGGCTGGACCGGTTCGGAGCTCCGCCTTCAGCCCCCCCTTCGTGACCGGAACGCGGGATCCGTGACGCCGCTCCCGCGCGGGGTTCCCTGGGGGCTTTCCGGGAAGGATGCCCCTCGTCCCTCCGGCTTTGTATGGCATAATTCCCCTGGCGTTCCGGCTGCCAGGGAGGGCCTTTGAGCCAAGACACGGTTCCATTCGGGGGGGAGGCCGGAGCGCGTCCCAATCCCGGAACGCCGGCCCCGACCCTCTCGTCCATGGGAAAATATTTGATCCTTCGGGAGCTGGGACGGGGGGGCATGGGACTGGTGTACGAGGCGGAGGACCGCGAGCTCGGTCGCAAGGTCGCCCTCAAGCTCATGCTGCAAGGTCCGAATTCCGATCCGAAGGAGCGCGCGCTCGATGAAGAACGCTTCCTCCGGGAGGCCCGGCTGGCGGCGACCCTCTCAAAGCATCCTCACATCGTGAGCGTGTACGAGGCCGGAGTCCTGGAAGGTCGGCGCTATCTGGCCATGGAACTCATCGACGGCCTTCCCCTGGGGAAGTGGCGAAAGCAGGGATCGTCCACGCCGAGGCAGGAGGTCACGATCATCCGGGACGTCGCCCTCGCGATCGATCATGCCCACCGGCAGCAGGTCATCCATCGCGATCTCAAGCCCGACAACATCCTGGTCGATCGCGAGGGCCATCCCCACGTCACCGACTTCGGTCTGGCCAAATCGATGGGCCAGGATGTCCGGGTCTCCCTGACCGCCGCGGGAATGATCATGGGGACGCCGGCCTACATGAGCCCGGAGCAGGCGCTGGGGGAACGGGACATCGACCTCCGGACGGACGTCTATGCGCTCGGCGTGATGCTCTACGAGAGCCTGACCGGCCGGCTGCCCTTCACCGGCGCGACCGCCATCGAAATCCTCATGAAGGCCGCCAAGAATCCCGTCCCCCTTCCCTCGGTCGCGGTCATGCCCGGGACTCATCCCGCGGTGGACAAGACCATCGAGAACATCTGCCTCCGGGCGCTCGCCAAGAAACCTTCCGACCGGTATCCGACCGCGCTGGCCCTGGCGGACGATCTGTCGCGATGGCTGAAGGGCGAGGAGGTCGCCGTTTCGGCCCCCGTCCGGGGCGGGCGGGGCCGCTGGACAAAGAGGGTGCTCATCCCCTCGGCGCTCGTTCTGGGGACGGCCATTCTGGCCGCCCTGGCGTTCTTTCTCCTGAGTCCCCGGATCCCCACGATCGAAGAGGAACTCGCGCAGGCCGAATTCCTGCAAAAGAGAGGCGATCTGTTGAGGGCCTCGGGCTTCTTTGACCGGGTCCTTCAGCGGGATCCTTCGAACGCCCGGGCCAAGGAGGGCCGCGCTCGGATCGAGTCGCAACTCAGGCTCGCCACCGCCTCGACCCCCCCCGTCCCCCCGCCGGAGAAGCCGGTGGCGCCGATCCCCCCGGAGAAACCTCCGGAGAAGCCCCCCGAGAAGCCTCCCGAGAAGCCTCCCGATAAGCCGAGCGCCCCCACTCCCGTCACCGATCAGTGGATCCGCGAGGGGGCCTCGCTCCCTTCCGACCAGCAGGCCAGACGCGTGATGGAGAAGCTGAAGGAGCTCAATCCCCTTTTCGATGGGAAGGAGACGCACCGCAAGATCGAGGAGGGAGCCGTCACGGAGATCGCCTTCTCCGCGGTGGGCGTGAAGGACCTGACGCCGCTCCGGGCGCTTCCGAAGCTCAGGTTTTTCCGCTGCGCGGGTTCCTGGGACGCGGAGAAGAAGCAGCTGACCCGGGGAGACCTCTCGAACCTCCTGCCCCTGAAGGGTCTGGACCTGACCACCCTCGTCCTCTCCAGCACCAACATCGCCGACCTGGGTCCCCTCCGGGGAATGAAGTTGATCCACCTGGATTGCGCCAATACGTTTGTGCGCGACCTGGGCCCGCTCCGGGGGATGCCGCTCAAGGAGCTCAAGGTCTACGGGTCTTACGTCCAGGAACTCATCCCGCTTCGGGGGATGCAGCTCCGGTGGCTCCAGATCCAGAATACGACCATCAACAATCTTTGGCCCTTGGAGGGCATGCCGCTCGAAATCCTGCAAGCCACGCAGCTCAACAACAACAAGCCCGTCAATCCGGGGCCGATCAAGACCCTGCCCAGGCTCAAGAGCCTGGAGTGGGACGTGGTCCCCGACCGGGATTTCCCCCTCCTCCGGTCCATCATCACCCTGGAAAAACTGAACGGGGCTCCCGTGGGCGAGTCCTGGCAGCCCCTGGGGCGAGACGCCCCCTCGGGCCGCTCCCTCGACGTCGGTCTGGCGGGCCACTGGAAGCTCGAGGACGGCACCGGCCGCGACTCGGCCGATTCCTCAGGCCATGGACTGACGGGCAAACCCCAGAATGGACCTCAATCGCTCCGGTGGAAGGGCGGAGGGGGGCTCCATTTTGACGGGGACAGCAAGAGCTACATCGAGCTCCCCAACTCGCCGGCGCTCGACAGGCTTCAGGAGGCCAGCTACACCCTCTCCCTCTGGTTCGCGCCTCTGGAGATCCCCCAGGTCCCCTATGCCCTCATCGTCAAGAAAGGATGGAATGAAGGCCTTCTGTTCGGCCATGCCGGCGGATTCGCCCTCCACCACTGGTTCCAGCGGGACGCGCCCTCGGTGGCCCATACGGGCCCCCGGGACTTCACCCCCGGGCACTTCTACCATGTGGCGGGGGTGGTGGACACCCAGGTCCGCGCAACCCAGATCTACGTGGACGGGCATGTCGAGCAGAGCATCCCTTGGGCCGAGGTGCCTCCCGTGCGGACCTACGGCCCCGCGCGCTGGACGATCGGAGGCGCCCCGGGAGCGCCCCCGGGAACGCCCCAGGGAGGGCCCCCCGCCGCCTTTGCCAAGGGCAGCCTGAACGCCGTCCGTCTTTATGTCCGCGCCCTGAGCGGTTCGGAGATCGAGCTCCTCTACAAGTCCGAGGCCGGGGGCCACGAATAGACGGGTGCCCCCCCTCCCTCGACAGGGAGGGCTCGACCATCCCGGCGGTTCCCTCCCGAGCGTGGGACCACGACCGGACCTCGATCACGGACGAAAGGGCCGGCACGAGGATGACCGTCACGATCACCGGTCGCGAACGGACGAACACCCCGAACCGGCTCTCATCGCCCGCGGCGCGGGCGACCCTGGAATTCCTCATCCCCGCCGCCGCGGCCACGATCATGGAAGGGAGTTCCCGGATGCTGCGGGGGAGGACGCTCAGAATCGTCGGCCCCAGCCGCACCTGGGGAATGAGCACTCCCCCGGCCAGGAAGGCTCCCCGGGCGGGCGCGGGAAACATCGGGAGAATATTCTCCCCCGGCTTCGTCTCGGGTGTATGAAAGATGGGGAGCCGACCGGCATCCCCGGGCGACCGGAGGAAACGGGCGGGCGGACCAGAGGGGTCTCCCGGCCCTCCTCCCTGCCCTGGACGGCGTCCGGCCATCGGGGAGCCGAAAGGCCGGGACCGGAGGAGCGGGATTCTCGTAAGCCTCGAGCTCGGAGCGGGATCGGACGGAAGAGTCCTCCGGGAGGCCGGCGATGATTCCTGCCGTGGCGGCCGTAGCGGGGCTCCTCTCCCTCCTGGCGCCCCCGGGCAACACCCCGACCGCGCCCGTTGAGGCGCGGAAGCTGGCCACCGTGCCCCAGGACGCGCGGCTGAAGGGGGTCTTTGTCGCGCCCAACCCCGAGCACCTGGGCTTCATCGCGGTCCGGGGCACGTCGGAGTTTGCGGTCGTCGACAATGTTCCCCAGGAAGCCTTCGATTCCATCTCCTCGGCGCTCGCGTGGAGCCCCGATTCGCGGTGCCTCGCCTACGTGGGTCGCCGGGGGTCGGAGGAATGCGCGGTCCTGAATGGCATCCGGGGGGAGTCGTTTGATTCCGTCCGCGCCCTGACGCTCGACCCGTCGGGCTCGCGATGTGCCTATCTCGCGTCCCGGGGATCCCGGCGGTACGTCGTGGTCGACGGGCGGCGCGGGGAAGAGTACGAGGGGGTCCAGCCGCCGTTTCTCTTTGGGCCCCGCGGGGATCATCTGACCTACGTCGCCCGGCTGGGGGGGCATGAGTTCGTGGTGACCGACGGCGTTCCCGCGGGGGCCCTCGACCTGGTCCTCCAGCCGGTCGCCCAGAGCCCCGACGGGAGGCATCTCGGGTACATCGGACTGTCGGGGGGGAAGGAATCGGCCTGGGTGGACGGAGTGCCGGGGGAGGAATTCGACCGGGCCGTCCAGTTCGTGAGCTTCAGCGCCGACGGCCACCGGGTCGGCTACGGTGCGCGGAAGGGATCGAAGGAATTCACGGTGATCGATGGGATCCAGCAGCGCGAGTTCGACCAGATCGTGAGCCCCTTTGCGTTCAGCCCGGACGGCCGGCGCGTGGGGTACGTGGCCCGTGAAGGGACGCTCCAGGCGGCGGTCCTGGACGGCCTTCCCCAGAGGTGGTTCGACCAGATCTCCTCTCCGGTCTCCTTCAGCGGGGACGGCCTCCACGTCGGCTACAGCGCCCGCTCCGGGGGCCGGGAGTTCATCGTCGTGGACGGCCTGAAGGAAGGGGATTTCGAGAAGGTCGGACCGCCCGTCTTCAGCCCCCGCTTCCGGCGGAGGGCCCACGTGGCGCTCGACCGGGGCCGGAGCTTCGTGGTCGCCGACGGACTCCGGGGAGAGGCGTACGACTCCACGGGTTCGATCGTCTTTAGCCCGAGCGAGCAGCGCCTGGCGTACGTCGGGCGCCGGGGCGGCCGTTCGTTCGTCGTGACCGACGGGGTCGTGGAGGAGGCGGTCGGGGAGGTGGAGTCCCTCGCCTTCACCCCCGACAGCCGCTCGACCTGGTACGTCGACCGGACCTCTGCCGGCAAGTGCCTGGTCGAGGCGGGCCTCAGGAGCGAGCCGTTCGACGATCTCGAGGCTCCCGTCGCGAGCGGGGACGCGCGCCTTCTCGCCCGGATCGCGCGCCAGGGCCAGAAGCGGTGTGTGGTCCTGGGCGGGAGAAAACTCGCGGAGCACGACGACATCTGGGCCCTCTCGTTCGGTCCCGACGACCGGTCGCTCTCCTACGATGCGCGGGACGGGAACGCCTTCTGGAGGCTGACGGTCCGGATCCCCTGAGGAGCGCCCCCCGGGGGGACGTCCCCTTCCGCGGTTCCGATCGCCTCCAGGGCCGACTCCCGGGCCCCGTCTCCCGGCCCACTCGGAAATCCCCACTCGGAAATCTTGCGCGGTCGGGGGAAGAAGCGTAGTCTGATCTCCGCCACTGGGATAAACGGTAGAGGAGGGACGCCCATGGCGGCCAAGAAACCGGCGAAAAGGGCGATGAGCAAGAAGTCGATGAAGAGGACCAAGGGCGGGCTTCTGCCCGCGGTCAACGTGGCGGTGCCTTCGAACGGGATGCTGCTCCCGGCGGTCCAGAAGATCCGCGAGGCGGCGATGGGCGACGGCAGCGCCTAGAGCCTCCCGGCATCCCCGACGAGACCGGTCCCTGCGCGCCCGGGACCGGCATCTCCCTTCCACCCTGGCCCGCGCTCGGAGGAACCGCCATGGACACCCGCACGATCCGCCTCCTGTGGGACTACACGAAGTGGGCGGACGTCCGCGCCTTTGACGCGGTCGGCAAGCTCACCCCCGAGCAGTACCTGAAGGATCTCGGGAGCAGCATGAAGTCGGTGCGGGACACGGTGGTCCACCTGGTCTCGGCGCAGTGGATCTGGTCCTCCCGGTGGAAGGGGACGTCGCCGAAGGCGATGTGGACGCCGGACGAGTTCCCCTCGGTCGCCCCGCTCCGGGAGCGGTCCAAGTCGCTCCACGACGAGATCGAGAGATTTGTCTCCGAGCAGACGGACGCCTCCTACGCGAAGGACGTGACCTACCAGAACCTCAAGGGCGATACGCTCCGGTTCCCGCTGGGAGCGCTCTTCCTCCACGTCGTCAACCACTCGACGTACCACCGGGGGCAGGTGACGACGCTCCTTCGGCAGCTGGGGGCCCAGCCGGTGGCGACGGACCTGGCGATTTTCCTGGCGTCGCGGTAGCGGCCGGCCCGAACCGGTCGGCCCGCCGGAGGGCGGGGAAGAGGAACGTCCACAGGACGACCACCAGGCACGTGCCGATCCCTCCGACGATGATCGCGGGCGCCGTCCCCCACCAGTGGGCCGTCACCCCCGACTCGAATTCGCCGAGCTCGTTCGAGGTGTTGATGAAGACCATCGACACCGAGCTCACCCGGCCGCGCATCGCATCGGGCGTGGCCACCTGGATGAGGGTGTGCCGAACCGTGACGCTCAGCATGTCGGCCGCGCCCGAGACGATGAGAAGGAGGGCGGTCAACCAGAGGGCCTTCGAGCAGCCGAATCCGATCGTCGAGAGGCCGAAGACGAGGACCCCGGCCAGGATCCAGGCGCCGATCCGACGGCGGAGCGGGTGGAAGGCGAGGACGAGCGCCATGACCCCGGCCCCGACCGAGGGGGCGCTCCGGAGCATCCCGAGGACCTCGGGCCCCCGGTGGAGGATGTCCCGGGCGATCGCCGGGAGAAGCGCGGTCGCGCCCCCCAGGAGCACCGCGAAGAGGTCGAGCGACATCGCGCCCAGGAGGCGCCGGTCGGTCCAGACGTGGCGGATGCCCGCCTTCACCGCGTGCTCGAAAGGCTCCTGGCCGGGGCTCGGCCGAGGACGCGCCCGGAGGAAGGCCATCCCGATGAACGCCGCGCCGTAGAAGGCCGCGCCCGCGACGTACGCGCGCGACGCATGTCCCCCCGCGTAGATGAACCCGCCCACGGCCGGCCCGACGATGGTGGCCAGCTGGAAGACGGTCAGGTGCCAGACGATCGCGTTCGGAAGGATCGATCCGGGGACGAGCGCCGGGAGAAAGGCGGTCCCCGCGGGCGCGCTGAAGGCCCGGATGATTCCGAACAGCCCGCAGGCGACGTAGATGACGGCGAGCGAAGGCCGGGGGCGGGTCGACTCCCAGGCGAGAAGCGCCCCGGTGGCCGCGCTCGCCCAGGCGCAGGCCATCACGATCTTCCGCCGGTCCAGCCGGTCCGCCACGTGGCCGCCCACCAGGGAGAGGAGGACGTTCGGCAGGAACTGGGCCAGGCCGATCATCCCGAGATGGAACTTGCTGTCGGTGAGGGCGTACACCTGCCACTGCAGGGCCACGATGAACATCTGGCCGCCGATGATGAGGAAGATCCTCGCGAGCTGGTAGAGGGCGAAGTCGCCGTGGCGGAAAGGGGCGAAAGGGGAGGGCGGGATCAGGACCTCGGCCGTCGCGGCAGTCGCCATCAGGAGCGGATCATCTTACATCGCCCCGCCCCCCAGCGCGAAGGTCACGTCCTTTCCCTTCCAGCTGCTCGCGCAGGACGCGGTTCTCCTCCTGAAGATACTCAATGACCGATGGTTGCTTCCGGTGAATCCAGCCCGCGAGGGCAACCATTCAAAACGACCACGGTTTCGGCTTCATGGAAGACATCCTACTGGGGCCAGGACACCGTGGCGATTAAAGGTACCCTACGGGGGGCTGCATTCTCTATGGAGGGAACTACACCAAGTCGTGGAGTGCGCGATCCAGCTGGCTCCGATGCACGATGCGGAGGATTCGAACGCGTTTCTCTTCTACCCGGAATACGGCCCGGTAATCGCCGATCCGGAGACGGTAGGTGGGCACATTAATTCCTTGGAGCCTCTGGATGGATCTGCGCGGGGAGAAGGGTCCAGGGTGAGCTCCCGCATCTTGCGGGAGATGCGAAGCGCCACCTCGGATGAGAGCGACTGCAGATCGAGATGTGCCCTGGAGCTGACATCAACGTTGAAGTCGCTCACGCCGCTGCCCCCTCTTTACCTTGGCCTCCAAGCTCCGAATGATTTCCTTCACCGGAATGCCGCCCTTCTTGCGGTAGTGTCGGTCAGCTGCCTCGATGGAGGCGCGGATTGCTGGATGATGGGAAAGGACGTAATCCTCGATCTCATCTTCGGTCATCTTCCGGATCATCGCAACGGGCTTTCCATGGGAGGTGATGATCACGTCCTTTCCGCCGGCGACAAGTCGCAGCATCTCGGAGGTCTTGGTCTTGAGGGTCCGGACATTGGCGAACTTCATGGTTTCCTTCGTGGCTACATTTATAGCCACAATTTAAAGGCAGATCATTAGATCGTCGAGGAGGGTTCGACAAGATCGGGGGTATCGTCGCCTATCCCCTCCTTAATCCCCGCGTCCACCTTCGCCCTTCGTGCACGCGCGCGAAGCGCGGCTTCCAAGCCGTTGGCCGCCGGGCGGGCCGGGCCGCGCGTCGAAAAGGCCATTTCGCCAAAATGACCCACGCTTTGGGAGGTCCAGAATCTTGGATCTAGTAAGCCGGCGAGGGCGGCCAACCTGAAAACCAGCGGATCAATTCAATAAGTGCGGTAATTGGAAGGAGCGCCGTATCGAGGACCGCACTGAAGGGAAAGTCATACATACAGAATACCGTCGACTCCGGATCGCTGTGCATCTACCGTAGATCGTGTCGATCTCCTCCATAGACCACAGGACCGTCGAAAAAGTTTCCGATGCTTCCGCAACCCGTGGTCAGCACCAGAAGCAGCCCGACGACGATTTGGCCGAGTCTAGGTCGCCATAATGGCATTCCCATGATGGAGTGGCTACGCACGTCAAATGCCATGCGCTCCTTAAGTACTCCGGCCTACCGGTAGAGAGGAGAAATGCACAGCAATTCACGGATTATTGGCTCTCTGATAGAGGCACAGATCGCTTGCGGCGTTGCCGCCCGGCGGCGGCCCGCAGGCGCGCAGCGAGTGGGGTATCGCGCAACCCGCCCCCGGCCGTGACCGGCTGGGGCGCGGCGCCGGGGGGAATTCCCCGCTAACGGCGGGGGGGGCCCTGGGGATCCCCTACGGGGGGCTCGACCTCCCTCCAGTGGGTCTCCACGGTCGCTCTGGAGGGAGTCCCGTCCTCCAGGAAAATCTTGAATCTCAACGTGAAGCTCACCAGGAAGACCTCCGGGGAGAGTTTCCCGAAGTTCAACCGCACGGTCGGCGGGCGGTTGAGGTCCGGGTCAATCAGGGTCAGTTCCTTGACCCTCTGGGCCAGGTCTCGAACGTCGTTGGGATCCTCGAGGATCAGTTCCAGGCTCAACTGCGCGGGATCGTCAGAGTCCAAATCGAGCTTCGGGGTCGGCCCCCGGAGGGAATTCGGCACCATCCGATGGATCGTATCGCGGCGCCGGAGCTTGATCGAATCGAGCGTCACGCGTGCGTCCAGATTTCCCGCCGGGGTCTGGAGCGTCACCGGAGACGTCGGATCATCCGGGTCGTCATCTCCGAGATCGATCAGGACAAAGTCCGACCAGAGGGTATTCATGACCGCCGCGAGTGGAGTGCCGTCCTGGTCGAAATCGACGAACTGGGTCTGGGCGGCGAGAAGGGTCCCCCCCCAGGTTTTCCCGCCCCACGTGAGCGGCACCACCGGGGGGCGGTGCCGATTGGGGATCACCTGGGCCAGCTTCTCGATCTGGTCGGTGAGCACCTTGACGCTGGTTCCATCTTCATAGGTGTTGAAGAACAGTTCGAAGGTGCATCGATAAGGCTCGCCGGACGTGAATTCCAGGGTGGGTGAGTCCTTCCCCGCCACATCGTGGTGCTGCCAGGGCGTGGATTTTGTGATCGAGAATTCCTTGGGATTGAAGAGGACCGTGATCGTGTCGCCCACGAGAGCGGAGACGTCGCCCTGCCCAAGATGAATCACCATCGAGCGGAGATCCTGGGGTGTGGCCCCCCTCGCGCTGACCAGCAGGGGAACCACGAGAAGCATCCCAATCCAGCGTCTGCCCATGGCCTCGCCCTCCTCGGAAGAAGACGACTATACTCGGGCGGCGGTCCCCGGGCAACAGGCGGCGCGCTCTTCGCCCGGGCGGATCACCGGGCCTGCTCCGATCCGGGGGAGGCGAACCGCGCCGCGTCGCCGAACCCCCTTCGGGCGCGGCCGGCTGCACGGGAGGAGGGACCTCCGGAGTCCCATGCAGGGGAAGGAGGTGTCCGATGAAAGGGTTCGCGGGGCTCGTCGCCCTGGGAATGTTCGGCTGTGCCGGAAGCGAACCCGACCTGGCCGGCCGCCTGGCGGGGTGCGAGGCGGAGCTCGCGATGAAGAACGAGAAGATCTCCCTTCTGGAGGTCGTGATCGATCGTCAGCACGAACTCCTTGAAGGTCTGAGCCGGAAGGAGAAGACCCGGGGCGCCTCCGGCGTCGAGGTCCCCCCCGAGGCCGGGGAACAGATGATCCGTGATCTCCGGCGGCAGCTGGACTTTGCACTTTCACAGCTGGTAAACCTCGAAGCCCGGTCCAGGGAGTGCATTGAGGACCAGCGCAAGGAGTACGAAGTTAAGATGGACGCCCTGAAGGAGCGCGTCTCCCGGCTCGAGAGGCAGCTCTCGGAGAAGAACTGATCCTACGGGCTGGCGGCGCGGAAGAGGGCGGAGGGCGGGATCTTCTGCTTGGGCAGCTCCGGACCCTCCCACAGGACGTCGAGCTGGAGGCCCCCTTCATTTTGGAAGAAGGCCACCGTGATCGCGTGCTTCCCCTTCCGAAGAAGGATCTCGCCGCTCTGCTCGACGGCGGGATGGCAGCCGTCGTTCGCCACCACCTCGCTCCTGCCGATCCAGAGCTTCGACCCGTCGTCCGAGACGGTGTAGAAGGTATAGCTCCCGTCCCTGGGAACCTCGACGAATCCGGTGAAGCGGAACCCCAGGTGCACCTCCTGGGTGCGCCGGGAGATCTCGAACTGGTCGGTCGTGCCGGTCGCGACGGGCTTCAGCGGGTCGAAATCGGGGAGCTCGGTCCACTGGCCGTGGTAGTACTGGTAGGCGAGGCCCGGGATTGCGGTGGGGGGGTCCTCGGGGAGGCGCGGCTTCGGGGCCTTCGCGGCGTCCCGTTTGGCGAAAGAAGGGGGAAGCGCCCCGACGGCGGGTTCGCCCCAGGTCGGGAGCGAGCGGACGTGGACGGGCGTGATCGCCGGCAGCTTCGAGTCGGGCGCGGGTGGCTTGGCTTTTCCCGCGATCACCTCGGACACCGTCCGGGACAGTTCCTCGGCCGTTCCCGCGAACGTCCGGTTGCAGTGGATCTCGATGTGGGTGAACGTCCACCAGGCCTTCTCCGGCGCCTGGCTGGCGTCGCCGTACAGCTGGCAGAAGAAGCGGTTGATGTAGATCTCGGCCCGCCGCTCCGGGTTGTAGAAGATCACCGCGGGCGCGCCGACCTTGAGGTGGCGCATGACCACCTCGGGGTGCCACTCCTGGCCGCCCCCCATGTTCATCCGGATCGTCTCGTAGCCGCACCGGCCCTTGAGGGACCGGGCGACCTTCACGAAGCAGGTCTGGGTCCTGGGGTCGACCTTCTCGATGGTCCCCTCGGCGATGACCTCGCTTTCGGAGATGAACTGCGCGAGCGGGTAGAGCGCCTCGATGTACGCCCCCCCGGGGCGGGCGGCCGCGAACAGCGCCACCCCCAGAACGACCGCGGAGGTCTTCTTCACGGCTTCGGCGGCTCTCCCCCCGATTTCAGCTTCAGGAGCGGCTGGTTCGCCTTGTCCACGAACCGGGCGCACGCGGCGGTGGGGCCGCCCCCGTTCATGACCGCGGCGAGGAGGACGTTC
>Ga0222749_10000864_pt1 | contig 16833 bp, 13 predicted proteins | sample IncBWH2Mmetat_FD_197234 | JGI IMG/M metagenome (GOLD analysis project Ga0222749, IMG submission 197234) | Metatranscriptome of lab incubated forest soil microbial communities from Barre Woods Harvard Forest LTER site, Petersham... | ecosystem: Environmental > Terrestrial > Soil > Temperate... | reverse complement strand
GGCGGGCCGCCGGGGCGCGGACCCTGCGGCGGACGAGAATCGCGGAAGCGCTGCTCCCCGCCGCCCGGGGGCGCGCCGCCCGATGGGGCCGCTCCCGGATTAAGAGGTCCCAGCTGCGGGAGCCCTTTTTCCTGCCGGGCCGCCTTGATTGAGAACCGGTTGCGGCCCTGAGGATCTGAGCTCAGCATCTTCACTTCCACATCCATCCCCATCTTACGGTAGTCGGCCACCTGGATGCCACGAGCCTCGGAGATCTCCGTGACGTGGACGAGACCGTCCTGGCCGGTCCCCGCAATTTCGCAGAAGGCCCCGAAGTCCTTGAGCGAGACCACCTTGGCGGGGTAGATCATGCCCATCTTCAGGTCCTGCGTCATGCCCTCGATGATCGCCTTGCAGGCGTCGAGCGCGGCCTTGTCCTTCGAGGCGATCAGCACCTCGCCGGAGTCGTCCTCGTTGATCTCGATGACGCAGCCGGTGCGGGCTTCGAGTTCGCGGATGGTCTTGCCCCCCGGTCCAATCAGCATGCCGATCTTGTCGGAGGGGATCATGATGCGAACCATGCGGGGCGCATGGGGGCTCATTTCCGTGCGAGGCGCGGCGATCGCCTCCTTCATCTTGTTCAGGATGAAGAGGCGGCCTTCCCGGGCGTCGGCAAGCGCCTGTCGCGTGATATCCATCGAGATGCCGGCGGCCTTCAGGTCCATCTGGAGCGCCGTGATCCCCTTCTCGGTGCCGGCGACCTTGAAGTCCATGTCGCCGTGCGCGTCCTCGCTCCCCAGGATGTCGGTCAAGATCGCGATCTTGCCCTTCTCCTGCACGAGTCCCATGGCGATCCCGGCGACCGGCGCCTTGATCGGGACGCCCGCATCCATGAGGGCGAGGCAGCCTCCGCACACGCTGGCCATGGACGACGAGCCGTTGGACTCGAGGATGTCGCTGATGATGCGGACGGTGTAGGGGAACTCGCTCTCCCCGGGAACGACCGCCTCGAGCGCCCGCTCGGCGAGCGCACCGTGGCCGATCTCCCGGCGGCCGGGCCCCCGGATGGGCTTGACCTCGCCCACGGAGAAATTCGGGAAGTTGTAGTGGAGCATGAAGCGCTGGGAGTACTCCTCCTCGAGGCCTTCGACGATCTGCTCGTTCGACGACGTGCCGAGCGTCGTGGTGCAGAGCGCCTGGGTCTCGCCGCGCGTGAAGAGCGCCGACCCGTGCGTCCGGGGGAGGAGCCCGAGCTGGATCGTGATCGGACGGATCTGCTTGTGGGTGCGGCCGTCGGCCCGCACGTTCTCGATCGCGAAGTTCCGGACGAGCTCGTCCACGACGCGCTCGTGGGCGCGGCTCACGTCGACGGTCGAGGGCGCGTCGGCCTTCGGGTTGCCGGCCGAATCCTTGGGGATCATCTCGTCAAAAATGCGCTTGCCGAGGTCGCTGAAGGCCTTGTTCCGCTCTCGCTTGATCTTGATGAAGAAGGCCTTCTTCATCTCCTCGCCGAACTTCGACTTGATCTTCGCGGCCATGTCTGAGGGGAAGGGGTGGACGTCGATGGGGCCGAGAGGCCGGCCGGCGAGCTCCTTGAGCTTGAGCTGCGCATCGATCAGGGCGCGAATGGGCTTCTGCGCGGCCTCGAAGGCCTCGAGCATCTGTTCTTCGCTCACCTCGCGGGCGCCGGCCTCGACCATGATGACCCCGTCCTTGGTGCCGGAGATGACCAGATCGAGGCGGCTCTCCTTGATCTCCTGGCAGGTCGGAAAGACGACGAACCGCTCGCCGATCAGGCCCATGCGGACGGAGCCGACCGGCCCCTGGAAGGGCAGGTCGCTCACGATGAGCGACGCCGAGGAGGCGTTCATCGAGATGATGTCCGGGTCGTTGATCTGGTCGGCGGAGAAGACGGTCAGGAGGACCTGAACGTCCATGAAGTATCCGTCGGGCCAGAGGGGCCGGATGGGGCGGTCGCACAGGCGGGCGGTCAGGATCTCCTTAGTGGAGGGCCGGCCCTCGCGCTTGATGAAGCCGCCCGGGAAGCGGCCGGCCGCGGCCATCTTCTCGCGGTAATCGATGGTCAGGGGAAAGAAGTCGGTGCCTTCCCGCGCCGGGCCGGCGACCGAGGCGGCGAGGACCATGGTCTCGCCCAGGGTGGCCATGCAGGCGCCGTTGGCCTGCTTGGCCAGCCAGCCGGATTCAAACACGAACTTCCGGCCGTCTCCGAGATCGGCCTCGACGCGATGCGACTGGGACATGATGCCTCCGTTGATGGTCCAAGACCCTCGGAGGCCTCAGGCGGGAGCGACGAAAGGCAGGGCGGCCGCGCGCGGCGGTCGTCTCGTCTTTCGTCCGGTCCTTGGCCTTCAGACCTCCGGGATCGACTTAAAACAAAAAGACCCGGAATTCACGGCGGAACCGCGAACGGTCCCGTGGCGACTTCCGGGTCGATACACGCTCAACCGGCTACTTGCGGATCCCGAGGCGCTTGATCAGCGTCTGGTAACGCTCCATGTCGGTGGACTGGAGGTACTTCAAGAGCCGCGCCCTCTGCCCGACCATCATGAGCAGCCCCCGGCGCGAGGTGAAATCCTTTTTGTGGACCTTGAGATGTTCCGTCAGGTGGTTGATGCGCTCGGTAATGAGCGCGACTTGGACCTCGGGCGAGCCGGTGTCGCCCTTGTGGGTGGCGAAGTCGGCGACGGCCGACTTCCTCTTCTCCTGCGCGACGGCCATATGAACTCCTTATGACTCCGGTAAAACCTGTTTTGTTAGGGCAGGATGATAGCAGGCTCCGGTCGGCACTTCAAGGAAAAAGGGGGCATCCAGGAGGGCGGGGCCCGACTCTCCGCCGGGCGAACGGTCTATTTCTTATCGAGCCAGGCGCGCCAGGCGGCGGCCCGCGCCTTGTGTCCGTTGCCGCCGGGCGCAGGCTCGTTGGGGATGCCGGTGATGGCGCTCCCGGCGTCGAGCACCGCGGGCGCCGGCTTCGGGTTCTCCTCGAGCTCCGCGGCCAGGAACCCCAGGATCCGCCGGCCCTGTCGACGGACCGCCTCCTGGGCGGTCTTCTTCGCGACTTCGTCCCGCCCGGCGAGGGGCTCCACCAGGCGAAGCGTCCCCGTCCTGAGCGCCTGCTCGACCGTCTTGCGCCGATCCTCCGCGATCCCCGACTGGAGCAGCGCGTGCGCCTCCTCGATGAGCGGCTCGGGATCCTTGAGGTCGGCCAGCAGCTTCAGGCACGAGTCCAGATCGTCCAGTCCCCGGTAGCACTCGGCGATATGACGGGCGACCTCGACCCTCTCCGGCGCCATCGCGAAGAGCCGGCGCCAGTGGGGGAGCGCCCCCTTGAAGTCGCCGGCCTGGAGCGCCGCCCCGCCCACCGCCTCCTCCAGAGCCGCCCAGCGGCCACGGATCTCCAGATCGGGCTTCGCCTCGTGCAATCTGGCGCAGACCTGGTCTGCATCGGTCCGACGACCAGCCCGGAGAAGGGCCATCGCGAGCTTCTCGTTGGGAGCGAACCGGTCGCCCGCCAGGGAGAGGATGGCGGCCCACACGGCGGCCCGGACGCCCGGGGAGGGGTCGGACAGGTACACCGGGAGGAGCGTGGATTCCACCGTCTCGGGCGGCGCCATGAGACCAAGCGCGGCGGCGGCGGCCTGTCGGAGCTTCTCTTCCCGGTCGCTCCTGAGGATCTCCGACAGACGACCGAGGGAGGTGCCGTCCTTCAGCTTCCCCAGCGCCTCGATCGACACTTGGCGAACCTCGATGGGAAGATCGTCATCCAGGTGGGATCGCACCCGGTCGGCGGCGCGAGTGTCTCCGATCTTTCCGAGGCTGTTGATGCAGGACCAGCGGATCGTGTCGCGCTTCGTGCGCCCCAGGAGGTCGATCAGATCGTCGACGGCGGCCGGGGAGCCAATCGCGCCGAGCGCGTCGACCATCTTTTCCTGGACCGTCGGTTCGCGCTCGGTGGAGAGGGCGTCCAGGATCGGCTTGACCGCCGCGTCGTACTTTGCCACACCGAGCGCCTCGAGGGCCGTCAGTCGGACTTCCCGGTCCACGTCGCGGAGCAGCGCCAGGAGCGCCGCCTGGGCGCGCGAACCCGACTGGGACTTGAGGGCCGATGCGGCGGTCCGGCGCAGGACGGGGGACGGGTCCCCCGCGGCCTTGAGGACGGCGGCCTCCGCCTCCGGAGCGGCCACCCGGCCGAGGAAGGAGACCGCCTGCGTGCGGAAGGCCTCGCCGCCGGAGGAGAACCGCGCCAGGACGGCGGGGAGGGCCTCCCGACGGCGACCCTCCGGAAGGGCCCCCAACTCGCGGAAGGAGGCGGCGGAAAGCTCGGGCAGGTCTGAGCCCAGGGCCTCCAGGAGGTGGCGCATTTCTTCGGCGGGCTTCTGCGACAGGCGGGCGAGCTTGAGCTTGAGGTCGAGGTTCTCGAGGCGTGCTTGGACGAGCTGGGCCCGGAGCCGGACGGCATCCTCGTCCTGCGCCGCCGCCGCCGGCGGCCGGTGGCCGCACGTCAGCGAGTAGAGCGCGGAAGCCAGGAGGAGAAACCGGTTCATCGTCGACGCGCCACAAGGATTATACGGGGCGGTTCCGGGTTCGTCCACCCCTGAGGCGAATTGCACGACGCCGGAGGTGCCCGAGCGGATCATTCTCTTGACTCCCTCCTGACCTTCACTAAACTGAGCTCTAACTCCCTATGATGCCCATCCTTCTCCGTTTCCTGAAGTTGCTGGGCGGGTTCGCCGGCCTGTGGGTGGCCCTCTGGCTCTTCAACAACTTCGGGTGCGCGAAGGTCGAGTCGAGCGAGATGGAGCCCACGCTAAAAAAGGAGTCGCATAAATCCATCGACCCCAAGATCCGGTCGGTGGGGGACCTTGCGGTGGACGACCTGGTTTCGTTCACCTACACCCATCAGAGCAAGTCCCAGGCGGTCTACGCCGCTCGCGTGATCGCGCTCCCGGGCGACCGGGTGGAGATCCGGTCGGGGGAGGTCTACGTGAACGGCACCAAGATCGGCTCGAACTACGTCGCCCCCTCCAGCAAGAATGACGTGAAGGAGAATTTCGCGGAGATCATCGTGCCGCGGGATTCCGTCTATCTTCTTTGCGACAACCGGCGCTCCTTCGAGAAGTCCGACAGCCGCGCGATCGGGCCGGTGGGGATCTGGGCGATCAACGGAAAGTTCAAATAGCCATGGCCATCGAGAAAGTCGAAAAGAAGAAGGTCGAGCTGACGAAGGAGGCCCTGTTCCAGCTGATCGGGGCCGGCGTGATGGTGCTTCTGTCCCTGATCCTGGGGTGGTTCGCCATCTCCAATTGGCGCGCGAAGTCGGCCCTGGTCGCCGGGTTCCAGGCGTACGAGGGGAACAATTCGGGCAATGCGAAGCGCGAGCTCCAGGACGCGGTCCGGTTGAAGCCCGATCACGTGGGTGCGCTGGAGGTCCTGGCCAAGCTCGCCTGCGACGCCGGCGGACCTGAGCTTTCCACGGCGGAGGATTACTACCGGAGGGTGAGGAGCGCCGCCCAGAATCAGAATGTCGATTCGACCGCCGCGAAGATCGGCATGGGCGTGATCTATCTCAAGCACGCGGACAAAGCGACGGCGTCCAAGGAGATCCTGGATCTCGTGGGGAAGGCGCAGGCGGAGTTCCGTACGGCGCCGGAGGTCCCGGAGGGAGAGATCGGCCTGGGCCACTGCGAACTGCTCCTGGCGAGCAAGTTGGGCGATCCCAAGCGGCTCGCGGCCGCCGCCGAGATCTTCAAGCGGGTGCGAACCTCGCTCGGCAACCGCGATATGGCGGCGAAGATCTCGCGCGACGGGCTGCTCGACTACTACTCGGGCCTGGGACGCGTCCTGGCGGCCTCCGAGAAGCCCGAGGAGCTGAAGGAGGCCTGCGACTCGTTCCAATCCTGCCTCCAGCTCGCTCGTCGCTGGGAAGTCGCCCGGGCCGACCTCATGCTCGCCGAGGCCCGGCGCTGGTCGGTGTGGAAAGGGTCCGCCGCGGAGATCGCCGCCCTCGAGCCCGAGATGAGCCTTCTTCGAAAGACGCAGTTGATCTACTGGAAGGACAGCCGGGAGTCGGCGCTCGTGGCGGCCCACAAGATCCCCTGGATGGCCTTCTCCGTGGCGTTCGCGCAGGCGCTCGCCCGCGTGGGGAACATCGCGGGGGCGGGGGCGATTTTCGGCGAAATCCGGACGAACACGAATTACAACGAGGTCCCCGACCCGCTGCTCATCGAATCGAAGTTCCGGTGCGACCTGGCCCTTCGGGAGGGTCTGAAACCATCCGAACAGGACACGGCCGTGCGGGATGCGCTCAGCGTGTTCGACCCCCTGTTCAAGCGGCTGGGCACCGCGACGGACGACGTGACCAAGGACCGGATGGCCCGATCGCTCAACAACCAGGCCGTGATGAGGTCGCTTCAGGGGTCCTCCGGCTACGCCAAGGCGAAGGAGCACTTGACCGACGCGCTCAAGCTTTTCCCCGACGAGTACGTCTACAACCGGAACCTGGCGCTGGTGCTGAAGCGCTCCAAGGCCCCGCCGGCGGGAATCCAGGCGGCGCTCGACAAGGCCAAGGCGGCGGCCACCGGGAAGCTGGCCGAGGATTTCGACAAGGTCCAGAAAGTTATCGAAGAGAAGTAGCGTCCGGATAGACGAACCATGAAATGCCTCAAGTGCAGCCATCAGAACGCCGCGACCGTGGGCTACTGCCAGAAGTGCGGCGCGAAGATGGATTTCACGGCCGACGAGATCCAGGGCGCCCTCATCGACAAGAAGCGCGAGGAGGTCGCGGACAGCACCGAGTTCTACGCCCGGCAGGCGATCACGTTCGCCGCGGTCATCTTTCTCGTGGCGATCACCTGCTTCGCGCTTTCGCTGGGCGCGCCCGACACGGCTCCCCCGGCCATCCCCTCCGCCGCCAATGGCTCGAAGTACGTGGATGTGGAGTACAAGAGCGATCTCGAGATCCCCAAGTTCCAGGTCCCGCTGGAGGTCCGGAAGAAATGATGGGTCGACTCTCTCTGGTCGCGGCGATCCTGATGTCCGTCTCGTGCACGAGCAATCTCGGCTACCAGGGGGAAGGGTACTCGGAGTACTACGAGCACCCCCGCGAGGAGACGAGCCGGAAGCGGATCGATTCGAAGGAGATCGTCTTCTGGGCGACCAATCCCAAGGACAAGAGGCGGATCGGTTTCTACGAGACGTGGGAGGTCAAGGTCAAGGGGTCACGCCAGACTCGTGAATGCCACTACATCAAGGATGCGGGCGGGCTGACGACCATCGGGTTCGTGACGGACGAGGGGGTCTTCTACCGGTTCCCGGAGGGGAGCAGCATCCCCAAGCGGATCGACGAGTACCAGATTCTGACGATCGGCCTGAAGGTTTTCTTCGGTATCCCGGCCCACGAAAACGTGGACCTCGAGGACATCGATCCGTACAGGGTCGCCCGACCCCCAATCAACCCCAACGCGCCGCCCGAGCCGGCCGCGGCCCCCGCGCCGGCCGTGAAAGCCCCCGCCGAGAAATAGCGTCCCGCCCCGGGCCTAGTCGGTCTTCTCCCAGGTCCGCTCGTAACCCTCCCCGCCGGGGGTGAAGACAAAGTTCCTCCCCTGGCGTGGATCGACCTGGAACCGGTAGTTCCGGTTGGTGGTCGAGTCCCACAGGTCCAGCCAGTCCACCCCGGGTCGGAGGCGGACGGGAATCTCGATCGGGACGATCCGGCCCGGGCTGGTGTTCCCAAGGCGGGTGCGATTCACGACCTGCCCATCGAGACAAAGTTCGATGAAGTCGTCGGAGGTCTTGGAACGGGAGAGGGGGAGGTGGACGCGGACGGTCCCGGGGATCGATTCGGAGGGTCCTTGGGCGGCCATCTGGCGGATCCCCTGGCTCCCCCTCCAGACCCGGTGCTCCTCGGTCTCCCCCCCGGCCTCCGGAGGCGTCCCCTTCCTCCCGCATCCCGAGACGAGGATCCCCAGGATGAGCAGGCCCCGCACCGGGATCAGAGCTTCCCCAGGATCTGCCTGGAAATGACGATTCTCTGGATTTCGCTTGTGCCCTCGCCGATCTCGCAGAGCTTTGCGTCCCGGTAGTACCGCTCCACCCCGTACTCGGTCATGTACCCGTAGCCCCCCAGCACCTGGATGGCATTCCGGCAGACCCGCATCGCCATCTCGCTCGCGAAGAGCTTGCCCATCGAGGCTTCAAGGCGGAAAGGCCGCCCCGAATCCTTCAGGCGGGCCGCGTGATAGATCATATGCCGCGCCGCCTCGATCTCGACCTTCATGTCCGCGAGCATGAAGGCCACGGCCTGGTGGGCACCGATCGGCTTGCCGAACGTTTTGCGCTCGCGCGCGTACTCGAGGGCCTTCTCGAACGCTCCCTCCGCGAGCCCGAGCGCCATGGCGCCGATCCCGATGCGGCCGGCGTCGAGGATCTCCATGAAGTAGCGCCAGCCGTAGCCGCGCTCCCCCAGGAGATTCGACGAGGGGACAAGGACGTCCTCGAAGGTGACGTAGCAGGTGTCGCTCGCGCGGCAGCCGAGCTTGTCCTCGCGTTTGGCGATGGTGACGCCCTTGGACCTGGGATCGAGCACGAAGGCGCTGATCCGGGCATGCTTTTCGGCCTCCCGGTCGGTGACCGCGGTGATCGTCATGACGCCCGCGACGCTGGCGTTCGTCATGAAGATCTTCGAACCGTTGATCCTCCAGCCCCCCTGGACTTTGGAGGCGGTGGTCAGGGTCCCGCCGCTGTCGGAGCCGGCGCCCGGCTCGGTGAGTCCGTAGGAGCCGATCGTTTCTCCGCGGGCGTTGGGGGGCACGTAGGTGCGTTTGAGATCGTCGCTCCCGAACAGGAAGATCGGCATCGTGCCGAGCGACGTATGCGCGGCGAGCGTGAGGCAGGTTGAGCCGCAGGCCTTCGCGATCTCCTCGAGCGCGAGGGCCATGGAGAGCGTGTCGGCCCCGGCGCCCCCGTACTCCTCGGGAATGGGAATGCCGGTCAGCCCGAGCTCGGCGAGCTTTCTGAAGTTCTCCCAGGGGAACTCGCCCTTTTGGTCGAGTTCCGCCGCTCTGGGGAGGAACTCCCTCCGCGCGAGGTCACGGACAGTGTCCCGCACCATCTGCTGGGATTCGGTGAGATCGAGAGCCTCCATGCCGCCCTCATTCTAGCACGGGAGGGATTCTTGCCAAGCTCGCACGCCTGCGGGTAGGATGCGCCACACCATGCCCTCCCGAGATAGGAAGCGGTTCGCGAAGCGAATGGACCGACTCGAAGTCTCCGGCATTCGCAAGATCTTCGACTTGGCCGGGACGATCAGGAACCCCGTCAACCTCTCTCTGGGGCAGCCCGATTTCCCGGTGCCCGATCTGGTCCAGGAGGCGGCGATCCGCGCCATCCGGTCCGGACGCAACGGCTACACCGTCACGCAGGGTATCCCGGAGCTCCAGGACAAGATCCGCGCCGAGATCCGCCGACGGGCGGGCTTCACCGACGGGGGGATCCTCGTCACCGCGGGAGTCGCGGGGGCGCTCTTCCTGGCGATGGGGGTGCTGGTCGAGAAGGGCGACGAGGTGATCATCCCCGACCCGTATTTTGTGCTGTACCGGAACATTGTGCGCTTCTTTGCCGGCGTTCCCGTGCTCTTGGACACCTATCCGGATTTCCGGATGCGGCCGGAGAAGCTGGAGCGGCTGATCACGCCCAGGACGAAGCTCATCCTCTTCAACAACCCGGTCAACCCGACGGGGATCGCCTACCGCAAGGAGGAGGTCTCGGCGATCGCCGAGGTCGCACGGCGACACCGGGTCCTCGTCGTCTCCGACGAGATCTACGCCTCCTACAGTTACGACTTTCCGCACGAGAGCATGCGTCTTCACACGGAGGACACGGTTCTCGTCGGCGGCTTCGGCAAGGCATACGGCATCACGGGCTGGAGGCTGGGGTTCGCGGCGGGGCCGGGAGAGATTATCGAGCGGATGACCACGCTGCAGCAATTCTCATTCGTCTGTGCGCCTTCGGTCGCCCAGTGGGCGGGCGTGGCGGCGCTCGACGTCAAGGTGAGCGACCACCGCTCCGCCTACCGGAAGAAGCGGGACTGGGTCTATTCCGAGCTCAAGGATCGGTACGAAGTCGAGAAGCCACAGGGCGCCTTCTACTTCTTCCCCCGTTGCCCCCGCGGCCAGAAAGATCGGGAGTTCGTGGAGCGGGCCATCGGGGAGAAGCTCCTGATCGTCCCGGGCAGCGCCTGCTCGCAGCACGCGACGCACTTCCGGATGTCCTACGCCGTCTCCGACTCCCAGCTGGACCGCGGGGTGACGATCCTCAGGAAACTGGCCCGCTCATGACTGTCCGAGTGTACCGGCCGTATTCCTTTCCGGACGCGATCGATCCACGGCTCGCGGGAGAGCTCCGGGGGCTGGGGGTGAGGTTCGAGGCGAAGCTCCATGCCGGCACCGATGCGATGGTGGTGCTCCTGCAGACGAAGGTGACGGCGGACCTCCTCAAGACGCTGCCCCGGCTTCGGGTGGTGGCGAATGTCGCGGTCGGGTACGACAACGTGGATGTCCCCGCGTGCACCGCCCGAGGCGTCGCCGTGACGAACACGCCCGACGTCCTCACCGGGGCGACGGCGGACATCGCGTGGGCTCTCCTTCTGGCGGCGGCCCGCCGAGTCACGGAGGGCGACCGTTTCGTCCGTGCCGGAAAGTTCAAGCGCTGGGAGTGGACGCTCCTGCGGGGCCAGGACGTCCACGGGAAGACGCTCGGGATCGTGGGGGCCGGCCGGATCGGGCAGGCGGTGGCGCGACGGGGCCTCGGGTTTTCGATGAAGATCCTCTACGCCTCCCCGGAAAGGAAGGCCGAGTTCGAGCGTGAGACGGGGGCGCGGAGGGTCGGACTCCGGAGTCTTCTCGTCGGATCCGATTTCGTCTCGATCCATGTCCCGCTCAAAGCCGGGACGCGGCACCTGATCGGCAGGAAGGAGCTCGCGCTCATGAAGCCGACCGCGGTCCTCGTGAACACCGCCCGCGGGCCGATCGTGGACGAGGCGGCCCTCTCGGCGGCGCTCACGTCGGGTCGGCTGTTCGCGGCGGGGCTGGACGTCTACGAACGGGAGCCGGATGTCCACCCGGGGCTCATAGGTCTCGAGAACGTGGCCCTCCTCCCCCACATTGGGAGCGCGACCGACGAGACGCGCCGCCGGATGTACGAGACCGCCCTTCGGAACCTCGCCGACGTGCTCGGGGGCCGCCGCCCGCCCCATCCGGTCAATCCCCAAGTTTTTGGTTGACGCCCCGCATCGCCTCGGGTAGCACGGGGTGGTGTTTCCCTTCCATGTTCGTTTCGGTCCCTTCGCGATCAGCCCCGTCGAGCTGTTCGCGGTCGCGGGGATCGTCCTGGCGGGCCTGCTGGCGCGCCGGAAGATGTCGCCGCAGCCGACGCCGGGGGGGATCATCGATCTGATCCTGGCGGCGATCGTGGGGGGGGCGATCGGCGCCCGGCTCTTCCACTTTGTTCCCCGGTACCTCCGGGGTCTTGAGACGCTGGGCCACCTTTTTTCCGACTGGAGCCAGGGCTCGGGCTTCGTGGGTGGGCTCCTGGGGGGGACGGCGGCGGTCCTCTGGGTCGCGCGGCTGAAGAAGCTGGCGCCGCTCAACGTGGCCGACACGGTGGGGCTGCACATCCCCCTGGGATTCGCCAGCGGGAAGTTCGGGTGCTTCCTGGCGGGCTGCTGTTATGGGCCCAGGCGTGACGGCTTCCCGGGGATGACGTTTGCGCCCGGATCGCTGGTCTATGAGACCCAGCTCCAGGCGCACGAAATCCCGCACGGGGCGCTTCGATCGCTCCCGGTCCAACCGACCCAGCTCTACGAGCTGGGGCTCGGCCTCCTCCTCTTCCTCGCCCTGCGGATGATCTACCGCCGCTCCCGGAGGCCTGGCGAGACGTATCTCTCCTACGTGCTCGGGTACGCCATTTGGAGGTTCGTCATCGAATTCTTCCGGTCCGATCCCGGCCGCCGGAATTTCGGGTCGGCGACGCTCACGGACTCACAGTGTGCGGCGATCGTCCTGGGGGCGCTGGCGGGCTCGGGCCTGGCGTACCTCAGGAGCCGAAAGGCTGAGGGGGAGCCGCCTCCCGCGCCGAAATAGAGAGTAGATGCTTCGACGGCTGGAACTCTTCCTGGCGCTTGGGGTCCTCCCGGCGGCGATGGGCGGCTGGCTCTGGTTCCGCCGGGCCGATCCGGTTCCCGTCGCGGTCGCGGGCTACGCGGTCCTTCAGGCCGCCCTCCTCGCGTTTCTCTTCCGACGCCCCTCCGAGTTCATCGCCGTGGCCCGGGCCGCCGCCGAGCGGGAGCGGGAGCATCTGGCCCGGCGCGAGGAGCTCCAGGCTCGCGTCGATTTCCTCTCGGCCGAGCGGGAGATCAGCCTGATTCTGAACGAGGACGTCGACTTCCGCGTGATCCTGGAGCGTGTCCTTTCGATCGCCTGCGACACCTTGGGAGGCGACGTGGAGCTCTGGATGAAGCAGGGGGACCGACTCCTGATCCGTGCGCGCCGTGCCCGGGGCGAAACCGAGTTCGATCTCGGGGACCGCGAAGACCGTCGCGTCCGACAGTGCTACGAGGCGGGTCGGACGCTGGTCGAGGCGGAGGACGGGCGGTTTCATGCGCTCTCGCCGCTCCAGGCGGACCGCGAGATCATGGGGGTCGTGCGCGTCTCGGTGCCGCTCGAGGAGAACGCAACCGCCCGGGAGGATCGCTCCCGGCGGCTCTCCGCGAACTTGGACGAATTCTCGAAGTTCCTCGCCCTGGCGCTCAAGACGCCCGACCTCTACACTCGGGCGGTTCAGGACGGGCTGACCGGCCTTTGGACCAAGCGCCATTTCATGTCCGAGGCGCGGATGGCGATCGAGGCGTCGCGACGCTATGGGGAGCCTCTCTCGCTCATCATGGTCGACATCGACCATTTCAAGAAGGTGAACGACACCCACGGCCACGTGGCGGGGGACAAGGTGCTCCAAGGCGTGGCGGAGGTGCTCTTGAAGAAGGTGCGGGGGGGGAGCGCCTTCCGATACGGGGGCGAGGAGATGGCGGTGCTTCTCCCGAAGACGGAGGTCGCTGCCGCGGCGGCCGTGGCGGAGCGGCTGCGCGCGGCGATCGAGGTCCGAAAGATCGCGGGAATCAAGGTCACGGCCAGCTTCGGGGTGGCCCAGCTGGACGAGATGGTCTGCGATCCTCCCACGTTCGTCGAGCGTGCCGATCGGGCGCTCTACACATCGAAGGAGAAGGGCCGGAATCAGGTTACGACCGCGGAGGCGGTCAGGCCCGCACCCCCTCCCTCCCGTCGGTGGACCCGTAGTGCGTAGCGCGGGAGGGGCTTCACGCTCCTCACGAGTACCGGTTCGGGCGGGGTGCCGGCGGATGCCGCCAGGGGGACCCGATCGCCGTGCACCTGGCGGGCGAGCCCGGACCGCCTGGGCCTGACCGGGCTCAGAGGCTCCCGCCGCTTCCCCGCGCCTCGCGGGTGGCAGCCCGCCCGTCCATCGAGTAGAATGCCAGGATGCCGCTCCTTGAGATCGTCTCCAGAATGGTCCCCAAGGGAGATCAGCCGCAGGCCATCGAGAAGCTGACCCAGAAGCTCAGGCGGGGTGACCGCTACTCGACCCTTCTGGGCGTCACCGGCTCGGGCAAGACCTTCACCATGGCGAACGTCATCGCGCAGGTCCAGAAGCCGACCCTCGTCATGACCCACAACAAGACCCTCGCGGCCCAGCTGTATTCCGAGTTCAAGGACTTCTTCCCGAAGAACGCCGTCCACTACTTCGTCAGCTACTACGACTACTACCAGCCCGAGGCCTACATCCCCCAGAGGGACATCTACATCGAGAAGGATTCGGACATCAACCAGGACATCGATCGCCTTCGACTGGCCGCGACCTCCGCGCTCCTGTCGCGCCGCGACGTCGTCATCGTGGCCAGCGTCTCGTGCATCTACGGCCTGGGGTCGCCGGAGGACTACCGGAGCATGGTTGTCCCCCTCGTGAAGGGAGGGAAGCTCGACCGCCACACGCTGTCCCGGCGGCTGGTCGACATCCAGTACGAGCGCTCCGACGGCGACGGAGACCGCGGGAAATTCCGCGTCCGGGGCGATGCCGTCGAGATCCGCCCCTCCTACATGGAGACCGCCGTCCGGGTCGAGTTTGACGGGGACACCGTCACGCGGCTCTATGAGGCCCATCCCGTCAGCGGTATGTCGATCTTTGAATATGATGAATTTGTAATATATCCGGCCAAGCACTTCGTCATGCCTGAGGACAAGGTGAACAACGCCCTGTACACGATCGAGGTCGAACTGGAGGAGCGGTGGAAGGAACTTCAGGCGCAGGGGAAGCTTCTGGAGGCCCAGCGCCTGAAGGCTCGCACGAAATACGACCTCGAGCTCCTGCGGGAAGTGGGCCACTGCAAGGGGATTGAAAACTACTCGCGCCACCTGTCGGGACGGAAGGCGGGCGAACCGCCGGCGACCCTCCTGGATTACTTTCCCAAGGACGACTTCCTCTGCATCGTGGACGAATCCCACGCCACGCTCCCGCAGCTCCACGGCATGTACAACGGCGATCGCTCACGAAAACAGACCCTGGTCGACTACGGCTTCCGGCTTCCCTCCGCTCTCGACAACCGGCCCCTCCGGTTCGAGGAGTGGGAGAGGAAGGTCCCCCAGGTGGTCTTCGTCTCCGCCACGCCGTCCGAGTTCGAAATCAAAATGTCACGGGCCGACATCGTCGAACAGATCATCCGTCCGACAGGGCTCGTCGACCCCGAGATCGAGGTCCGTCCCGCCAAGGGCCAGGTTCCCGATCTCATCGGGGAGATCAAGATACGCGCGCAAAAGAAGGAGCGGGTCCTGGTCACCACCCTCACCAAGCGGCTGGCGGAGGATCTGGCGAACTATCTCGAAGAGGAGGGGATCCGCGGAAAATACCTCCACTCGGAGATCCAGACCCTTGAGCGGGTCCAGATCCTTCGGGAGCTCCGCGAGGGCAAGTTTGACGTCCTGGTGGGGGTAAACCTTCTCCGGGAAGGGCTCGACCTGCCGGAGGTCACCCTGGTCGCGATCCTTGACGCGGACAAGGAAGGGTTCCTGCGCTCCGAGACGTCCATAATACAGACGGTCGGGCGGACCGCGCGGAACTCGAACGGCCGGGTCATCCTCTACGGCGACCAGGTGACCGAATCGATGAAGCGCGCCATGGGCGAAACCGACAGGCGCCGGAAGATCCAGCTGGAGTACAACGCGAAGAACGGAATCACGCCGCAGACGATCGAGAAGGAGATACGCCGGGGCATCGAGGAGGTGCTCAGGGCGAAGAAAACCGCCGCCGAAACGGTTCGGATGGGCGAGGGAGAATTCGATCGTGCTGAGGCGATCTCTGAGCTGGAGAAGGAGATGTACACGGCGGCCGAGAAGCTGGACTTCGAGCGGGCCGCCGAGTTGCGGGACAGCATCCGCCAGCTGACGGGCGAGATGGCCCCCGCCGTCGGGGGCCCCAAGAGGCATCAAAAGGGGCGAGGGAGGATCACGTACCGAGTGTAGTATTAAGTAGGGTTATGGTTGATGTGGGAGGCCTTAGGATGTCCTTCACCTGCCGGCGAACCGCGGCCTGGGCGTTCCTTCTGGTCCTGATGCCCGCGATCGGCGTCTTCGCCGACCACGCGTATGTGACCAACCGGGGCGGAACCACGGTGAACGTCTTCGACACCACCACCAACATCGAACTCGCCCTCAGCCCGGTCACCGTGGGAAGCGGGCCCATGGCCATTGCTGCCGACCGGCCTCCCTCCGTGGCGCCCCAGCAGGTGTTCGTGGCCAACAGTGGATCCAGCACGGTCTCCGTGATTTCGAACAGCCCCCTCGCGGTCGTGGCGACGATCTCGAGCGACGGATTATTTGGCCCCTTCCAGACGCCGACCGGAGTCACCCTTGCGAGTGATGGGGTCGTCGGTCCCACGATTGCCATGGTCGACCAGGCGATCACGACCTATCAGCTCGGGGGACTCCAGTCCGGGCGGTGCACCATCCGATTCATCGATCCGGCGACGAATTCGGTGGTCGATGCCTTCCAGGAGCCGAGCCCCAACGCCCGCTACACCGATGTCGTCTTCACGTCCGATCCCTCGACAGGCAACCGGCGGATCTGGATCTCGGATGACGGGGACCAGGGGGTTACGGTGCTCAAGCTCAACTCCTCGGTGGGCCCCCCGTTTGGAATGGGTCAGCTCATCACCTACGGATCTACCGGATTCGCTGATTTTGTCGAGAGTACCGCCAAACCTCCCACCTTCCTGGTGGCGCCGCGGCGCCTGGCCACGAACGGGACCAACCGGGTCGTGGTGGCTGACAATGGCTCAAAGATCGTGACGATCCTCGACGGAAACTATGTATCTACCGCGACGCTCGGACAACCCGGTGCGGTTCTTGCCAACGTGGACCTGAGCACCTTTGGCGGGGCTCCGGCCCCCGCACCGGCCTTCACCTGTGTGGATGTGAAGGTGGTGGGCAATATCGCGTATGTGACCACCAGCAATGCCTCGGGGGCGGGAGCGAATTGCTACCAGATCAATCTGACGACATTTGCCATCACGGCTTCGGTCGCGTTGGCGGGCGGCACAGGAGTTCAGGGGGGCCTGGGAGTCACCTCTGATGGCGCGACACTTTATGTGGGCGCGGGAGTATCCGGATCGGGAGCGATCACGCAGCTGAATATCAACCCGTCGACGAATTTCACTGCGGTGGCGCCGGTCGCGGTTGGGCCCTTCACGGGCGGAAACTTTCCCTTCGCCTTCGC
>Ga0222749_10000862_pt1 | contig 16852 bp, 15 predicted proteins | sample IncBWH2Mmetat_FD_197234 | JGI IMG/M metagenome (GOLD analysis project Ga0222749, IMG submission 197234) | Metatranscriptome of lab incubated forest soil microbial communities from Barre Woods Harvard Forest LTER site, Petersham... | ecosystem: Environmental > Terrestrial > Soil > Temperate... | reverse complement strand
TTCGAACAGTGGTGCGGCCGCATCGAGTTCGCCTTTGCGCAGCATGATCCCGGCCAGGTCCGCCAATACCGCGGCGTACTCTTTGCTTTCGGGAGCCAGCTTTGCCTCGATGGCGCGCACTTGGCGGTAGTCATCCTCCGCCTGGGTGAGATCACCTCGATCGCGAAGCAGATCCGCAAGATTATTGAGGCCATCGGCAACATCGAGGCTACCGGGTGCAAGTTTTTGCCTGATTTCCAGGGACTGGCGATAGTACTCCTCTGCTTTCTTAACATCGCCGCGAGCTCGAACCACAACGCCCAGATCGCTGAGAGAGACGGCGAAATCGAGACTTCCCGGGGCCAGCCTCTCCTTGATGGCAAGGGATTGGCGGTGGTAATCCTCTGACTTGGCCAGATCTCCTGATCTGTAGGCTATATTGCCAAGGCTATTGAAGGTTGATGACAAAGTCAGGCTGTTGGGAGCCTGCTTCTGCTTGATAGCCAGAGCACGCTGGCTGTATTTCTCCGCCTTCGCCAATTCACCGCGATTCTCGGCCACAATTGCCAGGTTATTAAGGCTGGAAGCAACCAGGAGACTATCCGGGGCCAGCTTTTCCCGGATGGCCAGCGCTTGCAGGTTATACTCCTCCGCTTTGACCAGATCGCGGCGGACTGAGGCCACGATCGCCAGGTTGCTGAGGCTTCGTGCAACCTCGAGGCTGCCGGGAGCAAGTTTCTCTTCGATGGCCAAAGCTTTGCTGTGGTATTCCTCCGCCTTCGCCAGATCGCCGCGATTCCAGGCCACCAGACCGAGGTTATCGAGATTTGCGGAAACATCCAGGCTTTCGGGCGACAATTTCTCCCGTATAGCCAGGGACTGGAGGTAGAATTGCTCCGCTTTATCGATCTCCCCGCGGCTTTGCGCCACGTTGCCCAGGTTAATCAGGCTTCCCGCGAGATCGAGGCTGCCGGGAGCAAGCTTCTCGCGGATCACGAAGGCCTGACGAAAGAAGTCCTCTGCTTTAGCCAGATCGCCTCGAGCCTTTGCAACATTGCCAAGACCGTTGAAGCTCTTCGCCAGGGGAAGGCTGGCTGGGGCCAGTTTTTGCTGGATCTCAATGGCCTGTAGAAAATACTTTTCAGCAGTCGTCAAGTCACCACGCGAGGTGACGGAATAACCAGTGCGATCCAGGGTATCTGCGAAGGTCAAACTGGTAGCGCTTAGTTTTTGACTTTCTTCGGCCGCCTGCTGGTAGTACTTGTCCGCATTGACCCAATCGGCCCGTTGCCGGAATGTATCGGCCCATCCTCGCAGCAGTTGCGCTTTTAACTCCTGTCCAGCCCCTGTGCACTGTGCAATTACCTCTTGATAAGCGGCATCGGCGTCTTTCCACTGGCGGCCTTCTGCCAATATATCCGCAGCGTGAGAGAGCAACCACAAGCGCAACCATGCCGGGGCCGCACCATCTATCTTGCCGGCAGCAGTGTGCCAATGCTCAGCGGCTTGCGTCAGGTTGCCAGCTTTGGCTTGCTCCTGGCCTTCCTGGTAAAGCGAAAGAAGATCGGGTGGAAGATTCGGCCGGGTCTTGAGGCCCCAATCACCAGGCGTAAATGTCCATGTCCGCTTCTCCGGGCCGCGCAGCCCTTCGAGCGTAACCGCACCACGCGGTCCCTGCTCGATCTCGATCTGGGAAACATCGAACGGCGATTCAATTTGACCTTTGGCATCGCCCCGGACCCAACTCAGAAGGACATCTCCCTCCAGCAATCCTGCTTTTTCGGCCGCATAGTTCGCCGTGACTTTTTCAACCACTGCTCCTGGCTTATAGCCTGGCGAAGCGGCGGTTTGTTGCTGGCCGGCCGTAGTCTGGCCGATGGCCAAAAGAGTCAGCAATAAGAATTTTGTGGTTGAAATAGTCAGGTTGCGCAGCTTCACGGTGCATCCCTTACGTCGTCGCTGAAGTTCCACGCATTATAACCGCATAAATTCCCGTTTCCCACTGAAGCAGGATTAACGCGGTTTTTACATCCGCCGGTGGCGATCTCACATCTAAAATCAAGGCAAAGCGTCAGGCGCTTGCGTGCCATTTTCTGTGGAATTACAGTAACCTTACCGCATTCTAAGATCATGCATAACCCGAATGAAGGAGATTCAACATGAAATCTGCCACTTATGCCACTTCAACTCCGGCGACGGTTCAAGCTCTTGGTTACGCTGCGGAGTCAGCACAGAGTGCGCTGTCACCGTTTTCTTTTCAGCGACGCGAGCCCTTGCCTCGCGACGTACAGCTTGAAATTCTCTACTGTGGCGTGTGCCACTCGGATTTGCATACCGTCCGCAATGAATGGCAGAACACGGTTTATCCCTGTGTGCCAGGCCACGAGATTGTAGGGCGCGTCACGAACGTTGGCTCTGAGGTCAAAAAGTTCAAGCTGGGCGACTTGGCCGCGGTCGGCTGTATGGTTGATTCCTGCCGCACCTGCCCAAGTTGCAAACAAGGCTTGGAGCAATACTGCGAAGTCGGCTTCACCGGCACCTACAACAGTGAAGACAAGCACCTGGGGGGAATGACCTACGGGGGCTACTCCAATCGCATCGTGGTCGATGAACACTTTGTGCTGCACATTCCAGACAAGCAGAACCTTGCCGGTGTGGCGCCTCTGCTGTGTGCCGGCATCACTACGTACTCGCCGCTCCGGCACTGGAAGGTGGGCAAGGGACAAAAAGTGGGAATCGTGGGACTCGGAGGTCTGGGCCACATGGGCGTAAAGATAGCCAACGCTATGGGAGCCTATGTGGTGCTCTTTACCACCTCGCCCAACAAGAAGGAAGATGGATTGCGTCTGGGTGCTCAAGAGGTGGTGGTATCAAAGAACCAAAATGAGATGGATAAGCATCTCAACAGCTTCGACTTCATTCTCGACACGGTTTCGGCCCAGCACGATATCAACGCCTATCTGGCTCTGCTCAAACGCGATGCAACGTTGACGTTGGTGGGCGCTCCTCCCGAGCCGCCTGCGGTGCAGGCATTCAGCCTGGTTTTCAAGCGCCGGAGCTTTGCCGGCTCGCTTATTGGCGGCATTGCTGAGACCCAGGAGATGCTGGATTTCTGCGCTAAACACTCGCTCACCGCCGATGTTGAAGTGATACCCATTCAGCAGATCAACCAGGCGTACGAGCGCATGCTGAAGAGTGACGTGAAATACCGCTTCGTCATTGACATGGCATCGCTGGCGAAATAGTACCGGGGCGTCCGCAGTGTTACAGTGCTTGTGGAGAAGGGGGGCAATTCCTTATCATTGACTTCCGAAAATTGATAAACCCAATCCACGCCCTCGGAACAAGTGAATAAACTCGTGACCAGGCACAAAATTGCGGTAATTCCCGGCGACGGCATCGGCAAAGAGGTTGTGCCCGAGGGCTTGCGCGTGCTCGACGCGGCGGCCACAAAATTCAATGTGGCCTTCGAGTGGCAGCACTTTGACTGGAGCTGCGATTATTACCTCAAAAACGGTGCCATGATGCCGGCGGATTGGAAAGAGCAGATCGGCCGGCATGAAGCGATCTTCTTCGGCGCCGTGGGCTGGCCTACGCTGGTCCCCGACCACATCTCGCTGTGGGGCATGCTGCTCAAGATCCGCCGGGAATTTGATCAATATGTGAACCTGCGCCCCGTGCGCCTTTTCCAGGGAGTACCCTCGCCTCTGGCAAACCGCAAACCGGGTGAAATTGACTTCTACGTCGTGCGGGAAAACACCGAAGGCGAATACTCCAGCATCGGTGGCCGGATTTTTTCCGGAACCAGCCATGAAGTCGTGGTCCAAGAAAGCATATTCACGCGCCGGGGCACGGACCGCGTCCTGAAATTTGCCTTTGAACTGGCGCAGAAGCGCCCCAAAAAGCACCTGACCTCAGCCACGAAATCGAACGGCATTTCCATCTCAATGCCTTTTTGGGATGAGCGCGTTGCCGAGTTTTCCACAAAGTATCCGGCCGTGCGGGTAGATAAATTTCATATTGATATCCTGACTGCCCATTTCGTGCAGCATCCTGATTGGTTTGATGTAGTTGTGGCGTCCAACTTGTTCGGCGACATTCTTTCCGACCTCGGCCCGGCGTGCACGGGCACCATCGGCATTGCACCCTCGGGAAACCTGAACCCGGAAGGCGAGTTTCCATCGCTGTTCGAACCGGTGCACGGCTCAGCCCCCGACATTTTCGGGAAGGGAATTGCCAACCCCATCGGCCAGATTTGGTCGGGCGCGATGATGCTCGACCATTTGGGACATCCCGAGGCGGCGGCCGCAGTCATGCGGGCCATTGAGATGGTTCTGGCCGAAGGCCCGCGCACGCCCGACATGGGCGGAAAGGCAACGACGGTCGAGGTGGGGAAAGCCGTGGCTTCTTCCATTTGAAACGATCATGAAAATCGTTGACCTGCGTGAAATCGTTGTCCCCATAAAATCAGAGATCCGCAACGCCTATGTGGATTTCAGCCAGATGACGGTCAGCGTCGTCGCGCTGATTACCGATGTCGTCCGTGAGGGCAAACCCATCGTCGGGTTTGGTTTCAATTCCAATGGCCGCTATGCTCCCAGTGGATTGCTACGCGAACGTTTTATTCCGCGTCTTAAGTCCGCGGACCCGGGCAAGCTTCTCGATGAGAGCGGAGAGAACCTTGATCCCTTCCGGATTTGGGACGTCCTCATGACCAACGAAAAACCGGGCGGCCATGGCGAGCGCTCGGTAGCCGTTGGTGTGATTGATATGGCGGTCTGGGATGCGGCTGCCAAGATCGCAGATGAGCCGCTCTATCAGCTTCTGGCCAATCGCTTTCGCAACGGCGAAGTGGACCGAAAAATATTCGTCTATGCGGCCGGCGGGTACTACTATCCGGGCAAAGACATTGCAGCGCTGAAAGCGGAGATACAGAGTTATCTCGACCAGGGCTACTCATCGGTCAAGATCAAGATTGGCGGAGTGCCACTCGCCCAGGACCTCGAGAGAATTGAAGCAGTCCTGAAGCTGCTGAAGCGCCCCAGCCAGCTTGCCGTAGATGCCAACGGACGATTTGATCTCGCCAAAGCCATCGAGTATGCCCGCGCGCTTGCTCCCTACGGGCTACGTTGGTACGAGGAGCCTGGGGATCCACTCGACTACGCGCTGCAGTCGGAGCTCTCTAAGATTTACGCCGGGGCGATGGCAACGGGAGAAAATCTTTTTTCAATGCAGGATGCGCGTAATTTAATTCGTTACGCGGGCATGCGGGCTGACCGTGACATCCTTCAGTTTGACTGCGCGCTGAGCTATGGTTTGGTTGAGTATCTCCGGATACTAGAGATGCTCAAAGAGCACGGCTGGTCAGCGCGCCGCTGCATTCCCCACGGAGGGCATCAGATGTCGCTCAACATCGCCGCCGGATTAGGTTTGGGCGGCAACGAATCCTATCCTAGCGTGTTCAAACCCTTCAACGGATTCGCGGACGGAGTACCCGTGCAAGACAGTTTTGTCACTCTTCCCGATCTGCCAGGGATTGGGTTTGAAGCGAAAAACGAGCTGTTCTCAATCATGAAGACGATGGTCGGGTGAATTTACCACCAGCGCAGCAGCTTCCACCAAAGCATTCCCAGTCCCATCCACAGTGCCAGGTTGACCAGCGAAACGATGAACCCGATTCTCCACCAGGTTCCCTGAGAAACGTATCCGGTTCCAAAATAGACCGGTGCTGAGCCGGTTCCATAATGGGTCATGGCAGCATTCAAATTTGAGAAGTATGCCAAAGACAGAGCAGCGACCAGCGGATTAATTCCACTGGCTAAAGCAGCGGTGAGAAATCCCGGATAGAGCGCCGTGACCTGCGCCGTCATGCTGGCAAAGCCGTAGTGGATATAGAGGTACAAGGTTATGAGCACCATGAGCGCCACGATCCAGGGCCAGCCTTGTATGTAATGAAAGGCGCTCTTAGAGAGCACACCGACAACTCCGGCCTGCAATAAACTATCCGCCATCATGATCAGGGCCCCAAACCAGATGAGGGCCTCCCAGGCGCGGCGCTCGCCGAGGAGATCATCCCAGGAGATGACCCCGGTCACCAGCAGAGCAGAGATTCCAAACAGCGCAGCCACCGCGTTGGGCATTCCATGCCAGGGCGAAGTTACCCAGCCGGCCATCACCAGCAACAGGATTACCACCAGCCGCCACTCTTTGGAACTCATGGGGCCCATTTTTTTCAGCTCCTCGCGCGCGTGCACACGAGCGGATTCGGTATTCCTTATGCTGGGCGGGCGCAACCGATAAATCAACAACGGCACAACGATCAGCGCCGTCAAACCTGGAACACTCGCGCCGATGGCCCACTTGAGCCAAGTCAGCTCCACGTGTGCGATTTGATGGGCAAAGTCGGCCATCAGCGGATTCGACGCCATCCCGGTCAGGAACATGGCGGAAGCAGTGTATGTGGAATGAAACCCAACCAGCATGAGGAAGGCGCCGAGTTCAACCGCCGGCGATCCGGGCTCTGATCCAAGCGCGCGAGCAATACTGTGAACAACAGGACAAATAATCCCGCCTCCGCGGGCCGTGTCGGAAGGAATGAAAGGCGCGAGCACCAGGTCAGAAGCCGCTATCGAATAACTCAGCGTGAGTGAGCTGTGGCCAAACCGGCGGATGAAATTATAGGCCACGCGCATTCCAAATCCTGCGAGTGTCACCGCCCTGGAAAACAAAAAGGCGGTGAAAATCAGCCAGACCGTGGGATTGCTGTAACCAGAAAAAATCTGGTTCGGAGCGATGGTCTTGGTCAACGCCAGAAGCGTGATCGCAACCATGGTGCTCACCCCCATTGGAACCGGCTGCACCACCAGGGCAACCACGGTTGCAATGAAGATGGCCAGCAGGTGACGCTGGGTGGGAGTGAGCCCCCCGAGCGGCAGGAAATACAGCAACAGTCCCGGAACCAGCACGAAGATCCAGCGGAACAATTTGTTGGTGGGAGCCTTCACAGCCCGTACCTCAGCGGTCGCCGTCATCAAATCGGTTTGCCAGTTGCGGTCGACCATCTTGTTGCTTACAACCTCGTTACGGCCTCTTCCGCGTGCGCGGCGATTCGATCACCGGGGTTGCGAAGTTTTCAGGCCCGCAAATGATACCAAGCTGCCTGCTTTGTATTTCAAGAAAAATACAATTCGAGCCAAAAAGTGCGGAGTTTTTTAAAGCTAAAATTTGCAACCTGCGGCGTTTTTTTTCGTCTAATGGTTAAATGCCATGACCAAGAAAACGACATCGAAAAAGCAAAAGAAACTTGAGGTAAAAGCCACTAATCTTGAAGCCAAGGCTCCTGATCAAGCGCCCCGGCCTAAGCTTGCTTCTAGTAAGAAAGAAAAGGAGTTCCGCGTGGAGTGGCAGGCTATTGAAGGGTTGGAAAACACCGTGGATGAGCGGCAGGTCAACGAAATGACAGACCACGTTTTCAGCTCAGTCCTGTCAAAATTTGGCTGGACGCGCAACGAGCAAGGGCATCTGGAGAAAACCGGAATAGAAGAAGCGGCTTAATTCGAAGGAACTCCCGAGCCTAAAGATAGCAGCGGGAGCGCGCTCGGAAAAGTCCTCAGGCCCGGCGTTCGCCGGCCCAATTTGGGCGCAACTTTCGGATAGCTCCGTAGAACGCCGGGTCATAGACTTGCGGTTATGCATCCACTCGACAATGTCATCTGGAAGGTTGCGCCGCCGGGGAGCTTGTAGGCTTCAGGCACCAAATGCCCGTTTCACGTTTGGTTGCAGCAGGTACCAAACGATCAGGAGATTGATGGCCAGACGAATCCCACCCACCATGATTACGAACAGATTGAAATGAAGCAGCGCCCAGAGTATGCCAAATATGCCAAAGAGAATTCCGACGCCACAGAGAATAATCGTGATAATGCGCGCCCAGTTCTTCAGCTTCCACATCCCCCAGGCAATGAGCATGACAATCGCGGCCAGAATAAAGAAGCCCACGGCAAAAACAACCCCGAGGCCAGCGAGGGCGGTAAAAACCGCTCCTCCGAGATCGCGAGTCTGACTCATCTGACTCAGGAGAGAAGCCAAAAAACTCATACCCAACAAACAAAAGAGACCGATCGCAATAAAAACACCTGCGCCCAGAAACTCAAGAATGGCAATAATCGTGACGCCAACAGGCCTTGCCATAGTGTTTCCCCCTTAATATTCGGGTAGTGTACCCGGGCTTTATTGAAGTCGGGGGATTATACTCAAAAAGTCCATGCCTGTAACCTTAAACCAGATTATTGCCAACACCCGGCTGCGAGTAGAAGCCCTGTTGCAGTCTCCCGCCGCTCAGGTCCTGGAGGAGCAGGCCCGCCAGCATGTCCCGCGTGGTTTCAAAAGAAATCTGCTGGAAAAGGCGGCGCAGGGTGCGGCCGTCATCGCCGAGTTGAAGAAAGCATCGCCCTCCAGGGGAGTCATACGCCAGCATTTTTCAGCAGTGCGCCTCGCCCGCGAACTGGAGCAGGCGGGCGCGGCTGCGCTTTCCGTGCTCACCGATGAGAAATACTTTCAGGGGTCATTGTCGAATTTGCAGGAGGCTTCCACCGCAACGCGAATTCCATGCTTGCGCAAGGATTTTATAGTGCACGAAGTGCAATTGCTCGAAGCCCGTGCCCATGGCGCCGATGCCGTGCTGTTGATTGCAGCCGCTTTGCGAGATGACGAGATGTTCCTGTTATTTGAAAAGGCCCGCGGGCTCGCTCTCGATGTGTTGTGCGAAATTCACGATGAGCGCGAGCTGGAGCGCGCCATGAGTATAGGCTTTGACATCATTGGGGTGAACAGCCGCGATTTGCGGACCTTTCAGGTGGATGCCCAAGCCCCGCTGCGTCTGGCGGCAAAATTGCCGCGCAACGTCTTGCGGATAGCGGAAAGCGGCATTCAAACTGCAGCCCAGCTTCGCGAGTTGCGGGATGCGGGCTACCAGGCATTTTTAATCGGCGAATCGCTCATGCGTGCCGATGCGCCCGGAGAGAAGCTGAGAATTCTGCTCTCCCTGGCTGATTCGCCATCGTCGGGCGTAGAGCCAGTACGCTCCCGAGGCAAAAAGTGACCTGGATCAAAATCTGCGGCACCACCAACCTGGAAGATGCATTGGTGGCAGCACAGGCCGGAGCTGATGCTCTGGGTTTTATTTTTGCCGAAAGCCCCAGGCGAATCGCTCCGGAGCAGGCGCGCGAGATCATTGCCAAACTTCCCGCTAAAATTGAAAAGGTCGGGGTCTTTGTGAATCCATCGCTCGAGTATGTTTGTCAAATCGCGCAGCAGACGGGCATAACCCGAATTCAATTGCAAGGCGATGAGGAGGAAGCTTTCGTCCGCGCGGTTGGAGAGAGTCTGCCGCTGCTACGTCTTACGAAGACGATACAAGCTAATGAGCATTTGCGGGAATCTCTTCATGCGCTGAACGGCTCGATTCGTATGGATAGCATTCTTCTGGATTCCGGCTCGGCAGCGCAGCGTGGCGGTACAGGCAAGGTCTTTGACTGGCAGGAGGCTCAAGGGGCCATCACGCAGAGCGGGTTGAAGTTGCGCTTGATTATTGCCGGAGGCCTAAACCCGGAAAATGTCGGCGCGGCCCTCAAATTGTTCAGGCCCTGGGGCGTTGATGTGGTTTCTGGGGTGGAATCCCGTTTAGGCAAGAAAGATGCAGGCAAAATAAAGAACTTCGTCTCCGCGGTGAGAGCGGCAGAAGAGAAAACTTAACTATGGCTCCCGTATTGAATATAGATACAGTCAGCACACGTTTAAAAAGCACCTCGAGCAGCGCAGCCCACGGACGCTTTGGCCCATATGGTGGAAGCTACGTTCCTGAAACTTTAATGGCTGCCCTGGAAGAGCTGGAGAAGGCCTACACCAAGGCGCGCAACGACCGCAGCTTCCAGCAGGAACTCGATGATCTCAGGAAAAACTATGCCGGCCGTCCCACGCCCTTGTTTTTTGCGCGTCGGCTTACAAAACAGCTCGGCGGCGCGAAGGTTTATCTCAAGCGCGAAGATCTGCTGCACACCGGGGCCCATAAGATCAACAACGCGTTAGGCCAGGCGTTGCTGGCAGTCCGCATGGGTAAGCGCCGCATTATCGCCGAGACCGGCGCCGGACAGCACGGCGTTGCCACGGCTACCGTCTGCGCTTTGCTGGGCCTCGAATGCGTGATTTATATGGGGACCGAAGACATGCAGCGCCAGGAGCTGAATGTCTTTCGCATGCGCCTTCTGGGAGCGGAAGTTCGCGGAGTTGATTCCGGATCCAAGACGCTAAAAGACGCCATCAACGAAGCCATGCGCGATTGGGTCACCAATGTGCGCACGACGCATTATCTGCTGGGCAGTGTGCTGGGGGCGCATCCTTATCCGCTGATGGTACGCGACTTCCACATTGTCATCGGACGCGAGGCGCGCGCCCAGATCCTGAAATTTGAAAAGAAACTTCCCACGGCGTTGATCGCCTGTGTGGGCGGCGGTTCCAATGCCATGGGCCTTTTTCATGCCTTCCTCGCCGATAAGAAAGTTGAGATGATCGGAGTAGAAGCCGGCGGCCGCGGAACGAAGCTGGGCGAGCATGCAGCCCGCTTTCACGGTGGCTCACCCGGAGTTCTGCAAGGGACGTTTTCGTATCTCTTACAAGACGATGCCGGACAAATTGCAGGTACGCATTCGGTTTCTGCGGGATTAGATTATCCCGGTGTAGGACCGGAGCATGCCTGGCTGCATGATATTGGCCGCGCCGAGTATGTCTCCGCCGACGACACCGAAGCGCTGGCCGCCTGCCGGTTGCTCGCCCGCACCGAAGGAATCATTCCGGCGCTGGAGTCTTCCCACGCCATCGCAGAGTGCATCCGCCGCGTCCCCAAAATGAAAAAATCAGACATTGTGATTGTGAATGTCTCCGGCCGCGGCGACAAGGACATGGGAATTCTGCAGAAAGAACTGAAACATTGAATCATTGGGTCATTGAATCATCGGATCATCGGATCATTTTAATCATTGTGTCATTGCAGAGGTTGGGGAAAAATAGAAATGCAAAGTAAGCCTGAAGAGCTAAAGCAACGGACAAAACAATTTGCGTTGCGTATTATCAGGCTTTACAGATCTTTGCCGAAATCAACCGATGCGCAAGTCATCGAAAAACAGGCGCTCCGTTCAGGAACGTCGGTCGCTGCTAACTACCGTGCTGTTTGCCGAGCGCGTTCAAAACCTGAATTTATTGCCAAGATGGGCATTGTAGTTGAAGAAGCAGATGAAACCGTATTTTGGTTAGAGTTACTAGTTGACGCTTCAATTGTTTCCGGCGACAAAATGAATGATTTATTATCGGAAGCCAACGAATTGCTGGCGATCTTTGCTGCATCGCATCGGACTGCCAAGAATCTAAGGTCCTGAGCAATGACTCAATGATCCGATGACCCAATGACTCAATTCTAAGAAAATCATGCCTCTTAATTTCACATCAAACCCATTCCTGGTTGTCTACGTTACTTGTGGCGATCCTAGTCTGGCGGCCAGCAAAGAGATTATCTTGTCGGCCATTAGCGCCGGAGCGGACGTCATCGAACTAGGTGTCCCGTTTTCCGACCCCGTCGCCGACGGACCGGTGATTCAGCGCGCCAGCGAGCGTGCCCTGGCCAACCACACGAAGCTGAGTGATGTCTTGCAGCTCGCGGAAGAGATCAGGAATGCCGAGAGCCGGGTGGGGCTGATTGTTTTTTCTTACTACAACCCTGTACTGCGCTACGGGCTGGAGCGTTTTTGTGACGACGCCCGGGCCGCAGGCGTGGATGGCGCTTTGATCACCGACCTCACCGTCGAAGAGGCCGGCGACTACATTGCCGCCATGCGCAAACGCGATTTGGCCACAGTATTTTTGGCCGCGCCCACCAGCACTGATCCCCGCTTGAAACGCATTGCCGCAGCCTCGCGCGGCTTTGTTTATGCGGTTTCGCGCACTGGAGTTACCGGGACCCAGCACAAGCTGGCAGAGGATGCGGGCGAACTGGTCCGAAGGGTAAAAAAGTTCACGAAGCTGCCGGTTGCGGTCGGGTTCGGCATCTCCAATTCCGAGCAATTCCACGCCGCCGGCAAATTCGCCGACGGCATCGTAGTGGGCAGTGCCATTGTGCAGACCATCGAGCAGAATGCTTCCACCGGTCATGCCGCAAAGGCGGTCGGTGAGTTTATTCGTGGGTTAAAAAAGCAATCAGCAGTCAGCGCTCAGCATTCGGCAAAATAAAGAATGCAGATCTGACGCAGCGCCGGCATCCCGCCGGCTGTCGTGTGGGCATCTTGCCCACACACGGGAATGGGTTTCAGCTTACAATAAATACTTTGTGTTCATTGCAGGTTGAGGACAGGGAACTTGCCTGTCCACTTTAAGGTTTCGGACATCACCCATGGACATCGCAGACTGGCGAAAGAAAATTGACGAGCTTGACCGTCAGATGGTTGAGCTGTTGAACCAGCGTGCAAGCGCGGCGCAGGAGATTGGCCGGTTGAAACGCAACACGAAATTGCCAATCTACGAACCGGACCGGGAGAAGCAGGTTTTTGAGAATGTGCGCGCCCTGAATCGCGGGCCGCTGCCCAGCCACGAGTTGCAGCATATTTTCGAGCGCATTATTGACGTGATGCGCGCACTGCAAAAAGAAGAAATTCAGCCCAAAACCGAAGCACCCAAGGGCGAGACCGAATTCGATATAGAAGTAAACGACTGAGAACTGAGAACTTTTTATGATTGTTGCAATGCAGGAGTCTGCAAGTGAAGAGCAGATCCAGCAGGTGATCGAGCGCCTGGTGGAGATGGGCTTTGAGGTGCACCGCAGCACTGGAGCGCGGCAAACCGTGCTGGGGGCGGTGGGGGCGCGCAGCGATTTCGATGTCCGCGATATTGAAGTGCTTACCGGCGTAGGCGAGGTGCACCGCATCAGTGCGCCCTACAAGCTCGCAGGGCGGAGCTTTCGCCCCGACGGCACCATCATCAAGTTCCCCAATGGCCTCGCGGTCGGCGGCAACGAGATTGTCATCATGGCCGGGCCGTGCTCGGTCGAGTCGCGCGAGCAGCTTCTCACCGTAGCCGAGCAGGTGGCCACCGCTGGCGCCCGTGTGCTGCGCGGGGGCGCCTTCAAGCCGCGTTCCTCTCCATATTCGTTCCAGGGCATGGGCAAGCAGGGGCTTGAGATCCTGCGCGAAGCCGGAGACAAATTCAAGCTCCTGGTCATCAGCGAGGTCATGGAGATCTCCCAGATCCCGCTCATGCAGCCCTACATTGATATCTTCCAGGTGGGCGCGCGCAACATGCAGAACTTTAACCTGCTGCGCGAGCTGGGCAAGGTGCGCACGCCGGTGCTGCTCAAGCGCGGCATTGCAGCCACGTTTGAAGAGCTGCTGCTCTCGGCCGAGTACATCATGGCGGGCGGGAACTACGAGGTGATCCTGTGCGAGCGCGGCATTCGCACCTTTGAGACCTACACGCGCAACACGATGGATATCTCCGCGATTCCCATTATCAAAAAACTTTCACACCTGCCCATGACCGCCGATCCTTCGCATGGCACCGGACGCCGCGACAAAGTTCCTCCCATGGGACGGGCCGCAGTCGCCGCCGGAGCCGACGCTCTGCTGATCGAGGTGCATCACAACCCGGATAAGGCGCTCTCGGATGGCGCGCAATCACTTTATCCCGAGCAATTCACCAAGCTGATGCAGGAGTTGCGCTTGATTGCGTCGGCCGTGGGACGCAGTATCGCGTAGAATTTACGATTGATGATTTACGATTTCTGATTCTGTAAGAAGCCAGAGAGATGCCGGCAATTACGCTTGCCTTGCGTTTTTAATTCGTACATCGAAAATCACAAATCGTAATTATTGTGGATTTCTCACGGAACAAGACTCATGATCCGGCAGATCACCATCATCGGCGTAGGATTGATAGGGGGCTCCTTTGCGCTTGCCCTGAAGAAGCACGGCTACAAGGGCACCATCGTCGGCAGCGACCGCGAAGCTGTTCTACAACGCGCCCTGGCCAAGGGCGCGGTGGACCGTGCCGTCGCCCGCCCTGAAGAAGCTATTTCCGGCAGCGATCTCGTGCTGCTGGCCGCGCCCGTGGGCGCCATCGTGGATCTCATTGAGCGCATCGGCCCGCTGCTTCCACCCGACACTTTGCTTTCCGATACCGGCAGCACCAAAGCTGAAATCGTGTCGCGCGCGAAAGCGGTTTTTGGCGCGCAGGCCGCGCAGCGCTTTCTTGGCGGACATCCTATGGCCGGCAAAGAGAACAGCGGAGTCGAATTTGCCGACGCCACCCTGTTCGACAACGCGGTGTGGTTTCTGATTCCCGCTGGCGACCCGGCCAGCCCGCTGACCGGAAAGACGCAGGAGTTGCGCGAGCTGGTGGAGATGATTGGCGCGCGCCCGCTGCAGATGGATGTCGACCGCCACGACCGCCTGTGCGCCTGGATCAGCCACCTTCCGCAGATGATCTCTACCGCGCTGGCGGCGACGCTGGAAGAAGAATTCGGCGACGATCCCGAACTGCACAGCATTGGCGGACGTGCCCTGCGCGAGATGACCCGCATCTCTTCCAGTTCTTATTCCATGTGGCGCGACATTGCCCATACCAACACAGAAAATATCCAGGAGGCGTTGCTGCAACTGGAGCAGCGGCTGGCCTATATCCGCGAAAACCTGCGGACGCCGGGCCTGCGCGACGAGTTTGACCTCGCGAATAAGTTCAATTCGCCTAAGACAGAGAAGGGAACGGATAGTTAAAAACAGCTCCAAGTTGCAAGCTCCAAGCTCGAAGGGAGATCCTTCAGTGCGCGTCCGGTATGCCAAGCAGAGCTGTCTCATAACTGAGTATTGCTTTTAATCCCTTGTTCCACGTAGGTCCCTCATTACTTATTACTCCCCCCCATTACTTGGAGTAGTGGACGCCGCTCTAAGTCCTTAGCAATCAATTTCTTACGACTAAGGACGGAGTAGTCTAAAAACAGCTCCGGGTTGCAATACAGTACTTAGCTGTCAGTACTCAGCACACAGAAAAGCAACCGCAAAGGCTTTCGCCGCAGATGGATGCAGATCAACGCGGATTTTCAGAGGATTTGGCAGCCCCCACTTGCTAGCTTGTGGTTGAAGTGCCCCAAATCGCGTCTGCCCCGCGTCGTTATTGGCGAGAATCGAGCCAGGTTGCGGGACTAGCTGGGTAGTCAGTTGCCGGTTTCCTGTGACCAGTTGCCAGAGGAAAGGAGTTAACCCAGATCAATCGGTTTTCATCGGTGGCGGATTTTGATAAATCGCCAGGCAGCAGATTTTCAAAGATCTAAAGGGCACATGCCCCGCATTCTTGAATGCATGACGTAAACACACGTCTGGCACAATTATGACCTATGGCTTCCAGGGAATGAAGGTTTTGATACCAACTTGGTGCCACTTTGCGGCTGCACAGAGTTCCAAACTGCAAGCGGCGATGGACCTCTCCCCGCAGGGGAGGGATGAAGAACCACGCCTCATTTCAATGCCGCGAAGCTCTTGGGTGAGCGCCAGGTGGTGGCGTATCAACGCGGAGTTTGCAAATCCGAGAGCGACAGAATGTCATCGAGCACACTGGTGGTGTGTTTATCTTCTGGTTCGCCCACGATTGCTTCTTCGCTCATGATTGCGCCTTCTGACCTGTCCAGCAGAAGACAGCCAATGATCCCGGCAAACAAGGGATGCGCATAATGGAACATCAAGGTTGCGATACGGCTGCGATACCAGTCGTGATGGTGAGGCGTGGCAAGATTGCTTGCCTGGAGGGCATGGATAAACCTCGTGGTTAGCTCCTCAACCAGCATTTCCCGGTTCCGCAAGTGCGGGTATCGGGCTTCCATTTCTTTTACCAGGGCAACCATCTCGGGCCATGCCCTGGGGTCGAGCTCATCCAGCAGGAGCATCTGTTCCACGGTGCAGTGCCAGATTCCTCTGCGCTGGTTGTCGCCGAGCTTGTAGCTTTTGATTGGATCACGCCCTTGTTCTCGCAGGTGCTGAATCGCCGTGTGCATTTCTCCGGGCAGGCGTTCGCCCTCCTGGTATCCCGTCTGATCGAGTAACCGCTGCAGGTACAAATGCAGTTCATCGCCGCCATGATCAATGAGATACTCGATCATCACGCCACCCCCAATGTTGGAGCCACTCCAACGCAATAAATGCAAGATGCGCTGGGCATAGTACTCCGTCGTATAGGGGATCTTCTGCCCGCGCTCTTTCATCTCTCCAATCAGTACGGTGGTTAACTGCAGGGCTGCCTCTTCCCGGGATAGTTTGTTGGCCTCGGGATTGCGAACCCGCATGTTGATTGCACGCTCGTTTAATTCTTCTGCTACCGTGTCCAAGGTCGCCTGACTGTTTTCATCCTCGTTCATCGCTTCCTCCGTTCTTGGGGTGCGCCTCTGCACCAGAAACCAGCTTGCGCTTCTGTGTACATTCGCTTTTCCCTACAAACAGAGCCTGGTCCATCATGGAGCGTAAAGCCAAATTACTGCAGAATGTTTATTGCAATCCCATTCGTTTTGGACAGCAACTCGTTTTTTCTTAGAGATAACAAATCGGGGTCGAGAATCCACCGGTGGGTGTAGATAGAAACCTTGCAGAAAAGAATACTTAAGGTTGCATGGCTACACGTACAGTTAGCCACCTTAAGAATCGGGGAGATTGAATCCAGTCTAGACCCTGCTTATTCAAACAGCAAGAACAAAAAGTCTAACCACAAAGGACACAAACAGAACACGGTTTTCACATCCCTTGTTCCAAAATTGTTCCTCGCGGAATACGCTTCATTCCTCTCTGCGTTCCTC
>Ga0222749_10000858_pt1 | contig 16923 bp, 9 predicted proteins | sample IncBWH2Mmetat_FD_197234 | JGI IMG/M metagenome (GOLD analysis project Ga0222749, IMG submission 197234) | Metatranscriptome of lab incubated forest soil microbial communities from Barre Woods Harvard Forest LTER site, Petersham... | ecosystem: Environmental > Terrestrial > Soil > Temperate... | reverse complement strand
CTCGCCGCCCGAGAAGACCCCGCACCACCGGAAGCGCGTCCGGAGCGGGGAGGCGCTTGGCCGAGCAGGCGAGCTGGCTCCGGACGGCGGGGCTCGCGTCCACGCGCGCCAGTTCGGCCAGCTTCGCCGCGATCGCCGGGGCAACCCTCTTGGCATCGCAGAGCAGTCTCACGGCCCAGGCACGGACATGCTCGTTCGGGTGGCCGAGGGTGGCCTCCGCGAACGCGTCATCGAAGCCCCCGCTCACATGGAGCGCCCAGAGGGCCTCCAGCGCCCGGTCGTCCCGGCTTTCCTCGATGATCCTTCGAAGCGCGGGGAGGACGGCGGGGTCGCGCCGCTCGGCGAGAACCAGACGCGCCTCCTGGCGATACCACTCGTTCTTGTCCGAGAGGAAGCCCAGGAGCTCCCGGCTCGCCAGGCGCTCGAGGTGGAACGTCGTCGCCTCGGGATTTCTCCGGGGCTGGACCCGGTAGATCCTCCCGTTACGGCGGTCCCAGGTGTCGCGCGGGTCGACGTGGTTCAGCCGGGCGTCGTACCAGTCGACCACGTAGAGGGCGCCCTCGGGGCCCACGAGCGTGTCGATCGGCCGGAACCACGGGTCGTTGCCGTTGAGGAACTCGCCGCCATGCCGGGCGGTGAAGGTCGAGCCCCGGGGTTCGAGCACATGCCAGTGGAGGACGTTCGAAAGCGGATTGCAGGCGATGTAGACATCGTCGAAAGCGGCGGGGAACGCGCCTCCCTGATAGATGGTCCCGCCGCAGGTGACATGGCCGCCTTTGAAGTCCTTGTACGGGACGTGGTCGAAGTACCCGAACGTGTTGGGGTTGTGGAGCGGCCCGTGCTTGCCGAATCCCTTGAGGTAGTAGGCGCCCTGCACCTGGTGGAGGCAGGCGTTCCCCCCCCAATTGGTGCCCGCGATGGCGTTGCCATGGCGGTCGAAATCGAGCCCCGAGGTGTTTCCGCCCCCTTCGGCGAAGAGTTCGAACTCCTTGGTGATCGGATGGTAGCGCCAGATCCCCTGCTGAAACTCGATGCCGCGGATTCTGCTGGTGCTCGTGCTCCCGGCCGCCCCGTAGAGCCAGCCGTCGGGCCCCCACTGGAGGGAGTTGGCGAGCGAATGGGTGTCCTCCATGCCAAAGCCGGTCAGGAGGACCTCCGGGTCCCCGTCGGGAACATCCCGGCCGGTCTTGTCGGAGTAGAAGAGCAGGTACGGGGGTTGGGCGACGAAGACGCCCCCGTGGCCGAGCGCCATGCCGCTGGCGATATTCAGTCCCGTGACGAAGTCCTTGGCGGTCCGGTACCGGCCGTTTGCGTCCCGGTCCTCGAGGATGGTGATCCGGTCCGCCCCCTTGGGCCCCCGGGGCGGCGGCTCGGGAACGCGGTCATATTTCGTTCGGAGGTACTGGTCGACGCTGACGGGCTTGAGGCCCGCATAGTTCGGATACTGGAGGTACTGGATGACCCAGATGCGCCCCCGGTCGTCGAAGGACATGGTGAGCGGCTGGCGGATCTCGGGTTCGCTGGCGACCAGGGTGACTTCGAACCCCTCCGCGGCCTTCATCCTCCGGACCGCCTCCTCGGGCGTCAGATCCTGGGAGGAAACGGATCGTGCACAGACCGCCAACATCAGAAGGAGGGCCGGGAATCTCATGTGGGGTCGCGATCTCGGTTGGGGTTGGGGTCGCCCCGCTCCTCACCTAATCTACGGGATGCTCACCGGGCAAGTTGTGCCAGGCGTTCCCTGGACGCCCGGTCGATCCACGTGCGCGGAAACTCGGAGATGAGCGATTCGTAGGCCCGCCGCGCCTCGTCCTTCAGCCCGGCCTGCTGGAGCCGGGAGGCTTCGCCGAATCGGCGCTCGCCGACGGTCAGCCCACCGTTGGCCACCCGTACCGCCTCCTCCACGGTCGTGACCTCCGGGACCTTGCGGAGCACCGGCGGATTCGGGTCGCACAGGAGGCCGAACGCGTCCGGGGAGCGCTCCCGGAACAGCCGGGCGCGCATGTCCTCCTGGCTGTTGAAGGCGTCGCCGCCCTCACGGCCGGCGAACGGATCGATGTCGGCGACTGCGAACGAGTCGGCGCCCTTGGCCTCGCTTAGAATGTCGCCCTTGGGGGAGATGATCATCGACCCGGCGCCTCGTTGAGCGGTGACGACGTAGACGAAATTCTCGGCGGCACGGGTCCGGAAGGCGCAGCGGCTGATCTCGCCGTCGCCCATCGCGGCGCCTCCCAGGGTGGGGTGGAAGATGATGTCGGCGCCGCCCAGGGCCAGGCAGCGTGCGGCTTCCGGGAAGACCATGTCGTAGCAGATGAGCATGCCGACCCCGCCCAGGTCCGGGGTGTTCCAGACCGGGAAACGGTCGCCCCGCTTCTTGTGGAGTTCCGAGATCGGCATATCCACCTTGTCGTACCGCCCGATCAGCCGCCCGTCGCGACCCAGGAAAAAGGCGCTGTTTCGCTCGTCCCCGCGCGCATCGACCGTGTCATTGCAGCAGATGACGTAGACCTTCCGGGCGGCGGCCTCGCGGCCGAGCCGGTCGAGCATGCGGTCGACCGCCCGGGGCAGAACGTCCCGGAGCCGGCCGGGATGGCCGGCCTCCCACCGGCCCAGACCCAGGGTGTCCTCGGGGAGGACCACGATGTCGGCGCCCGCCTCGGCGGCCTTCCGGACGAGCTCCGAGAGCTCCTCGAGCGAGCGGTCGACGCGGCCGAGGACCTCACCGGCGTCCTCGAGGGTCCAGTCGATGAGCCGCGCCCTGGGCTGGGAGGCGGCGACGCGGACGGTCGGCTTCCGCGAGCCGGTGATCGGAGGCTCGGTCGCCATCGTGGCACAGCCGGCCTCCAGGATCGTGAGGCTCGCGATCAAGATCCGCATGTTCCGCCTCCTTATCACGACTCCTGCTAAAGCGGTAACGCCCCCTTTGTGGCCGATCTCTATAATGGACCGTGACAGCCGGACGGATCGCACCGTCGGAGGAGGAGCCTGCGTGATCCATGAAGACGCCGCGTCCCTGATCGGCCGCACCCCGATCGTCGAACTCCGAAGACTGGCGAAAGGCTGGCGCGGATCCCTCTTTGCCAAGGTCGAATCGCTCAACCCCGGGTTCAGCAAGAAGGACCGGATCGCCAAGAGGATCGTCGATGACGCGTTCCGCGACGGGAGGCTCAAATCGGGCGACACGGTGATCGAGCTGACGAGCGGAAACACCGGGACGGGGCTCGCCATCGTGTGCGCCGTCCGCGGCCTGAAGTTCATCGCGGTGATGTCGGCGGGGAACTCGCCGGAACGGCGACGGATGATGGAAGCCCTCGGTGCGCAGGTCGAGATCGTGCCGCAGGCGGCAGGATCCCCCCCGGGGCAGGTTTCCGGCGCGGATCTCGATCGGGTGGAGCGCCGGACGGTCGAGCTCGCGCGGCAGCTGGGCGCCTTTCGGGCCGACCAGTTCCGGAACCCGTCGAATCTCCTCGCCCACGAAGAGGGGACCGCGGTTGAGATCTGGACGGAGCTGGGGGCCAGAGTCACGCACTTCTGCGACTTCGTGGGATCGGGAGGGACGTTCGTCGGCGTGGCGCGGGGACTCAAGAGGCGAAAGCCCCTGATCCGGTGCCACGCGATCGAGCCCGCCGGCGCCGCCCTTCTTGGAACCGGGGGGGTGACGAACCCCAGCCATCGAATTCAGGGGGGCGGTTATTCGATGCGGCCCCCCCTGTGGGACGATTCGCTCGTGGATGGGTACCTCACGGTGACGGACCCTGAGGCGGCCCGAGGGGCGCAGGAGCTGGCCCGGATCGAGGGGCTATTCGCGGGTTTCTCGTCGGGGGCCAATGTGGCCGGCGCCCTGAAGCTGCTCGAAATCGCGGAGAAGGATCCCCAGCCCGCGGCCATCGTCTTCACCATCAACGATTCGGGGCTCAAGTACCTCTCGACGGACCTGTGGACCTGAGGCCCCCCCCCCGGGGACGAAATCCGACATTTTCCCCGGGTGCATTAATTATGGAGTAGAATGGGGCAGGCTTCCACCCGGGGGGGGGCGGGAGACCGGGGGGCGTTTGTGGACGAGACACCCGAGATTGGCATCCGCCTGGGTAAGCTGGCGGTCGACCGGGGCTACCTCAGCCTGACCCAGCTCCGGGAGGGACTGGCCGAGCAATCGCGCGAGTCTTCGACCGGGGGGGACGCGCCACTCCTGGGATTCATCCTGGTCACCAAGGGCTACCTTACCGAGATCCAGCTTCAGTCCCTCCTGGACGCCCAGGCGGCCCTCCAGGCCTCGGGGGCCCACGTCTTCGGCAAGTACCGCCTGGTGAAGGAAATCGGGCGGGGCGGAATGGGAGTCGTCCACGAGGCGATCGACACCGCGCTGGACCGGCGGGTCGCCCTGAAGATGCTGATCCCGGTCTCCCACCGCGACCCCGAGACGGCCGCCCGCGACGATGAGCGCTTTCTCCGCGAGGCGAAGGTGAGCGCCAATCTCCCCCGGCACCCGGGGATCGTGGGGGTCTACGAGGCGGGCTCGATCGACGGCCGGCGGTTCATCGCGATGGAGTTGATTGAAGGCCGCGAGATGTCGGCGTGGCGCAAGGAGCGGGGCGTTTCCCTCCGGCACCAGGTCGCTCTCCTTCGCGAGGTGGCGATCGCGGTCCACGAGGCGAACCGGAACGGGATCGTCCACCGCGACCTGAAACCCGCGAACGTCCTGGTCGACGCCTCAGGACGCCCGCACGTGACGGATTTCGGCCTGGCGAAGGCGGTCCGCGAGAGCATGGACGCCTCGTTGACGATGTCCGGCAAGGTGGTGGGGACGCCGGCCTACATGAGTCCGGAGCAGGGCCGGGGCGACCGGAAGGTCGACGCGCGGATCGACGTCTACTCGCTCGGGGTCATGCTTTACGAGATCCTGACCAACCGGCTTCCGTTCGTGGGGGACTCGCCCGTCGAGATCCTGATGAAGAAGGCCTCGCATGAGGCCGCCAGCCCGTCGAGCGTTGCCCGTTCCTGGGTTCAGAAGACGGCCGGCCGTTCGCTCGACAACATCTGCATGAAGGCCATGGCGAAGGATCCGGGGGACCGGTACCGCACCGCCCGGGAACTCGCGGCCGATCTGGGGGCGTGGATCGAGGGCGACGAGGTGAAGGCTCAGGCGCCGCGACGCCCCTTGCCCCGCTGGGTCGTTCCCGGGGCTCTCGTCGCAGCGGGGCTCGTGGTGGCCGTCCTGGGGGCGGTCCTCCTGCGCCCCGCGGGCCCGTCCCCCCTCGAGGAACTCGACCGCGCCGAGGGCTTCATGAAGGCGGGCCGGTTTGGCGACGCGCTCGAGGTCTACACCCGAGTCCTCGTGGCGGAACCGTCGAGCGGCCGGGCGAAGGCGGGAAAGGATCTCGCCCAGGGGCGGATCCGCGAGCTGACCTCGACCTCGAGGCCGGCGGACCCCTCGAAAGCCGCGCCGCTTCCGCCTGCGGTGCAGGAGGGGGAGAGCCTGAAGATCCTCGCCTGCACGGGAGGCCGGACGGAGATCCAGGAGACCCGGGGCCCCGCGTGGGAGGGCCGGTGGAGCGGGAACGCCCAGCTCTTCTGGACGGGCGGCCACCCGAACGACAAGCTGCGCTTTGAATTCCAGTCGGCCTCGCCGGGACGGACGACCCTCGTCCTGGGGCTGACCCGGTCGACGGATTATGGGGTGTTCAAGGTGAGCGTGAACGGCCGGACCATCGACCCGGAACTCGACCTCTACGAGACCAAGATCGCGCACCTCGACCGGGAATACCCCGGCGTCGAGGTGAAGGCCGGGCCCAACGAGATCGAGTTCGAGATCATCGGGGAGAACCGCGAGGCCCGCCCGCTCGGCCCGGGCTCGCAGACCATGCAGTTCGGGCTCGATTACCTGCTTGTCCGCGCCGGCCGATTCGCCTACATCGGCCGGTGATCACTTCCTCTCGATCTTGTCCGCGGCGCCCGCCCGTCGGTAGAGCTCGACGGTCCGTTCGAACGCCTCCTTCTTCCCCCCCAGGATCGTGAGCGGACGCGGCGCGAGGCACCCCAGGGCCTCGGGGATATCGCACACCCGGAGCACGCTGAGGAAATGGGGTCCTTCCCGGTGTGAGGTCGGAGGGTCGACCACGGTCACCCCCTGAACGGCCGGCTCCAGCAGGGCCGCGTACGCGGCCAGAATCCCGGCCTCTCCGCGCCCCACGATCGTGCACGGCACCCCCAGCGTGCGAATCCGGTCGACGATCTCCAGAACCCGGGCACTGTCGACCGTCGCCCCCAGGAGCGCGTGGGCCCGTTCGATGGTGTTCGGAGGGTTCTTACGCGTCCACCCTCCCCGGGGCCGGAACAGGACCTTGAAGGACGGGCCGACCGCGGCTTTGACCCAATCGGGCGGGGCGGGGGGCAACTCCTGGGATCCGTCCAGAACGACGAGGCAGGGCGCGGCGGAGTCGACAAACTTGGAATCCCACGGGGAACTGGAGGTGAAGGACCGGTCGATCGGCAGGTCGGCCGGAAAACAGAGCGTCCGGAGCCTTCCGACCACCCCGTTTCTCCAGGCGACAAATCCCTCGCGCGGGGGAGCCTCCAGCTTCGCCGCCGGCACGAACACCTCGTCGATCTTGGTGTTGAGCTGGTCCGGGGGGATGTCCGCGTCCTGGGGGAAGACCCGGAGGTCGGACGGCGGGATGCGCCTGGCCTTCCCGTCCTCGGAGAGGCCGCTGTCGGCATCCTTCACCGGGCCCGCGTCGTTCTTGAGCGTGCGATTGAAGAATTCGAAGATCGAGCGGCGGATGTCGAACCGGTAGGCGTGGCCCCCGACGCTCACGACCGCGGCGACCTTGTCGCCCGCGCCGAACTTCGAGTACAGCCGCTCCAGGCGGTTGATGATCCGTTCGTTGGCGGGCATGGGGAAGATGCCGTCGTTGTCCGAGTTGACGAAAAGCAGGGGCCTTGGACAGATCAGGGCGGCGATCGTCGTCCAGTGCCAGCGGTAGTTGTTGTAGAGGAACATGCAGTCGCAGTGGCCGTTCACCCCGTCCTCGCCGATGTACCAGGTCAGGTCCGACATTCCGCTGACCGGCGCGGACGCCTTGACGCGCTCGTCGGCGGCGGAGATCCAGAACGTGGCCGCGCCGCCTCCGGAAATCCCGGTCGCGCCGATGCGGTCCGGGTCGATGTCCGACCGGGACTGGAGATAGTCGATCCCGCGGATCGCATTCCAGCATTCCACCCCGGCGGGCGTGAAGCCTGCCGAATGCCACCACCAGCGCTGCTGGCTGTAGGTGCCGTGGTGGGTGCACGTGACCTCGCCAAGCTCGATCGTGTCGTTGATGAGACAGGCGTACCCGTGGGTGGCGAACCAGATCCCGTGGTCCTGCACGGCGCTCTTGTGACCGTCCCGTTTCGCCTGGTAGTGGCCGACCTGATAGAGGATGGCGGGGTGGCGCCCCTGGTTGGGGGAGGGCAGATAGAGATTGGCCGTCACGTAGAGGCCGGGGCGGCTCTGGTAGTGGATCTTTTCGACCGTGAACGTCGGGAATTCGATCTTCCCGGTGACGACGGGCTTCAGCGGCGTCTTCTCGGGCAGCGGCCAGAGGCCGAGCATGTCCAGGTACTGCTCGCGGAGTCCCGGCCTCGCCTTCTCGAAGTCGTCCGCCGTCTTGAGGTTCGGGAGGAATTCCTTCTCGAGCGCCTCGGCCTGCGCCTTCAGGTGCCGGCGGATCTTCTGGTCCGGCGAATCCTGCGGGGTCATCGCGGCCGGAAGGAGGAGCGTCAGGAGCAGCGCCGACCGTCTCATGGATCACCTCACCGAAGCTGAAGGTTCGAATTCCACCCAGCGCGTGACGACGTTCTTCCCGGTCCTGAGGTCCCAGGGGGCGGGGCTTCCGGGCGCGAAATCGTGCGAGTCCCGGTGCTTGCCCGCGTCGTCGGTCCACTCGAAGGTGACCCGGGTCGAATCCTTCGAGCCGCTCCGGTAGACGAGATGGGCCTCGGCCCGAAGGTAGTTCTTGCCCCCGTCATTCCTGAAGCGGACGCGGACCGGTCCCGCGGGCGGGTCGGGGAGGTCCACGCCGCCGTAGCACAGGCTCTGAGACCAGAAGTCCCCGGGTTCCTGGCCGCGCCGGTTGATCTGCCAGTCCTTCACGACCGGCTTCCAGCTCCTCCCGCCGTCCGTCGAGTACTCGATCTGGTACTTGATTTCGGGGCTGGGCGGGCAGCTCGATCCGACATGTCCCGCGGCGATCAGCCTCGCGGCCGGTTCCTTCCGGGGTGTCGCGATCTCGAGCGTGACCGCGCGCGTGCCGAAGGCTCCGTCGACGACGTGGGCCTGGGCTTGGGGGAGGGTGGGTCCCGCGGAAACGACCGCGGTTCCCGAGGATTCAAAGTCGATCCGGGTGCCACCGTCCTTGAGTCGGGGAAACGTCGAGGAGTTCATCTGGCAGACGGTGGTGATCGAGATCCCCGCGGAGGCGAGTTTCCTGGCATCGGCGCCCTGGAACCTGACAAGGTATTGCCGGTGTCCCTTGACCCGATCGGTCAGGTCCATTCCGTCCATGAATCCCCCCGCCTCCTTCCAGTTCTTGCCCTGGTCGACGGAGATCCCGACCTGGGAGCAAGCCTCCTTGCCCCGGAGGACCAGCCCGTTTCGGCCCCCCGGATCGTAGATCCCCCATTCCTTGGCATTGGGGGGCGTGCAGCCGATGATGTACGGCGTATAGAACTCGAAGGTGATGTGATCCTGGTCCTCGTCGACTACGCCCTCTTTGTAGTCGCCGTTCATGAAATTGGGAGTGTACGTGTAGACCGCGTTGGCGTACCGGGCCTGCCCGTCCTTGTAGGGGCTGGGCTCGGTCGCCTGGTACATCTTCTCGGGCTGGTTGACCCAGGTCAGGTGACGCGCGGGTCCGGGAACGCCGGCCATGTTGTAGTTGATCCCCCAGAAGACATAGGTCTTACCATCCGCGAGTCCCGGCTGCAGATACCGCCGGAGCGACTCGCCCCGCCGGAGATGGACGATCGGCGGCGGGCCGCCGTAGCCCGCGAAGTATTCGGCGACGTCGTAGCGGGAGTAGACCCCCCGTGCATCGTCCTTGTGGAGGCCGGCCACGAGCCAGCCATGCTGCTTCTCCGGCCGGTATTTCGGGTCGCACGTCTTCTGGAGGTCGGCCTTGATCTCGGGGATGGACAGGAGCGCGGTGCCTTCTGAATTGTAGACGACGGTCGAGATGTCGTGATCGAGGAGCACCCATTTGCCCTCGCCGTAGGGCCCGCCGGTGAGCCAGACTTCGAACGAGTTGTGCCCCTCGACGCCCACGCCCCGTCCGCGGCCGTGTCCCAGGAGCGCCTCCATTTCCACGGTGTACTGGGAGTGAGTCGTGCCGCAAAGGCCGCATCCGTGGGCGAAGAGGCCGGTCCAGTACTCCCGCGTGCGGAGGTCGGGGCCCCCCTGGAACCCCTTGCCCCAGAGGTCTTCCGTGCCCTCCGTGCCGTGCCAGTAGTGGAGGTTTCTCCAGTACCAGGAGGCGAGAGCCTTGTCCTCGTCGGTCGCCACGTCCCGTCCGGTGACCCTCTTGTAGAGTTCCGTCTGCGTGGCAAACAGGCGCGCGAAGGTGGAGCACGACAGTTCGCCCGGGTACCACGGATGATCGCTCTTGACCTGGGGATCGCCCACGTCGGCACGAACGTCCAACGAAAGGGCGAGGAGGGCGGCGGCGGCGAGGTGGTTCCGGTTCATGGCGGCTCCTGTGGTCTATACACCCGGTCCGACCCCGCCCGGTTCGTGGGTGGGGCCCCGGTCCTCGAATCTAACCGGGCCCCCGGACCGCCCCTGCGGATCCCAGGAGCGTCCGGCGATGGCCATGCGGGGGACTGGCCCCCCGGAAGGGGATTTTCGTCCTTCCTCCCCGCGGACCCGGCGCGTTCGGCCGACCCGTTCGCCAGGCCTCAGCGAAGCTTCCACTCCTCGTCGAAGAAGCCCGCGGCCGCGACGCGCTCGGACATGTGGAGCGTGTTGGGCTTGTCCAGGTCGAGAACCGCCCAATCCGGCAGGATCGGGACGTGGCGCGCGTTCGACAGGTGGGCATTCTCCTGCCAGGTGAACCCGCTGTTCAGGACGACGTACCGTTTCGGATTGAGTGGATTGGGATAGATGAGGACCGGAAGGTGGTTCCCGGCCGGGAAGACCTTCGCGCCCACCTTGATCTCCTTGGACTCCCACCGGATCGGGAGCCGGTCGGCGATCCTGGAGAGGACCTTGTTGGCCGATGGGTCGCCCCAGAGGATGAGGTTGCTGGAGGCGATCTCCGCTTCCGTCACAGCATCGTCCTTCACCACCCGCGCCTCGCCCCTCATGATGCGGCGCCAGAACTCGGCGGCCCGCGGCTCCTCGACGGCCACCCAGGCATCGACCTTGGGATTCTCCGACTTCCCGCCGGGCGTGACGAAGATGAAGGTGTCCATGAACGCGTCGTCGACCGGGCCCTGGAGTCCGTGACGCTTGCGGAGCCCCTCGTCCATCGGTCCCGGCGACCACTTTCCGTTCACCTTGTGGAACCGGCCGCCGCCGGCGAAGTCCTGTCCGTCCAGGACGGTCTTGCCCGCATGCGCGAAGCTCACGGCCGCCACGTTCTGCGTCGTGGCCTTCACCGCCCCGGACTCGATCTCGGCCTCGACCCGCGCGCGCTCCCAGTGTTTCTCAAGGGCGTCGACGCTCACCCACCTCATCTGGTTGTACTGGAGCGTCCAGGTCGTGAATCGGACCTTCCTCGGATTTGGATCCCGGCCCTTCACCGCCTTCTCGTCGACCAGCCGAGCGACCTCCTTCTTGGCCCCGGGTTCGTACTGGTGTTTGACCTTGGGGCCGATCACATGGACCATCTCCATGCCCTCGTCCTTCATGGACTTCGCCATCGTGTCGGCGGCCGCCTTCTGCGGGTCGTCCTCGCCCGAATACGCGACGACCGAGGTGTTGAAGAGATTCGCCGCGTAGTCCGTCGCGTTGTACCAGTGCCAGAGCTTCTCCTCCCACTCGGTGGGCTTGACGGGGTCCTTGTACAGGCCGGCGTAGACGGCCGTCTCGGCGAAGCCGGCCCCCGGCGCCACGCAGGCCCACAGCCCCGCATGGTGCGCCCCCAGGTGCCAGGTCGACGCCCCGCCCATCGAGAAGCCGCGGACCGAGATCCGGTCCTCGTCGATCGTGTACTGCTTCCTCAGGTGATCCAGGGTCTCAAAGAGGTCGACTTCCCCCGCGAATTTCGATGCGTTGCAGAAGCGGCCGTAGAGGTGGCAGACGATGGTGTCCGGCGGGGTGAAGTCCCCCGCCGATTTCTGGCGCCCGCTGACAAACGCCAGCTCGGTCAGCGTCTCGCTCCGGCCGTGGAGCCAGAAGTCCAGGCGCGTCTTCGTGCCGTGCTTGTACGTGGGGGGGATGACCAGTCCGTAGGGCTGGACGGACCCGTCGATCCTCGACACGTAGGCCCGGACGACGAGGCCCGCGGCCGTTGTCCAGGAGGGCTTGCCCTCCCGGAGCTGCCGGGCCCTCGCCTGGCCGTCCTTCAGGAGCGCCTTCGCGGTCGTGATCTCCTTGGGGCTCAGGATCTCGTCGTACCGGAGGGCCCAGTCGACCGCCTTGTGGAAGATGCGGACGTCCGGGTCCGTCTCCCTTGAAAGCTCCTTGAGCCCCGCCTCGAGTTCCGAGCGGTCCGCTTCCGGGACGGGGACCCCGGGCGGGGGGATCTTTCGCTTGTCCTGGGCCGGCCCAAGAAGGAGCAGGAGCGCCAGGGTCCGTATCATTTCAGCTTCCACTCCTCGTTGAAGAAGCCGGCGTCCACGATCTTCCCGGGCCACCGGGAGTTCGCCGGGGTCGTGACGTCCACCACCGCCCAGTCGGGCAGCCGAGGATTCTGCCTCGCGTTGTTCAGGTAGTCGTATTCCCGAAAGGTGAACCCGCTATTCAGGACCACGTACCTCTTCGGGTTGAGCGGGTTCGGGTAGATCATGAGGGGAACGTGGGTCTCGGCGGCGAGGGCGAGCCGGGGCAGCTTGTCCGCGATCTTCGCGAGCACCTTGTTGCTTTTCTCGTCCCCCCAGAGGATCAGATTGTGCGCCGCGATCTCGGCATCCCCGACCTGGGCGTCTTCGATCACCCGCGCGTCCCCGCGGAACTGCTGGCGCCAGTGCTCCACGGCGTGCTGCATCTCCTTCTTCACCCAGGCCTCCACCTGCTCGTTCCTGCCCGCGCCGGAGGGCTTCACCATGATGAAGCTGTCGAGGAACGCGTCGTCGATCGGCCCCTGGAGGTTGTGGCGCTTCCGGAGCGTGCCGTCGTCGACCTTCTCCGCGAGGGTCCACTTTCCGTCGGTCCTCCGGAAGTGGGCCGTCCAAGAGCGGTCGGTGCCGACCGAGGGGGCCTCGAGGGCCTGCTCATCCAGGGTCACCCGGGGTTTCCGGGTCTCGTCGAGCGGGCAGAGGCCCGGGGGCATGGAAAGCGTGAGGGCGCTCACGTTCTGGGTCGTCGCCTTGACTCCGCTCGTTCCGACCAGCTCCGCATCGACCCGGGCGCGCTCCCACTCCCGGTCCATGCCGTCGACGGTCAGCCAGAACATCTCGTTGTACCGGAGCATCCACGTGGTGAACTTGATCTGCCGGGGCACGGGGTTTCGCCCCCTCTGGACGATCGCGTCGATGCGGCGCGCGACCTCCTCCTTGGCCTTGGGCTCGTACGCATGGGCGGTCTTCGGGCCGATGATGTGGGTCAGCTCCATCCCCTCCTTCTGGAGGGCGAGGGCCATCATGTCGGCCGCCTGCTTCTGCTTGTCGATCTCTCCGGAGTAGGCGACGGTCGGCAGATTGAAGAGGTTGACCGCGTAGTCGGTGCAGTCGTACATGTGCCAGAGCGTCTGCTCGAACGTCGTGGGCTTCACCGGGTCGTTCTGGAATACCTTGAGGAAATCGGCCGTCTCCGAAAAGCCCGCGCCCGGCGCGGCCGCGCACCACCTGCCCGCAAAATGAACGGCGAACTGCCAGCAGGCCGCGCCTCCCATGGAGAAACCCCGAACCACGATCCGGTTCTCGTCGATCAGGTAGTGCTTCTTCACGTCCTCCAGCGCCTCGAAAAGGTCGACCTCGCCCGCCAGCTTGTTGGCGCAGCAGTAGCGGCCGTACAGCTGGAGGACGATCGAGTCGGGGGGGGAGAAGGGTCCGGGGGAGTTCTGGACTCCGTTGATGAAATTGAGCTCCGAGAGCGTCTCGCCCCGCCCGTGGAACCACGCGTCGAGCCGGTGCTTGTGCGCCGAGGCGGGGTCGTACGTCGGCGGCAGCAGGACCCCGTAGGGCTGGACGGATCCGTCGATCCTCGAGACGTAGCCGCGGGCAACGAGCCCCTTGGCCTTGTCCCAGGCCGGCTTCCCCTCGCGAAGCTGGGCGATCCGGTCGCGACCCTGCTGGAGGAGCTTCTTCGCGGTGGGGATCTCCTTCGCATTGAAGATCTCGCCGTACTGGAGCGCGATGCGGACGGCGTTGGGATAGATCTGGATGTCGGGGAGAAGCGCCTGTTGCGCGGGTTTCGACTTCAGGTCCCCTCGAAGAGCGTCCAGATCCTGGGTGAAGTCGGCCAGCCCCTTCTCGAGCTCCGTCCGGTCCGCTTCGGGGACGGCAATGCCGGGCGGGGGGACCTTGCGGACGTTGTCGACCTGATTGTCACGTTCCCCGTCGGCGGAGGCCACGGGAACCAGAAGGAGAAGGGCGGTCAGCGTGCGCATGGGAAGCATCCTCCAGAAGCCCAAGGTCGTCGAAGTACGCCTCTCTAACGCTGACCAAATGGGCAGGGTTGCGTCCACCCGGGCGTGGGAGAAACTCCGGGATCCTCCGATCCTCAGGGCACGGATTCCCCAAGCCCCGGATCCTTGACGGTCCCGGGGGCGGGAACGATGAGGCACGGCTGACGCCCGCCGCTCCGGGACGTGTATAGTAACCAGTCTTTCGAAAGAGGAGACCCGTCCATGCGCATCACGCTCGCCTTGGCCGTCCTCGCCGCCGCCGCCGGGCCCCAGGCGAAGGACAACACGCCCCCCGAAGGATTCATCGCGCTCTTCAACGGGAAGGATCTGACGAACTGGCAGGGCCTCGTCGAGATCAACTCGCGGGACAAGAACCCCGAGAAGTACGCGGCGCAGGTGAAGGCGGCGAACGAGAAATACCTTCCTCACTGGAAAGTCGAGGACGGGCTCATCCACTACGACGGAAAGGGCCAGAACCTCCAGACCTCCAAGGACTACGGTGATTTCGAGATGTGGGTCGACTGGAAGATCACCCCCAAGGGCGATAGCGGGATCTATCTTCGCGGGAATCCCCAGGTCCAGATCTGGGACTTCAACGACAACAAGGTGGGGTCAGGCGGCCTGTACAACAACTACAAGCACCCCAAGGACCCCCTCAAGTGCTCCGACAAGCCCATCGGCCAGTGGAACACCTTCCGGATCACCATGAGGGCCGATGTCGTGAACGTCTGGCTGAATGGGGACCACGTGGTGGTCGACACCCCCCTGGACAATTACTGGGACCGGAAGGCCGACCCCGGCAAGCCCCTGCCGGCGACCGGGCCCATCGAGCTCCAGCACCATCATTCAGAGCTCTGGTTCAAGAACATCTACCTCAAGGAGCTCCGGTAGGGGGCAAGCGGGGCCCCCCGTTCTCCCGGACCTCCGTACCTTCGCGCCGGATCATCGCTCCGGCGGGATCCCCGTCCGGCCTATCCTCCGTCCGCGCCGAAACGGAACGGGGCCCGAACGGGCCCCGTTCAAATGGAGGTTGCCTATGCGGCTCGATTACTTGTCCAAGTCCTTGTCCATCTTGTGGTAAAGAGCCGACCCGGGAAGCATCTCCCGGGCCAGGTCCGGCGCCTCCCAGGCCACCTTGATCCCGACTTCGCCCTCGTTCTGGAACAGATCGACCTTGATCTCGTATTCGCCGGCCTTGAGTTCGACCTCCCCGCTTTTCTCCTCCATCGCATGGAGTCCGCCGTTGTTGACGACCAGTTTTCCTCCCACAAACAGGCGCGAGCCGTCGTCGGACTCCGTGAAGAAGGTGTACTTAGCGTCTTTGGGAACCCGGAGGAGGCCCGTCCAGCGGACGTAGAAGTGGGTGGTCAGGTCGGTACCCGCGAATTTCTCAGCCGTGGCGTCCCAGTTGAGCTGGGTGTCAATTCGGCGAAGGGAGGGCTTCTTGTTGGCCGGAAGCGCGGGAAAATCCTCGATGTCCCCCTCGAGGGCGAAATACTCGCCGATGAGACCCGGCTTGAGTTCTTCCTGCGGGGGGACGATCGCGAGGAACGCCCCCATCACCAGCCAACCGTTCATCGTTCGAATCCTGTTCTCATCTCATCGATCCAATTGAGTAACCCCGGGAGGCGGATTGTTACAGGATCTTTGTTCCCGGACCGCGGCCCAGGCCCTAGTCTCTCCACGGATGGGGACCGGCCGCGAGAAGCGGGCGATCCCAATCCGGAAGGGGAGAATGCGACGCGGTCGGTTTCTACCGTGTAGTACTTACGGCCCTCGAGGACCTTTCGCCATGAACCGGTTCGCCCTCTGCGTTGCCTCCGCTTTTGCGTGGGCGGCCCTTCCGGCCACGTCGCAGGATGAGCCCAAGAGCCCGCTCTCGCCCAAGGAGGCGCTCAAGACGTTCCGGCTGCCGGAGGGGTTCAAGATCGACCTGGTCGCGGCGGAACCCGACGTCATGGACCCCGTGGCCATGGCCTTCGACGAGAACGGCCGCCTCTTCGTCGCGGAGATGGCCGACTACCCGCTGGGCCCTCCCTCGGGGAGGATCAAGCTTCTCGAAAGCACCCGGGGGGACGGCGTCTACGACAAGTGTTCGCTCTTCGCCAAGGACGTCCCCTATCCGAATGGCGTGATGCCCTGGAGGGGGGGAGTCCTTGTCACGGCCTCGCCCGACATCCTCTTTCTCAAGGACACCCAAGGGGACGGCAAGGCCGACGTCCGCGAGGTGATTTGGACGGGATTTGCGGAAGGGAACCAGCAGCACCGAGTCAACCACCTCGAGTTCGGGCTCGACAACTGGATCTACGGAGCCAACGGGGACAGCGGAGGCAACATCCGGCCCGGCGCCCAGCCCGACGCCAAGCGCGTCTCGATCCGCGGGACCGACTTCCGGTTCCGGACGGACTTCACGGGGATCGAACCGGTCGCGGGCGCCTCGCAATACGCGAACACCTTCGACGACTGGGGCAACCGGTTCATCAACAACAATTCGAATCACATCTACCACCCGGTGCTCCCTCTGCGCTACCTCGGACGCAACCCGAGCCTCTCCGTCGCCTCCGTTCAGGACATGGTCTCCGACCACGGCCCGGCCTCCAAGGTCTATCCGGTGAGCAGGATGGCGGAGCGATTCAACGATTACAACACGGCCGGTTTCTTCACGTCGGCCTGCGCGGTGACCATCTACCGGGGCGACGGCCTGGGCCCGGATTTTCAGGGAAACGCGTTCTGCTGCGAACCGGTGCACAATCTTGTCCATCGCGACATGCTGGCCCCGAAAGGCGCAAGCTTCACGGCGAAGCGCGCGTATGAGAACCGGGAATTCCTCGGCTCGACCGACAACTGGTGCCGGCCGGTGAACCTCTCGACCGGGCCCGACGGGATGCTGTACGTCGTCGACATGTACCGCGCGGTGATCGAGCATCCCCAGTGGATCCCTCTGGAGGCGCAGAAGCGTCTCGATCTTAGGGCCGGGTGGGACAAGGGGAGGATCTACCGGGTGTCGCCCGTTGGTTCGAAGCCCGCCGCGCTGCCGCAGCTGGGGAAGGCCTCCATCCAGGATCTCGTGGCGTGCCTCGAGAAGCCCAACGGCTGGTGGCGCCAGACCGCCCAGCGGCTCCTCATCGAGCGGCAGGACCCGTCGGCCGTTCCGCCG
>Ga0222749_10000846_pt1 | contig 17155 bp, 11 predicted proteins | sample IncBWH2Mmetat_FD_197234 | JGI IMG/M metagenome (GOLD analysis project Ga0222749, IMG submission 197234) | Metatranscriptome of lab incubated forest soil microbial communities from Barre Woods Harvard Forest LTER site, Petersham... | ecosystem: Environmental > Terrestrial > Soil > Temperate... | reverse complement strand
GGGAAGGAGTTAGTCTGGCAGCGTACCTCTCCCAGCGCAGAAAAACCGGACGGACCCGTGCTCTATCAGATCCTGTTCCGCAGCAGCGCCCACATCGGCTCCATTCCCAAAATCGGACCCACCTACACGCTGGTGGATTCCGGGCTCCTGTTCGATAACGGCGGCAACCTGGTCATCGGCGGCCTGACCATCAACGGAACTACTGGAGTGGTGACCTTTCCCACGCAGCAGAGCTCGGGCAACAGCACCCACGATTTCTGGAGCCTGGGCGGGAATACAGGCACTACGCCGGGAGCCAACCGGCTCGGAACCAATGACAATCAGCCCTTCGAGCTGTGGGTTAACGGTAGCCGTGCATTCCGCGTCGAGCCGAAGTTCGATGTCAATGGCAACAGTCCTGCGCCCAACGTAATTGGCGGCTTTAGCGGCAACACGGTCACGAATAGCGATATCGGCTTCGGCGCCACTATCGCCGGCGGAGGCGAGAGTGGCTTTGTCAACACGGTGAACGGACCCTTTGGCACGGTGGGCGGAGGCGAGGGCAACACCGCCGGCTTCAGTGACACAGTGAGTGGAGGCCTTAGCAACACCGCCGGCGGTAGCTACTCCGCCGTGGCTGGAGGCCGTAGCAACACCGCCGGTGGAAAACTTTCCTTCATCGCCGGCGGGCAAAACAACACCACCGGCTTCAACACCGGGGGGACTGCTGCCTATGGCGCCTTTGCCGCTGGGCAGTACGCAAGTGCGGATTGGGACGGATGCTTCGTCTGGGGCGACAATTCAACTACAACACCCACCACCTGTGGAGCAGCCAACCGCTTTGTGGTGCGGGCAGCCAACGGCGCGCAATTTTCCAACGGGGTGAACGTTGATACCAGCGGCGCCGACGGCGGAGCATTTAGTAATGCCGCGAACCTGCTGGTCTTTGGCGGCGTTTCCGGCGAAGCCATTGGATCGCAGCGCGCCAGCGGTCCGGGCACCAACCAGTACGGTTTGGATTTCTATACCAACGGTTTCGATCGCATGTTCATTGACCTGAACGGCACCGTGCACGTGGTCGGTAACCTCACCAAGGGCGGCGGCTCGTTCCAGATTGATCATCCCCTCGACCCGGCCAACAAATATCTTTCGCACTCCTTCGTCGAGTCGCCGGACATGATGAACATCTACAACGGCAACATCACCACCGACGCGCGCGGCAACGCCACCGTGGCGCTGCCCGACTGGTTCGAAGCCCTCAACCAGGACTTCCGCTATCAGTTGACGGTCCTCGGAGAGTTTGCGCAGGCCATCATCGCGCGCGCGGTCCAACACAACCGCTTCGCCATCAGGACCAACCGGCCGCATGTAAAGGTGAGCTGGCAGGTGACCGGCATCCGGCACGATGCCTACGCCAACGCCCACCGCATTCAGGTGGAGGAGGACAAAGGCGACAAGCGCGGCACCTATCTGCATCCGGAGTTGTTCAAAACTTCCGCCGTGGCAGCAGGAGGAAGGCCGTAGGTTGAATTTTCCGCTGCGTGGGTGGCGCTTTGGGTAGAACTCCCTGACATTGCAATTCTGTCCGAAGCATTGTCGAGGTCCCTCTCTCCGCGCCATGCCGATGCGTTGCGCTCAGCGTCTTTGCGGCGCTCGGCTCGAGATGACAGTTGGTATACCGTCGCCACTCGACACGATTGCCCACATCTCCCTCAACGAAAAATCAAAAAAAACTTTCCTAGCCGTGAGCCCGTTTGTCTCTGGGTTTCGCGTTACTGAGTGAAGGCAAAAATCTTAAACCAGGCTCCCAGGATGGAGGCTTGCCCGTTTCCCTGTTCGGGTACGTGCAGGCGCTGCAATCAACCTGGAATTCAGAAGAGCAAGAGGAGAAATATGAGACGTAAAAATTCTTACATCAACCGCGCACCGTCGACAGAATTTAGCGCAAGCGCGCGTCGGCCAACACTCGGATGGAGCGCATCGCCGCTCTGGATTGTCACAGTATGCCTCGCCGCCGTCGCCATTTTGGGCCTGGCCGGCGCGGTTGTGCCGGCATACGCGGGAACGATCAACGTAAATTCCACGTTACAGCGGGGCAGCGGAACAACCGGCGTCTGCACCATCGGCGCGGCGATCATCGCCGCTAATACCAACGCAAATGTGGATGGTTGCACCGGCGCCACGGCGTCTCCGAACACGATCATGGTCCCCGCTGGAACATACACGCTTACCGTAGTGGACAACAATTTCGGCCTCCCTTTCGGCCTGCCCGGAATTCAGAGCGATATCACCATCACGGGCCTGCTTGCCCCTGACGTGCCCGCGGGGGCGATCATTGAGCGTTCCCTCGCCAACGGGACACCCAACTTTGGAATTTTTGATAACCGCCAGAACACTGGCCATCTGACGCTCAACAATCTCACGATTAGGAATGGCCACCAGGCCAGTGACGGCGCCGCCATCTTCAACAACGGCGGCCCCACGTCTGGAGGCCCTGCCGCATTGACCGTGAACAATTGCACCTTTGCCAACAATGTATCCACGGCTGCCGGCGTCTTAGGCGGTGGTGGTGCGGTTGGCGGAGGCGGAACCTTTAGCGGCGTCACCTTTACGAATAACAGCGCCACCGCTGGCGGGGCGGTGGAGGGAACCTCGGTTGTCACCAATAGCTTCTTCAGCAACAACAGTGCGGGGGGGGGCGGAGGCGGCGCCCTGCACTGTGTCCAGGGCGGGTGCAGCCTGACGATTTCCGACAGCACCTTCATGAACAACAGCGAAAGCGGTAACGGTGGCGGGGCGGTCCGCTCCGTCGGAGGCTCCATTACGCGCAGCGCATTCATCGGAAACATGAATACGAACGTGAATGCCAGTGGCGGCGCAGCGGGGGTGTTCGGCGGCACAATCACCGACTCACTCTTCATGAACAACAGCAGCTCCGGCGATGGCGGGGCTGTTGATATAGGGAACAACGCGGTCACGATATCAGGCAGCACCTTCCAGGGAAATACGGCGAATGGAAGAGGCGGGGCACTGCTCGGCGGGGTTGGAACCATCATCAACTCCACGTTCTCGGGCAACACAGCGGCAGTAGATGGCGGCGCTATCCAATCCCAGAACGGGCTCACGCTCAACAACGTCACCATCACGAATAACACTGCGACAAACGGAGTGGGCGGCGGAATTGCCGGGGGCGCAGACATCATCCGGAACTCCATCATCGCGGGAAATACGAACGGATCTGGAACCACACCAGACTGCAGCGGCAGCTTGACTTCACAGGGCCACAACATCATTGGCGCATCTGATAGCTGCACCATCAATGCCGTCAATAGCGACTTTACCGGAACTCTCTCCCTTCCCGTTGATCCTGTCGTGGGCGTCCTGGCCGCTAACAGCGGCAAGACGGTTGGATCCGGTGGAAACACATCTGTGATTCCCACAGCAGCCCTGCTCAAGGGCAGCCCGGCGCTTGACTTCGGCAGTCCGGCTGCGCCAGGCAGCGGCGGCACAGCCTGCGAAGCGACCGACGAACGCGGTGTCAACCGGCCTATCGGCCCTGCTTGCGACAGCGGGGCTTATGAAGCTCAATCCGGCGGGGAGACTTCAACCTATGACCTTTCCGTCACCAATACTCCATCGTCGGCCACCATTACCCTGGGCAGCAACCTCACCTACACAATAAAAGTCTCCAATTCTCCATCTGATACTGCCATGGGCCCTTCCCTAACCGGTGCAATCAACCCCTCTAATTTCGTTTCTATCTCTGCCCCTGGATGGGGGTGCAAGACACCATTAGTTGGCGCCACAGGAGGCTTCATTTGCGTACGCGGGAGCCTGGCCAGCAACAGCAGTTCGACCATCTCACTCGTAGTAACGCCCACGGCGGTTGGTTCGCTCTCCAACACCGCTACTATCACCAGCACCGGCAATGACACTAACCCGGCCAACGACTCAGCAACCGCGACGGTCAACGTCGTAGGCCAGGCCGCCGATATGGCCGTGACCATGACGGCTTCCGCCAGCACCGTTCTGGTGGGGAACAACGTTACCTACACCGCAACGGTGAAGAACAATGGTCCGGGTCCCGCGACTAACGTGGCGCTAACTTACACCCTTCCCGCCAACGTTACCCTCTTCGCCGCGAACATCCCTGCTGGGGTCTCATGCAATCTTCCCGCTGCAACAATCATTTGCACCCTGGGCAGTCCCCTCTCCAGCGGAGCCAGTTTCACCATTGCCTTTATTCTGATCCCACAGGCAGGCGCGGTACCCTCCATCACCAACACGATGACCGTCAGCGCTACGGAACCGGACCCCGACAACACCAACAACTCAGCATCGGTTACGACGACGGTAACTCCCGTAGCCGATCTCGCCGTAACTAAAACCAGCTCACCCACTTCGGTGCCCATCGGCGGCAACATAACTTACACGATCAAGGTCACGAACAATGGTCCTTCGCCGGCAAATGGCGTGACAGCTACAGACACGCTTCCACCTGCTATTGCTTTCGTCTTTGTCTCCGCCAGCGCCAGCCAGGGGAGCTGCCCGCCTCCGGCATCGGGAAAGATCGTCTGCGCCGTGGGCACCCTGGCCAGTGGCGCCAGCGCTACGGCGACGGTTGTAATCACGCCCAGCGCGGCTGCTATGCCTTCGATTACCAACTCGGTGAATGTGACCTCAAACCAGTTTGACCCGAACCTAAGCAACAACTCGGCGAGTGCGACCACTACCGTAACTCCTCTGACTGCGAGCGATTTCTCTCTGGCAATATCGCCGGTCAGCGCCAGTGTCCAGGCAGGCGGCACTGCTACCTACACCATCACTGTGACCCCGAGCGGAGGATTCACCGGCAACATATCGCTGGCCTGCAGCGGTGCGCCGGCGCTCACAAATTGCTCCATCACACCCAGCACGCTGGCAATAACCAATGCCAACCCTGTTACAGCAACAATGACCCTTCAAACTTCGGCCCCGGTTGTGACCGCTGGGATTACGCCAGCGCCGGGAGGATGGCGAGGCCGTCCGAACTTAGGGAGAGAGGCCGGTCTCGCATACTTCCTGGGGTCGCTGGTTTCTATTTTCGTCGCCTGCCGCTTGTCCCAGCGCAGAAAAGTGGCAGTGCCGGCCTTTGTGGTTCTCGCGCTGTTGCTCGTGTTCTCGTCAGGCTGCGGAGGTAGTGCGCACCACGCCGGCACGACGGGCGGCACGCCCTCCGGCACGTATCAAATCACAGTCACCGCCACCTCCGGCATGTTGAGCCATAGCGGCTCAGTAGCCCTGACGGTGCAATAAGAAGCCAAAAATGAGAACACGAAAATTTAATCAGGAGATTTTTATGAAGCTACAACATCGGACCCTCAATTTCTTATCGCCAATCCTGTTCCTGCTGCTGGGAACAATCTTGCCGCCGGCGCAGGCACAACAGCTCACGCTGGGAAGGATTCCCAAAGTCGCGCCAACCTCTCCTCGCTTGCCGCTCGCCGATTCGCTGATCTCGGAAGAGGAACTGGGATTGCTGGAGCAATGACAGTTTGGCTGATACAGACCCTGTCGAACTGTCAGAAAATAGAGGCGGAGCTATAATCGCTCGTGTTATGTCGCGAAGGTTCTCATTAGCGATAATCGTGTTAGGCGCCCTAATCTGCGCGATACCTTATGCCTCTGCGCAGATCATTGAGGATCGCGAGTATCGCGGAAAGAAAATTATGTGCATGCTGAGCGGCCTCAGGGGTTGGGGAAGTCCCTGCGGAACCGACGGCAACTACGCGTACATATTCGTGGGCTCGGTACTCTCCGCCACCGAGATATCAGATAGCGAGAAGCTCCTTCAGTTAATGCCCCAGGAGATTTTTCTGGGTGACGCTGCAAGCCAACTGAAGGTGACCACAAACCAAGGCGACTGTCTTCCGGAGATCCTCCCGGGCGACCAGTGGCTCTTCTATTTGTGGCGTGACGACAAGACCAAAGAACTCCTGCTGAACTATGGCAGCCCCAGCAAACCGATTGCCGATGCGCAGACCGCCATCACCACGCTTCGACGTCTGGCAGCGATGACTGATTCAGGGCTCATCTCGGGATACCTGTACCGTGAGGTTCAGAATGTCAATGAAGATGGCACAAGATGGAGCACGTCAGTCCCGGTTCCGAACCACAAAGTGATCGCGAAGCGAGTGTCAGACGGCCTTGAGTACTCTGCTCTAACGAATAGTGATGGAAACTACGAATTTGAGCCGCTGCCTTCTGGCTCTTACGATCTGAGCACCAATACCGCACAAGGGTTATGGGCAGAGGAAGGCCCTACAACGGTTCACGCGCAGGGCTGCACCGCTTTTGAGTTCGAACTTCACACGGATGGCGGTATTTCTGGCCATGTCAGGTCCGCTGATGGGAAGCCTTTCAAGATCCACCCGTGGGTCGAAGTAGAGTCGGAGGGCGGCGAACACTTCCAATCATTCTATGCGGATGAGCACGGATACTTCGAGGCAAGAGGGTTGGAACCTGGCCGTTACCTCGTCGGCATCGGTATGCGGGCTGAGCCAGAAACTCCCGAGTGGCGATCCCGCGTTTATTATCCTGGTGTGCGGACCAGGGAAAAAGCCACCGTTATAGAACTTGGCAAAGCCGAGACGCGCAACAATATCGACTTTCCGTTGCCGAACTCAGGACCGCGCTGAACCTAGGCTTGCAAGATAGCCCTAGTCGACTGGCCAGCACTTGACCGGGCCGGCGATAGTCTTGGTAGTTGGCTTCGGGAAGAGAGAGACCTCAACGGGATAGGCGAGCGCTGAGGACGCCCAGCTGTGAATGCGCTCAATCTCTTCGTAGCCGGTGCAAACTGGCTTTTGGGTGGTTTTCACCCCAAGCTTCTTTCTGATCGGTTCCCAACAGGACTTTTTGTTTGAATGGATGTCGCACTCGGTTCCGACCACGCGCAAGTATTTCAAAATGGGCCATCCGTCTGGAGCGGGCTCGACCCGCATATTGTTGAAGACTGAATCCTCAAAAACTTTCTCGTTCCACATGCCCGCGTAGAAGTACGAGTCCTCAAAAATCTTTTTTCTGGTTCTTGCATCGTAGATAACGAATGGCATCCCCCCATCCCAGCCGTCCGCAGCATCAAAGAACACTAGATTCCCCTTCACTCCCATGAAATATCCGCTCCACTCGTTTGGTTCGATAACCCGCTCCCCCTGGACATGAGACTTGGTGCACTCCGGGGCCGCTCCCTTCTCGATGGGAACAATCGCCAGCCACTCTGCGCCCTTTTCTCCCTCGTCATATTCTTTGACCATGAACGTCGGATAAAAAGAACAGGACAACTTAATTCGAACATTCTCTGCCGGACGGTAGGGAGATGGACCGAAATCCACAACTTTGTTTTCCAGTGGCGTGTCGAAGGAGTCTGCCGAGGCGATGGAGGCGAACCCTGGCCCGCAAAGGACGAGCAGCAAAACAGCACCCTGTCGAATTGGATTCAACTTTCCAAAGAGGTTCACGGCTCAACATCGATTCTTTTTACGCCGCAATTTTACCAAATGCCTGCTCCGGTTACTTTTGTGCCAGTTTCATCTAACTTTAAGACCAAAGTCAGAGTTCCCAAATCGCTGGTTGACGAATATCCGGGGCCTGGAAGACGTTAGCCTGTGATTCCGATAACCCCTCGTCTGGCCGCCGTTTTGATATCACTCTGATATCAAAACATTGCTTCCTTAGAAACTGCATGCCATCATCGAGAAGCAGTTGCCAGATGCCGGTTGTCTATGAAAAACAACTGCAAAAGAAAGCAGACGGCATTCAAGAATGCCGGGGCCTTTGTGGCCCATTTAGCTCTTTGAAAATTCATTTGCCCATCGGGATTCCGGACCCTGAGGACTGAGGACTATGGACTGAAGACTGGTACTGAGGACTAGCAGCTAGTCTCCCACCCCAGATCAATTTTCGCCAATAATGACGCGGGTCCGACGCGGTTTTGGGACCCAAAAACACCTGCCAGCAAGTGGGGGCCCACAAATCCTCCGAAAATCAGCGTTGATCCGCGTTCATCCGCGGCGAAGTCTTTGCTTTTCTCCGATCAAAAAGTAAAGGCGGCTTGGGGCCGCCTTTTTTGTTTTGCAAACCTTGAAAACGTTTAGAGAGCCTGGACGTTTTCTGCCTGCCAGCCCTTGGGTCCCTTGATGACGTTAAACTGCACGGCTTGGCCTTCCTTCAGGCTGCGGAAGCCCTCGTTCTGAATGGCTGAGTAGTGTACGAATACATCCTCGCCATTCTGTCGGCTGATAAAACCATACCCCTTGGCATCATTGAACCACTTTACTGTTCCTTGTTCCATTGTGTTGCATTTCCTTCTTGTTGATTTAGGCTGGATGAAGCAAAGGCTAGTGCAGGCAGGTGTCGCTGTAAGGCGGTACTTCCTTGTACTAAAACTTCGTTCAAAGCAGCACCCCAGTATACATAACAGGGTGCGGAAGGCAAAGTAGAAATGATTGTGGGAACGGGGGTTGATATCACCGAAGTTGGACGCGTGGCCGAGGCCCTGGAACGCTTTGGCGAGCGCTTTCTGCGGCGGGTTTTCACGCCGTTGGAGATCGAATATTGCTGCTCCAAGCGTAATAAGGCCGAGCGCCTTGCGGCGCGCTTCGCTGCCAAAGAGGCCGCGATGAAGGCCCTGGGAACCGGATTGCGCCAGGGAGTCACCTGGCAGCAGATAGAGGTTCGGCGCGTGCCAGGAAGCCGTCCGATGATTGTGTTTTCCGGTGCTGCCGCCCAACATGCCGCCCGCCTGGGCGCCAAGCATGTCTCTCTCTCCATCTCCCATTCGGCGGAGCAGGCGATTGCTATGGTCATATTGGAGAATTGAAGAATTGGGTAATTGAAAAATCGGGTCATCGAGTCATTGGGTCATTGAAGAACTGGGTAATTTGGGCTAACCGCCGAGGCGAATTGATAGAATTGATGGCTTTGGTTATAAGCTTGGCATTTCACCTAGCCGATAAACCAAAATTACCGGATTACTAAATTACTTAATTCATTCATGACGCAATCACAACTGCTAACTCCGCCCATCGAGACCTCTACATCCAAGATCTCTAGAACTGCACTCACCGCCGCCATCAGCACGGTCAGTTTTGCAACTCTGCTGTTGGAGCTGTCCTTGACGCGGCTATTTTCCGTGGTGCTGTTCTATCACTTTGCCTTCCTGGCCATCTCCATCGCTTTGCTGGGGCTGGGCGCAGGGGGCGTTTTTGCCTATATCCGCAGAGAGCCGCTCAAGCGATATGAAACCGAATATCTGGCTCCTCGCATCTGCATAGCCAGCGCACTCATGATGCTGGTCATGCTGGAAGTTGTGCTACGGGTCCCGGTCTTTCTAAATCTGGATGGGCTCAATTTTCTGCGGCTCACGGTCATATATCTTTTTGCTACGGTCCCATTCTTTTTTACCGGGCTGCTTTTCTCATTGGTGTTTGCACGCGAGCGAGCGCGGATCTCGCAGCTTTACGGCGCCGACCTGATGGGTGGCGCGCTGGCCTGCCTGGCCGTAGTGCTGCTGTTGAGCTGGATTGGCGGCCCCAATGTGATCTTATTTTCCGCGGCGGCCATGGCGGGAGCGGGGGCGTTGTGGTCCCCGGCCAGCAGGAAAAAGCCGCTATTCGTCGCGGGCTTTGTTCTGCTTCTGATTGTCGTCAACCTGGCGACCCATGGACGGCTGGCAGACATTGTGTATGCCAAAGGCGTGCGCCGTTTCCGGTCATGGACGGAATATTCCAAATGGAACGCCATCTCGCGCATCGAAGTGGACAACTTTGTCAGCTTCAAGAACATCGTGATTGACGCCGATGCCTCCACTGCACTCACGCATGCCGACCCAGCCCTATGGCAAGACCCCGATTGGCGCAAAGACCTGATGTCAGCGGCGCCTTCGAGCGTGAATGTCCTGCGGCCCCATGGAGACTTCGCCATCATCGGCCCCGGCGGCGGCGTAGACGTGCTGCGCGCCCTGGTGGGCGGCAGTCCGAGTGTGACCGCCATTGAAATCAATCCCATCATCGCTAACGACATCATGCGTGGCCGCTTTGCTGATTTTGCCTATCATCTGTATGAGCGCCCCGAGGTACATCTGTATGTAAGCGACGGGCGTTCGTTCATCCGCAACTCCAAGGACCAATACGATGTCTTGCAGATGACCCTGGTGGATACCTGGGCCTCGACCGCTGCCGGCGCATTCGCACTGAGCGAAAACAATCTCTACACCGTAGAAGCCTTTGAGGAGTACTTTGACCACCTCAAACCCAACGGCATGATTGCCATCACCCGCTGGGAGTTCAAAGAACCTCGAGAGGCGTTGCGTGTGGTCTCGCAGGCGATGGAAGCCCTGAGACAAATGGGAGTCAAGGACCCTAGAAACCACTTCATCGTAGTGGCAGATGGAGAACTAAACACCGACGGACGGCCGGTAACTGTACTGGCCAAGAAGACGCCGTTTACGCCAGAAGAGGTGCAGACCGTGCTGGCGCATATCAATGAAACTGAAAACCTTCATCTGGTGCATGCGGCTCATCTTTTTGCGTTGGTATCAGACAAAGATGTTTGCCGCCAGAATCCGGCGCCTACATCCTGCTACTCGGGCGAAGAGGCGCTCGGCAAAACTTCCTATGCCGCCAGCGAAGCACGTCGGCCATTTGATGATCTTATTGATGCCGACCCGGGCGCGGAAGCTGGCTCTGCGGCCTTGCAAGCAAATCCGCACGATTCTTTCTTTGCAGCGTATGCCTACAACATAAAGCCGGTCTACGATAATGCTCCGTTTTTCTTCTTTACCTTCAAGACGGGCAGGCTCTTCCAGGGAGTTCTTCATCCTATCCGGACGGGCATTGATTGGAAGGTCAATCTGGGGGTGGCCGTTCTTTTCATGCTGCTGGGCATATCGGTTCTGGCTGTGCTGGCATTCCTGGTTCTGCCCCTCGCCTTCCATACCAGCGCACGTGTGGCAGGAGTGAGGCCGCTGCTTTACTTTATCGCCGTAGGACTGGGTTACATCATTGTAGAAATCACCATGATTCAGCGCTTTGTTCTGTTTCTCGGCCATCCTACATATGCGCTCACCGTGGTTGTTTTCCTGATGATGCTGACCAGCGGCGCCGGCAGCCTGGCGGCCCGGCGTTGGATCGCTGACTGGCGCAGGGTCCGCTTCCCGCTGCTGCTCATCGTGATTGCTCTGGCGGCATATATTTTTATGCTACCCAAAATCCTGGTGGCGTTGGTAGGCTGGTCGCTTCCCTTGAAGCTGCTGGTTAGCACAGTCTTGCTCGCTCCTGTGGGATTTCTGATGGGCATGCCCTTCCCCACCGGATTGCGGGCTTTGGAAAATACGGAAGCCGGGGCCATCGAGTGGGCATGGGCCATGAACGCAGCCGCTTCTGTTTTGGGATCGGTGCTGGCCATGGTGATTGCCGTGCACTTCGGCTTGGCGGTGACTCTGGCTTGTGGCGCAGCCGCGTATTTGGCGGCCATGATGATGGTAAGAACATTCCAGACTGGATTGTTGGCCCATTGAATGGGCACTTCATCGGTAGAAATCGTGCAATATGTTATGATTCGCCAATTCCCTGAATTTCAAAGAAAAGGTGGTTTATTCCGAAGTTTGGAATCCTCAGCTTTGGAATAGCGAACAAGGAATATGCCTAGTCAAGCACAACTGCAATGGTCCCGTTTGCGGGTGGGGATTACCGTAATTGTGGCCACGATCACGTTGATTGTATTGATTTTCTTGATGTCTTCCACCAGCAGCATCTTCACGCGTCAGATTCACCTGAGGAGCTACTTTGACAATGCGGAAGGCCTCCGGGTCGGCGCACCCGTACGGCTGCAAGGCGTAGATATTGGCAACGTGGTCCGTATCATTGTGAATCCCAGCAAGCCGCTGACGCCGGTGGAAGTCACGCTGAAGGTCAACACCCGCTACCATGATTTTCTGCGTAAGGATTCCACGGCCCAACTGAGCACGGCCGGCGTGCTGGGCGAGACCTACGTGGATATCAACAGCTCAGAGGCAAAGCAAGGGCCGGCGGAAGAGGGCGATATATTGCCCTCCAGCAATCAGCCTGATATTAAGGACGTGGTTCGTGCCAGCCAGACCTCGCTGCAAAACGTGGACGTTCTTGTACGCCGGCTTGATCGTATCGTCGCTGCCATCGAGCAGGGGCAAGGCACGGTTGGAAAGCTCATTAACGACCCCAGCATGTTTAACCGCCTGAATGCCATACTCAGTGAAGTGCAGCAGATGGTGAATGAAATCCACGCCGGAAAAGGCAGCGTCGGCAAGCTGATTATGGATGACGAACTCTATAACAAAGCCAACGCCTCAGTGGATAAATTGAACAAGATCATTGATGAAATGAACCAGGGCCAGGGCACAATCGGCAAATTCCTGAAAGACCCAACTCTTTATGACAACGCCAACAAGACGGTTGCCAAAGCCAATGCGCTCATGGATGAGGTCAATCAGGGTAAGGGCGCCCTGGGCAAGATTGCCAAAGACGAGGAATTTGCCCGCAAGCTGGATAAGACGGTGACCAACCTTGAGACCCTTACCACCAACATGAATGAGGGCAAAGGAAGCATGGGCAAATTGTTCGTGGATCCATCGCTCTACAACAATTCCGACAAGATGCTGGTGGAAACGCGCAGCCTGGTACAGGCAATCAGAGAGAATCCCAAGAAGTATCTGACCATTCATTTCAAGATTTTCTAAAAATCAGTGTAGTGTTTTGAAAGGGCACGGCTTGGCCGTGCCTGTAAGTCGTAAAACAGCTTGCGGTAACTGCACACCATCTGGACTCGAAGATAGAAGTCCTGTACCTTGGAGCACGTGGGCCATCCCTGTCACCAATGCGGCACTGAAGTCGGCGAAGGTTCGCCGTTTTGCCGGCAGTGCGGCGCTCCACAGATCCGTGTGAGCCCAGGAGGCAGCGCAGAGCAGGCGACAAATGATCCTACGGCAAAGGATTCTGCTTCGGATTCAATTTCTGCACAGCTTCCCGGCAACGGCCCTCTACGAATCAGCGTTAACCGGCACGTGGCCCGCAGACAAGCCGCGCTCGCCGGGCTGATGCTTGCTGTTTTGCTCGCGTTATCATCTTGGTTCACCCCGGTCCTTTTGTTGGTTCCATTGGCAGGGTTGCTCGCGGTCGAGCTCTATGGCCGCAAAGTGCCTGAGCGGAGAATTTCTCCCGGAGTGGGTGCGGGCATCGGGTTATTGACCGGATTTTTTGGATTTTTGATGTTCAGCCTACCGGCGCTTCCCTATACCTTATGGGATGTGGCCCACCATCCTGATCCGGCACTCACCCAGCAATTGCATGCGCAGTTGGACGCCGCGATGCGCAGCAATCCTACCCCCCAAGCGCAACAAGTCGTACAATATCTGCTCTCCCCGAGCGGATTGATAGTGATCGTTATTACAAGCTTCGTATTTTTGCTCATTTTGACCCTGGCTCTGAGCGCCATTGGCGGGGCTATCGGAGCCAACCTTGCCAACCGCCGCCGTTAGGACCCCGTGAAATTTTTGTTTCTACGGCAAATTCGTTTATGATTTGCGCGGCATGAAATCTCAAGGTACCGAACCCCGGCTGCGGGAAAAACTGCAGCTTATGTCCGCCTCTGAAATTGAACGTACCCTGGTCCGTCTGGCGCACGAGATCATGGAAAAGAACAATGGCGGACGAAACCTGGCGCTGGTGGGCATCCGCCGACGAGGTGTTCCTCTGGCGGAGCGCCTGGCAAAACATATCCGGCAGATCGAGAAATCCGACCTGCTCGTGGGCGCGCTGGATATCAGCTTCTATCGCGACGACCTTTCTACCGTGGCCCCGCGCCCGGTGGTACAACAGGGCGACATTGGATTTGACGTCAACGGCAAAGACATCATTCTGGTGGATGACGTGCTCTACACCGGCCGCACCATCCGTGCCGCCCTGGATGCGCTGTTCGACCGCGGGCGGCCGCAGCGCGTACAGCTTTGCGTGCTGATTGACCGCGGACATCGCGAGCTGCCCATCGAAGCCTCTTTCATCGGACGCATGGTGCAAACCGCGACCAACGAGGTCATTGAAGTGAAGCTCCAGGAGACCGATAAGAACGAAAAAGTTCTGCTCATGGAGCGATTGGAGCCTAATACTTAGGAATGACTGCCTCCCCTCTTATTCGACGGGTCAGCTCCAACCACTCACTTCTGGATATTGAACATCTGCCCACGGAACGCATCCTGGCGTTGCTCAAGCTGGCGCAGCGCATGCGGTCTGCAAAATCAAGTTCTCTCTTGCGCGGCAAGACCGTTGCCCTGCTTTTCTACGAGCCCAGCACGCGTACACGGGTTTCATTTGAGCTGGCCGCGAAAAAGCTTGGCGCTACAACGACTGTAGTGACGGCGGCCGAATCCAGTATTGAAAAAGGCGAGTCGCTGGTGGATACGGTCCGCACCCTGCGTGCTGCCGGGGTTGATGCGATTGTGATCCGCCATCCCTCTTCGGGCGCGCCCAACCTGGCAGCGCGGCATTTGGATATCCCCGTGATCAATGCCGGCGACGGGATGCACGAGCACCCCTCGCAGGCCTTGCTGGATGCGTTCACCATTTTGCGGCATAAAAAACGATTGCGCGGATTGCATGTGGCCATGATCGGCGACATCTTGCACAGCCGCGTTGCCCGTTCCAATATCCATCTGCTCGGCCGCCTGGGAGCGCAGGTCACGCTCTGCGGTCCGCCCCAATTGGCGCCGGATATTTGCGCCACCCTGGCGGCTGGGGTGACTGTGATCCGCCATATCGAGCAGGCCATACGCCATGCCGACGTGATCATGATGCTGCGTGTACAGAAAGAACGGCTCGCCGGTTTGCAGCTCGATGCTCAAGACTATGTCGCGCGCTACCAACTGAATAGTGAACGATTGCGCCTGGCCAAGCGGGAGGCGCTGGTGATGCATCCCGGGCCAGCAATTTTGGGCATGGAGTTGACCAGCGAGGTGTCGGATGGGCCGCAGTCGGTCATCCTGGAGCAGGTGGCCAACGGCATCCCGGTGCGCATGGCAATTCTGGCAAAAGCATTGGGCCGGTAGCAAACCCCGGAGGGGTAACACGTAATTGAAAATGCACAGCAAATCGCTTCTTATCCGCGGCGGCCGGGTTGTTGACCCGGCACAAAAACTTGATGCCGTGCACGACCTCCTGCTGCGCGACGATAAGGTGGCCGAAATTGCGCCGGCAGGAAAAATCCGGGGCGGGGCGGATAAGACCTTCGACGCGCGCGGGTTGATTGTCACTCCCGGATTCATAGACTTGCACGTGCATCTACGCGAGCCCGGCCAATCGCACAAAGAGACCATCGCCTGCGGCACGACAGCCGCCGCAGCCGGGGGGTTCACCTCGATCTGCCCCATGCCCAACACCTCGCCGGTCAACGACTCGGCCGAGATCACGCAATGGATGCAGGCGCCCGAGCGCGGCGCGGTCGTAAATGTCTTCCCCATTGCGGCGGCTACAGTGGGCAGCCGGGGCCAGCAGCTTACCGACTTCAAAGCGTTGAGGCGCGCGGGTGCAGTGGCAGTGACCGACGACGGTAAGCCCATTCTCGACGACGCAATCATGCGTGAGGCGCTACGGACGGCGGCAGCGCTGGGCATACCGGTCATCCAGCACGCCGAAGATACACGCCAGACTAAGGGATGTGTGATGAACGCCGGAGCGACTGCCGTGCGGCTCGGCTTGCGGGGCATGCCAGCGGAAGCCGAAGCCGGAGTTGTTGAACGCGATATTCGCCTGGCGGAGCAAACCAAAGCGCACTTGCACGTTGCCCATATCTCCACCCTGGCGGCGCTCAAAGCTGTGCGCCGGGGAAAGCGTGAGCACGTGCGCGTGACCTGCGAGATCACGCCTCACCACTTCGTTCTCACCGATGAAGACGTGGGCGACTACAACACCAATACAAAGATGAATCCGCCGCTGCGCTCTCAAGCTGACCGCGAAGCTATGCTGGCGGCGCTGACTGACGGCGGCATCGATTGCATCGCCACCGATCACGCTCCCCACGCCGCCCACGAGAAAAACGTGGAGTTCGACCGCGCCCCATTCGGCATCACTGGGTTGGAAACGGCTTTAGGGCTGGTGATCACCAAGCTGCATCTTGAACATAAAATTCCGCTGACTAGAATTGTCGAATTGCTCTCCACCAACCCTGCGAAGCTGATCGGCCTCGCCGGTCGCGGCACACTTGCTAAAGGCTCCTACGCAGATTTAACGATTTTTGATCCTAAAAAGCGGTGGACATTCGAAGCCGCAAAATCGCTTTCCAAATCGAAGAACACACCTTTCGACGGATGGCAGCTCACTGGCAAAGTGGTTGCAACTATCGTGGGCGGTGAATTCCAATACCAGGCCTGAGCGGACATAAAGATCACATAAAGATCCATGTAACGGGTGCAAGTTACAGCATGCCCCAGCCAGGTACATGTCCTTAGAGACAATTGACAAATCAATCACATCTCAGCTATACGAAAGTGTAGGTTCTTAGGAACGTCTTTATTGTTCCTTACCGAACTAAAGTTTTTAAGGATGACTCCCCCTCATCCTGCCCAGAGCTTTACAAATCTTTACAAGTTCGGGGCATAACTCTTAACAGGACGCCAAATTTAAAAAGTTACGCAGCAGGCGTATCGGCCAGTGCCCGTGTTGGATCGATGATCGGCAAAGTAGGACAAACGTACATCCTCTAAAGACACGAATAACTGAGATGGGATGACGGTAATTAGCAAGCTTAGGAGAGCACGAACTAAGAATAAAAGAGAGGGACTCGGATGCACAAACAAAAAGGTTTTTCGTTGATTGAATTGTTGATTGTGGTAGCGATCATTCTGATCATCGCAGCTATCGCAATCCCTAACTTGATTCGCGCCAGGATTTCGGCCAACGAATCTGCAGCGGCGGCGGCCACACGTACCATCGCTACGGCTGATATTCAGTATCAGACCTCGTTCGGTTCCTACTCGCCGGATCTAAGTTCCTTGGCGTCCCCGGCGGCAGGTTGCCCAACCGGCACAATCCCGCCCAGCACAAATGCATGCTTGATTGACTATGCACTTGGGAACGCAGTCCCTGCTACCCCCAAGAGCGGATACGCTTTT
>Ga0222749_10000843_pt1 | contig 17200 bp, 9 predicted proteins | sample IncBWH2Mmetat_FD_197234 | JGI IMG/M metagenome (GOLD analysis project Ga0222749, IMG submission 197234) | Metatranscriptome of lab incubated forest soil microbial communities from Barre Woods Harvard Forest LTER site, Petersham... | ecosystem: Environmental > Terrestrial > Soil > Temperate... | reverse complement strand
GGAAATTTGAAATTGCCGTAGAGAGCAAAAAGGATCAGGAAAATCAGCAAGACCGCCAGCGGGCCGATGATGATGAACTGCGATTTGGCTTCGAGCAGTTCGCTGTACTCGCCGCCCCAGTCAAGCGTGTAGCCTTCAGGGAGTTTCACGGATTTGGCGACGGCAGCTTGCCCGTCGTTGACGATACCTTCCAGGTTGCGGCCTTCAATTGAAAACTGAATACCGATGTAGCGCGAATTGTTTTCGCGATAGATGAAGGAAGCGCCGGTGCTTTCCTTGATGGTGGCGAGCTCGGAGAGGGGAATCTGCTGTCCAGCGGGAGCGGGGACAAGGAGATCACCGATGTCGCGGGCGCTGGAGCGGAACTGCGGCTCCATGCGAACGATGAGGTCGAAGAGTTTTTCACCTTGGATGACTTGCGTGGCGGACTGGCCGCCAACGGCCGCCTGGACGACAGCCTCGACGTCAGCGACGTTAATGCCGTAGCGAGCGATTTTTTTGCGGTCGGCATCGATGATCAAAGAGGGCTGGCCAAGTTCGCGAACGACAGTGAGCTCGGTGAAGCCCTTGGTTCGAGCGAGAACGTTTTTGATTTCGACGGCTTTTTTCTCCAGGGTATCGAGGTCGGGGCCGAAGATTTTCACCGCCAGAGCGCTCTTGAGACCGGTGAGGGCTTCGTCGACGGCGTCTTCGGCGGGCTGGGTGTAGTTAAAGATGACGCCAGGATAGGCTTGGAGTTTTTTCTCGACGTCCTCGATGAGCTGCTCTTTCGAATGGACCGAGCCTTTTTTCCAGGACGCGTCGCCATATGGTTTTAGGCCGACGTAGAACTCGCAATTGAAAAACCCGGTGGGGTCGGTGCCGTCATCAGGGCGGCCGAGCTCGGAGCCGACGACGGTGACTTGCGGATATTGGGAGAGCAGGTCGCGGATTTGGGGGGCGAACTTGCTGGCATCCTCGAAAGAGATGGTGTAGGGCATGGTGGCGCGAACCCAAAGGGCGCCTTCGTCGAGGTGCGGCAGAAATTCGCCACCGATAAAGGGAACCAGCAACAGGGTAGAGATAAAAATGAGGGTGGCCACGAGGAGTGTGACCTTCGGATGGTTTAAGCACCATTCGAGACGCTTGCCGTAGCCATCGCGCACCCAATCGAAGACACGGTTGGGCTTTTCCTGAACGCCGCTCTTGAACCAGTAAGAGGCGAGAACGGGGACGAAAGTGAGAGTGAAAACCAGCGCGCCGATGAGGGCGAAGGCCATGGTGTCGGCCATGGGATGGAAAAGCTTTCCGGCGGGGCCGGTGAGCGCATAGATGGGGAGATAACCGGCGATGATGACGGCGACGGAATAGAAAATGGGGCGGTCGACATCGCGTGCGGCGGCGAGAATGACTTCGTTGAGTTTGTATTCTTTCCCCTTGCGCAGGCCGAGCTCGCGGTAAATGTTTTCGACCATGACGATGGTTCCGTCAATGATGATGCCGAAATCGATGGCGCCGATGGAGAGGAGGTTGGCGGCTTCGCCGGTGGCATTCAAGAAAATGAAAGCGAAAAGCAGAGCGAGAGGGATGGTGAGAGCGGTGATGACGGCCGCGCGGATGCTGACGAGAAAAAAGATCAGGACGATGAGGACAAAGGCCATGCCGCGGATAAGATTCCATTCGACAGTATCGGTGGTGACGCGGACGAGGTCGCTGCGGTCGTAGTAGGGGCGGATCTTGACGTCCGGCGGGAGGATGCTGCGGTTGAGCTCTTCGGTTTTTTTCTCGACGCCCTGGAGAACGTTTTGGGTCTGCTCGCCGCGGCGCATGAGGATGACGCCTTCAACGGCGTCATCATTCTTTTTTATTTTGTCCTGGAAACCGAAAATGCCGAGGCGCGGGGCATGGCCGATTTCCACGTGGCCGATGTCCTTGATGCGGATAGGGACGCCGTTGCCTGCGCCGACGACAACTTCGCCGATGTCGTCGGTGGATTTGACGAGGCCGAGTCCACGGACATAGTAGAACTGGCCTCCCTGCGTGTAGAAGCCGCCGCCGGTGTTGGCGTTGTTGGAGCTGAGAGCATTGATGACCTGTACGACGGGGAGATGGAAATTGTAGAGCTTCACGGGATCGAGCAGGACCTGATACTGCATGGTGGGGCCGCCGAAGCCGGAATCATCGGCAACGCCGGGCACGCTCTTGTAAGCGCGCTCGATGATCCAGTCCTCGTAGGTGTGCAGCTCCATGGGAGAGCGGTCCGGGCTTTCAATAACGTAGCGATAGACGAGGCCGCTGGGGCTGAAGAGCGGGGACATGCTGGGTGTGACGCCCTGTGGGAGCTGCGCGTCGCTGAGGCGTTCGAAGACAACCTGGCGCGCGAAATAGGGATCGACGCCCTCGTCAAAGGTGAGACGGACGCTGGAGAGGCCGTAGAGAGAGATGGAACGCATCACTTTCAGATGTGGAGAGCCATTCATGGCGAGCTCGAGCGGGAGCGTGGTGAGACGTTCGACTTCTTCGGCGGCGTGGCCCGGCCACTGGGTGATGAGCTCAACCATCGGCGGCGAAAGATCGGGATAGGCATCCACGGGCATGCGCTGGAAGGAAACGGCCCCGGCAATGATAATGAGCACGGTGACCATCATCACCAGGAAGCGCTGCTGGAGAGCGAATTGGACGACGCGATGGATCATGGCGGTCTCTTGGCCGAGTCTCCCCTTAGTGCTGCAAAGAGTTTTTGAATTGCAGGAAGAGGCTACCGTCGCCGACGACGCGCTCGCCTTCCTTCAAACCGTCGGTGACCTGAGTGCGACCACCCAAGCTGTCGCCGGCCTTGATGAGGCGGCGGGCAAATTGATTCGAACCGGATTGCACGTATACGAAGGGCTGGTTTTCCGTGTCACGAAGAACGGCGGCATCGGGGACGAGGAGCGCATCGCGAATCGCGCCGGCTTGCACGGTGGCGGTGACGTACATATCTTTTTTCAGCTTCTTACCGGGATTGTTGGTGATGATGCGCGCCTGCAGAGTGCGCGTCGCAGGATCGAGGGCAGGCGCGATATAGGAAATTTTTCCATGAAAGACGTCAGGATAAGAATCGGTGGTGATGTCCACGGAATCGCCCGGGTGCACGTAGGCCATGTCACCCTGATAGACGTTGACGAGAACCCAGACGGAGTTCATGTCCGAGATGGTGAAGATTTGTGTTGCGCCCGCGATGAGCAATTGGCCAGGACCGACCAGACGCTCGACGACTTCGCCGCCGACGGGAGCGATGACCGGGACTTGCGAGGTCATCTTCGGAGGGTTTTTAACGATGGTTTCAGGATCCTTCAGGCCAAGGGCGCGCAAGGCATCTTCGCTGGATTGCATGTCGGCCTGCGCCTGGGCGCGAGCGGATTCTGCCTGCTGTAGATCGGACTCTGCAATGGCGCCGTGCGAGAAAAGATCCTGCGCGCGAGCGTAGATTTTGTCCGCGAGGAAAAAAGCAGTTCTGGCCTTGATGTAGGCAGAACGGTCTACGGAATAGTCGGGACTATTGACGGTGAGCAGGGGCTGGCCGGCATGCACGGTTTCACCGGGGGCCACGAGGATTTCGTGAACGGGTCCGCCGATGGCGCTGAAAACCGGAGTGGTCTTGAAAGCATTATAGGTGGCGTTGCCGGTGAGACGCAGGAGGCGGGGTAGCTTGGTTTTTTCGACGGCAACGACCTGAATGTGCGCCATCTGATCCTGGGGAACGGTGAAGAGCGAAGCGGTGTCGGCTTTGGATTCGGTTCCTGAGTAGGAGGTCATTTTGGACTCAGATTCCGCGGGGCCAGAGCCGCAGCCGACGGCGACGAGGCCCGCAGCGAGCGCGGCAAAAGAAAGAATGATGTTGGCGACAAATGTTTTTCTCATGGCAGAGTCCTTGTGCCCACGGCCTGGCGCAACTGCTCGAGCGCGGTCATGTAACTGGCAAGAGCCTGGCGATAGGCGAGTTGATTGGCGCGATAGGTGCGCTCGGCGTCGAGATAATCGAGGAGGCTGGCGGCGCCGCGTTTGTAGGCGTACTCGCTGATGTCGCGAGACTGTTTGGCCTGGTCGACGTAACCGCCGCGGTAGAGCTGGACGATCTGGTCGTTGCTGTGTAGAGCTTCGTAGGCGTCGACGACATCGGAAAGCACTTGCTGCGAGGTTTCGCTGGCGAGTTCCTGGCTTTGCGTGATGGCATAGCGGGTGCGCGCGATTTCGCCCTGGTTGCGATCGAAGATGGGGAGCTGAATGTTGAAGAAGAATGCGCCGGTGTTGGTGGCGGCAACGTGAGAGTAATTGAAGCTGGCGCCGAGGTCGCGCTTGCCGTTGGCGACGGCCAGCGATTCCTGGCTGCGAGCGAGGATGAGGTTCTGCTGTGCGGCGCGGAGGTCGGGGCGGCTACGGAGCGCGAGGGCTTTTAAGTCGTCGAGGCCCGCTTTGACCGCAAGATAATCCAGGTCGCCATCGACATCGTAATTGTCCGGGACCGATTCGAATCCGAGGAATTGGCGGAGGCCGGTGAGGGCCTGTACTTTGGCAAGCTTGGCGGTGGAGACGTCGGTTTGGAATTGGAGCATCTGGAGCTTGATCTTGAGGAGGTCGCCCTCGCTCATGTCGCCGGCCTTGTAGCGGAGCTCGCTGATGTCGACAGTTTTCTGGAAGCTGTCGAGGTCTTGCTGGGTGAAATCGATGGTGGATTGCGCGAGAAGGACGGAGACGAACTGCTGGGAAACGTTGAAGACCAGCTGGCGCTCGTTGTCGGCCACGGTTGAGGTGGTGGCAGCGGTCTGATCCTTGGCAGCTTGCAAACGGTGCTGGCGCTTCCTGCCGCGTTCGAAGGTGTAGCCGAGGCCGAGGTCAAACTGGGCTTGGTTGTTGATATAGTCGGCGTCAAATTTGTTGGGCTGGAAGATGGGCAGGAACTGGGCGTCCCAGGAGAGCACGGGATTGGGGCGGAGATTGGCAGTGATTTCCTGCGCTTGATTCTGCAGGATGGTAGTACGCGCGGCCAGCAAAGAGTGGTTGTGGAGGAAAGCCAGGCGAACGGCTTCCTCGATGGAGATTCTTGCCGCGGGAGGCTGCGTGGCGGCTTGCCGGGGTGGCGGAGTCCCGGGAGCCGAAGGGGTTTGTTGCGCTACCGAAAAAGCCGGCGCGGCCAGTAGAGCCAGGGCCCATACAAATAGTTTTCTCATGATGATAATCCTCAAGCGTCCCGGCAATGGGGACCGACAACAAACGGGAATGGAAGGAACCAGGGAAAAACGGAGAAGATTTAGCGGGCGGGAGGCGCGCGCGGAGAGGTGGCGCGCGGAACTTCCGGTGAAACCGGAACGACCAAGGGAGCGACTTCAAGCCGAACCGTGACCGGCACGATGGCGATGCTCGGCGCCTGTGTGGCGACGACGGAGCCTACCGCAGAACAAACGGGACAGATGTGCGACGCGGAGGGCGTGGCGGTCAGATCGGCGCAAAAGTGGAACTGCGCCCCGAGGAAAACTACCGCGAGGAGCAACGCCAAGACACCAATCCGCTGAGACTTAGCAAGCATATAGGTACTAAGACGAAGCTTAGGACGGAATGGTTGCGGGGTCAAGGAAGATGGGGGCCACGGTGTTGATTTTGAAGCATACGGCCTCGACCTGCTGCAGTCATGGTGCTAAGGTAAATGACAGTGTGATGGACTTGATGAGAAGCATGTCTGGACGGACAGCCGTGCGCCGGGGAATGGCGCTGCTGGCTTGCGCCGCGCTGTTGTATTTCGCGGCGGGCGGCAGCTTCCTGCACGAACACACCAAGGGTCCGGACACGGCTTGCCACATTTGCCAGGCGTTGCACATGCCTGCGCTGGCGGCAGCCCCGCTCGACCTGGTTAGCACGCCTGAGTTCGTCACCTGGCATTTTTCGCTCCCGCAACACACGGCTCCGAGCAATTCGTTTGCGCTGCATCGCGCCGGGCGCGCTCCTCCCTCCGCTTAATCCCATCTTCAGTACATATGTTCGCCTAATTGTGCGCTGACGCTTATTCAAGCAGATGCGCAACCGCCACATTTACTGGCGGTCTCTATCCACACATACACCGATAACCCTTTAAGGGATGGAGAAAAAATGTTGAAGCAATTGAATTTCCGCACGGTTTTGATTTTGGGGATTGTACTGGGATTTGTTCAGCTGTGGGCGGCCAGTCCGTCGAACGCGCAGTTGGGAAATTCGGGATCGATCGAAGGCGTGGTGAAGGATGTTTCCGGAGGCGTGGTTGCCGGGGCAACAATCGAGATTTCGTACCCGGTAAGCGGCTACCAAAGACAGACGACAACGGGAGCCGACGGTAGCTTCAAGTTCACAAACGTTCCTTTCAATACATATCACCTGACGGCGGCTGCGCCCGGGTTTGCAGCGTATACGCAGGACGTGGATGTGCGATCCAGCGTGCCGACGAGCATCCAGATCGGGCTGAAGCTGGGGACGGCGGCAACCAGCATTACGGTGGAGGCCAACGGCGCGGACCTGGTGGAGACAGAGTCGACGTTTCACACGGACGTGGACCGCGGATTGTTCGATAGGCTTCCGGTGGAAAGCGCTTCGTCGTCGTTGACCTCGCTCGTGACGATGGTGTCTCCGGGCGTGGCGGCGGATTCGAACGGCAACATGCACGGGCTGGGAGATCATGCGCAGAATTCGTTTTCCGTTGACGGTCAGCCGATCACGGACCAGACAAGCAAAGTATTTTCCAATCAGCTGCCGTCGGATGCGGTGCAGTCGATGGAAATTATTTCCGGGGCACCGCCGGCGGAATTTGGCGACAAAACCAGCCTGGTGATCAAGGTGACGACGAAATCAGGACTGGGAATAACGACGCCGACGGGCAGCGTGACGGCTTCGTACGGGAGTTTTGGCACTTCGAATGTGGGATTCAATCTCGCCTACGGGGGCCAGAATTGGGGGAACTTCGTTTCAGTGAACGGCTTGCAGAGCGGGCGCTTCCTGGACGGGCCAGAATTCTCGGTATTCCACGACAAGGGGAATCAAGAGAACCTTTTCGATCGCGTTGATTACAACCTGTCGCAAGCCGACGCGCTGCATCTGAACGCGAGCTACACGCGTTCGTGGTTTCAGACGCCGAATACATTTGACAATCTCAATGTGGTTGGCCCCGACGGCACGACCATTGTAGGGAATACGGATCAAGTTTCGAAGATTGGAACATTCAACATCGCGCCGACGTGGACCAGACTCATCAGTCCCACCACGGTATTCACGCTGGGCGCGTTCGTGCGGCGGGATCAGTACAACTATTATCCAAGCACCAACCCGTTCGCGGATTTTGGCCCGATCAATTCGGAGACGATTGCGCAGAACCGCAAGCTGACCAATGCGGGTGTGCGTTCCGACATTTCCCACGTCAAGGGCATGCACAACGTGAAGGCCGGAGTGTTGTACGAGCATACCTTCCTGACGGAAAACGATAGCCTGGGGATTATCGATCCGCTGCTGAATGCGCCGTGCGTGGATGCAGGCGGCAACTCGTTGCGCGGTTTTACCAACACGAATCAATGCGTGCCGGCGGGCAATCAGGTCAATCCGAATTTCAATTCCGTTCTGCTGCCATTCGATCTTACGCGCGGCGGCGCGAATTTCCTGTTTACGGGGCACACGGACGTGAAGCAGCTCGCCCTATACGTACAGGACACGATTACCAAGGGGAGCTGGTCGTTCAACGTAGGCATCCGGGGCGACTTCTATAATGGGCTGACCAGCACTCGCCAGGCGGAGCCGAGGGTGGGAATCGCGTACAACATCAAGCCAACCAACACGGTTTTGCGGATTTCCTACGCGCGGACGCTGGAAACGCCCTTCAACGAGAACCTGGTCATCGCGACGACCGGCTGCAATAGCGCGGTCATTGCCGGGCTGGTTCCCTGCGTGCCAGCAAATTCACCGCCGGGGTTCCGGAATGAGTTCCACGCGGGTCTCCAGCAGGCATTTGGAAAATACCTGGTCATCGACGGCGAGTATCTTTGGAAGTACACACACAATGCATATGACTTCAGCGTGCTGGGGAATACGCCGATCACTTTCCCGATTGATTGGCACAACTCGAAGATTCCGGGATTTGCCCTGCGGGCGAGCGTGCCGAATTTCCACGGCCTTACCGCGCTGGTGGTGATGTCCAGCGTGGCGGCTCGCTATTTCCCGCCGCAAGTCGGCGGCTTGGGAGTCACGGTCGGACAGAGCGGATCGGTCTTCCGCATCGATCATGACGAGAAGTTCAATTCGACCACGCATGTGCTATATCAGCCCTGGAAGCGCGGGCCATTCGCGGGGTTCAATTGGCGTTATGACAGCGGCCTGGTAGCCGGCGCGGTTCCCGACTTTGCCACGGCGGTGACGTTTGATGCTGATCAGCAAGCGGCGATCGGGCTCTTTTGCGGCAGCACCTTTGCGACGCTTTCGAATCCGCTAACGGCTTGCCCAGCGGGTACACCGCATGGGGCAACGCGCATTTCTATTCCGGCCGACGGCACGGAAAACGACGACAAGAATCCTCCACGGATTGCTCCTCGCAATCTGTTCGACATAAGCGTCGGCGAGGACAACCTGTTCCACGGAGACCGCTACAAGTGGAGCCTGCGCTTGACGGCCATCAACGTGACGAACAAGGAAGCGCTGTACAACTTCCTCTCCACATTCAGCGGGACGCACTTCGTGACGCCGCGAGCCCTGACCGCCGAGCTCGGCTTTCATTTCTAGACCGCTGGGTGAAGAAATGGCGGCATTGACAATGACGTCCGCGGTTCGCAAGACCAGGAAGAACAGAGGATTCATGGCGGATCCATTCGGAGAGTATGCCGGGCCGAAAAGGAGACCCGCCGGCTTGCGAGAGTGGCGCGGGGAAGACCTGATTTCACTGCTCTTTCGAACGAGCATACGACTGCAAACAACCTTCGACCGCCGCTTCGCGGAGTTCGGGATTACTGCGCAAGAAGCAGCGGTGCTGGTCCGGTGCGTGGAGGCAGGCGAGATTTCGGCTGGAAAACTGGCGCAGGCGATGGGAAGAGATAAGGGAAAGATTACTCGCTTCGTCAGCCGCCTGGAGGCCAGCCGATTTCTTACGCGCACCGCCAATCCGAAGGATCACCGGTTGCTCATCATCAAAGCCACACGCCGGGGCACGCGCATGGCGCCGCGCTTGAGGATGATTTTCGAAGAACTCCGCGAGCAATTCTTTAGCGCCATTTTGACCCAGGATATCGACCAGATGGGAGCGGTGCTCTCGCAACTCTATGAGAACGCCGGCCGCCTTTAGGAGGGCAGCGCCGAGCACACATCCCCGGATTGAGGAGTTAACGGGATGAAAAGCAAGGATGTTCCTGAGCACGCTACTCGGATGAGCGCAGCCACTCGAGCTGCTGGGGAAGTGAGCTTCTTGTTAGGCTGCCTCCTCGCAATTCCTTCGCGACTAGCGGCAACCTCGGTCGTTGCGCTGATCGACCCTTCCAAAGACAGGGTGGTAATCGCGGCAGATTGCCGGGTCAACCGCAGCCACGGCGCCGTCGAGAAATGCAAAATCATCGAGGAACCCGATTGCGTGGTAGCCATAGCCGGTCTCTACGAAGAAGCGACCACCGGCTTCCATCTGCGCCAATTGGTTCACGCTGCCTGCCAGCAGGCTGGGGAGTTGCGAGAGAAGGCGGAGGCGTTCCTGAGAATCTCGCAAGCACCTTTTGAACGGGCCGTAAAGAGCATCCGCGAGGCGCAGCCGGACAGCTTTGGCAAGACGATGGCGAACAAACCAACGGAAGTGGTTTTTGCGGGTATTCAGGATGGACACGTTGCGCTGATTGTCAGGGGGCTAGTGCCTGATTCGAAGGGGAAGATTAGTGTGGAGCGGTTCGAGAGCATCGCTCCCTCGTATGCACGCGCCGGGTACTTTCTTGGTCTCAATGGCCATATCCGGGCGCACGTAAAATCCCATCCAGATTGGGCGAAAGAGGACCCAGCCAGACTCGCCCGGCAATTCGTAGAGATGGAGATGGCGGCGCACCCGGACCTGGCGGGCCCTCCCATTTCGGAGCTGCAGATTGACCAAAATGGGCATGTTCACTGGCTGGACAAGGGCGCTTGCGAAAGTCCTGAAGCGGAACGAACTACTCACGAGACAATTGGGAATTGAACTTTGACCAGTACTAAACTATGACCGTATTACGACCAGAAGTTCGTCCTAGTACCAGGCTCCTTGATCGTGGGAACACTCCCTCGCTCCGAGGATGGGGTTGGCTGCGGCAAGTGGCCATTGCCTGGGCCATCCTGTTTGCGACACTTCAGGCATTTGGGCAGGGGGCTCAGACCAGCAAGGAGAACCCGCGCCCTGGGTCTATCCACGGGACCGTGACCACCCTGCAGGAGAACGTCTCCAGCGGCGTGGCAGGCGTCACTGTAAAACTGTTGCCTGGGCCCAACGGCGCAGCGCTTACCGCTGACACCGACGAGGCGGGGAAGTACGAGTTCCAGAGCCTCGCCCCCGGAACTTACACCATTTTCATCAGCCAGCAGGGTTTCAAGCCGTTCACGAAAAGCGTCACGGTGAATGCGGGACAAGCTACGGTCCAGGATATCGGGGCGGAGTTGGAGACCGTTTCGGAAAAAGTGGAGGTCAGCGAAGAAACCCTGTCCATAGCGACCGAGGACGCGACCAGCCCGAGCGTGACCCTGACGCAGCGGCAGCTGATTTCACTCCCGACAGCGCAGGAAAAAATCCGGGAAGTCCTGCCGGTGACCCCCGGTGTGGTGAAAACGCAAGATGGAAAACTGAACTTCAAAGGCGCGGACGAGAACCAGAGCTTGTTGCTGGTCAACTCCGCGCGGACGACTGATCCTGTAACGGGAAGCTTCGCTGTGCCCGTGCCGACCGACGCCGTGCAGTCCTTCGCGGTTTACAAGACGCCTTATAATGCAGGCTTGGGAAGCTTTTCCGGCGGATTAACCACGGTGGAGACCAAGCCTCCTGACGACCGCTGGAGTTACAGGCTGAAGAGTTTCATCCCTTCCGTGCTTGGGAAAAACGGAAGCATGATCGGGCTCCAGGAAGCCACGCCGGGTTTCGACTTCAGCGTGCCGCTGCTGAAACACAAACTGCTCTTTTCCGAGATTTTCCAGTACGACATGAAAAAGCGCACGGTGCGAGGCTTGCCCTGGCCCAATGACATCAGCAAAAAACAGGGGTTCAGCACATTTTCGACTCTCGAAGCGATCCTCTCAAATTCACACGTCGTGACGCTGACTGTAAACGCGTACCCGCTGCGGGTACAGCATGCGGATATCAATGCACTCGTTCCCCAGCCGGCTTCGAACGACCTGGACCAAAAGGGCATCACGTTGGGCCTGACGGATCGATACCAGTTCAGCTCCGGCGCCATTTTCAGCACTATCGCGCAGTACACCCGGTTCGACAGTAATGCACACGGCCAGGGACTGGCGGATATGCTGATCACGCCGGAAGGATGGGGCGGGAATTTCTTCAACCAATGGTCGCGCAGAGGCAAGGAATTCCAAGTGGTCTCCGCGTACCAATTTGCCGAGAAGCATTGGCTCGGCAGGCATGAGCTCCATGCGGGTGTGGACGTCGATCATCGTTCGTATGCGGGGATCAGCAGTTCGAATCCTGTGCAGCTTCTTCGTCAGGACGGTACGCTGGCGGAGCAAATTACTTTCCTTCCAGGCACCACGCAGACCGCATCGGACTCGGCCGCGGCCGAGTTTATCCAGGATCATTGGGTTGTGGACTCCCACTGGGCGCTGGACCTGGGGGCGCGTCTATCGAGCGAAACCAAGGGATGGTCGGCAGCAGTGGCACCGCGGGCCGGTGTGGCTTACTCCCCGGGAAGCGAGGGCAAAACTGTAATTCGAGCGGGCGCGGGTTTGTTCTATGGTTTGTTGCCTCTCCTGGCCGGCGACTTCGCAGCTAACCCTGCCCAAGTGATTACCCCATTCGATGCGGCGGGCTTGCAGAGCGGGCTTCCTGTGAGCTACACGAACATCTACGTGGGTGGGCTGAATCCGCTAGCGGTTAGCGGTTTTCCGAGCCAGCCAGGCACGACGCCGCGCAACCTGACCTGGAATGTTGAAGTGGAGCACGAGTTGCGAAAAAACTGGCTCTTGCGCGTGGGTTATATCGATAGCCACACGACGTACCTTTTCACGGTGAATCCCTTTACGGCTGCGGCGGGTGCGCAGTCCTTTTTGGCGCTTATGAACACAGGCTCATCGCATTATCGCGAGCTGGCAAGCACCGTGCATTTCACGCTCCGTAAAACGGACGAGGTTAACGTCTCCTACATCTGGAGCCGCACGCGGGGAGATTTGAACAATCTCTCTTCGGTGCTCATCCCGTTCGAACAGCCGGTCATCCGGCCAAATGTGTATGGCATCCTGCCTTACGACGTGCCCAACCGGGTTGTGACCTGGGGAATTTTTTCTCTCCCGAAAGAACTAAAGTTCAGCCCCATCGTGGATCTGCACACCGGCTATCCCTATTCGAATGTGGATACGCTGCAGAATTATGTGGGGACGCCAAACGGGCAGCGGTTTGCGCCGTTTTTCACGCTGGACGTGAAGATCTATCGCCAATTCCGTATTCCGTTTCTTGGCTCGGAGCATGGAAAGAGCCATCACGTGCGGCTCGGTTTCTACTCGCTGAACGTCACGAATCACGGAAATTTCAACGCGGTGTTCAACAACGTGACCGCGCCAAACTTTGGCCAATTCGCCGGGTTCATGGACCGGCGCGAAGGGGCGGTCATCGATTTCGTGGACTGAGCTTCGCCGTAACGATCCTCGCAAACCCCTGCAAGGTTTTGTAACTACCTCGTTCTAACTCCAGGCGCGACTTGTTTTTGTTTCGTTGCGCAATGGAGGTTTCCATGTCTTTCCATACCAGCCGGACGTTATCTTTGTGCGCGAGTTTGTGCCTGTTCGTAGGCATTTCGGCCGCATTTTCACTTCACCCGGAGCAAAAAACTGAGTCCAACGCTACGCCGGCGGACAAGGCAACTGCCGGCCCAGGCAAGCAAGCCGTGCGGAAAATTGATTTGAGCGCGGCGACGAATGTGAGTCTGCCCACCCCGAGACAAGATCTGGTAGCCGCTTCGTTCGGTACGCCGGACGGGAGGAGTGGTTGGGTGCTGCGGCTTCCGGGTGGGCGGCCGATCGCGACTCCTGCATATGCGGATGGAATGCTCTTTGTGGGAGGAGGGTATGGTTCGCACGAATTCTATGCAGTGGACGCCGAGACAGGACGCGTCATCTGGAAGATCCAGACGGGCGACGACGGACCGACGGCCGCGGTGGTGGCGGACGGATTGGTGGCGTTCAATACGGAAAGCTGCACACTGGTGGTGGTTGATGAGTGGACAGGACGCGTGATCTGGCAAGAATGGCTAGGCGATCCGCTGATGAGCCAGCCGGCGATCGACAAGGGCATTTTATACATGGCGCATCCGGCAGCTACGGGCAGGCCGGAGAAACGCGCGGAGTTTCATCCGCGGCCAGCGTCACCGGGAGGAAGCCATCGTCTGCTGGGGGCGGACCTGCGCACGGGCCGGCACATCTGGGAGCAGGAGATTTCCGGCGACGTGATTACCGCGCCGGTACTCTCCGACGGGACGGTTTATTTCACGACGTTTGACGGCAGTTCGTACGCTTTGAATGCGGCTGACGGTTCGCTGCTGTGGCTAAAAGTAAATGCGGCCACAAGCGCGCCGGTGATCGCCAATGGCCAGCTCTATGAGACACGCAAGGGCCTGGCGGGAAAAGAAATGATCGAAGGGCTTGCGCGCGTAGACGCCAAGCAGGGGAACGCGCGGGACAAGGATTTGATTTCCCAGAGTAAAGCGGACTACCTTCGCAAAGACAATGGAGGCGGCGTAGCCATTTCCGCGCAAGCGACGGCGGCGCTCGATTCTTCCGTGGGTTTTGGGACGGCTCCGCTATCGGCAAAGCTGGCGCAAGCCAATAGTAACCTGGGCGTAAGTTCCGTCGCAGGCGCGTGGGCATTTCAGGGCTCGCGCGCGGCGGTTAGCAAAGGCCAAATTCTGAATGCGCAGGGAAACTACATTAACTCCGTGCGGGCGTCGGATGGACGGCAATCGTGGCAAGCGGAAGTCGTCGGATCGCATGCCGCAGCGGGCGGGCAGATTTTTTCGCCGCCCGCCGTGGGACGAGATTTTCTGTATCTCGCGGGAGCGGATGGCCATCTCGTTTCCGTCAATCAAAGTGATGGCGGCGTGGGCTTTTCCTATGCTCTGAAAGCTCCGATTGCGTTTCAGCCGGCGCTGGCGAAAGGAAATGTGTATGCCGGGACTTCCGACGGGCGGCTGATCTGCCTGAAGACAGGAAACAAGGATGCCGACGGCTGGTACGCCTGGGGCGGCAACGCACAGCACAACAAGGTTCAATAGGCCGCCGCGCGAACGACAGCAATTCTTAACGTACAAATACAAAATGAGGAATCGCCGCTATTTCTGTGCGAGAACAGTTTTCACATCGGCCAGTTCGGGACGATCGGCTCCAGGGGAACAGATCGAGACGAGTTGAGCGTAGAAGGATTGCGCGATACTTGCGTCACCTGACGCTTGTGCGGCGTGCGCGGCTCCAAGAAGACCATCGAAGCGATTCGGGGCATTTTTGATGTCTGCTTTGTATTCGGCGAGAGCTTCCGTGGGGCGTTTGAGTTCCATGAGCATGTCAGCGAGCATTTCGCGAGCGGGGATACCCACGGATTCGCCACCCTCTTTGTCCTGGCGGTCAGCGGCGGCGCGAAGCTCCTGGAGTGCTTCGTCCGTCTTCCCGATAGCGAAGGCCAGCCAAGCTTCCGCTTCGCGGAGGTCGGAGGCTTTTTCGTTTGAAACGCTGTAGCCGCTCTTTCGCGCGCGCTTTTCTCGGTCGGCAACCAGCAGCCTAAGTTGTTTTACGGCGGCTTCCGCGCCAGCCACATTGCCGGTGTGCGCACTGCCGATGGCGCGGGCCCAGAAGGTGTTGTCCTGCCAGCTCTTGCGCACTGCAGGGATCGGTAACTCGGCGGCTTCTTTCCAACGGTGCAATTCGAGGGCGGTTCGCGCAGCAAGATAGGCGCGATCTGCGGCCCGATCCTCTTCACTTGCTCCAACCACGTGGGAGGTGTGCTCCATAACTTCGCGGGCTTTGGCTTCCTGGCCGCTTTGGAGATAGGAATAGCTGAGGAAATCCATGGCGTGGGTTTGATAGTGGGATTCGGCCAAATGCATTTCCGCCGCATGAGCGCCGGAAGTGTTCGCGGCTAGATTCGAAGTGATGGAATCCTGCCAGAGGCCGAGCCGGATGAATATGTGCGAGGGCATGTGCAAGGCGTGCGCGGAATCCGGAGCGATGGCCGCATAGCGCCGAGCGGCTTCGAGGCCTTGCGCCGCGAACTCGGGACGGTCCGTGGCGTGAATGAGGTAATGGGCAACGCCGGGATGATCCGGCCGCGATTGGAGAAGCGGATCGAGAATGGAGATGGCTTTCTTGCGATTTGCGATCTCGTCCACGTCTTCTTCGGCGAGAGAGATCAGCGAAAGCGCGTAAAAAGCGCTGATTTCCACGTCGGCAGGAGATTGCACGTGCAATTTCTCAAGAGCCGAGGAGTAGGCCTGTGTCCGGTCGGCGTGGGACATTTTGGATTTCTTCTCAAAGAAGGCCGCGGCGGCATTAATGAAATCATTTTCACGCGCGTTCGCCGGGTGAAGCTTCTGGGCCTTCTCGATTTCCTTGCGGCTGGCCTTCAGCGTTTTGTCGTCCGGGAAATCCCAGATCTGATGATAGCGAGCCATGGCCATGCCCCAGTGGGCCATGGCGCATTTCGGGTCGCGCTTTGCGGCTTCCGAAAAGGTCTTCTCCGATTCTGTGTACTGGAACGAATGCATGAGGGCGAGGCCGTTTTCGAGGGTGGGTTGCACCTCCGCGGCGCAACTGGTGGGAAAATCGACTTTGCCGAGCTGGACGGGCGCGGGCGTACCCGCCGAACTATCCGCTCGAGAGATGTCGGGACGAACAAGAAAGACGAAGAGCAGCAGAAGACAGGCGAACATCTGTTTCAGTCGCATCACGAATCCCCCTAGAAGCAGAATGTAATTCTAACTCGGAGGCAAGTGTTTGGCGGAGCGAATCGTAATCGACGACGGAGCCCGCGCTGGTTGGACGCGGCTTCGGCGCCAAGGCTACAATGGAGCCGGAGCGGTACTTCGAAGCAGGTGAGGTAGCGAAAGCTGTTTGAACCAATGACGAATCTCTGAGGTGCTGCGGATAGACAGCCCGTGTGCACGGCCTGTCCCGCTGGCGGGTCTTTCGGGATGCAAGTGGAAGACGCGCGAGCGGGGCAGGAAAGCCTAACGGTTGGCTCGTGGCGCCCTACTATTTCAGAGGTTCACGGCCTAGCTACCCACGGCCAAGCAGTCCGCTCCATTTTGTGTTTTGCGGTGCGACAGAGGCCATGCGCGTACTTTTTGTAGGAGACATCGTGGGCTCGCCGGGACGGCAGATCGTGCGCGATCGGCTGGCGGACATTGTTGCGCAGCGGCAGGTCGACCTGGTGATCGCCAACGGGGAGAATTCCGCGTCGGGATTTGGAATTACGCCGCGGCTGGCGGAAGAGCTGCTGAAATTGGGAATCGACGTGCTCACCGGCGGAAATCACAGCTGGGATCGCAAGGAGATTCTGGAATACATGCCGCACGAGCCGCGGCTGCTGCGGCCGGCAAACTTTCCGGATGGCAATCCGGGCAGCGGCCTATACGTTGGCACCGCGAAGAACGGTGTGAAATATGCCGTGCTGAATCTGCAGGGCCGCGTATTTTTGACACCGATCGATGATCCGTTTCGAAAGGCTGATAGCGAGCTCGCGAAGCTCCCTGCGGACGTGGCCTTTGTGTTCGTGGACATGCATGCGGAGACGACCAGCGAGAAGATCGCCATGGGACGGTATCTCGACGGGCGCGTGACTACCGTCGTCGGCACTCACACGCATGTGGCTACGGCCGACGAGCAGGTTCTGTCCCAGGGCACCGCTTACATAACCGATGTGGGCATGACCGGGCCGCACGGCGGCGTCATTGGCATGGACGGCAACGGCATCATCGCGAAGTTCCTGAACGGCCTGCCCGCACGATTCGAAGTGGCTTCCGGCGATGTGCAG
>Ga0222749_10000841_pt1 | contig 17213 bp, 23 predicted proteins | sample IncBWH2Mmetat_FD_197234 | JGI IMG/M metagenome (GOLD analysis project Ga0222749, IMG submission 197234) | Metatranscriptome of lab incubated forest soil microbial communities from Barre Woods Harvard Forest LTER site, Petersham... | ecosystem: Environmental > Terrestrial > Soil > Temperate... | reverse complement strand
TGGCAAATGTTGGGATGGTTCAGGCTGGAAATGGCCCGCGCCTCGCGTTCGAAACGCTGCTTCAAATCTGGGCTTGACGCGAGGTGATCGGCTAAGACCTCGGATTACGGAAGGGTTGCCCGTGATCCGGACTCGATCCCGGGAGGCGCCCACCATCCGCCAAATAAAGGTCCGCAGACTTCTCGCAACACGGGAGTAGACCTGGCGGAAACCGGGTATAGAATCAGTGGAACAGATCCGATACCGTGCACGGGACCGGATCGCAAGGCGCGGACTTCCCGCACTCCTCGGCGCTGGTGTGGGGCCAAGTGACGATGAACATCCCCAGATCGCTGCGATCGCTTGCTTCGCGTCCCGCTTTCCCGGTTGTAGCCGTCGCGACGCTAGCCCTGGGCCTCGGGGTCAATGCCGCGATCTTCAGCTTGACACGTGAAGTTCTGCTCCGACCTCTCCCCTACCGTGATCCCGATCGGCTCGTGCGGGTGTTTGAGGTCAGTCGGGGCCTAGGGGTGGCGTCCGCGCCAATCGCGCCTTTCAACTTGGTTGCCTGGCGCGACCACGTGGAGGCGTTCGAGCAGACCGCGGTTTTCCGTCGCGTTGCCTTTAACGTGTCAATGAGAACCAGCACGCTGCAGGTGGAGGGATTCCAGATCGCTCCTACATTCTTTCCAATGCTCGGGGTCGAACCGTCCCTCGGCCGCGGGTTCAGTGACAAGGATGCCCAGCCGGGTCGCGACGCGGTCGTTCTGCTAAGCGACGGCTTCTGGCGTCGTCAATTCGCCGCCGATTCGGCGATCATCGGCCAATCGATCGACGTCGATGGAACATCGTGCACTGTGGTCGGGGTCCTGCCATCGAGCTTTAAGATTTTCCGCGTCCTCAATCGTGAAGTCGATCTTTTCCGACCGTTCGTTCTCGACGCGACCGACCACGAACAATCGATAAACGTTTACGCCAAACTGAAGCCGCGCGTTTCGTTGGACAGCGCGCGTGCGCAAATGAAGACGGTGTATTCGTCACTGCCGATTCCCGACCACTTGTGGACGGCCGACGTGGCGTTGCTTTCGGCGAGCTTCGCTGCCAACTCACGGCCGATCCTGCTGACGCTCGAATGGGCGGCGGCGTTCGTGCTACTCATCGCCTGCGCCAACATTGCCAACTTGCTCCTGGCCGAGACCGCCAGACGACGGAAGGAACTGGCTATCCGCCAGGCTCTCGGAGCGAGCCGGTGGCACGTTGCACTGGACTTGGCGGGCGAAACATTTGTAGTCACGGTTTTAGGCGGCGCGCTTGCGATCCTGCTTGCTAGGTGGATCGTCACCGCACTGAACGCCGCCGTAAGCTTTCAAGATGTCAATCGCCTCCAGCCATTTCGCGTCGACGCCTTGGTGCTAGCCTTCACTGGCGGGCTGTTGCTCGCTGTCACGCTCGTCTTCGTCGTATTGCCTGCTCGTGCTGCACCCGACGCCGGTGTCGTCGACGCTCTGAAAGATTCGACCCACGGCGTCACCGCCGGCATGCCGAACCGGGGACTGCGTCACGCGCTCGTCATCGGGCAGGTGGCGCTGTCGATCGTACTCACGGCATCAGCGCTGGCGCTCACGCGGTCTGCTCTGGGCCTTCAGCGCCTCGCGCGCGGCGTGATCGTTGACGGCATGATGACTGCGGAGGTGGCATTGAACGACCCGCGGTACGCCGAGACTGAACGACTTGTCCGCGTCGCCGCCTCCATGCTCGAACGGCTCAGCACATCGCCGGACATCGACGCAGCGGCGCTGGTTAACTATCCACCTCTCTCGGTGATTCACGTGGGTGTGCCGGTTACCATCGAGGGACAGTCCCCACCGCCAGGCCAACGGTGGATCGCGCGGTACTGGGTTGTCGCGCCGGGTTATTTTCACACGGTCGGGATTCGGCTTTGCGTGGGTCGTGATTTCACTTCGGCCGACGATCGGACGCGCGGCGGGGTCGCTGTTGTCGGCGAGACCTTCGCGCGCCGCTTTTGGAACACTACCGACGTTGTTGGGAAGCGTCTGCGGCCTGTATTCCCCAAGAGCCACGCATTCTGGATTCCACGCGCCAATGGCGAGATGCTCACGATCGTCGGGGTCGTCAGCGACGTACGTGAGGATGGATTGCCCAACGCTGCCGGCCTGCCGCAACTCTATCTTCCATACGCGCAGAACCCAACGAGCACCTTGACCCTGATGGCGCGGGTGAGAGGCCGTTCCGCCGAGACGGCCACGCAGGCGATTCGGGACGCTGTGCGCGCGGTCGATCCGCAGTCAGCGGTGAGCTATGAGAAAACCTTCGACGACGTGATCGGGGAGACTTTCGCGCGCCCCCGCGAACTGGCGTGGCTCGTGGGCGCTTTCGCCATACTCGCACTCGTCCTCTCGGCCGTCGGGGTGTACGGGGTGATGGCATACCTGACAACCGCGCGGACGCGCGAGATCGGGATTCGCGTTGCACTCGGCGCGACGCCCTTCGACATCGTGTCACTCATCTTCGACCACGCGATGGCGCTGACGGCGGTCGGCGTTGTGATCGGTATCGTCCTCGCGCCGATGGCGCTGCGGCTTATGAGCGGCCTGCTGTTCGGCGTGGGTCCCTTCGATCCAGTGACGCTTCTGACGGTAGCCGCGCTACTGGCTGGAGTGTCGATCGCCGCGTCGACGATCCCGGCCGTTCGTGCGGCACGGCTCGCGTCAGTCTCGTTTCGATAACGTTGTGTGAGCCCTCGTGTCTGCAAGCAGAGGCTCAGCCATGTGGTAAACGACAACCTTGGATTGGAGGACATCTGAGGGGTGCACGACCCTATAACTGAGACCGCACAAGGCTTCGCCGTTTTGTCATTCCGCCTCGGCACAGGCTCGCAGTTTCTCCACGTTCGCCACAAAGACAGCCCACTCGCGGCGTCCGAAGCGTTCAATTACTCGCGTCTGTACCTTTTCCCATTGCTTTCCCGCTTGCTTCAGGATTCTGTAGCCCTTGGGAGCGATGACCGCAGTACGGGAGCGGGCGTCTCTTCCAGAGGTGACTTTCACCCAGTTGTCCCGCACCATAGGATCGAGGGCTCGATACAAGGAACTCCGGTCCATCTCCAATTCTTCAGCAACATGGATGAGAGGCTCGCCTGTCCTGCGGCCGATGCAGCGTAAAACGGCTAGCTGAGTGACGTTCATGGGCGAAGCAGCGAGCGCGGCATCGTAGACCCGCCCAAGAACACGGGACAGCTTCTTGATCGAAGTGCAGGCACAAGGTATTGGGACAGTTTGTAAAGACATATATGATGTGTATACATCATTTATGATACGATACAACGCGAAATGGGGGACTAATCTTCTCGTAGTGCAGCTTGGCCTCGTAGTCCTAAAGGCATTCACGAGTACGCGCCACAACAGGAGGTTTTTATGTTTCGCCGTTGGATCATTGCTTTCTCGGCGTTACTGATTTCCGCTTTTGCCTGTTTGCCGAGTCTCCTCGCCACAGATCAGTCTCTTAGCGAGAACTGGGTTGGAGAACTAAGGATCGGTGAGATCAAACACTTGGTTCGACTGCGGCTGAGTGGAGACCGAGAACCCAAGGCCGGGACTATCGCTTTTCCAGCCAGCAGTGGCGCGGACATTCCTTTGTCAGCAATTTCAGTGGAGCACGGCCGAATAGCGTTCGCCTGGACCGATGATGGTGTCCTAATGTCGTTCGACGGCAGATTCTCCGATGGCCTGCTTGCGGGTACGGTCAGGCGCGGCGACAAACAGGGAATGCTGCAACTGGTGCCCACAGTGAAATTGACCGCCGAGTCGGAACAGCAACTCCTTGGTTATTACGAAATGCAACCCGGCCACATGGTGTCAGTCCTGAAGTTTCCCTTGGGTCCAGTTTATTCCGACTACACAACGGGGCGGGTTGGCGTCCTCTTTCCGTCTTCCCAGGATACTTTTTTTGCCGGCCCTTCGTTTCAAGTCCCAGTGCCGATGGTCATACGCTGCCGCCTCTCAACCGATCCACTCGCGAACCTTGTCGCTCTGCACTGGGAGGATGAGTCTGGTCACCAGATTGGCCACAAGCTGGACCAGCGAAGAGAAGAGGTAACGTTCAAAGACAGTGAGGTAGTTCTATCCGGCACATTAGTGCTCCCCAGCAGTAAGGGGCCGCATCCGGTTCTCATTAGAATTCAGGGTGCTGGACCGCAGACAAGGCGGAACGCATACGATGGCTGGTTTGCCTATCACGGCGTTGCCTACTTGTCGTTCGACAAGAGGGGTACGGGCAAGTCCAGCGGAGACTGGCGTGAGGCAGGCATCTCTGAATTGGCGGACGATGTTCTCGCCGCGGTGCGTTTCCTGCGGCAACGGGACGACATTGATCCGGATCAAATCGGGATTGAAGGCGACAGCGAAGGCGGATGGATTGTGCCGGCAGTCGCGACCCGCGATCCCAGAATCAAGTTCATCGTGATCTGGGCGGGTCCGGCGATGGATTATGTCCCAGAACTCATGAATGAAGTGGAAGAGAATCTGAAAGCGAGCGGCTTGAGCGGCGACGACCTAAGAAAGGCGCTCGAATTCAAGCGGCAAGCATTCGATATGCTTGCCGACGGGGCTGGGCTCAGCGATCACGCCTGGGCAGAGTTCCAGGCGTTCGTGGGTCCTTATCGTAATGAAAAATGGTTTTCTTACGTGAGCGAGCCCGAGCAGAGGGGCTGGCCGCACAAGAAGCTGTATCTGATGGCGCAGATCAAGCCATCGGAGCTCTGGCGCCGAGTCAAAATCCCGGTGCTGGCGCTGTACGGTGGTAAGGATTTGAACGTGCCTGCGGCAAAAAACGTGACTGCTCTGACCGCGGATTTGACGGCGGCGGGCAATCGGGATTTCACCATCAAGGTTTTTCCCGACGCAAATCATGATGGGTTTGAGACCACGGATCTAATGCTGGACGGCGAACAAATGCGCTATCTCAGACGACTAGCCCCTGGCCTAGTCAACACCCAGATAACCTGGGTGCTGGCTCATGTTTCGATAGTACGTTAGGAGGCGTTTAGTGAGAGAAACTTCCGGGAGATGCACAAACCAATCGCAGGTAAGTTTGAGACTTAGTGTCCGCTACATCGCGCGGGCCAGAGAGACGCTGTAAGTGCATTGCGCTAGCGATTGCGTACATCCCAATTCTGCCCGGGTCCGAAGCAAACCGGAAGTCGGAGGCTCTCCGCATATTGTCGACAAGCCGGAAACTATCCAGAAACGTTAGGCTTCTGGGAAGCGTGCCAGATCGGTACCGACAAGTCCTAGTGTTGTATCAGAAGCGACCGCAGAGGAGAGATTAGTAGCCTCATCAGAATCTGCGGCGGTCGCTTTTGATACAACGACTTGAAGGAAGCCGGCCTGAATCTCTTCCGGCGTGATGGCGTCGTTCATAGGAATGACTCCGAGTCCGGTGTGTTGGCGACTTCGATTTCCTTGCGGTCGCACCAGCGATTGAATTTGGCCTCGCAAACACCGCACATGATGTCCAGCGGGTTTTGCCGGTTTGCATTCCCGTAGTCGGCTACCAGCTTGGTGTGGCAGCCATCACACATCAGAGGGAGCCAGGGGAAAACTTTCTCCAGCCATTTCAAGTTCCATTTGCTCATTGGAATTGCTCCAGGTTGTCGAAAATGAACTGCACGTCATCGGTGGTCAGGCCGCACTCTTCAGCGCACCAGGCTTCTTCGGCGTCGTAGTCATCGTCGAAAGATTCGCCAAGCTCCTCGGAATCCGGGTAGCTGCTGTGTTCAATCTCCAGCTTCACATTGGCCTCGTTCATCATGTCGAGGAACCGCAGTGCCTTCTCTCTGTCAACCATTGTTCGCCTCCTTGAGGGACTCAGCGGTCAAGGCCCTACGTCAGTACGTCATGAGCAAGCGGAGCACGGCTTGCTGCTGACCTTGTGCTCCACCGCCAGTCTCACAGCGGGAACATCCGGGTTGGCTTCAATGGCCATCCAGATGTCCCGCTTCTTCAAGTTGATGTTTGTAGCTTCTGCTCTGCCGGTGTCATTGCTTCACTTCCTCGGCGTTGAACACCTGCAAAGAATCGGCCAGGTCAGCTTTCTGGTTTGCATGGCGCACGGCCCTGATGTCCGTTGGCTGCGCACCGGGCTTGACCGCTGCACCGCCAACGCCCGTGACGTAGAACGGCGTGTTGGTTTCACTGGCCAGAATTGCACCCTGGCTTGCCCAGTCATCTTGCTGGTTTGCCCGGTCTGCGAACGGGATCGGATACTCGAAATAGCTGACGTGGGTTCAGTGAGTAGTCACGGTCGCGCTCATCGGGCGAAGGAACATCGCGAAACGCCAATTCGCGACCGTCGGGAAGGCGAACGAACTTAAATTCGGCAAGAAGATCCGCGTCGAGTGCTCGTTCCTGAAAGAGTGGCCGAAATTTTGGCAGACCGCTCCGGCGAGGCGACTTCGTGTACCAGACGAGGTAGTCGTTAACCGGATCAACCATCTCGCTCTTTTGGCTGCCTTTTTTCTTTACGGGGAATGAGACGATGAAGGACCCGACGCCGAATACCTCATCCATGAGGTCGCGCACGTAATGAAGGTTCTCGTCGCTAATTTGCACAAAGCAGGATCCGGTCTCGTGGAGTAGGTCACGTGCGAGCAGCAGGCGATCGCGCAGGTAGGTCAGGTAGGAATGAATCCCGAGTTCCCACGTGTCGCGAAATGCACGGATCATCTCTGGCTCTTGGGTCAGGTCATCATCCTTGCCGTCTTTTACTTCCCGCTTGTCAACGAAAGGCTGGAAATTAGAGCCGTATTTAATCCCGTATGGGGGATCGATGTAAGCCATCTGCACCTGCCCAGCCATGCCCTCCTTTTCGAGAAGCGAGTTCATCACCAGCAATGAATCACCAGCGATGAGGCGATTCGACCAACCGTGGGGGTGACGATAGAAGTCAATGGCCTCGCGTAACGGAGGACTTTCCTCCGTGCGCTCGAAGAGCGATGACTGTACCGGCAAGCCATTGCCGTTGCGCTTGCGAATGGCATCGATGATTGTGTGGGGATCGATCCGCTCATGTACGTGCAAGGAGACTGTCGGTACCTCGAACGAGGTGTGCTCCTTCTTGCCCCGCCCAGACCAACTGCGGATCAAGATGCAGATCGTAGTCCAACTCCTGGCGGGGTTTCACTGATGGCACGGGGGCGACATACTCGTAAGTCTTGTGCGTCGGCGCAACCGGATCGGTCTCGGGTGTCACCAACCCAACGGGCGGATTGTTAATGCGTTTTTTGTCGCGGTGTTCATAGCGCTCTATCGGGCGCTTCGGCGGCTTGCCGCCGCTCGTCTTTCCTCGTGGCATTTACTTGTTACCTCTCCGCGTGAACACTGTATGGGGGAACGCTGAATTCTGAGCTGCGAGAGTGCCAAAAGCCAATGACGAGGATTGTCCTTAGTCAGTGGTCGCGGGGTCCGAAGAAGAGTTCGGCTTGGTGTTACTCCAGCCGTGTTTTGGAGTCCATGAAAGACTGTCGGGCTTTTTCGGAGATCCGCTAGAGATACACGGCAAGAGGAAGGCACGAAGGACGGCACCGACTTCTTTAAGAGATGAGGCTTTCTCTCCTGGATTCAGCCGGTTCACGAATGCACTCCATTGCTGTGTCTTCCGCGGATCGTTTAGGAAGTCGTCCGTTAGCGCAAAAGGGACTTCTGTTGGAATGGTTGAACCGCGTCTCTCAAACGACGCAAGGATCGCGTTGCGAAGGGACACCATATCGAATGTCCAAGTGTTTGCGATGAACCAGATGTCATAGAAGTCCTTCATCCGGCTGTTGCGGATGTCGAGCAGGACCATTGCTTGGAATTTCTCAGCGATGCTGGCTTCTCGCGGATATGCACGAATCAGAGGTGCTTCCATTTGCAAGAGGACCGGAAAGGAAGCCAATTCGGGTTCCGGGTACACGGCATCGCCAAACCCTATGTCGATTTGCATCGGAATGCGGGCTCCGGCCAAATCGGCCAGGAGCTTGATGCGAACGCCATCGTACTCGTCATCCTCTTTGATCTTTGTGCCCTCGACCGAGGTGCTGTCGAATAGAAGGCCGTCTTCTTCCTGAATCTCGCAGATGGCCTGGATTGTTTGTTCAACCGCGCCGATCGCCGATGATCCCTGTCCGAGTAGATCCAGATCCTTTGTGGGCCGGTGAGTGTGGCCGGTCCACAGCGTAAAGAGTGTGGCTCCCTTGACGGCAAATTTGTCCCGATATGGCGACCGACCCAAGCGATACAGGAAGCGTTCGATGGCGTATCTGCCCAGCACCCGTTGGTAGTCTTCATTTTTGCTCTGCGCGAGCGCAAGAAGGCGCGCGCGGATGGATGCTGCTTTGTTCTTGCCCTTCTCGCGTGTCACAGCGCCTCCATGTAGGGACGAATGACATTGCTAACCCGGCAGATTTTGGCGTAACGATAGATTTCGTTGACGTTAGCCTTCTTTTGGCGAAGACAATCCTTTAGAGCTTCGATCGCGACATCGAGTCCTATTTTGCTGCGGAACTTAAAGCAGTCGGCGACGCTCTTCGCGGCTGAATAAACACGGACGGGAACACCCTCGACCTGATGATTCTCAATTCCCTCGGTCAGCGACGGGCCGGACAGTCGAACGATCCTGAGTGAAGGCGAAGTGAGGACAGGCGTCCTTGCCCCTTTCCGGAGAGCGATCCAAACCGAAGCAGGACTCTGGGTTGTGATTTCGTGAAACACAAGGGCGGAAAGGAGGCAAATAGCAGCGTCCGGGACACGTTTCGCCACCTCAGCGTAAGAGTGGCGTTCCGTAATCTTGGCGTCGGGCAGAGTGTAAATTCCGCGTCCAGGCCGGCTGAGCCGGCCTTGGCGGTGGAGACGAACGAGATATTCCCGTGGAAGGCCGATGGCCTCAATGTCGCGAGGCCTAACGATCCCGTGTTGGCCGACGTACCGCATGATCCTCTGGAGAGGTTTTGCCATAGCTCATGTCTCAATATGTCATTACTTAATCATATCTAATGACGTTTTGCAACATGCCACGGGTCTGACCTCAAATACCCTGCCCTAGACCGAGATCTGTCATCGCGTTAGCTGTCGAGTGGGAAAACTCAATAGCAGAACTCTTGGAAACCTCGCCACTCAACCTTTGGCCAAGTTCGGCAGTGTCACTGGTATAGATCTTAGCGTCGAGGCTTGCGCGCGAGATGGAAACGTAGGCGAAGCGGGAGTTGAGCAGGTCTGGGTGGACGCTGGTATCGCCGTGGACGAGGACGCGTTCGGCGGTTAGGCCCTGCGAGCTGTGACTGGTAACGGCGTAGCCGTGGTCGAGATGACGATGCTCGTTGGGGTTGAATTCGATGAGGCGGTTGTTGTCGAGGCGAACGAATAGGCGACCATCGGGGCGGATCGTCTCGATCGTGGCCATGTCGCGATTTGCAACGCCCAGTGATCTGTCGGGGGCAGTAAACTGGATGCGGTCGCCAACGGAGAACTCCCGTTGGATCTCTTGGTAGACGCTGACGCCTGTAAGGCGGCGGGGATCGTAGGTCGCAAGCTCTCCGTTCGCTTTCCTGACCGTGAGTTCGTTTGCGGCTGGGTTGATCGCGACAACCGATGCGTAGGCGGCAGCTTCAATTCCGATCGCTTTGCTGCCGCGGGTGTAGCGAACTACGTCGTCGATCCCATAGTGGCTGGCCCATGATCGTTCGGCTCCAGTCATGTCCTGGCGCTGAACCAGCACATGGAAATCACGATCTTCCGGGGCAACGGCGCCCGTGGCTTTCAACTCATGGCGAACCGCGAGATTCAGTTCGTGGCGGGAAGCATTGTCCGGTGAAACGATGAGCGTGTTCACGGGGGATTCGACGTAGCTCTTGGCGATGGCCCGAACTCGCTCTTCCTGGTTAGGAATTTCCTTCACGCGACCTTGTTGTTGGAGTACGTCGAGCGCACCGGAGACTTGGCCCGTCGCCAGCAGTTCGACGGCAGATTTCAGAGCTGGGTCCTTCTGCCGAACGATGTCATCCAGCGTCGACGTAAGGAGTTTATCAATTTCGCTTTTTGTTCGCCTAGATCTTAGATGGACAGCCACAGGTGCGAAATCACAGGTGTGAAATTTTGCGCTGGGTCGCTAAGTTACTGAAAGATATGGTGGCCAGGGACGGAGTTGAACCGCCGACGCCAGCCTTTTCAGTTTGGCGTTAATAAGTATTTACAACAACATAACAGGTCTTAGGTGGCTGCGTAAGTGCTTTAAAAGTCGTGGGAGCTTTGTTTATCTTGGGCTGGGATCTTGGGCTGGAATGGGCCTCTCAAATTGAAATCAACCGAGGGCCGATTGTCCGCTCACCGCAATTACTTCCTGTTTGCCCGTCAGCACTAGCGTCACTCGGGGCCAGTCCCGAGACTTATCGCCAAGCGCTGCCGAAAGGCTCTGCTCGGCCGCCTTCACCTGGGTAGCTCAATTACTGATCCCACACCCGCGTAGACGTAGTGGTCGCCAAATGTTCGCTTGAGAGCGGCGAACTCTGGCTCGCCCGTGCAATGTCCCGGGGCGACGCGTCCCACCTTGTACTGCTCGTGCAGCACGGTGGCAATGCGCTCCACCTCGGGATCGGGTGCTTGAATCTGGTGCAACCCGCCGACCAGGATACTGATGTGAGAATCGATCGCAGCGGATTCCTGCATGATGTGCTCCACACCGGGATGTGAGCAGCCGACCACGAGCACGAGTCCATCAGGTGTGCGGATGGCAAGCGAAAGCTCGTGCACTTCCAGCGTACCGGGGATGTCGGAAACTAGTGCAATCAGAAACATGCCGGGCGCAATCTCAGTCTTTCTATCGATCAGTTGAAAGTTGGCATCGGGCCACGCCGCCCCCATGTGTATGGTCTCGGGTGGGGCGCCACTGTAATAACGCTGTTCTGCGGGAAGCGATGCGTCCTTGCGATACCAAGTAGTGCTGGGCTGGTAATCGCCGTAGACTCCGGATCTCTCCTTCGGCGCATAGATCTTCACAGTCGGGCTCACCTTGAGCAAGTAGGCCAATCCGCCCATATGATCACCATGGCGATGGGACATAACCACAAAATCAAGCTTTTGCAGATCGACACCCGCCGCCTTCACGTTGTGTTCGAGGATCTGGGAGTTGTTGCCGGTGTCGAAGAGGATGCGTTTGCCGCCATATTCGACCAGGGCCGCAAACCCCCAATCCATGGTCAGTGGCGAAGATTTGCCGAAGGAGTCGTACAGAATGGTGACGCGGTTTGGCGTTTCTGCCGCACCCATACCCGCGAGCAACATAACGCAGACCGCCAGCGCGCATACCGAGATGTGCTGCTTCATAGGTTCCTCCATGGGGTTCAATTTTTTTCTTTCCCTAGTTGACTTCGCAGAATTGACCCCAGCTTGGCACGAAGATGCGAAAGTTTGGCACCACCGACATGTGCTTGGCAACCGCTGAAATGAGACTGGAGTGGTGCTGCGTCCTTGGACGAGTCCTTGTCAGCAATCCTTCCCTTATCAGGTTAGGGAAGGATTGACCGTCACCTGGAGATAATCCCGAGAGAGTACTCCATGTCAGTTGAGAAGCAGATTCACTTCAACGTCGTAGCCCAAAGGGAGTGCTTAGAGCGGAGCATCAACTATTCGCGCGCTCGCGACATGGGATCATCTGGACGCAGCCTCAAGGCCCCAATTTAGCCTGTTTCTCAAGGAAGCTCTTGGCGAAGTGCAACTCTGGCCGTTCTGATTCTGCATCTTTGCACATACTTAGAAGTTGAGCGTAATACGTCTCGGCCTTCGACGGAGTACCCGCCAGTTCGGCGGCTCTTCCCGCGCCAAAGAGGCTGTTGAAACGATTAGGGGCAAGTTGCAGGGAGGCCTCATAGGCTGCCAGGGCCTGCTCGGGCTGGTTCTGCTCCAGTAGTAGGTCACCGAGTTGTTCATTCCCAGCAAGCAAGGGTGCTGCGATCCAGGTTGCTGAGGTGGATTCTTCGAGTGCAATCGCCGATTTCATCAGCCTGACGGCGTCCGCGTCGCGCTTTTCTGCGTGGGCCAGCCATGCCTCGGCCTGTAGACGCTGTACTTCCACCAGGTCGGCGTTGCCTACCCAACCTTGATTTCCTTGCGGCAATTGACCACGAAGCTCCGCGAGCTTGTCAGCATTGGACTTCGCACCAGCGAGATCGCCTGTACGCGCGCAGCCGATCGCCCTTGCGAAATAGGTTTCGGCTTCATAGAGGGGCATTGGAACTTTTCGAATCGGGAGGGCCGCGGCCTCAGCCCACTGGTGCCGCTCCAATGCGTAACGAGCAGGAATCCCCACGAGCGCTGAGTACGCCGCCATCGGGGTTTCTCCGAACCGCTCGGAGTAGCGGCTGACTTCATCGCGGATCTGTTTAGCAAGCAGATCCTGTCCAGTTTGCAGGTACGCATAGGCGAGAGAATCCTGGGCGTGTGCCTGCTGATCCCATAGTTCCTTGCGTCCGGACTTGGCCACCCAAGCCCGTGCCGCGGCCAACGAGGCGCGATTGGAATCGATGGCTTCTTGCCACGATCCCACTTGAATGAAGATATGAGACGGCATGTGCAGAGCGTGGACCGAAGAAGGTGCAATCTTGGCATAGCTTCGTGCTGCTGCGAGCCCGCGGTTGGCCAGCACTGGGTTGTCGTAAGCATGGATGATGTAATGAGCCACGCCCGGATGATTGGGCGACTCGGCGAAGATTTTTTCCAGGATGGCGCCAGCTTTCTTCTGTTCGGCGTAGCTGGAGTCGCGTGGCGGCGCGTTCGCGATTATCTGTAAGGCGTAGAAAAGAGCCGCTTCGCGGTCGTCGGGATATGCCGTGTACAAGTGCTCCAAGGCTTTCTGGTAGTTGACAGCGCGGGTTCGAGAATCCAGTCGCTCAGAATCGCGATAGTAGTCGGCAATCGCTGTGATGTACTCCTTTTCCCGCGGCGTCTTGCCGCCAATAGCCAAGGCTCTTTCGCTTGCCTCTCGCCCGAGCTTCAAATGGGAAGCATCAGGGGGCTGCCAATGGGGATGGTAATAACTTACCGCTTGGCCCCAATAGGCCATGGCACAGGTGGGGCCGCGATGCGCCACAGCGATAAAGGTCGCATTGGCATCCTCGTATTCAAAAGAGTGCAGCATGGCTACTCCTCGCTCAAACGCCTTCTGAGCCTGACTCGAGCAGGAGATAGGAAAAAAGACCGTGCCGTATTGTTCCGCTCGAAGGGTGTCCGCGTGTTGGTGGTGAGCGTCAGATTGACCTAAGACCACAGGTCGGAAGCTGAGAAGAGCCAACAATAACCCAGTCCCCAGATGCTTCATTCGACACCTCCAAACAGGGGACCGTTGAGACTAGCGCAGTGCGCTCTTTCAGGGCCACACGACCGTTAGGACAAACATCCAAAGGCTGCGCCACCAGCATCCAGCGGCGATCGAAACCTCATACACCCCGAGTTTTCTGCCAGTGATCATGGGTCATCCGTGCACGCAATTATAGTCCCAAGCATTCGGCTTTCACACTCAAGTATAAGTGCACGAAAGTTGGTTACGATGAAAATGTACGGAGCAACGTTCCGCATGGTTGAATTACTCCTGATTTGTCCGCAAACCGGTAGTTACAGATCTGCTCGTCAAAGCCCCTCTTTTCTGGTTATCTGTAGTCACTGACTTCAGGCCGCTCAAATGTATGACAACGGTGCTATCTCGCCCAAAATGCCGCCTCCCCGCAATCTGTCGATAATCGGAATCTGAGCGGGAGCGCAATCTCAAGGAGGCGGCACAATGGCACAAAGACGACAACGAGGATGGCTAAAGAAGGAAACTCGGACTCAAGGCGAGACATGGGTGCTCTATTTTCGAACCACGCGAAAGTTCGACGGCAGACGGGTTGAAAACAAGATCCCTATTGGGTTCGTCCTCGATTTTCCTGACAAAAGTAGCGCGTGGGCTGAAGTCGAACGACTGCCTCTCGCGCTCAATCCGGTGGATTCGCGACGGGGTGTGACATTTGTCGACTTGGCGCGGAACACGAGTTGGTGGATCGTTCAGAATCCAAACACCCCAAAGCGCATACCACAATAAAAGGCTACGAGCGAGTCCTCCGGAATCGCTCGCTACCAAAGTGGGGTTCGAGAATCGCGCTGGGTATACAACCACTGGAAATCGAGCAATGGCTGACGACCTTGAAAGGGGAGGAAGGACTTGAAAATCCAACGCTCGACCGAATGCGTCGTGTCATGTCGATGGTTTATCGCCATGGCCAACGATATGGCTTGATTTCCCGAAGTCAAGAGTCGAACCCGATGCGCTTCGTTCGCTGCAAGACGACCAGCGGATACGAAGCGATGATCATAACGCCCGAACAAGCTTATGAAATCGTTCGTAATTTGCGAGAGCCGGAACGAACCCTGACGCTCCTGGCTGCAGGCACGGGCCTTCGAATCTCCGAGTGCCTGGGTCTGCAATGGCAAGATGCAAATTTCGCTGACGCAATGATCCATGTGCGTCGCACTTGGACTTGTGGCCAAGTGGGTTTGCCGAAGACCAAAGCTTCAAAGGGTCCTGTGCCGCTCCATCCGTTGCTCGCCGACTTCCTGCTTTCTTGGAAACAGAAAACCCCATATTCGCAGCCAGGCGACTGGGTTTGTGCTTCGTTTCGACTGAATGGCAAACAGCCGCGCGTAGCGAATATGCTCGTCGAAGATTATCTGCGGCCCGCTGCAGCGAAGGCTCGAATTCTTTCATCGCATCGGGATGATTGCGGGCGATTGATGGAGGATGATCCGCGCCGGTTCGGATTTCACAATCTTCGGCATAGTCTGGCGTCGTTTCTGGTTCGCATCAGAACCGATCCGAAGACCGTACAAACTCTGCTTCGCCACAGCAAGTATGACTGACCACGGGTCTTAAGGTCTCTAGCAGGATGCGGAAAAACGGAGATGGAACCAGAAAACACTCTTGTTTCCACAGAACGAACTGATAAGAAGAAGGTATGCGCGGAAAAGACGAGCAACAGTTGGACGTGTTCAGCTACATAAGCCCCGAGCAGCGAGTTCCACAGGACCATCCACTGCGTCCGCTGCGGGTCATGACCGATGAGGCACTACAGCAGTTGAGACCTCTGTTTAACCGCCTGTACGCCAAGACGGGACGGCCATCGATTGCGCCGGAGAAGTTGTTACGGGCGCTCTTGCTGCAAACTCTGTACTCGGTGCGCAGTGAACGGATGTTAATGGAGCAACTTGACTACAACCTACTGTTTCGCTGGTTCGTGGGCTTGAACATGGATGACGGCATTTGGGACGTGACCGTGTTCACCAAGAACCGCGAACGTTTGTTGGATGGGGACATAGCCGAAGCCTTCTTCCAAGCCGTGCTGCAGCAGGCGCGGGAGCGAAGTCTGCTCTCCGACGAGCACTTCACGGTGGATGGAACTCTGCTGGAAGCATGGGCGAGTGTGAAGAGTTATCAGCGCAAGGATGATAAGAATGCTGTACCGCCGGACGATCCTGGCAATGCGACGGTGGATTTCCACGGGGAAAAGCGGTCGAACGAAACGCACGAATCGAAGACGGACCCCGATGCGAGGATGGCGCGCAAAGGCAAGGGCAAAGAAGCCAAGCTCAGTTACAACGGGAATCTTCTGGTGGAGAATCGCAACGGACTGATCGTAAACACTGAGGTGTTCGAGGCCAACGGAACCGCCGAGCGGGACGCAGCGCTCGTCATGCTGGAACAAATTCCTGGCACGAAACAGGTCACGGTGGGAGGCGACAAGGCCTATGACACGGCCGATTTTGTGGCCGAGTGCCGAAACTTAAAGGTCACGCCGCACGTGGCCCAAAACTTGGAGCGGCCCGGGGGGAGTGCCATTGATGCTCGTACGACCCAGCACGTCGGATACGCCATCAGTCAGAGAAAGCGGAAGCGCATTGAAGAATGCTTCGGCTGGCTCAAGACCATCGCGTTGTTGCGGAAGGTTCGGCACCGGGGCCTCTTCAAGGTGGAATGGAACTTCACCTTCGCAGCCGCCGCTTACAACTTAATACGCATGCGGAATCTGGCAATGCAAACGACCTGAGCTAAGGCCGATGTGTGTCCTCCGGCCCGACAACGAACCTTCTGGCCACGAGCGTAGCCGCCTAAAGCTCTTCTCCGAGTCATAAAATCTCGAACTGGGCACAGAATCTAAGTCGCATCATTCATTTTTCCGCATCCTGCTAGGGCTTTCTTGACAGCTGTACTTGGCCTAACGAGAAACTCTTCCTTGAGTACCCCTTTTCCATGCGGGAAATCGATGGCGAATACCCTGAATTTCTCCGAGGCTGCATCTTGCAACGAGACGGTGATACCTTCGGCATGTATGACTTCGCGTATGTTCGCCGCAACGGCGCGCAAGACCTCTCGCAAGTCGAGGCTCGACGTGATTTTGCTCGTCAAGTTGAGGAGCAACTCAAGCCGATCGTTTTGAGTTCGTATTTCCTCTTCTGTGCTCATCCCTTGTGGTCATCCCTAGGAATGCACCCGGGTTGGTATAGAACAAAAGTCTAACGCACTTCGGTCACCACTTTGAAATAGGGCTGAAACGCAGGTTCGCCTTCCGCCTCTTGTACACTGCCGTTCGGGGGAATAAATCCCGCCCCGAACAGCGTGCTGGGACCTCTGTCGTGACAAGGCAGCGTCCGCGAGTTGAGCGGTAACAATGTCCCCGCTAGCAACCTGACCGCAGCATCCCAAAGTCTGCGCTCAAAGGGACTCATCACATGGAATTCCATGAATTCAAACGAGATCGAGTAAGCTCTATGCTTGCTGTCAGCCCAAGATGGCCGGGTTTGGGGGCGACGTAAAGGTTGATAAAATCCTTCCAACCTATTGAAAACATGGTGGTCAGGGACGGAGTTGAACCGCCGACGCCAGCCTTTTCAGACTGGCGTTAATAAGTATTTACAACGACTTAACAGGTCTTAGGTGGCTGCGTAAGTGCTTTAGAAGTCGTGGGTGACATGCTGAGCTTGGGCTGGGATCTTGGGCTGGGCGGAATCCGTACCGGGAAAAAAGCCGCTATGTTACATGCAGAGCTACCGGGATTGAACGTTCCAACAGATTTCGCGCTGGGGCTATACGCGTTCGTTGCCCCTACCGATGTTGATGCTACTCGAAAGAACAAGAACTGCAAGCACGACACAATGCCG
>Ga0222749_10000836_pt1 | contig 17259 bp, 20 predicted proteins | sample IncBWH2Mmetat_FD_197234 | JGI IMG/M metagenome (GOLD analysis project Ga0222749, IMG submission 197234) | Metatranscriptome of lab incubated forest soil microbial communities from Barre Woods Harvard Forest LTER site, Petersham... | ecosystem: Environmental > Terrestrial > Soil > Temperate... | reverse complement strand
TATGAAGGTAACCGCAAATTATAGCGCGGGGAGCCGGGGCCAGCGCTGGTCTGCGAAGTCTGTATCCGCACCAAGCTGTTTTCCTCAGGGGCTCAAGAGTGTGCGTGAGAACGCGTGTCGTCCCTACGGGACTCGCGCATCTGTTCCACTTCACACCCGGCACTTCCGTGCCGGGCTTTCATATCGCGCCGCTACGCGGCTGGAGTTTTGGTGGTGCTTGCTCCACCGCTTGCGTTCAATGGTAGTTCTCACGTGGTCTCTAAAGCCCACCTCTTTTATTGCCGTTGTCCGGCGAGCCCACATCTGTTATTGCCTTTGTGCGGCGCAGCTGAAAAGCCGCGCCCTTTCAAAACTGCTTGTGAGACGAGTCTAGATCAAGCGCCGTCCTGAATCGCACGTGATGGTCGTCGAGGCGGCGCATGCTAGAATCAAAAGTTTCCGATTGAGCTCGAACCCTCGTCGAATCGAGCTGTCCGCCCCGACTTCATGCCTGAATTTTTCGCCGCCGAAGACATAGACACTCTGCCGAAGGCCAAGACGAAGCCTCGCGCGGAGATGCGGACTGACATCATTGTGATCGGTGCTGGACCGACGGGGTTGGCTTGCGCGATCGAGGCGCAGAAAATCGGACTCAAGGTCGTCGTCCTCGACAAAGGATGCCTGGTCAACTCGCTGTTCCATTATCCGGCGAACATGGTTTTTTTCACGACGCCGGAGTTACTCGAAATCGGCGATATCCCGTTCACCACCGCTCTGCAGAAACCCACACGAGAGGAAGCGCTCGAATACTATCGCAAGGTTGCGGAACACTATCATGTTGACGTTCGCCAGTACGAGTGGGTCAAAACCGTCATGGGAGAGGATGGAAATTTCAGCATTACGGCGACGGATCGGGCTGGGCGTCCCCATGACTATCTTGCGAAGAAAGTGATTGTGTCGACTGGTTATTACGATCTGGCGAATCAGTTGAACATCCCGGGCGAGGACCTGCCGAAAGTTTCGCACTATTACGGCGAACCTCATCCCTATTACGACGCAGACGTGCTGGTCATTGGGGGCAAGAACTCGGCAGCGATTGCGGCGCTCGATCTGTGGCGGCATGGGGCGCGGGTATCGCTGGCGCACCGGGAGGCGCAGCTGCACCATCACGTCAAGTACTGGATCAAGCCTGACCTGGAGAACCGCATCAAGGCGGGAGAGATTGAAGCGTACTTCAACAGCTACGTGCAGGAAATTGGGATTGACCACGTTGTAGTGGTTACGCCGAGGGGACCCATTCGTCTGAAGAATGATTTCGTGCTGGCCCTCATCGGGTATCACCCCGACTACGATTTCCTGCGGAGCATGGGGATCGAATTGTCAGAGCAGCAGTGCCGGCCGGTCTGCGATCCGGTCTCGTTGGAAAGCAACGTCCGTGGAATCTATGTCGCGGGAGTGATCGTGGCGGGCTCGCGCACCAATGAGATTTTCATCGAGAACGGGCGCTTTCACGGCAAGCAGATCTCCGAAGATTTAAAGAGGAAGCTGCACTGTTGAGGATCAGCCAGCGGAAACGTGAAAATCCCACTTCTCCCAAAACCAGGGAGAAGTGGGGCACCCATGCTTGATGAGATGCTCGGGCGGCGTTCATCCTTTATTCATTTTTCGCCGTACCACGGCGGCCAAACCTACCAAGCCAGTTCCGAGGAGAGTCAAAGAGGCAGGCTCGGGTGTAGTCGTCGTGCTTCCCCCCAGTATCCCCGCTTCCGAGTTCGGTGTGATGTAAAGGACCTTGCCAGTCGTAGGATTGACGACTTCCGCGTAGAGGATGGTTCCCGCACCAACGCCGCCGGCGCTGATTGAAACAGTGCCACTCCCGATAACACCCACATTTGCGTATCCGAAGGAAGGTGAGTTGAACAAGACTCCCGTACCCTTCCACGTGTCCTGCATGGCTCCCATGGCGCCCCCCTCTGGGAAGCTGGAAAGCGAGCTAAACGAGACGCCGTTTACCGAACCTGTCAACGCGTTTGGAGCAGCCGCGAGGATGATCAGATCATCGCCCAAAAAGGATTTGTTCCCCATAAACGTGACGCTGAAGCTGCTTCCTAACACAATCCCGACAGATTGGCCGGTCGCGCCAGTTCCCAGGAGGTGCACTACATTAGGAGTTGAGTGTGAGCAGGTGAAACTCGCGAAAGAGTCGCAGGTGTTTGCCGTGGCAGACAGAACGGTCGCAAGAAATATGGCCAGGGATGCTGAACAGATTCCGAAGGTGCGCATGGTCTTCCTCCAGGCTTTTCAGACGGGGCGCATTGCGAGGAACATGCATGCGTGTTGCCAACCCAATATTCTGTTGGCAAAATCGGGATTACTTAAATGGCTGTGAATGAATAGCATGCAGACATACATGAAAGTCTGTAAGGCCGCAGTAGTGCAAGCTTTTTCTCATTTGAGAGCAATTCGCTGCACAGGGTACGACGCACGGAAAGTGCTCCGGCGCCAGTAAATGTCATCGGGATCAAAATCTGGCTGCATTGAACCGGCTTTGCCACAAACCGCCGCTGACGATTACCCTAATCATTCCTTTTTTCAGTCATTCCTTATGGAACCCGAACCAGAACACGGCGCGGCTACGATTTCGCTCGCTTCTTACGTGCGACTGATCAGCGGGAACCGCAATTTCCGGCGGCTCTGGCTGGCGCAAATCGTCAGCGAGATTGGCGACTGGTTCTACACGCTTTCGATCTATACGCTCTTATTGCAACTGACGGGACACGCCAGCTCCGTCGCTCTCGCCTTGGTGCTGCAAGTTCTTCCTCAAACCCTGGTCGGGCCGACTGCGGGGGTCGTGAACGATCGGGTGAAGCGCAAGTACGTGATGATCGCCGCCGACCTGGTGCGCTTCCTGATTGTGCTGGCCATGCTGCTGATACGCTCGAGGTCGATGGCGTGGCTGGTTTATCCCCTGCTGGTGGCTGAGACGACGATGGCCGCATTCTTCGAGCCAGCGCGCAGCGCGGTAATTCCCAACATTTCTGATGCGAGTGAGGTTCTCGTGGCCAATACGCTCTCATCGGCGACATGGTCGGTCAATCTGCTGATTGGCGCGTCGTTGGGCGGCGTGGTCGCGGCATTCCTGGGACGCGATGCGGCGTTTATCCTCAACGCGCTTTCCTTCCTGACGTCGGCTGTGCTGATCAGCGGGATGCGGTTTGCAGAGCCCCATGCGGAAGCCGCTCCCGCGTTGCGCCCGCGCGATCTAGTCGATTTCTCGCCTGTGATGGAGGGTATCCGCTATATCCGCAGCCATCCGGTACTGGTGCCCGCTGTGTTCGCGAAGGCGGGGGAATTGATGGTGGGGCCGAGTTGGGTGATTTTCACAGTTATGGGGGCACGGGAATTCGCGGTCCATGGCAGAGGCATTAATCCGGCAGGCGGAGCTATGCTCGGGATGAGTATTCTGCTGGGCGGGCGTGGTCTGGGCGCCCTGGTTGGTCCGTTGATCTCAGCGCGATGGGCGGGCCAAAACGATCACAGGTTGCGACTTGGCATCTTGTTCGGATACCTCACGATTGCCTTGGGATATGGGCTGATTGGAGTCAGTCGGACCGTGTGGATGGCAGCCGCGTGCGCTATGTTGGCGCATGCGGGAGGCTCGACCGTCTGGGTTTTCTCGACTACGCTGCTGCAACTCCGAACAGAAGATCGTTTCCGTGGCCGCGTTTTTGCCGCCGACCTGGGGCTCGCCAGCTTTACGTTTGCCACTACGGCATATTTGTGTGGCCATTTTCTCGATCTGGGCATACCGGTCCGCATGATGGCTGTGGGCACCGGATTCTTCATGCTGATTCCGGCGGCCCTGTTGGCGTGGGTGCTGCGCGCTCCCCGTTTCCGCCAAAATCAGATCGCGGCATGAGTTGCTGCTTTCCGGGTTTTCACTTACACTCGCGTCCAGGCGTGCTCTTCCCCCCCGGGCTGTAATCCCTGTTATGCAGTCTTTTGCGTTTGAAGTCGCTGTCCGCTGTCCTCTGGAACTCGTTTTCAAGATTTATATCGACATTGATCGCTGGCGGCACCGCAGCATTTTTGGGGAGATGCGCTGGGTAAAGGGCAGTCCGTGGCAGGAAGGCAGCCGGCTGACCATCGAGACGCGCGTGCCATTTCGCAGCATGGTCGATCAGGTGGTTCAGCATTTCACCGCAAATGAGAGCGTCAATTACCTGAGTCATGTCCTCGCCATAACAACGGAGACTTGGGTGACGTTTCATAGGGACGCCGCGGACGAAACCATCATTCGCGTACGAATGCAGATCGTGGGCAAATTGTCGCGCGCTCTTGGGTTCGCCATCGAGCCCGTGATTCTCAAGACTACGAAGCGTTTCTTAGAAGACGTCTGTCGAGACTGTGAGGCGGCTGCGAAGGATGCTTCGGCCCCGCCTTAAGTAGAAACGGATTTCCGTTTGCCAGGGGGTTCGTTTTCCCTACACTGACCGGCGAAAGACAGTCACTTCCCCGCTGCGAAAAGCCTTCCGAAGGAGTCACTCATGGGCCGGTCGGAGATTCGCACCAGCATCAACCGCAATCTCAAACACGTTTTTGAAACCTACGCCCAGGTTGATCCGTGGCGTTGGTCCGATATCCGAAGCGTACGTTGGACCCACGGAGAACCATGGGAGGTCGAGAGTCGTTGAGCATTGAACCGGCCAACTCCTTCGGCGTCATCGTCGATCAAGTCATAACCCACTTCGAACCATACCGCGGAGTGGATTTCATCAGCCATTTCGGTGGGGTGACGATGATCTCGCAAATTGTTTTCCGTGCACTCGACGACGAGGTCACCGAGGTTCGGAGCAACCTCGAGTTTGTTGGATCCTTTTCCCGCGCGGCTGGTCTGGCGTTGGCCCCGGCCATTGAGCACGGAGCGCGGAGGTTTTATGAATTTCTGAAGCAAGAGTGCGAACGGGAGAGTCCGTCTGAAATTTGCCCGGGCAGATCAGACGGATAGGTCGCCGTTAGACTGGACTTAGCCGGTCAATCTTCGCGGCCATAATGAAGTCGCTCTCGGTCAGGCCGTCGATCTTGTGGGTCCACAAGGTGATTTCCACCTTTCCCCACTTAAGAAGAATGTCGGGATGATGGCCCTGATTCTCGGCGATCTCGCCAACACGATTCACAAACTCCAGGGCCTGCTTGAAGTCGGGAAAACCGAACTCGCGGTGGAGGTGATGCTCGTTGGTGACCGTCCATTGGGGCACGGCGGAGTGGAACTTCTTTAATTCTTCCCCCCGCAACGGCGGCACACCACCCTTACAAGGGACGCATTGCTTGTCGGCAAGTTCAGTCATAGATTCCTCATCGGCGCGAAAGGTGTCGATAGAACAGGCTCACCGCTCTCATCTTAACAGTGGCAATGGCAGCGGGAATTCAAGGGTTTCCCTGTGTACAATGAGGTACTCTCAACCGGTTCGCGATTCGATTCATCGGAAAGGAAACGATAGTGGTCGTTCTAGTCATCGGCGGCGCTGGATACATCGGAAGTCACACCGCACGGGCGCTGAAAGCTGCCGGCCACGAAGTCACTATTTTTGACAATCTCAGCACAGGGTACGAATTCCTGGCGACAGGCTTCAAACTGGTTAAGGGAGATGTCCTTGATCAGAATGCTCTCACCAGCGTTCTCTCAGGCTGCGATGCGATCATGCACTTCGCGGCTCATGCTTATGTGGGAGAGTCGGTCACGAATCCGAGAAAGTATTTTCGCAACAATGTTGAGGGAGGTTTGTCGCTGCTGAATGCAGCGGTTGACGCGGGGACCAACAAGATCATTTTTTCCTCCACGTGCGCGGTATATGGCGTCCCGGCCAAGGTTCCGATCGACGAAAACATTCCGCGCCAACCGGTGAATCCCTACGGCGTCTCGAAATTGTTCTTTGAGCAAGCACTGGAGGCATATGACCGCGCCTACGGCTTTCGGTACGCCAGTCTGCGATATTTCAATGCCGCGGGGGCAGACGAGAGCGGCGAGATTGGCGAACTGCACGAGCCCGAGACTCACCTGATCCCCTTGGCGCTTCGCGCCGCGGCGGGCCTGGGACCTGCGCTTCAGGTCTTTGGTTCGGACTATCCGACGCCCGACGGGACATGCATCCGCGACTACATACACGTGAATGACCTGGCCAGTGCTCACCTACAGGCACTCGAACATCTGGCGGCGGGGAAGGAAAGCGTGGCGGTGAACGTCGGGACGGGAGCAGGCGCCTCGGTCCGAGAGGTAATTTCCGAGGTCGAAAAGATTACCGGCAAACGCGTGCCGCACAAAGTGGTGCCGCGACGTCCGGGTGATCCTCCGGCACTGGTGGCCAATCCAGCCAAGGCGCAATCGTTGCTGCACTGGAAGGCCACGCGTGGCTTGAACGAAATCGTGAGCACAGCCTGGAGTTGGGAAGAGCATCGTCGGGGCGCGAGGGTTCCGTGAAATGCTGCACTCGTCTGTGCTCTCTGTCGTGAGATTGTGAAATCGAGAAGGGGAAATCGTACGTACCCATGGCAAATGATCTGACTGGAAAAAAAGTAGCATTTCTGGGCGCCGGGAAAATGGGCGGAATCATCCTGCAGGCGCTGCTGAAAAATGGCCTGCTCTCGGCGAAATCAACTTGCGCCACTGTCGCCCACGAGGAGCGCGCCAAGGCATTGTCCGCGAAGTTAAAGGTAAAAGTCGGCACCAACAACGTAGACGCCGCCAAGGGCGCCGACATCATCGTGATTGGCGTGAAGCCCCAGGTGGTCGAAGATGTTATCCGCGAAATCAGCGAGCACGTTACTCCGAAGCAGTTGATCGTGTCGGTCGCGGCTTCCGTGCCCACATCGATGATCGAGAGGAATCTTTCTCCGAATGTTCCAGTCATTCGTGCCATGCCGAACACCCCATGCCTTATGGCCGCAGGCATGACTGCCGTTTGCAAAGGCAAACATGCGACCGCCGAGCATGTTGCCCTGACCTGTCATATGTTCGACGTGGTCGGACGTACTGTGGTGGTCGATGAGAAGCACATGGACGCGGTCACTGCACTTTCGGCGAGCGGCCCGGCGTACATTTACATCATTCTTGAATCGCTCGCGGAAGCGGGTGTGAAGGTAGGTCTGCCGCGAGACATCGCGACACTGCTGGCAGCACAGACAACTCTCGGCGCGGCGAAAGTTGTTCTTGAGACCGGGGACCATCCGGCCCTTCTTAAAGATGCGGTCACGACTCCTGCCGGCTGTACGATCGACGCGATCATGGAACTCGAGGAAGGCAAGCTCCGCGTCACCTTGATCAAAGCAGTGGTCAAGGCTGCCCAGCGCGCAAAGGAACTCGCGTACGGATAGACACCGGAGTTTCCGGCTGGTTTACTCTACGACGGGGGAGCATATGCAGTTGGTTGATTCAACTCCTGACCAGCGCTGAAACAACTGGAAGGCCTCCCACTGGTCAGGAACTTGATCTTCCCTGACTCGTCCGCGCAGAAAGTTTTTCCCGTTGAGTCAGAATCAATCGGAACTGCGGCGAGGCGATATTTCGAGGACGGAGTTCCGCCACATCCGTTGAGAGCGAATCGATAGCCATTCCACCCCTCACTCCCTTGCCCGGGATCGAAGGTGGCGGCGGGTTCACCGGCAGTGGAATCTGTTTTCTGTGGCACCAGGCTGGACAAAGTGCAGGCATAGCCGATCTCGGGATGGGCAGCGGAATACGCCTTCTGGCCGTTGACGATCATGTTCATGCGCATCTGGGCCATCTGCTCATTGGCTTCGTCTTGCTGCTTCCGAAGTCCCTTGAGATAGTCCGGGTCGGTCAGGGGTATATGAGCGGCAACAGTGATTTCTGTCAGTCGCCAAACGTCTTTCTCCTGCTGCAAGGTAAAAATCAGGCGGGGGATGACAGGCAAGTTTTCTTCCTGTCCATCTTTGTAGCCATGAATCGAGAGTTCGATCTCGTCCTGGTCTCCCATGAGGCTGTCGTGCTCGACAGCGACTTCGACCCTCTCATTATCCGATTGCTCGGTGACGAGGATGTTTGGGCCCGTGTCGAATGTTTCGACCGTTCGTCCCTGTGCGGCCATCGAACGGCCGGCTGCCGCAATGCGAAGCACGATGGATGATTCCGGTGATTCATCCTTGTGGATCAAGGCCTTCCGTGTGATGTCGGGCAGGTGTTTGGCTAAGTCGTTTTCCCCCTTACCCAGGAACATCTCTATGAGGGCTTGACGGGCGGATTGTGGTGGTGGCGTTTGCAGAGTTTGTGCGGTTAGCGACGTGCCAGCCAGAGTAAGCGCCAGAGCGCATAGAACTTGTCGCATACTTCCTCCGATCGCGACATCCTGTAACTATCTTACAGTTCTAAGACTCCGCGGAGTGTGTTCTGGTTCCTTAGTCTAGGGGGAAGTGGCTCCGGGCTTCGGCGCTGTTGAAGTTTTGTGTTTAAATCTCCATACCTATGAAACTGCTGATCGTGATCCATCACCGCTTTGAGTTATGGAGAGCGCCGGGATGGTTTGGAGAGCGGTTGGCTGAGCACTTTCCGGAACTCGAGGTCGTCCAGCGGGACTCGTACGAAGGCATCGATGAGCATCTGCGGGATGCTGAAATCATCTTTACGATATCCCTGCGGCCGGATCAGCTAGCCACGAGGCGCAACCTCCGGTGGATTCATGCTCCGACTGCGGCGGTACACCAGTTTCTGTTTCCGGGGTTGGTAGACAGCGATGTCATCCTGACGAACTCCACAGAAGTCCATGGGCCTGTCGTGGCCGAACACGTCATCGCGCTGATCTTCGCTCTGGCAAAGAAGATTCCGCAGGCGACACTCATGCAACAAAAGCATGTATGGGGCAAGGAGGCCATGTGGAGGGAGGGATACTGCCCTCGCGAAATCGGGGGAGCGACCCTGGGACTCATCGGTTTGGGCAGCATCGGGCGCAGAGTCGCCGTTATGGCTTCGGCAGTGGGCATGCGCGTCATCGCGGTGCGCGAACACATCGACAAGGGCGCGCCAGATGGAGTGGAGGCGGTTTTCACGCCGTCCGAACTCGACAAGCTTTTACCACAATCAGACTTCGTGGTCATGGCGGCGCCACTCGTATCCGCGACGCAGGGTCTTTTGAACAGCGAGCGGATCGCTCTAATGAAGCCGGACTCCTTTTTGATCAATGTAGGGCGAGGTCCGCAGGTAGATGAAGCCGCGCTCGCGTCGGCGCTTCGCCGTCGCCGCATCGCCGGCGCCGCTCTGGATGTGTTCGAGCAGGAGCCACTGCCGCCGGACTCGCAGTTGTGGAATCTCGACAACCTTCTTATTACTCCTCATACCGCGGGGCTGACGGCGAAGCTGTGGGAGCGTCACTACGATCTATTCTCTGACAACCTTCGCAGGTACATGTCGCGCCAGCCACTCAGGTACGTTGTCGATAAGCACAAGGGCTATTGAGCCTTCGCCGTCATGCTACAGTTTGGAAGAGCCAATCACCGTTATGGAACCGCGCCTCATTCTGGTCAATCTGCTGATCAAATTAGGCGTAGCTGCGGCCGTTTCCAGCAGCCTGGTGCGCTCCAAGGAATTCAAGTCTTTACTGTTTCGTGAAGAGCGGACCTTCCGGCAAAAGGTGTACCTCGTACTTTGGTTCAGCATCCCGATCATGATCGGCGTCTGGATTCGGATCGTCCAGGGGAGTTTTGCCGCCAGCGACATCAGTTTTGAAACGGCCCTTCTCCTCGGAGTGATGGGCGGACGCTGGGCGGGCTGTCTCGGCGCGGCATTGCTAAGCGTACCTGCGCTTTTGCACGGGGAATGGGCAGCTATGCCGTTTCATGTGCTTTGCGGCTTTATGGCTGGCCAGTTGCGGGCCATGGCTGTTGACAAGGATGACATCTGGTCGTTTTCACCGTTTATCGATCAGGGCATCTTTCGTCTGATTCGACGGAATTTGCCGCGGCCGCGATTGTTTGATTGGCAGATCATGTTCTTTACCACGATCGTTGGCTTGCGCCTTGTGCAGTCAGAGTTGAATCGATTCTTTCCAAGGTCCATCTTCAGCATCGAAAGCCCGGACAACTTTTGGGTGTGGGGACTGATCTATGCTGCGACCGTGGCAGCCATCGGAATTGAAATCAAGATTTTTAATAGCGTACGCATACAGATCAAACTGGAGGAGCAAGAGCGTCTTCTGCTGCATGCGCGAATGGAGGCGTTGCAGAACCAGATCAACCCGCACTTTTTGTTCAATACGTTGAATTCGATTTCGTCGCTAGTGCGCTTCGATCCCGATACGGCTCGCGAAATGATCTTCAAGCTCGCAACCATTTTGCGGCGCCTGCTTAGCAGTGGGGAAGCGTTTGCGCCACTGCGGGAAGAACTCGAGTTTATCGACAACTACCTCGACATCGAAGTTGTCCGGTTCGGCAGCGAGAAGCTGCACGTGGTGAAAGAACTGGATCCCGCGTCACTCGACGTTGTGGTCCCCAGCATGCTGTTGCAACCGCTGATCGAGAACTCCATCAAGCATGGCCTCGCTCCCAAGATTGAAGGAGGCAGCATCTTTCTGCGCAGTCGGGTTATCAATTCACGGTTGATTATTGAAGTAGAAGACGACGGTGTGGGCATGGGCAGCGCGCAATTGGATGAAAGCAGCAGTTGGTCCGGAATGGGCATCGGTATGGCGAACATCTCAGAACGCCTGCAGGTCCTTTATGGGGATACTGCGCGGATGACCATCGATAGCCACGAAGGGAAGGGAACTCTGGTTCGCATCCGACTGCCGCTCATCGAGGCTGCGAGCTCGGTCCCGGAAGGTTTTTACGCGGAGCGCTCCAGCACGCGACGATAGAAGTCTTCGTACTGCTTGACGATCTTGGTCGAGCAGAATCGCTCCATGGCTACGGCTCTGGCGCGCTTCCCCATTTCCCGCAGTTTCTGTTCATCATTCAGAAGTTCAATCGCATAGCGCGCCATCGTCTCTACATCGCCGACGTCGGCCAGGAATCCGCTTATACTGTGATCGATCACTTCGGGCACGCCGCCTGCGCGAGTTGAGATGGGAACGACCTCGCAGGCCATAGCCTCAAGCGCTGCGAGGCCGAACGATTCCAGTTCGCTGGGCAGCAACATGATGTCGGCGATCGACAACTTCTCGTAGATCTGATCCTGTTTGCCAAGAAACAGGACATCGTCATGAATGCCCTTTTGCACCGCAAGCCATTCCGCAACCGACCGGTCCGGCCCGTCGCCGATCAGCAATAGTCTGGCCGGAAATTGTTTGCGAACCCGATCGAAGATTTCAATCACATCCGTGATGCGCTTTACCGGGCGAAAGTTGGACAAGTGAACCAGCACCCGTTGATTGTTTGGTGCGTACTCACGGCGCAGCTTCTCGGCGATCTCCGTATTGCGGTAATAGATGTCGCAATTTACTGAGTTGTAAATCACTTCGATCTTGTTCTTCACATCGAACACGCGTTGTGTCCGTTCGCGGAGATAGTTTGAAATCGCCGTGACTCCATCGCTCTGCTCGATGGAATATCGAGTAATCCCCAAATAGGACCGGTCCAGTCCCACAAGGGTGATGTCGGTCCCGTGTAGCGTCGTGACAAATGGCAGGCGTCGGCCGCGCGGGCCGGAGGCCAGCATCTGGCGCGCCAGCATCGCGCTCACGGAATGCGGGATGGCGTAATGGACGTGGAGCAGGTCCAGATCGTAGAGCTGAGCGACCTCGGCCATGCGGGTTGCCAGCGCGAGATCATATGGGGGGTAGTCGAACAGGGGATAACGAGAAACCTCGACTTCGTGATAATGGATGTTGGGTTCGGCGCCCCGCAACCGGATTGGCTGGGCGTAGGAAATGAAGTGAATTTCGTGGTCTCGTTGGGCCAGTTCCAGTCCCAACTCGGTGGCTACCACGCCACTGCCGCCGTAGGTTGGATAACAGGTGATGCCGATCTTCATGCGCGCCCGATTTTCATGTGTGGAAGTTCACCGCTCGCTTGGAGATTCGATGGCAAGAACTTGCGGCAGATGCAGATTCTACACGAGTATCTGATGCAGAAAATGGTGGGCAGGGCCGATTAGTGGCCGTCTTTCGGGCCAAATGCGTTGCCTGGATCGACCTTGTCCAGGTGTGCCTGGAACTTCTTCTTCGAGTCGTCAGGCAATCCGGTGAACTCGATTCCCATCCCGACGCCGGGGTCGCGAGTGCGAACCACAGCACTCGGAGTGAGCCGCTCTTCTCCCATCCACAGATCAACGCGTAAAGCCGTGCCAACGGTCAACGGCATAACGGTCTCAACATAACAGCCATTTCCGCTAATGTCGGTGGCATTGACGCGCAGGGGAGTGTTTACCCGTTCATCCCGCAGTTCCAGGGGGAACGAGATCTTATGACGTAAGAATTTCCGGCGATTATCGTGCCGAACTTGCGTACGTTCTTCAGCCTGCAAGTCCGCCGGCAGAGCGATCGCCCAGGGACAGTCCTGGTCCGCCACCAACTGCACGCCCGCCTGGGTCTTTTTCAGCGCTCCTGCATCCACGACCCAGACCACCTTGCAGCGGGCTTTCTTGCCTTCATACTGCACGCCGATGACGTCGCCCACCTTTAATTCAGGCTCGATGCCGTAAATACAGGCGCCGGTCGCACTGATGTTCTGGGCCATGGCGTTCTGAAAGAAGGGCTGATTGTTCGCACCCATTCCCCACACCTTGACCTTCAAGTCCAGAGTCGCACGCGGAGCTGACCCTTGGGCCGACATGAGCGCTCAAGCCTCCAACGAACAGAAAACTTTGAATTGTAAACCATCTTACTACTTGGGGCTAATTCGTAAGGTTACGAGAGTACCCGAGCCCTCAGAGCTGGTCTCATAAATCGGGTTGCTGGACCTAAAGGATCTTCCCTCAGGGGCTGAAGCCCGCGTCTTTTCTGGCTTTTTTACGACGCGGCTGAAAAGGCGCGCCCTTTCAAAAAATTTATGAAACACGTTCTCAGTCTAAAAGTCGTTCCGCGGAAGTGAAGATCGGTTCGTTAACCTACATATTCATCAACAAATCGCGATAAGAGATGAGTTGAACCCCCGCCTGGGCCAGCACCTCGCGGGCGGCGGGCATGGTGAGCACCTTGAGTTCGAGCTCCCGAGATTCCCGCAAGCGCGTCTTCGCGGCTGCGAGGTCGGCATCGTTGTAACCGGGATGACAGACGAACTCCCATGTCCCGTCGGGAATGCTTTGGCTAATGGCTTGAAATAGCCTCTCATCCAGTGTTCCGGTGACCTCAATCCCCAGGGTGCCATCGGGTGTTGCGAATCCTTCTCGATCGACGGCGCGGCGAAACTGTCCCGCAAAGCGGCTCAGAATGCGGAGTTCAGCGAAGCGCGTCCACAGATTGGGCTGAGACAGAAGCTGGCTCGAACGGAGTGGAAAGCGCGGGCCGAATGGATTCCGCAGCGCCCGTACGCCACAACCGCGTGCTGCCCGCAACAATGGTCGCAGGATCTGCGGAAAAATGTGAGTATGTTTGTGCGTGTCGATGTGAGAAACCGCAATTCCAGCAGATTGAATCTTTTGAATCTGTGCCCGTGCCTCACTCTCAATTTCACCAGCATTCATACGCCGGGTAAGGGCACGTGCAGCGAACGTCTTGAGTCCGTCGCGGAATTTTCGCGAACGAGTAATTGTTGAGAGCCGTGAGGGGTCAAGTACTGGCTCGCCGTCGATCAGCACGATGTGGCAGCCGACGCTCAAGGCGGAAGAAGCCTTTGCCATCTGTGTGGCCTCGCCGAAGGCGGGACCGTTTGCCATGAGCGTGGACGAGGTAACGATGCCGAGCGTGTGCGCCTCGACGATGGCGCGGTTCACGCCCGGAGTAAATCCGAAGTCATCCGCGTTGACGATCAGCCGCCGCAAACAGCCAGTCTAGCAGGAGGTGTGAAGGAAGCTTGCGTCGGCGAATCCTCGAGCTAAGGCTGTCCGCGGCGTCATTCAGCAGTGCGCTGTTTGACCGCTTTTTCTGCTGCCACGTATACTCAGCGAGTCGCGGTTCGCGCGGATGACAATCATTTTGATTTCGACAGCCCGGCTGTCAGGTCGCGCGAGGGCGTGAGGGGCGGTTAGCTCAGTTGGTTAGAGCGCCTCGCTTACACCGAGGAGGTCGCAGGTTCGAGTCCTGCACTGCCCACCATCTAGAATTGGATAGATGACCGAGGTCACCGTGCCACACCAGCGGTGCCAGTCAATCGGTAATTATTCGGCCTACCCCCGATGCCCGTTCCCGATGCTCGTGACAGTCAAAAGAGCAAAGAATGACCGCAACAACTATCGGAGCCTGCTTGTCCATGCTGGAATAGGCATGGAAGAAAGCCGATGCATCACAAAAACCTGACCCACTTTCTAATGTGTATGGCAGTAGCATTCGTGCTCGTTCTTGGACTCGCATGCCACGGAGTGTCGAGCAAGAATCAACAGCCGAGTGAGGACAATGCCGAGCAACCAGTAAGGCAATAGACGTCAGGCACAAGTCCTGCCCTTCAATCAACGGCTTCTACCGTTCAGATGCCGCACGAGAAGACGGCCGCAGAGACTTGGAACGAGGCTTCTCCGTCCATGCGCCGATCAATGCTTGCATTCAGATCGGTAAGACCTGGAAGAACGTAAGAGTTGAGCATTCTGGCGCAACCATGACAGTCACATCCGGGCATGGATGAGAATGGTGCGCAGCAAATGATCGCGGATATCAGCGCTTTAGCCGCTTCGGCAGGATTGAAACGTATCAATTTCGTACGTAGCGGTGGCATGTGCCAAGTAACTTATCAGCGGCCGTACTGCGAGATTGCTGGTCCGGTTCCCGGCGATGATGAGATAGGCGGAACTGGATGTGGGCCCTATGAAGGGCAATCGGGAAACGGTTGGACTTCCACTATGCACACGACCGTAGAACAGTGTCCACCACACACCTGGGTCTACGACGTTCCTCGTTCCTAAACAAACCACCGACCTTGTGGAAGATGCGTGGACTCCCCGATTATTGATAGAAGCTGGGGTGGTTGCGTATGTTCATCTGTCGAAATCATGAGCACACGCTAGAACACAGCGTTATCGAAGGTCCATGCAGAGAAAAGCGAGGTTATTTCTACCCACACCAATGTAAGACGAGAACGTAAAACAGCGCTTCAGGAGTGTTTTCTGAAGCACTGCCGGCTGGACCGTTACCCATGTCTCCGGAACGGACATGCATCTATTACACCCAACAATGCCATCACGCCCTCTGTTTCGGGCGACAGAGAGACTGAAAGAAGGGGACATGCCTGAACAAACTTACAAGCAGAGACTTGCGCAGTACGGAGACAAGCTGACGACGCAACAGAAACTGTATTTTCAACAGGAGTATGACAAACAAAGCCGCAACCCCTCAACAGCGTTGATATGGCGTTGCTGCTGGGCGGAGTGGGCGCCCATCGCTTTTACCTCCGCCAGTGGGGTTTGGGTGTAGCGTATCTGCTGTTTGCGTGGACGTTCATCCCTGTATTCGTAGCGCTGATCGAGTGCTTCATGATCAGCAAGCGCACGGAAAAGTACAACGAGCAGATCGCGCAGCAAATTCTGGACAAGATGGACGTGATCTTTTCGGAGATGGGGAAGGCCGCGGCGGCAAGCGCGTCGCACTAAAGCGCCTTCTCGTTGTGAATCCTGATGAACGACATCGAGAAGCTGGTTGCGGCAACACGACGCGAGCACGATAAGACGAAACCAGCAGCTAAGTTCTTCGTCTCTACAGCACTGTTTTTGAATGTAGTGGTTCCGATTGTGATTGGGATCGTGCTCGCGATTTTGTTTTTCAAATGAGCTTTCAATGCCACGAAATGAGTTCCCCGCCCGCTGGCTCGCTCTGCTTGCAAATTGGGAATGAAGGAGGCTCATGATCGTGGATCGTTCGCCTTCTACGTCACTTTTCTGACGCTCTCTCCTTTTTGCAAGTGGATGACCGCGAGGACTGCGTCAGGCATCTCTCCGCCATCGCGCATGACTCGTACGCAGTCGTCACTGACGTGCTCCAGGCTGTCACCTTCGTAGGTTTCGACCGGGTCTTTTTCACCAGCGCTGAATCTGCCGAATTTTGCCATAAGACCATTCGACCTCCGGTGTTTATGTCATCACTCGCTGACGTCAGGTGTATGTGATTGTAGTCACCCCGGCTGCTAAAACCTCCCACTGCGGGCTGGCGTGATAAAAACATTATTGGAGGACATAAGAATTGGACCCTTTATCGCGCCAGCGTAGCCGGATATTCCTGCTCTCTCCGGCAAATCTGGGAGGCGTGCGGGCTGGATACGTCATGGCGGAGAATGCTGAGTCCGACCTTTCACGCCGCCTGCGTAGGGAAGGCGTACCACTCGGAGAAGTTTTCAGCTTTATCAGCGGGCTCTACTTTCGCGGGAAGCTAGCATATGCTCAGGCTTTTTCGTCGCCACCAAAGGGTGTGTGTGGATGCTACGTTATTACCGCTGGCGGAGGCTTGCTTGCTCCGGATACAGTGGTGACTCTGGCGAGGCTGCGTGAGTTTGCGATCAACGCAATCGATCCATGCAACGAACCCTACCGCGCTCCGCTCGATCGCGATTGTGGCTCGCTTTCGGAGACCGCAGGAAATTCATGTGACATTGTCCTTCTGGGCAGCATCGCCACCCCGAAGTATGTAGAACCCTTGCTTCAGATTTTTCGGGAGCGTTTAGTGTTTCCTATGGACTTTGTCGGGCGTGGAGACATGAGCCGAGGTGGTCTGATGTTGCGATGCGTCGAAACGGGCAGGGAACTCGACTATACTCCGATTCTTACTGCGACACGGCGGGGTTCGAGGCCGCCAAAGCTCTTGCCATTAGCGCTTCCGGGAAAACTGCGCCGAGGCTCGAAGAACCGTTTGAGCGAACCGGGTTAAGGCGGCTTGCTTGACCTCAACGGAGCGCTTCATTACTTGGCGCAGACATAGCTCGAAACCATGCTGCACCCTGACCCATCGTCAATCAAGCGGACAAAGCGAAACTTTCTCGCTTCCCGGATTGGGCGCGGAGTCTAAGCCTGACGAATCGATCGACCGTGTTACAATCTACAGGCGGGCATGGACAGATGCTCCGGGCTGCGTAAGACAAGAAGATCAAGGGTTTCCGGCTAACCCGAAGAAAACAAGCTGGGGACGTAGTTCAGTTGGTTAGAACGCTGCCCTGTCACGGCAGAGGCCGCGGGTTCGAGTCCCGTCGTCCCCGCCATTC
>Ga0222749_10000828_pt1 | contig 17374 bp, 18 predicted proteins | sample IncBWH2Mmetat_FD_197234 | JGI IMG/M metagenome (GOLD analysis project Ga0222749, IMG submission 197234) | Metatranscriptome of lab incubated forest soil microbial communities from Barre Woods Harvard Forest LTER site, Petersham... | ecosystem: Environmental > Terrestrial > Soil > Temperate... | reverse complement strand
TCGTGGTTACTTAACTTCCGCTTTAATCGCGTCACTGACGCGCCTGAATCGGGACGCTGCTCGGTTGGGGGGAAATGTGGCCCGAGAGTCGTCTTGTCGATTCAGGCGCGTCAGTCACGCGATTGCACTCTTCTGCAAACGCAAATCGCATACCAAAACCGACATGAAGCTAAGTAACGACAATTGAAGGAAGTTTTCAGGCAGCGAAGCACGGGAGCTGTCGAAGAGGTCGAAAGTGTCGAGAAAGCCGATACTGACAGCCGGAATCGCCAACCAGACAGCATGGCAAGAGCGATGTAACCACTTGAGAAAGGTACCGAGAGGAAGAACCTTTCTATCGGCATGTTTTGGCAAGGCTATTGCGTTAATTCGCCTGAAGCGAACGAAGTGAGCGGAAACGATACGGACAGGTTCACCTCCGCTTCGCCGCTAAGGACATTGCTAAAGGATTGCGATATGGAATTCGAAGATTACGACTTTACGCGGAATCCTGTGGTACAGAACCAGGTCTTCTTCCCGGAATCGAAGTGTTCCTGTGGTTTTTCGATTCTGGCACGCTCAATTGAAGAATTGGTCGACTCGGAAGAGTTACACCGGGCGCAATGCAGGCCCGTCGAACCCCGTTGCATCACGGGGTAAGCAGGAGAGCGATTGTGTTGAATTGCAGAATTGTGCAGGTACTCGCATTGTTTGTGGTAATCATTCCGACTCCGAATGCGGCCTAATCACCGGCATTGCGGCATCGGTGGGTCCTCTGAACCGAAGATAGCTGGAAGGCAGGTCCGGCCCGTCCCAGACTTGTTCTGGCATCAGTCCGATTGCTTGCGAGAAGCTTTCAAGGGCCCGCAAATACGGCGACGCGTCGCGTCCAGCGGCAATCTCGTGATGCCCCCGCTCGCCTGTCAATAAAGGCCAGGGCGTCCGGTGCCACAGCCAGCTGAGGTTCTTCATCGTTTTGTAAGCCCTTTAGAGCTAGAATTCCGGCATCGCTGCGCGTACCTGATCAGAACTCAGCAGTCGTATTCCATACCGCTCAAACCCTTCGATCTGACCACCTATTGTGAAACATCATTCGTCGTGTGACTCCACGATCGTCAATGGCACTTGCCGTTGTTGTTCGCTGGCTTCGCCGCGATGTTCGAATTCGGCCGTAACCACGTGTCGGTCCTGGACACCCCAGAGTTCAACTAGACAATACTTTCCGTCTCGACGTACGAAGATCACTCTAGGATTTTCTCTTTCTAGCGGAACCGCATAGAGGATGACTGAGACCCCAATAGCTGAGGTCGTTCCTTCACGATGGATCGTAGCTGAACCTGGCAAAGCATTGTCGAAATCATACTCCCCAGCTTGAAACTCGTAGCCTTTCGCCCAAAACTTGAATGGAATGGTGGCTCTCGCGATCACCGCTTTTTGCGCCAAGCCGAAGCCTGATAGCAAAAGAACCATGCATATGTGGGCGCCGGCTCGAAGTATTGCAAGCGAGAACCTTGAAAATTTCCTCGTCATTATGGTCTCCTTTGTTCGGCTGAGCTTGCGTTAGATTTCTTCCGCATCATGACTACCGCGCCGCCTTCTTCGAAAGAGACTTCATCCATTAACGTCTTCATGAGGTAGATTCCACGACCATGCGTGAACAGCAGGTTTTCTAGAAAGGTGGGATCCGGCACCGTGCTGCTGTCGAATCCTTTTCCTTCGTCGCGAACGGTGATTGCCACTTCTCCGTCCATGTAGCAGCGGCATGTCACGTAAACGTGTTTGCAAGAGTTCTCACCATTACCATGGATCACGGCATTCGCTACGGCTTCATGCAGAGCCATCTCGATGTCACCTTCACCCCCATCCATGCTTCGAAAGTTCAGAATGAAGCGCATGAGTTGATCAGTGAATGGAGAGATGGTCGCAACTTTACTTGGGAGCGACTGTCGCAACTCGACGAAGGGAGCAGAATGAGCATTTCGCGCCAGAAGCGAGAGAGATTGAGTGTGAACCATAGTCGCAATCTCCATTTGAAATTTCCGTGCCATAGCTCATGGAGAAAGCAAGGCTCATGCCAAATCTGACTCTCATTTAAGTGATTGAGTTCTAGAGCGAAGATGCAACATCATGCCTCGGGAGGGGTGACGAATCTGTTGAAAGTGTTGAGAGAGACGAGCTTTGAGCACCTTCATGAAGACTGAAGCCGGCTCGCGTTCCCGCCTGAGACGTTATCGCAGTTGACTGTGCATCGCTTTCAAGTCAGCACGGCAGATATCGCTGAACTCGCGCAGGGGGTCCTCGCGCTTGGCTGCCCTGGACTGAATTTCCTCGGGAGTAAGGTTGGGCTCCGAATACGTACTAATAATGTGCTGAATAACCCGTTCAGCGCTCGCGAGCACATCGGTTGAGGAGCTCAGACGGATGCGGCTCAGAAGTGCATAGGCCGGGGTGAGATTATTTGGGTCTTGAAGGTTATGTTGGATGGCGTCAGCCAGGGCATGCGCGCTTTCACTGATAAAGTCGGAATATAACTGCTCGCGGTAAAAGACTCGCTTAGCCAGAAGATCCCGTCGATCTTGGTGCTTTTGCGTGATCCAGGTGCTCACACTGGATGCCAATGCGCCGGTAAGCGAGCCAAAGATGGCCGCCAGCGCCGAAATGCCTGCCGGGTCCCAGGGTTCGCCTATGAATCTCATTTTCAAGCCTCCCCAGAAACGTGCATCATCGCCAGTAGAACCACACGGAGACCAGGCACACTAAGAGTGCGACATATAAAACGACGCAGATGACGACGCCGTTATCGTCATTCTGGTCGGTTATGGCGATATCGTCGTTCTGGCCATTTGCGCGTCTTGGGTCCGGCTCAAGATAGCGAATCGCGTCATATATCTCCGTTTCGGTCAAGTCTTCGATATTGCGATCGGGCTCGTGATTTCTCAGCATAAAGCACTCTCATCAGTACGTCTGGTCTTCGGCAACTGTTCGTTCTACAAAAGCGTTCACCACCTCGGGGACAATCAGCTCCGGGATTCTTATGAGGAAGGGCTGAAAGTTGCCAGCTGAGCGTACTTCCCAGTTGACGAGATACAGGGCAGAGCCCGTCCGGTCTGTGAATCATCCATCGTTCCAGCCAACGAGATGTCCTCTCTGGTCGATTGTGAACGTAGGCCAATCCGGGCCTAATTTCGTCGGAATAGGAAGCGTCGGTAATCATGGCAGTGACCTCGGCACGTACTGAATAAGTTGGACAATACAGCAAAGGAATTTGAAAGCAGCCCACCAGGTAGCCCCCAAAAGGAGCAGAGCGCTAAGCCAAGAGAGGATCAGAACCCACTCATACCCCTGTATCTCCTTCAGGCGTTGCTGGCGATGTTCAGAGTTGAACTCGTATTGCCGCCAGGTGATACTCGTTGCACGCCCCCAAGCATTGCATGCCCCCAAAGCTTGCGCCCTCGAACATTCGTGCTCGCGTAGCGGACTAATTGTTTCGACATGCTTCTTCAGCACTGCTTTTCCCCACTCGCGATAAGGCAAGGCACATACCAAACCTGCAGAGCCGTAACTCGCTGAATTTTCGGGAGGCGACCACCAGAAGTTGAAATGACGAAGTTGAAGAAGTTGACAGAGTCGAAACTGTCGAGCTACGGTTGAGGGCTAGGATTAAAGAGGCGGGCCGCAGATAGAGCAGGCAATTATTCCGTTGCCTGCCGGAAGGTCCTGCGATTGACTCGCAAGATTCCGGCTGGAATGTGGTCTTTCCGTACTTGATTTGCGCGGACGCTCGTGACTTCTACTTCTGTTTGGGTGGATAGTTCTTCAGCAATTTCGGAATGGCCTTGTCCAGGTTTTTCATGGATCTCTGTTTTTTTTTGTAGTTTCAGTTTTGGAGTTGCGATAAATCGGGTGCACACCACAGTCTTCGTGAAACGCTTTCCAGAACAGGACCAGAAGTCCAAATGGCGCCAAGGCGAATACTGCGAGGAAGAAGTCAAGTATAAACATCTTATGTCCTTGTACGACCAAACCCTAACCACAACCGACCGCTAAGCCACGGTTGAGTCACTTGAGTCCGCAGGACTTTCGTGCGGACTCTCGCCTCAATCCACTGTCCGCTCCCATGTTGAATCTGGGTCGTATTCAGTCATTGCAGAGGCGATCGTGTTGGTGTCGGGACCGAGGTCCTTTTGGTAGATCACGCCATCTTGATTCACGATGAAGCTCATGAGGCCCGATGAGCTGTACGCAGCTGGATAAGCCACAAAGGCGAAACCGCCAACCATGTTACCGTTCACGATGTAACTCTTTGCCCCGCCCTCCGCATTACTTCCTTGAGCTGTCAAAATGCGAAAATAGTAACCGTTGAACGGTTCGGAATGCTGGCGTGCCACCGCGTCAACACCACTCGCTGCGTTTTCTATGCCAGCGGAGGCGATGAGCGGGTCGAGAGGACCTCCGGATTGCTCTCTGATCTCGGATGAAAACAGGCCATCCTCCTTGTCGTCATCGCTGATGAATTTCAGCGCATATTGATGCTCGCCGTAATTTGCCGTTGCGTAATGCCGCTCCTCGGCATTGACAAGCTGATAGCAAGCATTGATAGCGGCCAGTTCATTTCTGCCTACTCGCCGTGCCAGGATCTCTTCTTTCCCTGCGTGCGTATCGAAACACCAGACGCCATTCTTTTCTACCAGCGGGATCGGAAGCGGCCAATTCTCAGCGCCCACGTAGAGAACCATCACGCCGCCAGGGTCTTTTGCGACACGATGCATCTCCTTATATTTCGCAACGAACCTTTCGCGCTCTTTCCTATCCTCAGCAGGATCGACTGATGAGATTAGGTCTTTTCCTGCCGGGCCCAGAATCTCCAGCAATGCACGATTAGCTGTTTGCTGCGCTGCGGCGAATAGGGCGGCGCTAGCTTCTTCCGGGGAGCGAAACACCTGCTGATTCGGTTCCTCGGCAAGCGCTAGCTGGCCGCACAGCACGAGCGTCGCCACAAGCGCGAAAGTGTTCAGCCGCAGCCGAGAGAACCGAAACTGCAGATCTTTTTCGAATCCGTTCTTTGCTTCGTACATGATCATTTCTCCGTATATGTAGCTGTCGAGCGTCTCTGAAATTCAGTCAACGGCGGCCGCCGAAGCGACCTGCGTGAGAACCACCTTCGTGAAAGCCGCCGCCGTGCAGGCTCGAGTTGCCTCGATCCGAGTAGCTGCGCGTGGTGCCACCGTGGTCGTACCCTCCAAACGCGCCGGAATGCGCGCCCGCTTCGGCGTGCGACTCTGAAGACCCACGCTCGGCCGCGCCGCCGTGAAATCCATTTCCACGGACGTCTCCGCCGCGGGATCCTTCATCCCCGCGCCCGGTTCCGGGGCCGTGGGATCCTTCGTACCCACGCCCGGCACCAGAGTTGTGGGACCCTTCATAGCCGCGCGCTGCTCCAAAGTCGCGGAATCCTCCCCGTCCCCGCCCGCCATAGAACGTCTTACTGTTCGAAATGAATGTGTTGTGATTGAACACAACCGTTCGGTGCCCCCAATCGCATCCCCAGCCGTGCGATCCCCAAGCGAAACCAGCGAACAATCCGACCGCGAAGCCCACACCGAAAGAAACGCCGGGGCCCGCAACGTACAGCCCGGGATATGGGTACCAGCCGGGCCACACGACCACCGGCGCGCCATACACGATCCAGGGATCGTATGCGGGAACGTAAACGACTTCAGGGTCTGCAGGTTCAACGACGATGGTCGGACCTTCAGTGACTACCTTCACCTGTTTATTGCTCTCCAAATTTCCGGCCGTTTTTGCGCGAGCCCGCATGACTTGCACGGCGTCCATCACAGCCTCTTGTTGGTTCACGTAAGCCTCGCCAAGGGCGGAGGTCCAGGAAAGATTTTTGTCCATGTTGGCCAGTACGGAGGGAAACTGAGTGAGCGCCTTGATACTGGGATCCCAAGATTGCTGATCGACGGCGTTGGCGAGATCTTTTCCCTTGAGGGTCGAGTGCTCTTGCACCCAGCGATCTGCTTGAACAATTTCGGTGGGATACGTTGCCCCGGCGAGTATCTGTGAAACCAACGCGTCTGGGTAGAGAGCAATTGGCGCAACCAACTGCTGCAACTCCTCGGGGGTTTGCTTCTCGACCGGAGCCGAGGGAACTTGTCCGGCCGATTGCTGCATCGGAGTAGCGTACATGGCCCCAGGCGCACATAACATCCACCACGAAAGAAATATCGCCAGAACTTTCTGTAATCTCCTCATAAGAACCTCCTCCAGCCATTGCTTATCTAGCAACACCACTGGTTGCCCATAGGCTCCTTCTCCGCCGCTTGTTGTACGGCCTCGCCGCGATATCAGCGTTGCGAGAAGAAGTGTGCTGCCCCGGAGCTCTGTCTTGCCGGTTGCACGTACGTTCAGTTCGACTGCCCAGGGTGCAATGTGCTTCCTTGCCACGATCACCCAACTGCCGAGATCTTCAACATCGCTTCTCCCACTCGCGATAAGGCAAGGCGCACACCAAACCTGCAGAGCCGTAAGTAGCTGAATTTTCAGAAGACGAACGCCAGAGCTCGAAATATCGAGGTCGAAGAAGTCGAAACGGTCGAAAGTGTCGAAGCTAGAAGCGAAGGCTACCAAACAGGGGCCGGCTGCAAATTAAGCATACTGCCTCGTATAAAGCCGAACTTCTTCATTTCAAGAAAGGATGCGAGCTTGTGAATGCTGCCCACAGCAAGAACAATGAAATTGCAATGCTCCAAAACATGACGATGTTGCGTACACTCACACCACCTCGCAATCGCTATCAATAAAGCCGTACTCCAAATCAGAGCGCGTGTGTTCCCACGAACCCGGCGCTTCTGCTCCTGGGCGCTTAGGCTTCTTACTCCGATCAAGCCGATGTGTTGCCTTGCACTCGACTGCATGTCGTTTTTCCTCGTGCAGTAACTCCGTTGCCGAACCGCCAAGAATGAGATATCCGCAATAACCGCATTGGACGTAACTGAAGGACACACAGTTTTCTAGAACAGGCGTATGCACAAACTCGCTTTCTAGGTGTGGCATCGAACTTGACGCGCCTGTCATCTCCAATATAGCGACATTAAGACTAGGCAAAATATCAATAGAATTACTACAGCGACGCAGATCACGGATGCGGTGGCGTCATCGTCCTTCTCCATGCATGTTGGATCTTCGATTTTCCACCCTGATTTGTGTTTCTTTAGCATGATCTCCCTCAATGCATTGGAACTTTGCCACCTGCTCCTGTTCGTTCCTCGCTAGCAAAGAAGCGACCAAAAACATCAACCCGGAAGTCACCGCCAGAACCCAGTACACGTCAACATGGGAAATGACTTGAGCCTGTAGGTCGTACATTTCTGCCATGCGTCTGCCGACATTCGCATGTCGGCGTTGTGTTGACTTACAGGTCGTACCGCGAAGAAGACGATGGCCGGTGCCAGCACGGCGTGCGCCAGCGATCCGCGGCGCCACAATCTCGCTAGAGACACTGCGACGCGAACGATGAAGAGCGGACGTAAAGTCTGCGCCAGCGTCCAATGCAGTTGACCATGCAAAAGGTATCCAAGGGCAATGTAACTACCAGACCATGTCAGAGAACCGATGCTGTCATAAATAACAAACCGTGCTGCCGATATGCCTGCTTGACCGGCCAGTAGCGAAGCCACATTCGAGCCAGCAATGAACTTTGCTAATAGCAACGTCGCAGCCGAATGGCGCCAGATGAGACTCAGTACCCGGTTTTTCCAGTTGCTGTTTGCACGGCAAAACCGGGGGCCCTTTGACCAGCCCTGCCGCCCTATTCGGTACCAGAATCCATCCGCCAGCAGACAAGCACTGAAAGCTGCCATTAGGGAAGACGGCAGGCCTAACCCCCTCGAGCTTGCAAGTGATCCGGCCGCAATAAGCAGCGGTGCACTCGGAATCGGTACACCGGCTTGCTGGAGCAGAATCCAAGTAAAAAGAAGTGCGGTGCCGTGCGTCAGTGCAAATTGAGCGGCATGAGTCATCTGATGATCTCGTGAGCGTCTTCGACCAAGACACCTGCGCGATCAGGCTCGCTGTCCACCAAAAGTTCACGGACCATATGAGTTACCCGAGAGCGCCGGTATGAAGCGCCGAGTTTGCGAAACGTAACAATCGATTTGGCAGCCTGCGAGACCGCAGCCCGAGGGTGCGCCACATCAATTCTTTGAGTCTTTTGCGAGCTCGTGCTGACTGGGCCTTCACAGTGCCGGTTGGTACTCCCAAAATCCGTGCAGTCTCGCGGATCGATAAACCATCAACGTCGCGCAGCTGAAATGTCCTACGCAGAGTGGGAGAAAGGTAACTATGCAAATGAGTCAAGCGAGCACTCAGCTCAGATTCTGTGCATTCATCTTCGGGATTAGGCCGGTGATCTGCCAGCCGTTCCGAAACTGAAACTGGTTGCAGATCGGAGGTGCATTCGTCGAGAGACACCTGGACATGTCTTAGCTGCCGGCGTAGCTGCAATCGAGCGCAGTTAAGCACGATGGTGGTCAGCCAAGTAGAGATCTGTGACTGCCCTCTGAACTGGTCCAGGTGGGTATAGGCGGCGAGAAGAGCATCCTGAACCGCGTCCTCCGCGTCAGCTGCATTGCCTAGGATGCGGTATGCCCTTCTGCGCAGAGACGGCTGGCCACTAGCCAGAATTTGTTCCAACTGTTGAGCTGCTCCGTCATCACTTGGAACTTCATCGGGTTCGTCATTCCTGCCGTATGCATTTGCCTTTTGCATGCTGTTTTCCTCAATCCCGCGAAAGTCCTCGCGACCCGCGTATCGATAGCTTCCTCTTCCCGAACTTGAAATTGCGCCCGTTCAATCCCTCGCTCGTATCCCTAGATTCCTGCTTGTGCGGCGAGTTAGTTCTTTCACTACATGCTTTGTAAACATGCCGTCGCAGCGGAATCGAATTCCCCCGTTTATCAACTCAAGGATTACGTTCTCGCCCTCCTGGCTGATCGTCGTGATATGTTTCATCTCGACAACGAGTTCGCGACCACGAAGGTCTGCTCTTGCCTCTTGACACGCATTCCTTAGCTCGGCTGTCCAGGGCGCTATGAGCTTTCCTTCCACAATCACCCGACGCTGCCTGGCGTTATCAACTAGCGAAATCTTCAGCATTGCTTCTCCCACCCGCGATAAGGCAAGGCGCACGCCAAACCTGCGGAGCCGCAAGTCGCTGAATTTTCAGGAGAGTAATGCCAGAGCTCGAAATATCGAGGTTGAAGAAGTTGAAAGGGTCGAAACTGTCGAAGCTGCCAGGTGAGCTTAGGATAAAAGGGTGGGCTTCAGATCAAGCATACTGCTTCGCATAGATGCCAAATTTCTTCATTCGAGAAAGGAAAGTAGTGCGGTTCATCCCTAAGCGTGTGGCAGCTCCATCGGCACCACCGACACGCCCCTTGCATAGGGTAAGCGCCCGTATGATCTCATCGCGCTGCCTTCTTTCATATTCGTCAACAACACTGATTTTGTCGTTTCGTGAATCTGTCGTGTCTCCAGGGGATTGACTGGTTTCATGCTGGTCGGAACGCGGTAACTCTATCATGTTCGGTTTGCGGAGTTCTCCGAGCGGCGCCTCTAACGACTTTCCCCGCGTGATGATCACCGCCCGCTCGATAAAGTTCTCCAGCTCACGGATATTGCCGGGCCACTCCCACGCCATCAGCCCCTTCATGACGGCCGGGGAAATAGCTTCAATCTTCTTCTGCATTTGCTTGGCAAATTTCTGCACAAAATAACTCACCAGTTGTGGAATGTCTTCCTTACGCTCCCGCAGCGGTGGTATCCGGATGGGAAACACATGCAAGCGGTAATACAAATCACTTCGGAATTCGCGGGCCGCGATCATCTGTTCGAGATCGCGATTGGTTGCCGCTACGAGGCGAATATTCACTCTTCGCGTGTGAGTGCTTCCCAGTCGTTCAAATTCACGCTCTTGTAATGCGCGCAACAGCTTCGGCTGAATCTCAATCGGAATATCTCCCACTTCGTCCAGAAACAAAGTGCCTTGATCCGCCAGTTCCATTCGGCCGACTTTCTGAATAATCGCGCCCGTAAAAGCTCCCTTTTCATGTCCAAACAGTTCGCTCTCAAGCAGCCCTGTAGGAATCGCAGCACAATTCAGCTTCACAAACGTGCGGTCCTTGCGCCTGCTTCGGTCGTGAATGGCGCGGGCGATCAACTCCTTGCCCGTGCCGGTCTCACCAAGCAACAGGACTGTCGAATCGCTGGGGGCAACCGTTTCCACGAGTTCCAGAACATGTTTTAACGCCGAGCTGTTTCCGATGATGTTTTCAAAGTTCATCTCGCTGCGGATCTCTTCTTCGAGGTAGAGCTTCTCCTGGGCAAGCTTATCTTTCAGCTCGGAAATCTCGCGGTATGCCAACGCGTTTTCAATGGCGATGGCAATCTGGCCTGAAGCCCGGCTGAGGAAATCGACGTCTCCCGGCAAAAACGGAGTCTCCGTCGTGCGTAAAATTGACAGAATCCCGAGGGCCCGGCCGCGATTTGCAAGTGGAATACTACAAAAGGCTTTTATGCCCTCCGCAGCCACTATGTCAGATGTCTCAGACGCGAGCTCGTTAGGTTCCCACGTGTTAATGACCACTGGTTTCAAGGTGTCTAGCGCTTTCTTAACGGCCGCACTTGGCGTAACGAGCAACTCTTCCTTGACGACCCCCTTTCCATGCGGAAAATCCATAGCCAATACCCTGAATTTCTCCGAACCGGCATCGGGCAGTACAACTGTTACCGCGTCAGCGTGCATGACCTCGCGTATGTTCGCGGCAATCGCGCGCAACAAGTCCCGAAGCTCAAGATTGGATGTGATTCGATTCGTCAAGTTGAGAAGCAACTGTAGCTGATCGTTTTGATGTTGCGCGCGCCTGAGATTCAAACCATCATCAAGCGCAAACGCCACGACACGCCCAATCAGCCCCAGGAAGCTTATCTCTTCCTCGCTGAATGGATTCACTGTGTCGCGGTTGATTCCGAAAACACCCAATCGACGATGCAGCGTCGTCAAGGGTACACGGAGTCCCGACCCGAGGCCTGTTTTCTTTGCCCATTCTTTAAATCGCGGGTACCGCTCGTCCGCCTCCCAATCGGCAGTATGTTGTGGGTCACCACTACGCACAGCATCCCACAAGGGCAGCAACTCTTCTATCGGCAGTTCGGGAAAAGGTAGTCGGCCCTTACCCCAAACCAGATATTCGATCTCCTGGGAGTTCTCCTTCACCACAACGAGATACAGGTGGTCAAAATTGAGGAACTTGCCGATTTCGTCCGCGAGAGTTGTAGCCAACTGCTCAGGTTCGCGGCACGCGGCGATCGCCTCGCTGATGCGCACAACGGCCTCATAACGGTGGGTGTCGCTCTGAGGCGCAATGATCGGGTCTGTACCCATAAGCCTTACAATCCAGAAACTCGCCGCTGGCCGGCCTTTAATTCACCCCAAATAGCCAAATAGATGATGACTCACTTCCTCTCAACGTGGCAAGCCTTGGGCAAAGCTAGTTCAGGGAGCGGTTGAGGATACTGGTTCTTTTTCCCCTATTGCGTCCAACCAAAGTTTCGGCAAGCCATCATGACCAGTATCGACAGTTTCGACTTTCGACAGTCTTTAGCTAATCGAAATTCCCGACAGCATCGCCATTTTCCAGCACTTACACGGGCCACGAGGTTTGGCACAGCGTTTGCCTTGGAGAGAGTTGCGATGCTTCGAACCAATTGTGAGGCGGTCATGTGGAAGATCACAACTCGCGGTTTCACGCTAGGGGAAGTGTTAATCATGGCGGCAATGAACCTTAAAGCCAGCGCTGATACCTCTGCCAAACGCGAGAAACGGGCGTCGCACACATAACAAGGAGATAAAGCATGGAACTGAAATACTGGATGAAGCGAGCAATTGTGGTTGTGGGCGTTCTGGCATTGGAATCTATCGCTGCAGTGGCACAGGAGATCCGATCAGAAATTAGCGTCCAAGGCACAGGATTCTTCACGAAGGACACGCAAGGTTACGGACGGTCGAGTGGCAAATAGCGCCGCCCTTCCCAAGCAGCTTTGCTACGGGTCAATCTCTTCAGCCGAGTCATGGTTCTCTGACAGAATCAACAGCTTACGTTTGAAGAGATGACTTTCTTTGAGCGCTTACCCGCTCGGGGCATGCGCTAGGGCAACTTGGCTGGTGATCAGCGAATGGGCCGCACGCCGCAACTTCAGTCGCCGAAGCAGCTGCGCATTCACAGCCACGATCATAGTAGAAGCGCTCATGGCGACTGCGCCAATGCTCATGGGCAGATCAACTCCCCACCGGACGAGAAGGCCCCCTGCGACCGGGATTGCCACAACGTTATAAGCGGTCGCCCAAACCAGATTCTGGATCATCTTTCTGTAGGCAGCACGAGATAGTTCGATCGCTCCGACGACGTCCCGCGGATCGCTGCGCACTAGCACGATTCCGGCCGATTCAATGGCTACGTCGGTTCCGGCTCCAATTGCGATTCCGACATTTGCGGTCGCCAGTGCTGGTGCGTCGTTCACACCATCACCAACCATCGCGACCTTCTTGCCCCCCGATTGAAACCGCTTCACTTCGGAAGCCTTGTCGGCTGGGAGGACTTCGGCAGCGACGTCATCTATGCCAATGCGGCGGGCGACCGAGTGGGCGACCGTCTTCGAATCCCCGGTAATCATTGCGACGCGGATACCAAGCCGATGAAGCTCCGTGACTGCTTCAGTGGATTCGGGCCGAATCTCGTCCTCAATAGCGAAAGCGCCTAGCAGTCCTCCTTCGGCGACGACATAGAGAACCGTCTTGCCCTCTGACCCCCATCCGGCGGTCAACTTTTCGACTTCGGGGGACACCGTTATCTTGCTTTCGGCCAGTAGGCGCGGGCCGCCGACGATGACGCTCTTGTTGTCTACGAGCGCCTGTGCCCCTCGACCGGGTAACGCTTCGAAATCCGTAGCATGCAAAGTGGGCAGCTTTCGCCGCCTGGCTTCGGTCACGATTGCTTTCGCGAGCGGGTGTTCGGAGTTCGCTTCGATGGCAGCAGCCAGGGTAAGCACATCAATTTCGTTACTGCCAGGCGTAACCGTAACGCCCGACAACGCAGGGGATCCTCGTGTGAGTGTTCCGGTTTTATCGAAAATCACCACATCCAAATTCCGGGCGCGTTCAAGAGCGATTCTATCCTTGATGAGAAGGCCATTCTGAGCCCCGAGCGATGTCGAGATCGCGATCACCAGAGGAATTGCCAGTCCCAGGGCGTGTGGGCAAGCAATGATGAGGACGGTTGCCGTTCTGATCAGAGCATGTACCTTGTCTCCCGAAAGCCACCAGTAAGCAAACGTGATCGCACCGGAAGCGACTGCTACGTAGAAAAGGATTGCTGCCGCACGATCAGCAAGAGCTTGCGCGCGAGACCCAGAAGCTTGGGCAGCGGCAACCAGCCGCATGATTCCGGACAGAGCCGTCTCCTCCCCGACGGCTGTGACACGGACTCCAAGGCTTCCACCGCTGGCGACGCTGCCTGCGATAACACCAGCCCCAGGGCCCTTCGACACAGGTCGGGACTCGCCGGTGATCAGCGATTCGTTAACATCGGCGATGCCCTCGACGACCGTGCCATCCGCCGGGATGCGGGTTCCGGGCCGGATGAGGACAATGTCACCCACCTGCAACTCAGAGAGCGGAACGGTTTCGGTCTCCGTGCCCCTTACGCGCTCGGCAGTGTCCGGGAGAAGCGCAGCGAGTGCGGTGAGCGCGCCACGAGCCTGGGAAATAGCCCGCATCTCCAGCCAATGGCCGAGGAGCATGATGGTGATGAGAGACGCGAGCTCCCACCAGACCTCGACTTCGAAGAGGCCAATAGTCCCCGCGAGCGACGTGCCAAAGGCGACGATGATTGCCAGGGTGATGAGCGTCATCATGCCGGGCTGGTGATCGACAAGTTCGCCCCAGGCTCCGCGGATGAAGACTAGCCCACCGTACATGAGGACGACCGTTCCGAGGACAGCGGGGATAAACTTCGAGCCGGGAAAGGAGGGTGCGGTGTACCCAAGCCAATGTTGGACATCGTTCGACCAAAAGACCACAGGAATGGTGAGAGCGAAGCTCAACCAAAACTTGTCGCGAAACATGGCGACGGAGTGCCCCGCGTGACGGTCGTGACTTGCGTGGGTTCCCAACATGCTGTGGCCGGCGTGCGGACTGACCGGTTCGTGATCGTGGTGCGTCATGCGGTCCATCTTGAATCCTGGATGCAAGTTCACGCGGGAACGCCTTCGCTTTTAGACAATCCGCACCGAGCCATGCGCTGGAGCCTAGTGCTCGGAATGTTGCCGATCCGCTAATGTTCCGCGAACAGTTCTGGTGAGCACCAGCCTTGCCAAAGTCAGTGAGTTCACTGAAGGTTCCGGAAAAGCTTGTCCCACACGCTAACATCTTTATCTGCCTTTACCCCGAGGGATGGGAATCTGTCTTCCCGTGGTCATCTCGACGTTCCGGCGACGGCTAGGTAACGCCGATCCAGTTCGCGTGGCTCCTCACCTGGCACGTTGAGGACTGTTTGCCGCCGACACTTACGCGCTACGCGGTTACAACCCCCGGCATATTTGGCAAGGCCGGCGCATTCGCCGGAGAAGTGACTATGTCTTTCGTCCTGATGACTGGCATCCTGTTTGCTTCCCATCGGCAAGCGGTTACACGATACACACCCTATCTTGTGGGCAGCCAGTCTTACCGCATGCGGGGAACGCGGAATCCTCTCGCTGAGTGGCAATGGCACTGAAAGAGGATATCGACGAGGCTTGAGTTTCACGGACGAAATCCGACATTTCTTCTCCCATACGGCTTGCGTCGAGGGCTGCGGCGGATAGCGTGGGGAAGAATTTTGCCTTCGAAAATCTAATATTCTCCGCTGCGAGTGGCCGAGTGCCCGCTCATGCCGACTTGCGGCGGGGGAGCACTTCGGCAACACCGAGCTCGCGATCGGGGCCGTGTGGAATCACCGTCTGACCCGGCTCAAGATGAAGCTGTTTGCCATCGAGCTGCACCGAGACTATGTCCGGCTCGAACGACAAAAAGTTGGAGATGCGGCCGACCTCGGGATATGCCTCAGGATACGACCAGACCGCTAGATGCGCGTCACCGATGTTGTAGTAGCGGCATAGCCCCTTGTACGGACAGAAGGTCTGGCGTTCCACGGGAGTGAGCGCAGATCCGTCGACGTCGGCACGTGGAACATACCAGCGCGGCGCAAAGCCGGACTCGTGGAGAACCATGGGCCGTTTGGTATCTGCAATGATGTTGTCACGATGGCGGACCACGAGATGACGGGATGTCTGGCGAATGTCGATGCGGTGGTAGTTGTCGGCGGCATGGCCCACGATCCGTTCGTCCTCTTCATAGAAAGCCTCCATGGCCGGCCAGGAGAATGCAACCCGTCCCTGCAACTCGTTGGCGTACGCGGGCAAGTCGATGTGTCGCCATGCCCCTCGGGGCGCGCTCTGCTGGCCCGCCTGGACGGTATACCAGGATGTGAGCCCAAGATCGGGATGGTGGCTCGTATGCTCGGTCCTCTGGAGAGTGTTTGGAGAGACGTCGGTCTCTGGGAAATAGGCCATCGGATAGTGGCCCGGCTCGAAGAGCAAGAGGACGTTCTCGCTATCGGCGATCCAGTTTCCGCCGAAACGCACGCGCATCCGCCGACGCAACGGCTCAACGTACAACAGTCTCTTGGGTAGCGGTTCGGGCACGAGAAATCGTCCGATGGCCCCCGGTGATAACGGACCTTGCTGCCATGACAGTCCCATGATTCCTCCTCCTTATAGGGAATCTTCAAACGAAATGCTACGACGCAGCAGTGCTAAAACCAGCAACTCTGACGCCGTGAAACTAGCTCATGCGGACATCTCGACCTTGTTTCTCTCAAAGATCCAGAGTGACACTCGCGTTTGGCTGTGAGCAGCACACGAGCACGTTCCCGGGAGCGGGCCTCTCGAGTGGCTCCGGGTTATAAGTAATCGATCCGCCAATCAGGCCAGTCATGCAGGTATGGCACACTCCAGTCCGGCACGACCATCTGACCGGAACCTCGCACGTTTCCGCCAGCTCAAGCAAACTCCCAAACTTACGATCCCACGCGGCCGTGATCCCGCTGCGTGTAAACGACACTGCGGGGCCAGATCCGGGCGGTCCTTGCGGCAGGTGCGGAGCGTGATCAACCTGCGCCATACCAGGTGTAATACCCTCAAGAGCACCAAAGATTTCCGTGTGCACATTCTCGGCGAGCACACCCCAGTTTCGCAGCCCATCGCCCATATTCTGCAAGAATGAAGATGGGCCACACAGATAGAAGTCACTATTCCGTGACACGCCAATCTTCTCGAGCAAAGCTACGTCAATGTGCCCAGGAGCATCGAAGTCCAACTTTAGTTGGTCGGTTGCAGCGGGCCTGCTATACACGATGTAGCTTCGTCCGCGAGAGAGCTGTTTCAGTAGAAAACGCGATTCTTCTGCGAATGGATGCTCGACTCTATTGCGCGCTGCATAGATCCACCAGATCTCTCGTTGCGATCTTTCGGCGGCGAGTGCGTGCAGCATCGACATTACGGGTGTTGCACCAACTCCGGCGCTTAGCAGAACCAGAGGATTCTGGCCGGGACGCAGGGTAAAGCTTCCTCGAGGTGCACTAACAGCCAATACATCGCCTTCTCGACCACGGTTGCACAGAAATGAACTGCCAATCCCATTCAATTCTCTCTTGACGCTTATGCGGAAATGATCGGCTCCTGGCAGGTCAGACAGCGAATAGCTGCGCAGAACCGGCGCTTTGTCCGGATCGACATGCAATCGCAAGACAATAAACTGACCCGCGCCGAAGACAGGAAGGGGTTGCCCGTCGATTGGCCCCAGAAGGAAGGAAGTGACGCTATCGCTTTCCTTACGAATCTGCCCGACTCGCATTTGTCTAAATCCGGACCATGCTGGAGTTTGCTCTTCATTTGCGAGTCCCGGATTCCCCGCCACGGTCTTCGCGCTCGACTCTTGTTGGAGTATCGCCTGGAAAGAACTTTGCCAGCCCTTGCTAAGCGCAGGAATCCGGAGTGCGCGTTGCAGTCGCTCGCGAGAATGTCCAGGCAAATACAGGAGAGCATCAATTTCGGCCACGGTGACCCGTTCTGGACCATCAGCGATCTTCACGCTGTCATCGCCCGCGCCAACTTCTCCTTCCTGCAACACGCGAAAATAGAAACCCGGTCTTCGGTGTGCGACAAGCAGGGCGGGCATACGAGGCTCATTCATGCGAATGCCGACGCGGTAGCACGTCACGCGCGGCTGTGTAACTTC
>Ga0222749_10000823_pt1 | contig 17467 bp, 12 predicted proteins | sample IncBWH2Mmetat_FD_197234 | JGI IMG/M metagenome (GOLD analysis project Ga0222749, IMG submission 197234) | Metatranscriptome of lab incubated forest soil microbial communities from Barre Woods Harvard Forest LTER site, Petersham... | ecosystem: Environmental > Terrestrial > Soil > Temperate... | reverse complement strand
GTTCGCTCTACATCATCGACTGGCAAAACCCGCTGATCGGGCACATGCAGCACAGCGCCCGCGACCCGAACCGCGACCATAGCCACGGGCGCATCTACCGGATCACGTACCCCGGCCTGCCGCTCGTAATGCCGCCGAAGGTCGACGGGGCGGCGGTCGCGCAGCTCCTGGAGAACCTCAAGCTCCCGGAGTATCGCGCGCGCTACCGAACTCAGCGCGAGCTTCGCGGGCGCAAACCCGACGAGGTGCTCCCGGCCGTGACCAGGTGGATGTCCTCCTTGGACACGAAGGATCCGAACTATGAGCGCTGGATGCTCGAAGGCCTCTGGACCACCTGGGGCCAGAACCGGATCGACGAATCCCTGCTCCGTCGCCTGATGGACGCGAAGGACTTCCGCGTCCGTGCGGCCTGTGTCGACGTGATTCGATATAACGGGCACCGTCTCGCGGATCAGGTCGAGCTGCTCAAGAAGTCGGCTCGCGATCCGCACGGCCGCGTCAAGCTCTGCGCGATCGTGGCGGCGTCATGGATGGGCAAGGACGCCGGTCTCGCGATCATCGCTGAGGCGGAGAAGAGCGGGGAACCCGGCGCCCTGGCCAAGGACCGCTTCATCAAGGACACGTATCGCGTGGCCAAGGCCTATCTGAACAACGAGACGGTCGAGGATCTTTCCGTCGTCCGGGCGCCGGAGCACCTGAAAGGCGACGATCGCAAGCTCTACGTGAAGGGCGCCGAGATCTATGGTCGCGAAGGCTACTGCGCGACCTGTCACCAGCCCGATGGCGAGGGCCTGGCGCTTTCCGGTTTCCCGCCGCTTTCGAAGAGCTCGTGGGTGTCGGCCGACGACGACCGCATGATCAAGCTGACGCTGAAGGGCATGTTCGGCCCGCTCGATCTGGACGGGAAGAAATTCCCCGGTCTGGTCCCCATGACTCCCTTCGGCGGGCTGCTGAACGACGAGGATCTCGCGTCGGTGCTGACGTACGTGCGCAATTCATTCGGCAATAGGTCGCCGGCGGTCAGCGCGGCGAAGGTCAAGCAGGTGCGGGAGGCGACGAAGGACCGGGCGGACTTCTACACTCCGGGGGAGCTGCTGAATCCGGGCTCGGCGCCGGTGGCGGGCGCGAGGAAGTTCGTGAAGATGTGGACGATGGAGGACTTCAAAGGCGCCTTCGACGCGCCGCTCTCGAAGCGCAACTTCGCGCGCGGGAAGGAGATGTTCACGGTGGCGGGGTGCGTCGCGTGCCACAACGTCCAGGGCCAGGGCGGCCGCGTCGGTGCCGACCTGTCGAAGGTGGGCGTGGAGTATCCCGGGATCGAGCTCCTGCGCCAGATCATCGAGCCGTCGGCGATCATCAAGGACGAGTACCGGGTGATGGCGGTGTTCCTGAAGAACGACGAGAAGTACCGCGGAATGATCGTGAAGAAGGACGGGGACGCGATCCAGCTGGCGGAGAACCTGGCGGAGCCGGACAAGACGGTGACGATCAAGAAGGCGGATATCAGCCGGGTGGTTCCGTCGGACGTCTCGCCGATGCCGACCGGCCTCCTGGTGACGCTCTCGCGGGACGAGATCCTCGACCTGGTGGCCTACCTCGTCTCGCAGGGGAATGCGAACCACCGGGCGTTTTCGGACTGAGGGGCGCTGACCGTGGACTCGCATTCGGTCCGCGGCTAGACTGATCCCTCGCGCCTGGGTGGCGGAACTGGCATACGCGCCGGTTTCAAAAACCGGTGCCCGCAAGGGCGTGGGGGTTCGACTCCCCCCCCAGGCACCACGGACTCAAGGACTTGCATTCGGCTCTTGAAATCATCGCGTTTCAACCCCGGGCTTGTACGCTCCTTGTACGCTTCTCTGCCTTAAACCCCTCCTTGACCAGCAGTTGAACAGCCTCCCGGAGATTGCTCGGCGCAAGGTGGGCATATCGCATTGTGACCTGCATATCCCCGTGCCCGAGGAGTTCCCGGATGACGTTGATGGGAACCTTTGCTTGGGCCAGCCGCGAGGCAAAAGTATGGCGGAGGGTATGAAAGGTCACTTCCTGCAGCCCTGCGCGATTGCAGGCCGACTTGACGGCTTTGCTGAGGTTCTTGAATGCGTTTTCGGTCTGTACATTCCAGAAGACGAAGGGAGTCTCCTCCCAGGTAGTCAACTCGGGCTTAATGGATTCGAGCAGATTCTTCAGCCGGGTATTCATCGGGATGTACCGAATGTGGTGGTTCTTGGTGTGGACCACCCGGACCAAATTCTGCTCGAAATCCAAGTCCGCCCATTTCAGCGTCAAGACCTCCCCCCTCCGCATCCCCGTATGGAGGGCCACGAGGATGATGGGCCGGAGGTACTGCGGGGAGTGGGCCAATAGCCGCTCCTCCTCGGCGTTGGTAAGCCAGCGGAGGTTGTCGTTATGCTCCGGGAGGTTGGAGACTCCCCGAGCAGGGTTCCGGTCGATGTATCCCCTCCGTTCAGCCTCTGACAGGATGCCCGAAAGGAAGGTCCGGTGCCTATTCACCGTGGCAGGCCTTACCTTGACGGGAGGAAGAACGATGGTCTTCCCTTCCTTGTCCTTCAGGATCTTGCCGTAAGGGTCTCTTGCTGGCCTCGCAGCTCTGATGATCCGGCTTGCCTGCTGGTCCACATAGCGTTGGAGATCGCCGGAGCTAATAGACCGGAGGAGCATCTTCCCGAAATGCGCCCCGAGAAGCGCGGCCAAGCTACGGTCCCCGTTGTACGTGGCCGTGGTGTGAGTCGCCTTGCAATGGGGTAGATACTCCTTCTCCAAGAACTCAGCGAAGGTCTTGGGCTGGAGAGCGTCGAGGGAGTGGACCCCGACAATCCTCGCTTTGAGGATCTCGGACGTCCGCTGATGGAGCAGGGCAAGGGCCTGTTCGCGTGTCCTGGCCTCCGTACGCTCCCGGTGGGGCTTCCCGTCCAACCCCTTGTACCGGACGCACCAGACGGGCTTTCCCGGCGTTCTGGTGTCAAGCCATAGGCCATCCCGCCTTCGTCCGCTCTGCTTTCGGAATCGGGTTACTGGGGGAGGGCTGATACCGCCAACTGCTTCCTCCATACGATCCTTTCTGCGGCTATGCCGCGTTAGTCCTTTTCCGGGTCTTTCGGCTTCGCGTTTTTCATCCTCCGAAAGCCATCTATAAGCCCTAAAATGCCGAATACGACCCCCAAGAAACCGATGATTTGCTGGAGAATCCTCCACCAAGTCCAGCTCTTCTCTGGACTTGGTATTGGATAGAGAAGACCGGAAACCCCGATGAGCAACATAGAGCAAGCCAGTGACAAAACTTGCTTGGGCGTCGGTTGCGGCTTCATGTCTTCTGCTCACGCTTCTCAGCGAACTCGATGAGGTGCCAGCGGAGGAACTCGCCCAGGTTCACACCCTTTTGATGGGCGAGGCTCTCTAGGGCCTCCTTGACCTTCTCCGGGACTCGGGTACACACCACGACTTGCTTAGGAACCTGTTGTCTCTTCATGTATTCTATTGTATTCTATGGAATACAGATTGTCAAGGGGGGATGCGGAGGGGACTTTTTTCGTTGACAATCACAAGGCTTGAGTAGCTTTTTCCCTTATTGACCATGTCAAAGGGAAGCGTATCCATCCTCGGCTCTGTGGAGCGAGAATGAGCGACTCGGCGTCCGCCATTCGTCAATTCCTGTCGTAAACTCCCCCTGAAGGGAGGAATATGCGGAATCTCGTGGCCTTGGCCCTCGTTCTGGTCGCTGGCTGTTCCTCGAATTGCAAGGACGGGTACGGAGGCTTCTTCCGTTTCTCCCAGAGCTACCACGCTTGCGACTTCGAATGCTGCCGCGAGGAGAAGGAATGCCGCTGCTCCGGCAGTTGCCCTTGCTGGAAGCAGGAGAAGCATCCGAAGTAGGGGATATGTCGTCCTTCTCGTCCGCATCGTCCGCCCTATGGGAGAAAGGGTCATTGATGCGGACGCTCCTTGACCGGTCCCGGTTATCCCGTCCGCCCATCGTCCGCCGGATCGAAAGAATTCCCCCCTGTAGCGGACGGTGAGGACGACGCGGGCGCTCATTTACCCTTTCTTTCCATGTTGATGATCCTGCTTCGGTCATGGCCAACCCTGGCAACGTGGATTTCCACCCCGAAGGATCGGAGAGCCGGGGATAGCCTTCTGATCCGATTGGAGAGGGCCTGAGGGCCCTTGGGCCATGCCGGTGAGCGTCGGATGCTCTCTTCCACCCGGTCATTCAAGTCCTTGAGCCATTTCGTCGCCGTGCCTTGTTTCGGGTTCTCCTCCCGGAGGATCTCCAGAATGCCCTGGGCTACGGGGTCGTTCTCGATGCTCTGCTCCGCTGCCTGGGCGTGGTTCTCCTCGTATGCCGCCCCGAAGCTTCCGGAGGGCCATTCGAGGGCCTTTTCCAGTGCCATCCCAAGGATCGAGAAATCAGCCATCCGGGGGAGGCATTGGGCGTCGATGTCTCGGAGATTCCTCAGCGCTCCGGACAACGCATCGAGCATGGCTCCCAGAATAAGGGGCTTTGCTTCCTCAAAGGTTTTCCAGAAGCCTTCTTCATCGCGGCGTTCTTCCGGGGAGATCGTCGGGAGGTACAGGTTGATAACCCGGCTTTTGAGATCTTCCCTTACAGCGAGTTCATCGATGCCGTTTGCCATGACGGGGCGTTGCGCGTTGAAGATCACTTCATCGGCATCGGTGTAGAGTTCCCGCGTCGAGAATCCTGCCCCTGTAGCAATCCGGCAGAGGGCATCCGAGAGCCATGCGGGTATCCCGCTCAGGTTGTCGAACGAGAGGAGCCAGGAGTTCTTGGCCGCAATGAGTAGGTTGTGTTCGTCCTTGGGCATGGTCCGAAGCGATGCTGTCGAAGGATCGATCAGGGAACGAATGACCCTGGCCGTGGTGGACTTGGCGGACCCCTGCTCCCCTTGTAGCACCAGAATCGGGAAGGGACCGCGTTCACGGAGGCACGAGACCATGTAGGCCAGTAGTAGCCGCTGGTCCTCCTCCCGCTTCACGTTAATGAATGGGAAGAGATCGTTGAGATTGCCTCCTTGCTTAGGAAGGGGCAGGGAACTCATCGAACGAGATCGACGGAACCGGACCGGGCTCTCCTTCTCGACGCTCCATCCTTCCGCCGATACCCGGACGACTCGCCAATGCTCATTGCAGAGGTCGACGTAGTAGGCTCCTTCATGGGTCGCAACCCGGATATGGACATGATTCTCCGGGCCGTCGAACTTGGCCTTGGCTTCGAGCGTTGCAGTAGCGTCAGCCAGAGCTTGCCCACCGGGAGCTTTGCTTTCCACAAGGAAGTATTCTCGGAGCAGCCAGCTGCGGAAATCCTTCCCGCGTAGAGGCAGCGTCTCCTTGTGGTTTTCGAGAGGAACCAGGGCGTACGCATCGCCCTCCGGTGAGTGGAATAGTTCCACCCCCCCTGCCAGGGCCAAGAGTCGGCTTGTCTGGGTGAGTCGCTCCTTCTCCTCCTTGCTCATGGTCTCCCCCCGCTCCTCTGCTGGGCCGCGTAGTCCCGGATCATTTTTCCGAGTTGACGCAAGAATGCCGGATCTCCTCCTTGAAGCTCAGTGAGATCCGCCGCGTTTGTAATTTGCCTGTCGATAGCTCTCAGCTCGTGGTCAATGCGAGTGGGCCGCGACTTGTCGTCCAAGAACGTGCGGAAGATCCGCATATTGCTGGTCGTTCCGTCCCTTCGAGGCTCATCCCCCATTGTTGGCCTCCTCGCCCTGCTCAAGGGTAGGGTAGGCTTGCTGCTGGCGCATCCATGCCTCCAGGCCCACCACATCGACGCGAAGGATTCGGGCACCGATCCGGACTAGATATCGTTGAGGGATCAATCCTCGTTCAAAGCTTTTCCGGAGAGCCGGTCCGGAGCCAAAACCAAACATACGTGCGGCCTCCGATAGCGGGATGAATGGGCTCATAGGGTTCCTCCTTTTGACCGGGCTTCTCGTGCCAGGAGACTCCTTAGGAGGGCAACGATTGCAGGAGGCCAAGTCCGCGTCAGCCCAATCCTTTCGAATGGTGGGAGTTCATGCCGATACTGCGTGATCAGTCGCTCGAACTCCGCACGAGTGCATGGGACTTCTCGCTCAACTTCTGGTCGTGTTAATCGAGCCTTCGCATCCGTAGTCATCACCACCTCCGTTGGGCGTTATTGCCCTTTGAGGAGGTCCGGAAGTAATGGGTTTGCGCGGGGGATGATGCTTCTAGAGGTGTTTTCTGCCCTGTCGGAGCTTACTCTCCAGGGCTGTCAGAAATCTGATTGCGCGGACCTCTCAATTCAGAAGCCTGCGCGGCTTTCTTACGCGCGACATAGTCCACGGCTGTTTGAAGCGGGTTCGCCTTGAAGTCGCGGAGAAGTTCCTGATCTACCCTGGTGAAAATGCTTCGCTCCAGTATGCGTCGGCTCTTCCGTTTGTCGATCCTCAAGGGTAGATGCCCGATTTGGTTCTTCTCCAGCTTTGACAGTTGCTGTCTGAGTTTTCTAAGCACATTCCATATCTGCTTATCGGAGCAATCGGCGGCAAATGCCGCAATCGAGACATCCCCCTGGGCTGTTAACCACGCCTTCAAAATCTGCTTATCGCGTTCTGTGAATCTTGCAACAAGAACTGCGGCAGGCGCCAAGTCTGCGAGGACAGCTTTGTTAGAGGGCTTTGAGACCCGAATCCCCCGTGCGCGACTATCCGCATCGTCGCTGGTGGTTAGGTCTTTGTGAATTCTTCTCGGCAATTGATCCTCTAGGAATTCCTCCGAAACCTCTCGTCAGATACTTTCTAGAAATTGCGCCAAATGGCCGCTCTGGAGAAAGTCACTGAAACCCATCTCCAAAGGCTCAACCATTGGAAAGCCCGCTCCCTGGAGGGAGCCATGCGCCACTATTCCCGCATCTCGACTACCGTTTACCACAACAACTTGTTTGACTTGAGATGTTTTCCCTTTCCAAAGATTTAAGAAATGTTTTTCCGAAGCCCGCCAGCCGATAATGATGACATTTGAAACCAGAGACAAACAATTGCTAAGGGCGTTTTGGTGTTCAATTGGACATTCAAAATAAGCTTTGCTCTGAAGTGGAATTGCGATTGCTGGAATTTGGTGATGTTGCCCAAGATATGAGTGGCCGGATTCGTTCATCACGTATTCTGGGGTGGGTTGCATGCCCTTTGCCCCCTCCCGGATTAATTCTTCGACAATTTGGGAATCCCAAGGACCGATAAAGCCCCCCTCTGAGGTCAGCTTTACGCTCCTTGACCAGTTGACCGAACCGTGTGGCTTGAACAGCTTGAAATCTGCCCTGGAGATATAATGGCCCATGTTCCTAATGTCCAGATCGATCTCGTCATGGCAAGCTTGATCAAGCAAGGTGTCATAGTTAAATGTGACCAGCGCTACTTGCTTCCCCCCTTTTGATCGCCATTGATCTACCAAGGTCAGTAATCTCAAGTAGTTGGTTTTGCCATGAACGTGAATTGGCCAGTTTGTCCCACATAGCTTGAAGAGCCGCTGAAGATAGAACCTCAATGCTAGTAGCTTTCGGTTCACCCCTTCTTGGTTAGATGCCTTGGCTTGCCACTCCTCTAAAGCTAGCTCCAAATTCGCTGTAGCACCCATCTCCTCAAATTCATGAATGAGCGGGCGGATAAATCGGATTGAATCTACAATTTGCCCTCTCCAAGCTTCTGCTTGAAGATCAAAAATCTGATTCGTCAAAGGGGGGCGATATTGAAATGAACTTGGCGCGGGAATGCTGGCAATACTGTCAAAGGAGGCACCAGCCCCAAAAATGATCATTAGCATGCGGGGCCTCGATTCGTCCAAGTGCTTTCGTGAGTTCTTGATCGGCGGAGTTAGAAATAGTTATTGGCCATTAATAGAGGCCCAATCCGCAAACACCTTATTTCTTTTTGGGGCATGGATTCGATGGTTCGAAGAAGCAATCCGGCCAAAGCATTGGTGGTCATTACTCCAATGATTTTCTGACGAAGGAACTCTACCGCTTAGGGCGAGTGTAGGCGAGGAATTGAAACTGGTCCGAGACTAAGAGTGGTTAGGCGATGCCCTTTTCGTGCAATATGCGAATGTATTCTTCTCTCGACATAGGGCATGCACAAAGATCGTGAACTTGTGTCAAGGTGTCTAGTCTTAGCTGAATCTTCATGGCCTTCAACAACCCGACACCGTACGTCTTATAGCTACTTCCCGTAGAAATGAATGTGTATGGACCCGTTCGCCTCCCGTTCAACTCATGATAATAGTAGCGATGATCTCTAACTTCCTGCACAAATCCTTTTCGTTGGAGTGACGCCTCAATGGTTTTTCTATCGATCTGCATTTTTAGGATTTGGCTTGGGGGAACAATTCCCCGAAGAGCGCTTTAAGGCGCCGAGCAAGACCCGTGACTTGATCGTTCCTTAGGGAATTGTAGTACTGTACGAAATGAGAGAGTTGATCCAGAAACCCAAGAATTGCTTCTACCGAGGATTGGCCCGTAGCGCAAATTCCCAATGCATCATTGAATGCCAGAAACGCGTCAGCTTCGCGAGAAAGCGTAATTCCGATGGGTCGGCTAGAAACACGTAGCCTCCCTGCGATGTTGAATTCCCAAACGGGAAGAACGTTAGGGAACTCAATACCCTTCAGGAATTCCTTTTCCCCACCACTGACCTGTGGGGGGACCCGCTTATATCCAGTAGGAATTCGCGATCGGAGTTCGTCTTGAGGAAGAGCTACTTCGGAAAGGCCGGTCATCATACCACCAGCTCCGTTTCCATTACTTTACGATATTCATCTGTAATTAGAGATTCAAATAGTTTCTTCGTCAGCGTATGACCCTCCTCTAGATAACTTTCAATCTCTGAGAACTTTAGAGGCAAAGGCCTCGAATAATCGAAATCGAGAAGTAAGGCTTCGCGAGCTTGATCGGGAGAAGTAACGGACTCAATCCGCAAAGTCATAGATCCCTTCTCGCATGGGCTCGAAACTACAATCTGAATTTGGGTAATGGGGCTTGTCCCTCTATCCGACAAAACCAGCCGGAGGTTAAGGAACTGATCGAGTAAGATCGCTCCATCTCGTCTGGTGAATGGAATTAAGTTTATATATCGGAGTCCAACACGGTTCAGAGTGTTTAGTCGAAATCTCTTTCCGAGCGGTAGGAGCACCGATAGAGCCTGCTTCTTGAACTCCGGAAAGCCAGGGTATTTCTTTGTCGAGTATGCAAGGCTGTTGAGGGAAACCAGCAGTGACTTGAATTCGTCGTCACTCTTAAATTGGTAGTGCTGTAAGGCCGGTGCCTGGGCGGGTACTACGCTAGGGACAAATACTTTTGGGAGGATATCCCGAACGCGGTCGTAGATCTCGTCGCGGTGACATTCAATCGCGGGTTCTCCGGGAAACCGAATCTCGAACACTGTCTCCTGGAGGGGCGAATTCGGGTAGACCTTCACCGCTGCTTTGGCCATTACCCCCCTTCCCTAGTGTCGACTGAAATGTAAACGCATTATATTCGATGATGTGATGCTGGTCAATGTGACAACGATTCCGACAAACATAGCAAAAGGAGGCTCCGATCCCAAGTGTTGTACGCTCCTTGTACGCTTCATGTGTGCTCCTAGTGCCTCCAGTGGATTCTTGCTAGCTTATATGTCGGTATTAGAAAAACGGCCCTAGGAGACTTTTTAGGCCCCCCAGGGCTCATTTTGGAACCCACGGCTCTGAGTGTCTCTTACTTCATGGCTCGTTTCAAAAACCGGTGCCCGCAAGGGCGTGGGGGTTCGACTCCCCCCCCAGGCACCATGGAATCCAAGGACCACCGCCTCGCAGGATCGCACTTCCCGAAGGCCGTGGAGCTCCAGGGCCCCGCTTCCGGCGTACCCTTTCCTCCCGCGCCTCAGGGCTCGAAGCGTCCGGTCAGGATGGTGATATCGTCGGACTGCATCTGCCCGGCGCGGTGGACCTCGAGGGCGTCGGTCAGGCTTCGTACGGCATCCTCCGACCACAGGTGCGCGTTCACCCCCATCCAGGTCATGAGCCGATCCATGCCGAACTCCTCGTTGACCGGATTCATCAGCTCGGAGACCCCGTCCGAGTAGAGGAGGAACCGGTCGCCCGGATGGAGCTCGACGGTCTCCTCGGAAAGTCCGGCGGCGAATTTCGCGTCCGGGACGACGCCCAGGATCAGCCCCTTGGGTTGAACCTGGGTGATGATCTTGCCGACCTCCCGGCAAAGGAGGAGGGGGGTGTGACCGGCGTTTGCGACCGTCAGCGTCCCCTTGGCCGGGTCGAGAAGGCCAAAGCAGGCCGACACGAAGCGCCCCTTTTCGAGGTCCCGGAGCAGGACGCGGTTGACCCCCGCAAGAATCTCCCGGGGCGATGAGGTCATCGAGGCCATGGCCCGGATCATGGCCCTCGCCTCGACCATGAGGAGGGCGCCCGCCAGACCTTTGCCGGATGCGTCCGCCACCAGGAGGCCCATCCGACCCTCGTCCATGGGAAGGAAGTCGTAGAAATCCCCTCCGACCTCGCCCGCGGGCTGGTAGTAGACCTCGAAGTCGTATCCGACGACCTGGGGTTTCGGGGGAAGGAGGCGGCCCTGGATCTTGCGTGCCGTGACGAGGTCCTGCTGGAGCGTGTAGAGATTCTCCGCAATGCCATGAAGGGGCATGGCGGGGACCGATCGAATCTGGGAGATTCTCGTCTCGCCGTGTCGTTTCGGGTCGTCAGGCATCCAAGCGACATTCTATCCCAGAATCCCCGGCTTGAAGGAGAAGTTGAAGACATGGAGGGTCGGTGGCGCGGCCGTGCGGGGGGGCGGGCGACGTCGTTGGGGCGGGAGTTGGGAAAGGCCTCCGCTCAGGTCGTCTTGAGACGGTAACCGACACCCGTCTCCGTCACGAGGTATCGCGGGCGGGCAGGCTCCGGCTCCAGCTTGTGCCGGAGTTGGTTCATGTACACCCGCAGGTACTGGTGTTCGAACTCCGCATTCGGGCCCCAGACTTCCACCAGGATCTGTCGGTGCGTCAGCACCTTTCCTGCATGCTTGACCAGCGTCGAGAGCAGCCGGTACTCGATGGGCGTCAGGTGGACCTCGTTCCCCGAAAGGAACACCAGGCGACGCCCCAGATCGACTTCCAGGTCCTCGTGCCGGAACACCGATTCCGCCTCCGGCGAGCCTGAGCGCGACGCGTGCCGCAAGGCCACCCGGATCCGCGCGAGCAGCTCCTCCACCCCGAAGGGCTTCGTGAGATAGTCGTCCGCCCCGGCATCCAGGGCCGTCACCTTGTCCTTCTCCTGACCCCGGGCCGAGAGAACCACGATCGGCACCTTCGACCATTCCCGGACCGCCTCGATCACCTCGAGACCGTCGAGATCCGGCAGGCCCAGATCGAGGATCACCAGGTCCGGCATCTGGGTTTCGCATTGGACGAGGCCCTTCCGGGCGGTCTCGGCTTCGACGTACTTGAAGCCGTTCTCCTCAAGGGTCGCCTTCAGGAACCGGCGGATCTGGGCGTCGTCCTCGATCACGATGGCGACCGGTTTCTTCTCGATCATCGCGGCGTTCCCAGCGGAAGGGTGAAGCGGAAGGCCGCCCCCCCCTTGGGACGGTTTTCCGCCCGGATCCGGCCCCCGTGGATCCTGACAATCGCCTCGCACAACGCCAGCCCAAGCCCCATGCCGGCCCGCTTTCCCTCCGACGTCAGCCGGTAGAACTTGTCGAAAATCCTCTGCTCCTCGCCCGCCTTGATGCCCGGGCCGCGATCGGCCACCTCCACGGTCACTTCGACCGCGTCGGCCGAGGCGGAGAGATCGATCGGGGTGCCCGGCGGAGTATGGTGGATGGCGTTGTCCAGGAGATTGAAGAGGACCTGCTGCACGAGGGACCCGTCCATGGGAACCATGGGGAGTTCGGCCGGCACGCGGATCGTCAGCGGGTGGTTCTTCAGCCCCTTCTCCAGGAGGTCGGTGACGGTGCCCACGATCTCCTCCACGGATTGCCCCTCCTTCTGGATCCGGACGGCCCCGGATTCGAGTCGCGTCAAATCCAGGAGGTTCGCGACCATCCGGTTGATGTAGTCCGCCTCCTCGTGGATGCTGGTGGTGAGATCGAGCCGGACGCCAGGATCGATTCCGGGAGACTTCAGGAGCAGGGAGGCCGCGCCCTTGATCGCCGCGAGCGGGGTCCGGAGGTCGTGCGAGATGGCGCTCAGGAGCGTGTTTCGGAGCTTCTCGGCCTCGACCTGCAGGCGCGACTCGCCGGCCTGCTGCGTGAGGCGCTCGCGCTCCAGCGCCACGGCCGCCTGCGTCGCAAACGTCTCCAGAAGCTGTGGCTGGGTGAGAAAGCCCGCCGGTTCGCGAGGAACGAACCCGAGGACCCCGATCACCCGGTCCCCGACCTCGAGCGGGACGTTCAGCGATCGGGAGTCCGGAAGCATGCGGCTGCCCAGGCCCGCGCGCTCCTTGTGGTCGTAGGCCCACTGGGCCGCGCCCTGATCGTCCGGCGCTCCAGGCCCGCCCGCCGCTTGGACCTTGCCTGAAGGACCCGGAAGGTAGACGTGGGCATGGCCGTGAAAGACTTCCTCGACATGCTTCCGGATGACCGTGGCCAGCCCCTCCGTGCCCTGGGTGCTCGCCAGCTCGCGGCTCATGGAGTAGAGCGCCGCGGTGCGCCGCTCGCGCTCGGTGGCGGATTCCGCATGCTGGCGCGTGCGCACGGCGAGCGTGCTCACGACGAGCGCGACGGCGAGCATCACGATGAACGTCAGGAGGTACTGGCTGTCCGCGACGGCGAATGTGAAGGTGGGGGGAACGAAGAAGAAGTCGAAAGCCAGGACGCTCAGGATCGATGCCAGGATGGAAGGACCCGTTCCGAATCGCGTGGCGACGAAGACCACCCCGGCGAGATAGATCATCACGAGGTTGAGTTCCACCACTCGGCGGAATAGCGCCGCGCAGAGGAGAGTGCACAGCGCGAGCACTCCGACGCTCCACCCGTATCGGTGCCAACCCACCGGCGGGGCCGGCGAAGGCTCATCGGCCACCCCCTCGTCGTCCAGACCCTGGATGAAGGTGATGTCGATGTCGCCGCTCCGCCGCGCGAGCCGGTCGACCGCCGAACCCAGGAGCCGGTCCCGCCAGGAGCGGAAGGAGGGCTTGCCGATGAGGATCTTGCTCACGTTGCGTTCACGTGCATATCTCAGGACGACCCCGGTCACGTCGTCTCCCGTGAGCGTCACGCTTTCGGCGCCGAGTTGCTCGGCAAGCTGGAGGGTCCGGACGACGCGTTCCCGATGGGCCGACCCGAGCGACGCGGCCGCCGGCGTCTCGACATACACCGCGATCAGCTCGGCCTGGAGCCGGAGAGCCATCCGTTTGGCCGCCCGGACCACCTTGGGCGATTGCGGGCTCGGGCCGACACAGACGAGGAGACGCTCCGCCCCGGGCCAGGTGCGGGCGACCGCCCCGTCCCGCCGCCAGACCTGAAGCTGCCGGTCCACCCGCTCGGCGACGTACCGCAGGGCGAGCTGCCGCAACGCGATGAGATCGCCTCTGCGGAGGAAACCCTCCCCGGTGCGATCGGACTCGACGGGGCCCCGGACGTTGCCCTCCTTGGGGTGCTCGAGGAGTTCGTCGGACGGGAGATCGATCAACGTGACGTCGTCCGCCTCTTCGATCAGGGTGTCGGGAACGGTCTCACGGATGGCGACGCGGGTGACCTGGACCACGAGGTCGTGCTGACTCTCGATGTTCTGGATGTTCAGGGTGGCATAGACGCCGATTCCCGCATCGAGGAGCTCCCGCACGTCCTGCCACCGCTTGGCATGCTTCGACCCCGGTGCGTTCGTATGGGCGAGATTGTCGACGAGCAGGGCGGAAGGCCTTCGCGCGATCGCGGCCTCCAGGTCGAATTCCCGCAGCCTTGCCCCCCGGGACTCGACCCAGCGGCTGGGCAGCGACTCCAGCCCCTCCAGAAGGGCGTCGGTCTCGTCGCGGCCGGTGGACTCCACGAATCCGACGATCACTTCGACGTTCTCCCGGACGAGCCGACGGGCCTCCTCCAGCATGGCACGGGTCTTGCCGGTCCCGCCGCCCGCTCCGAGAAACACCCTCAGCCGGCCGCGGCCTTGACTCCCGCCTCTCCGGGCGGCCGGGGCCGGGAGCGAGTTCGGATTGGGCAGACTCTCGGTCGCGGACACGGGGGTATTCTAAGGGCCGCCTCCGGGTTTTTCGCCTAGGTTTCGGAGAAACCCGGGGTTTTCTCCGACTGGGGGAAGGGCTTGGGCTGGACGATCGGGCGGGGGGCCGTGTCGGGGTAGCCCGTCCCTTCGGGCCGATTCACGCGGAAGGAAGCCCAAAAAGCGCGAGGCGGTTCCCTTCATGACGCTTGAGCCTCCGGTGGAGGGTCGCGTTGTCCCTTCCGGGGATCCGGTCCCCCCTGACGTGAGCGACCCGGCGGCTGACACTGGATCAGGAATCCACGACGTTCCCGAAAGGAGAACGGTGGCCGGGGGGGCTGGATCCCCGATCGGGATGGGACTCTCCCGTCACCATGTTTTCCGAGGCCTCCCCTTTACAATCGGATCCGTCCCAGGTGGGAGAGGACGTAGAGCAGGCCTGTGGCCCCAAGGACACCGAGGATCGCCCAAGCGTATATTCTGAATCTCCGCCAAAGGATCCGCCCGGCGGAAGGAGGAATCAGGTGCTCGTGGCGGCCCGTGAGCTTGACCTGGCCGGGAGACCTGAGGTCCCCGGCCAGTTCCTCCATGGAGGAATGACGATCTCGTGGGTTTCTCTCCATGGCGTGGAGGATGATCTCTTCGAGCTCCGGTAAGATCATCGGGTTGAGTTTGCGTGGAGGGAAGGGATCACCCACCAGACGTGCGTTCATCAGCGTGAACGGGTCCGATCCTTCGAAGGGCTCCCGCCCCGTAACCATGTGGTACACAATGGCTCCCAGGCTGTAGATGTCCGAACGCTCGTCTCCGGGCCGTCCCTTGACCTGTTCCGGGGATATATAGTGGGGAGATCCCATTTCGGAGGAAAACCCGGGAAAGGTGATCCGGCGGAAGCCTTCGCCTTTGGCCAGTCCAAGGTCGATGATTCGGATGCTCCCGTCCGCGCACAGCATGATGTTCTGGGGCGTGAGGTCTCGGTGCACCACCTTGCTCCGGTGCATATAGTCCATCGCCTCGGCCACCCGGGTCGCGATCTCCGTCGCCTCGGAGGGGGAGAGAGGCGCTTCCGCGCTGAGGCGCTGGGAGAGGAGCCGGCCTTCGAGGCGTTCCATCACGATGTAGGGCCGGCTCCTCTCCCCCACGGTCAGGACCCGGAGAATGGACGGGTGGTGGAGACTTCTCCCGATCTCCTCTTCCCTCTGAAAGCGGGAGTAGAACCCGGGATCGCTTTCGTACCTGAGGTGGGGTACCTTGAGCGCGACGGTGGATCCGGTCGTGCAGTCGATGGCCTCGTAGACCGTGGCCATGCCTCCCTCCCGGATCAAGTCCGTGATCTTGAACCGGTCGTCCAGCGTCTGCCCGATCTTGAGACTGTACGTCATCGTCGGCTTCGCTCCGGGAGTTGAAGTCGGGATGCGGGTCCCCCGCCCTCGGCTACCGCAGGTAGCTCCCCCCCCTGGTCAGGTTGGTCAACTCGAGAGTGGAGATGGTGTATTGGGTGAACGTCCCCACGAAGAGCGAATTGCCCAGGGGGACCTTCCACTCCTTGAAGAGAGAAAGGCGCTTGTAGTCGCCCCTCCAATCGACGACCTTCGTGCCGTCCACGTTGACGACGATCGATTCGTTGCGCACCTGCACTTCGATGGTGGAGGCCTTGTCATTGGACAAGAGCGTCCTCTTGACGGCGGTCTCGTTCTCGGAAAACGGCTTGTTGTCGATCCGATCAATGCCGGAAGCGACGTACTTGTTGGAGCCATCGATGCCGACGACGAACTGCACCCCTCCCTTCACCAATCCCAGCGCGATCATGTCGGTGCCCAACATCCGCTGAGCCACGAGTTTCACGTTGTACTCGTCTCCTGGAACATAGGGGATCTGGACGCGCGAGAAGGAAGCCCCGGGACTCTTCAAACCTCCGTCATCCAGGGTCCAGGATCCCTTGACGGAGTCCTTGTCGAGATCAATGAGCTTCAGGAGATCCTTGGGGGCCTTGCCCGTCAGGGCGGGCGACAGTTCGCTGCAGCCCGTCCCCGTGAGAGCGGCCAGCAGGATCCATCCTGTAGCGGAGAGGATCCGGTGCCCCCGCCTACCTTCGTGGAGGCTCGGCTGGGGGTTGAGAAGGGACCGGACCTTCCCGCTCCTCTCGTAAGTATCCGCTTTAGTGATCATGGCGATTCTCCTGAAGGCCTTTACGTCTGGTTTCAGATCCGGTCCGGGCCTGCACCAAGCTTGTTCAACCGGGGGAGGCCCAGGGCGTCCGCCCAGAACCCTTCCCTCGAAGGTCCCGCGCTTAGGGGGATGGGGGTGGAGGGGCCCCGTATTTCTTGCGAATTTCAAGATTCACCTCCAGAACGTTGATCAGTTTCTCGCCCACCAGTCCTCCGAAAGGTGCCGAACTGTGATCGTTCAGAAGTTGCTCGATCTCCTTCCGGACGACGGCGGTTTCCCGCTTGAGATTTCCGGCCCACTTCGTGGACACCCGTTCCAGCTGGAAGAGGGCATTCAGCAGGGTGATGTGCGGATCCAGGCCCGAACCCGAAGCGGTCACCAGGTCGCCGGGCACGTCCTCAAACTGGGCCTCCACCCCGGGATGGTCCACCAGCCACATTTCGAAGAACGTGGACTGCACGTCCGAACCGTCCGTGCACGTCTCGATCTTGGTGGTCGGACTCTTCCCGTCGGAGCCCACCGTGGTGTTGGCCGTGAAGAACGTGCCGGGGTTATCCCAGGAGAAGTGTTCGAAGAACAAGATGGCCAAATCGCTCGCCTGGGGTTGGGGATTGCTCGGATTGTCCCGGAGAAACTTGTCCATGGGCTGCGGATGCGCCTTGGCCCAGTCGTTCACATACTGGCCGTGGGCGGCATCCTGGTTGACCCATGCCGTGGCCGCGCCATTGTGGAGCTCCGCCCATTGGGCGACGATGTAGGGCTTGCCCTGGAATTTGTCGTCCTTGAACCATTTCTCGATATCCGGAGCGACGGGCTTGCCGGCATTCGGGCCGCTCTTGTAGTTCAGAAGCGGGCCCAGCGTGCCCGCGACCCGACTCCGGAGGAGGTAGTTGGACGCCGCATAGGCGGATGAGGCGGACGCCGAAGCGTCATAGGAGCACGCCGAGGGCCGAGGCTGGAAGTACTCGTCCCTAGTGAAGGGTTGGGCGATGAGCAGGGATCCGATGGGCTTGTTGTCGGGACCCTGCAGAATGCTTCCGTTGGCCTGGAAGGGGAACACGGTCTGCCCGATGGCCCAGATCACGGCGGGATAGATCATGCAGCAAAGGACC
>Ga0222749_10000821_pt1 | contig 17480 bp, 15 predicted proteins | sample IncBWH2Mmetat_FD_197234 | JGI IMG/M metagenome (GOLD analysis project Ga0222749, IMG submission 197234) | Metatranscriptome of lab incubated forest soil microbial communities from Barre Woods Harvard Forest LTER site, Petersham... | ecosystem: Environmental > Terrestrial > Soil > Temperate... | reverse complement strand
TTGGGCTCGCATCACTGGAATTACCGCCTGCATCGCGATGATCGGCCCCAAAACATTGAGATGGAAGATTTCATCAAAAACTTCCGGCTCGATCTCCTCTATGGAAGCCGCATAGCTGCGCCCGGCGTTATTCACAAGCCCGTCGATGCGGCCGTAATGCTGGTAAACAGCGCGCACGGCTACGCGCACACCATCAAACTTCGTCATGTCTGCCGGGACAGGCAAGCTACCGGGAAGCCGTTGCGACAACTTGTGCAGCGCATCGCCACTGCGGGCCAAGAGGGCGACTTTCGCCCCGCGATCAGACAGAGCCATGGCCGTCGACAGCCCGATCCCCGAAGACGCGCCCGTGACAATGAACACGTGATCTTTGATTTGCATGGTCTGCTCTCCTAACTTAGCGTTTGCCAGGCATCCGTGCCGGCCTTGTGAGCCGCGCCGATTTTCTATCTTTAGTTCGGCCGGTCTTCGTCAATCAACGAGATGCGCGTACCGGCGTTGCGGATACGCTATCCGCAGGGGTTTCCGAATAGCACATTTGTTCGAGGTCGGCAATCAGTCCCGGCCCGGTTGGGCGCCATCCCAGCCGTACTTGCGTTTGCACGCTCGAACCGGTAAGGTCGCGACCAACGAATATCCTCAGCCAGCCGAAATGGGCTGCTGATTCCTCGGGGGATTTGGACACCACCGGTACCTTGAGGCCACGGCCGATGGCCTCGGCGATTTCCCGAACAGGCACGCCCTCTTCGGCGACCGCGTGATACCTGGCCCCTGCTTCCTGCTTCTCGAGCGCCTGCCGGTAGAGGCGGGCAGCGTCGAGGACGTGCACGGCCGCCCAGCGGTTGAGTCCGTCGCCCACATATGCTGACACAGCCTTCTCGCGAGCCAGCCCGATTGCGTAGGTGATGAGGCCCTGCTTGACTGTGTTGTGGACCTGAGGCAGGCGCACGACCGACACCCGCACGCCACGCTTCAGCAACGTCTCAGCCGTCGCTTCCGAAGCCCGGGGATACGTGGAAGAAGCAGGGAGAGGAGCATCTTCCTCTGTAGGCGTCCGCCCCTGCGCCACCGTCGCAAGCCCGGAGGTGACAAGCAGTGGCCGGCCGGAGCCTTCGAGAGCCGAGCCAAGAGCCTCGATGGCGTGCTTGTCGACCTCGCAGTTTTCTGCGAAGTTCGAGAAGTCGTGGACAAAGCCGGTGTGAATCACGCCATCGGACATCGCTGCTCCGCTGCGCAGGCTTTCGAGGTCTTTAAGATCGCCCCGGTGCACCTGGGCGCCCGAAGCCACAAGTGACTTGGCGCCCGCATCGGAACGAGCAAGTCCGATCACCTTATGCCCCGCACCGATAAGCTCCTGAACAACCGCAGAACCGACGAAACCCGTTGCTCCTGTGACGAATATCTTCATAGGTCGCTCCTTATTTTCGGCATATGGAAACCAAAATCAGTGCGCGGATTGAGCTGCCGCCACGGCATTTTTGGCGATCGCATTGAGCTCGCCGATTGTGGCTGAAGGGAGTCCCAACGCTGCCGCACCAAGATTTTCTCCAAGATGGCCTATCGAAGATGTGCCGGGTATAAGCAGAATGTTGGGAGAACGCTGAAGAAGCCACGCAAGCGCGACCTGCATGGGGGTAGCTTGCAAGGACCCCGCAACCCGGTCGAGCACGGAGGACTGTAACGGCGTGAATCCTCCCAACGGGAAAAACGGCACGTACGCTATGCCTTCCTTCGCGAGAGCATCGATGAACGCATCGTCACTCCGCTGCGCCACGTTGTAGAAGTTTTGGACGCAAACGATCTCCGTGATTTTCTGAGCTTCCCGGAATTGCTGGGGAGTGACGTTGCTGACACCGATGTGATGAATTAGCCCCTGACTCTTCAATTCAGCAAGCACCGTCAATGGCTCCTCGATCGATCCCTCCGTCGGCTTCATGACCCCACCAACTCGCAGGTTCACCACGTCCAGCCGGTCCACCCCAAGATTTCGAAGGTTGTCATGCGTCCCGTCGATCAGCTCCTGACGTGAACGGGCTGGAATCCATGATTTGTCCTCACCGCGCCGTGCGCCCAGTTTGGTTACGATCACCAGTCCGGCAGGATAGGGATGAAGGGCCTTCTTGATAATCTGGTTGGTCACATGCGGGCCGTAGTAGTCGCTGGTGTCGACATGGTTCACGCCAGCTGCAATCGCCTCACGGAGCACCGCAATTGCAGCGTCGACGTCGCGTGGAGGGCCAAAGATTTCAGGGCCGGAAAGTTGCATCGCTCCGTAGCCCATCCGGTGTAGGCTGAATCCGGTACCTGGGAGTGTGAAGGTGCCGCCGAGTTCCATCTGTTTCGTCATCGTGTTTTTTCCCTTCGCTGATTCATTTTTTCGTCACGTTCGGTATCGATACGGTTAGAAAGATTCTCCAACCATTTCTTCGCTTTTCTTCCAAAGCGCCTCGGCATTCCTTGCATCGAGCGCGTAGGCTCGCGCTCCTTCGCTCATCACCGTGATGGTGGCATCGTCTGGAACGATGTTGCCGACGTGACAGTTCTCGCAGTATCGGCCGCCGATTTCATCGGCTGGAGCAACGACGCCGGCCCACACCGAAGTCGCGGCACCCTGCGGAATCGTTTTCCACTGGAAGGGCCCTTTACCCTGTGCGGCGAGCTGCTCATTGATTTGCGCGACGATCTTCTCGAAGCGGCCCGGGTCCGTGTAGCGACCCAGTTCCGTTTTTATCCCTCCCGGATGTACCGCCGCCGCGCGCACGCCACGTCCGCGATGCCGCTTGTCAAAGGCAACGGCGAAGAGGATGTTCGCCGTCTTCGAACGACCATACGCGACAAAAGGCTCATAGGGCGTGCGCTCAAAGTTGGGATCTTGAAGGTCAACGTCGGAGTAGCGGTGACCGGAAGAAGACAGATTGATCAGTCGCCCTCCTGCGCGAAAAAGGCGCGCAATCCGGTTCACCAGGACAAAGTGGCCAAGGTGATTGGTGCCGAACTGTGTTTCAAAGCCGTCCGCTGTATGTCCCAACGGTGTCGCCATCACCCCCGCATTGGCGATGACCACATCGAAAGAATCGCCCTTTGCCAGTAATGCGTCGGCGCAGGCCCGAACACTCTTCAAGCTGGCAAGGTCGAGCTCAACCAATTCGAAACTCGCGCCATTGGCCGCAGCGTCCTTCCGCACCTGTTCCGTCGCCGCTTTGGCCTTCGCCAAATCCCGCGCCGCACCGACGACCTGCGCGCCGTGCGCGGCAAGAGACCGCGCTGTCTCCACGCCAAGCCCAGCCGAAACGCCCGTGACGAGAATCCGCTTACCGTGCAGATTCACGCCAGTCAAAACTTCCTCTGTAGTTGACGTCGCCCCAAGAACCTTTGTCATTTTCTTCCTCCTTGTGCCGGCCTGTTCGCGTGCCCCTGGCGACCGCTATTGACGAGCCGCGCTCACTTCGATAAAACGGAGAGTGTCTCCGAACGTTTAGATAATCGGAGACTATCTCCGGTTACATCTTTTTTATGCCCACGAAACGGTCAAAACCTGCCCAGCGAAAACCGCGCGCGGATGCGCAGCGGAATCGCGAACGCATTTTGGAGGTCGCCAAGGTGGCGTTCACCCGGTCGGGCGCAAATGCCAGCCTGGACGACATCGCCAAAGAGGCACGTGTTGGGCCGGGGACTTTGTATCGCCATTTTCCGACTCGCGAGGAACTTCTGCAGGCAGTTTATCGGTCTGAGATGGAAAAGCTAGCCGCAGCGGAGGAGAAGTTTGCTGAGACCATGCCTCCGGTTGAAGCCTTGCGGGCGTGGCTATTGTTGTTCGTTGATGCCATCGAGACGAAGCAGATCATCGCCCCCGCGCTGAATACCCTGATCAGAGATCACAAGAAAGTGTTCGCAGCTTCCTACGCTAAAACCCAGGAAGCGATTGATGCCCTGGTGAAGCGCGCGATCAAGAGCGGCGACATTCGGAAGGACCTTAATCCGATGGATCTCCTTAGGGCTCTTGTCGGCGTGGCGAACGTGTCGACCAGCCCTGACTGGCAGCAAAGCGCGAGGCGGCTAGTCGATATCCTCATCAACGGTTCGCGGCCAATGAAGTGAATCCCGGCGACCCGGATTGTCGGCTACCCAGAAGTATTCCTTGGGCCGGTCTAGCGATCAGTTTTCAAGTCCTGATAAATCTCAGCTTTTTGGAGGCGCTGGCGCATCCGCGGACGGCATCGCAAACATGCTGTCGTCTACCGGCTCGTTGCAGCGTATTTCCGTGATATTGAGCACAAAACCGAACTGCGGCGTCGTAACCCGCACCCGGTACGCGGCTTGAATCCCGCACACAGAGCGGTAATCTTCGAAAAGCGCGCTCGCCTTTTCCACGCTTCCGGCTGGATTCGGGCCTTCGGAATCCTCGCCAAGGCGCAACCCCGTTTCCGCGTCCAGATACATGACAACAGTTTTCCCGCCCGGCTGATGTGTCAGCACCGTATATGCGTCGCGATCGCCAACCTTCGTTCGTCCGGTGACTTTCATGTCCGGGTGCACTTCCTTCAGCCGTACATCCGTATCCATTACCGCCTCAATCTTGGTTTCTTCCAGTTCGGCTCCTTCAAGCGGCTTCAGGCCCGACTGCGGATCGGATTTCCATCCTGTCTGTCCATCAAATGCCTGCTTCTGCACAAATTGCCCATCCGCCAGCGTGACGATGCGCAGCAGCCGGTTGGGGCTCTTGGAAAAGACGTCGATCTTCCCGGTCATGTTCATTGCCGGAATTTCGATGGCTCCGGTTATGGTCATCGACTTGATTTTCGCCCACGCTTCTTTCCCACCGCTCCCCTTGGCGCATTTCGCGGAGAGCTCGTCGGCCGTTGGAAGCGCTTCTTCTTTGGCCGCCGCTGCTTTCGGCGCAGGAGCAGGAGTTGTTTGCGGAAAAGCCGGTACAGCACAAAGTGTCAAGAAAACAGCACTGCTCGTGAGAAGACGCATCTTTCGAATCATGGTCACCCTCGTTGTCTCTGAAATTTTCAGTCTAAACAAGTACGTTTTGCGGCTTCGGAAGTCTCTCCCGCCGCACCCCAACCGTCAATCTGTTTAACGCACCAGCCCCGCGGAATATTTCACTCTGGACCATGCCTCTGTTAAAAGCTGCGTCTGGGCAGTTCATTTCATGAATCAATACTCGTTAAACACAGCTGGAACCCTCGCTCTGCATTATTCCACCCTGGCAGCCGGTATATTCTATAGAAGGTAGGCTCGCACTGCGTTCTTGGTGGCTGCCCAATCATGACCCTGTCTCGTGGAAAACTCTTCATTCGATTTGGATCCTATTCAATAGCCTTCGGGGTGCTTTGCGCTTGGGCGTCAGATCGCCGGCTCTCCTCCCCCCTTTCAGAGATTTTCGTGGCGCTCATGTTTATCCTAGTTGTTCTGGGGATCCTCGCTCTCTCCGCGGGCTGCGTGGTGTTTTGCGTCAAGGAGACTGGGCGACAGCTACTGCGAACCGGCGCTATTTTCTCCGGAGTCGCGCTGATTGTTATTCCGGCAGCGACATCCCTGACGCATTTCGAGCCTAACGTTCATGAATGGACAGGCATTCTATTCTTCCTATGGCTACTCTTCTGTTTCCTAGCCCTTGCAATCCTTTTGGTTGGGTTCCTTCGGAACGGTATCTAGTCCAAAGACTCCAGGCTTCTTGCTAACCTAGGCCGCCTTTTTCGCCCGGCTATATTCATCGAACGCCGTCAGAAACCGGTCCACATCCTTCCTTAACAAGTAGTACGGCGTCGAAAGTCGGATCTTCGAAGGCGCTCCCCCTCGAATGCGAATCTTCTTTTCCTTCCACATCCAGTTTTCCGTCTCCACAATCTGTAGCGGCGGCACGTTCACCGTCGCAATCCCGCAGCGCAGCGCCGGGTCGGACGAAGTCCACGACTCCGCCCCGCGCTTCACCATCTCCTTCAAAATGTAGTCCGCCGACTGGCGGTGCCTCTTCTCAATTCGCTCCATCCCGATTTCATTTGCCAGTTGCACTGCCGCGCGCAGGCCCCAGAGCGCGGGCACGTTCGAACTGCCGATCCGCTGGAACCGTTCCGCGCGAATCTTCGTGTCGTTCCAGCCCTCCGTCGCAATCGTGTTCCAGAGCCGGTCGATCACCTCATCGCGTACGTACAAAAATCCGCTGCCCTTCGTCGCCTGTAGCCATTTGTGCGGGCTGGAGGAATACATGTCACAACCCAGTTCATGCAGGTTCAGCTTCATCATGCCCGGCACGTGCGCGCCGTCCACGGCGGAAAGAATCCCCTTCGAACGCGCCAGCGCGCAGAGCTCTTTCACCGGTAGCACCACGCCGGTCACCGTCGAAATGTGGCTGAAGAAAAGCACCTTCGTCCGCGGCGTGATCGCATCATTAAAAAGATTCATCACCGCCGCCGCGTTCGGCACTGGCTTCGGCAGCGTCACTTTCTTCACAACGATCCCGTAGCGCTTCGCCTTCAGATTCCACGGATGCTCGCCGCCCGGATGCTCCTGGTCGGTCATCAACACTTCATCGCCCGGCTTCATGTCCACGCCATTGGCGATGTAGCTGTTGGCCTCCGTCGCATTTCGCAGCAGCGCCAGTTCATCGCGGTTGCACCCCACAAACGCCGCCACCGGATCGCGAAATTCGTTCCACGACGCATAACCCCAGATCGGATAATCCTCCGGATTGCTCTGCGCCATTTTTTCCGTTTCGTTGTAACCGTCGAAAATCGCCTTCAACACCGGCATCGGCGAAGATCCCACCGTCCCGTTGTTCAGATAAACCTCATCCCGCGGAATCACGAATTGCTTGCGCAGCTCCGCCCAGTATTCCTCCTCATTCGAACCGTACAGCGCGCTATCCGGCATCTTCGGCGCGTCCTGTTCGAATAGCGCCGGCCACTCGCGCGCCAGGCTCAACGCTCCCGCCGTCCCGGCGAGTCCGGCAACCGACGACAAAAATCCGCGGCGATCCACCATCATGTCCTCCAAATTCCAGGCTGCGCGAATTCTACGCGCGAACCCCCGCCGCAACAATCAACTTTCGAATCATTAGTCCACCCTTCATCTAACCGCCGCTCCCAACACAGGTTTTGGAGGGCCCGCCTTCCGAGGCGGGCCGCTCTTTGCTTGCAGCAAAGAGTCTCTCGGTTTATCTTTGCCCCGCACCAGTTCGCTTCGAAAGGTCAGAACGCATGCGTTTTTCGAAATGGTTTCGCGCTGTTGCCCTCGCGGTTTCCATTCCCGTTTCGTTTCCTCTCTGCGCGCAGCAGAAAAATTCCAAAAAGTCCGCGCCCACCGCGCCCGCCACTCCCCTCGATGAAGTCATGAACACGCTCTTCACCACGCATCGGTTCGAACAAACCGCTATCTCCCCCGACGGCAAAAAAATCGCCTGGGTCGAAACTCTAGTCGGCAAAGACGGCGCCCCCGACGGCAACACTGCGATCTATCTTTCAGTACTGCAGTCCAATGCAAGCCCAGTGCGTTTCAGTGCCGCAATGAAGCGCTTTAGCCATTCAAATGGGCGTGTCGTTGTAGACGGATTTCAGTTTGTTCCACGAGCTGAGGGTTCCGTCACTTGGTCACCCGACAGCAAGCAAATCGCATTCCTGTCTGACGCCGTGAAACCGGGCCAGCTTCAACTCTACGTCGCAAGCGCCGAAGGCGGCCCGTCCAAGAAACTTACGGATGTGAAGGGTTTGCTCGCCACCCCGCGCTGGTCCCCCGACGGCAAAACCATCGCTGTCCTCTTCACCGAAAACGCCACCCGCGCCGCGGGCCCGCTCGTCGCCGAAACTCCCGAAACCGGCGAAATCAAGGACGCCTTCTTCGAGCAGCGCCTCGCCCTGGTCGACATCGCCTCCGGCGAATTTCCCCAGATCTCTCCCCCCGACATGTACGTCTACGAATTCGACTGGTCGCCCGACAGCTCCCGCTTCGCCCTCCTCGCCGCCCACGGCAATGGCGACAACAATTGGTACATCGCCCAGCTCTACACTCTTGACGCCGGCCCGCTCGGCCTCATGAAGCTCATCTACAAGCCGCCCCTGCAAATCGCCAATCCCGCATGGTCCCCCGACGGCAAGAAAATCGCCTTCATCGCCGGCCTCATGAGCGATGAGCCCTCCGTCGGCGGCGACATCTTCACCATTCCCGCAACCGGCGGCGAACCCACCAACCTCACACCCGAAATGAAAGCCACGGCAAACTCGCTCGCCTGGACCCCTGAAGGGAAAATCGTCTTCGGCGAAACTATCGAAGGTGACGCCGCTGTAGCCACCGTCGATCCCGCCATCAACCGCATCGACCCACTCTGGCGCGGGCAGGAATACGCCACCGCCGGCCTCTGGGGCACAAATCTCTCTCTAGCCCGCGACGGAAAAACTTCCGCCATCATCCGCAGCTCTCTCAGCGATCCTCCCGAAATCTGGGCCGGCCCCATCGGCTACTGGCGCCACGTCACCCATCGCAACGCCGCCACTGTAAAACCCGCCTGGGGCGAAGCCAAGTCCCTCCACTGGAAAAATGACGCCTACGACATGCAGGGCTGGCTCATCTACCCGCGCAATTTCGATCCCGCCAAAAAATATCCCATGATCGTCGAAGTCCACGGCGGCCCAGGAGACGCAGTCCAATCGGAATGGCCGCGCGCAGGAGATTTCGCCATCGCGCTAGCCGCTTCCGGCTATTTCGTCTTCCAACCCAATCCTCGCGGCAGCTTCGGCCAGGGCGAAGCCTTCACCCGCGCTAACGTCCGCGATTTCGGCTACGGCGATTTTCGCGACGTCCTCGCCGGCGTCGACGAAGCCCTCCGCTCCGCTCCCATCGACCCCGCCCGCCTCGGCCTAACCGGCTGGAGCTACGGCGGCTACATGACCATGTGGGGCATCACGCAAACCACTCGCTTCAAAGCCGCCATGGCCGGCGCAGGCCTTGCCAATCTCCAGAGCTACTACGGCGAAAACAAAATCGATCAGTGGATGATCCCCTTCTTCGGCAAGTCCGTTTACGACGACCCCGAGGTCTACGCCAAAAGCTCTCCCATCACCTTCATCAAAAACGCCAAAACTCCCACGCTCATCCTCGTCGGCGACAGCGACGGCGAATGCCCCACCCCGCAATCCTACGAATTCTGGCACGCCCTCAAAACCCTCGGCGTCGAAACCCAGCTCGTCGTCTACGAACACGAAGGCCACCATTTCGTCAACCCCGCCCACCTGCGCGATCGAACATTGCGCACGCTAAAGTGGTTTGATGCCCACCTGCACTAAGTGCGCTGACGATCGAAGATCCCGGCCTTGTCGGGACCGTACCCGCCGCACCCTAGCCTGGTTCGACGCGCACTTGTAGTGGCCTTTGTAGTGGCCGGTCTTCAGACCGGTGCTTCTCTCGCTTTGCCCTTACGGTTTGTAGGCGCCGGGCTTAAGCCCGGCCTCTCCTGGGTTTGTAGCGGCGACTTTATGTCGCCACTCTTGCCTTTGATTTTGCTTTCTTCCTTTTCTTCTCCGGCGGGTGCCCCATACGCCGTACTTGCGTATGGGGATTTTGACTTTTCTTCTCGGGGGGGGGTGCCGCACCCTTCGATTTTAAGGGTGCGGTCTTTGAATTGTCCTTTTCTTCTCCGCCGTGTGGGGACTTTGACCTTTCCGCTTTCTACTTTCTGCCTTCTAGTTTCTAGTTTTCTTTTTTCCTTTCTACTTTCCCTTTTCCCCTCATTTCCCCGTAATCAACGTGCTCGTCGTCGCCACACACTGCCACGTTCCACGCAGCTTGATCCACGTATCCACAAACCGTTCGCGGTGCACGTACGGCTTGCCTTTCTCCGTCCCCTTGATGCGAAACACTCCCACGACCACCGCCGCATCCCCGTACACCTGCACCGTGCTTTGCTCCGTCACTGCTTGCGACGGTTGATAGTCCGCCGACTTGATGCTCGCCAGAAATTCGCTCCGCGACGCAATGCTTCCATCAATGTCTACCGATACAAACGTATTCGCCAGCAGCATGTCCAGCGCCTTCGTGTCTTTCGCCTCCAGCGCATGATTCCAAGCATTCTCCAGCGCCATCACCCGCCCGCCTTCGTCGCTCATGCTCCCCTGCTGCCCCGCCGTAGAGTCGGCCCCTGCCAAACTCGTAACGATCAGCAATATCGCCGTACCTACAAAACTTTTTCTCACGTTCTCATCTCCCAAACGACCACCGGAATCCCCAATTGCCCTCGTCTAGCGTAGAACAGAATCCACCCCGCGCCGCCTCCGATTTTGTAAGGGCACGATGCAACTAGCCGAATGGGTCGTGCCCACTCTCGCTGGCCCGCTATCAACCAAATACTCGGAGGCTATTGACTTTGCCACCCGCAGAAATCACATATCCAGTGTGGACCGTTCTTGATACGCTTGGCTGTTCCGGTGTTGCATGCGGCGAGACTACTTTCCCATGTGGAGGAAACAAACGTGGCCTTAAAGATGACGAACCGCGAAGTGGATGGCGTGGCCGTGGTGGCGCTGGACGGCCGCATTGTGCTTGGCGAGGAAAGCAATGCCTTGCGCGAAAAAGTGAAAGCCCTGATCGCCGAGGGGAAAAAGAAAATCGTCCTGAACATGGACAACATCACGTTTATCGACAGCGCCGGCTTGGGCACGCTCGTCGCCGCGCATCACAGCGTGAAGTCGCAGGGCGCCTCTCTCCGCCTCTGCCACCTCGGCAGCAAGTTCCAGGAAGTCCTGCAGATCACCAAGTTGCTGACGGTCTTCGACGTCTACAATTCCGAACCCGGCCGTTCCCGGTGTTGAATGTGCGCATGTAGTTCCCCTTCCTCACATCTGCGGTCCCCCAGCGAACTCTACCCCTTTGTTTTCTTCCGCTTACCCACCCATTCGAAGCAATCCGCCCTTCGCGCAATAATCATACTAAAGAAATACTTGACACTCTAATGAATCTACGCTACCATAGCTCGTGATCCTCACCCAACAATCCGATTGTTCCGGCCTGCCCTCTCAACTCCCAACCTCTCCGTCCTTAACCTATCAACCTTCAAATGCGGCGTTTGTATCCCGGATGCTTCTGCGGGACCTTCTAACTAGCATGCGTTCAACGGTCCTCGCTCTAAGTCCTTACCACTCACATTCTTACAAATGCCCCCTCCCACAACCCCTTTCGTTTGATAACCATACAAATGCCCCGGGGTGTGGGGGGTACGCTCGCTCTTCTGCACTCTTTTGTCGTTTTTTGCATCAAGAGTGTTGCACAACTCTTTTCCAATCAAGCGCTTCCACACTCTTTCTCAAAACTGCCGGGGTGTCACCCAACAATTCCCATTTTGGCTCGCCCCGAGCCTCGAGGGGAACGCGTCGCCCTCCGCTGCCACCCTCCCAACCTTCAACCTTCAAACCTTCCAACATGCAAACGGTCCTTTGTCCCACCAGTCACCTGTCCGAAGGACGTGCATCCGATGTACTATTGGAGCGAACCTGTCTCTCGGACAAACTTTCTTCGGGTCACCATTCCGTACGTTCATTCTGTGTGGGAGGGTGTGATGGGTAAGTTTTCTCGCAGTTGGCAGCTCGTTCAGCAGAGCTTTGCCATTCTCCGTTCCGACAAGCAACTGATGCTCTTCCCGGTAATTTCGGCGGTTGCCTGCCTGATCGTCACGGCCGTCATCGCCACCGGTGGCACGCTCGCCATCCTGCCGGCCATGGCTTCCGCGGCCGCCGCCGGCGAGCACTTCAATCCGAATCAGTCGCCGGTTTTCCTGTTCGGCATGTTCACCCTGTACGTCGCCAACTATTTCGTCATCGTGTTCTTCAACGTCGCGCTCGTTGGCGTCGCCAATAGCCGTTTGATGGGCGGCACTTGGACCTTCCGCGACGGCATCGAGCTGGCTTGGGCGCGCAAAGGCACCATTCTTCAGTGGGCCCTCGTCGCCGCCACCGTCGGCATGATTCTTCGCACGCTCGAAGAGCGCCTCGGCCTCATCGGCCGCCTCATCATGCGCATCATCGGCATTGCCTGGACGCTGGCCTGTTACTTCGTCGTTCCCGTGCTCGCTTTCGAGGACCTCACCCCGATCGACGCCGTGAAGCGTTCCTCGAAACTCTTCCGCGACACGTGGGGCGAAAAAGTCATCGGAGGCTTCAGCCTCAGCTTGGTCTCCATGCTGCTCATGTTGCCCGGCATCGGCCTGGTGATCGCCGCCACGTTCCTGGGTGGCGCAAAAGGCCTGCTCTTCGGCCTGGCAATCATGATTCTCTACTTCCTGATGCTCTCGGTGTTCATGTCCGCCGTGCAAGGCGTATTCAACGCCGCGCTCTATCGCTACGCTTGCTTTAAACAGGTGCCCCCGGCCTTCGATCACGACCTGATCGCCTCCGCCTGGGCCCCAAAGCCGTAACGATAAGGCAGCGTCGATAAAATCCTCCGGCAAGAGCGCACACAATCAACACGAGGGGCGGGCCGCAAGGCCCGCCCCTTTTTCTCGTAACCTATTGTAATTAAGCCACTTATCTTTGCCTAGTGCCGATGGCGAGGCTGTAACCTCCACGGCCTGCCGCACGTCTCAGAACAAACGGGTGTTGGCCTTCCTCTTTTCTGCTTCGGGTCTTAAACAGAAGTTGCCTAGAACCGGACCGCGCTGCGATTTGAAATCGCAGCGCGGTCCGGTTTTTTTTGCGCACGAGGAAATTGGGATTTCCGCAGCGCATAGGCGTAGAATGCGCGGTGCCATTTACTGTGCGCGAATTGTGAGATTGCATCGATGATCCGCTTCCTAAAAAGCCGCCGCTCGAATCGCAGCGAGAACGCTCTGCCAGACGCTCTCGGCCGGCTAGAGCTTGAGCTGATGGAAATTCTGTGGTCGCGCGGCGAGAGTAACGTTCGCGACGTGGTCCAGCATCTGGAACGACCGCTGGCGTACACCACGGTGATGACCACGCTGGACCGGTTGTATAAAAAGGGGCTGCTGGAGCGGCGCATGCCGGATCGCGCATTTATTTATTCGACGCGATTCACGTACGCGGAGTGGGAACGGCTGCGCGCGGGAAATATTGTCGCGGGATTTTTGGACGGGCCGCATCCTTCGCGTGAATTGCTGCTTTCTTCTTTTCTGGAAGCGGTGGGCGAGCACGACGCGGTGCTACTGGATGAGTTGGAGAAAAAAATCCGCTCGAAGCGCAAAGAACTATTTCGCCGGAGCCAGCCATGAACGTTTCCTACGCGTTGCGACTCTTCTGTATTTGCTCCGCTACTTTCTTCTTTGTGAATGCGCTGCTGAGTTTCGCGGTGAAGTTTGTTTCCAAGGCGGCGATTCGAGTTGCTGAGAAGATGCGGCCGCGGAGTGCTTCGCATTTCTTGCTGGGCGTGCGGTTGCTGCCGTTTGCGCTGGGCCTCAGCGCGGTACTCGGACTGTGCATCCCCAGCTATTTGTGGCTGGAGCCGCAAGCAACTGCGGAACGCGTGGGCTGGGTTTTCCTGACATTTGCTCTTTTTGGCGCGCTGGTTTGCGCACTCTCCATTGGGCGAGCTGTGCGAGCTGTCGCCGTTTCGAATCGCTACAACCGGGCATGGCTAAAAGAGGGGCACGAAGACCGCCTGACTACAGAAGATTCGAACGCTGTGATTGTTGAGAATAATGTTCCATTGCTGGCGGTCGCCGGAGTCTACCGGCCACGACTGATGATTTCCGAAGGCGTGCTCCGCTCACTTTCCGCCGAGCAGCTTGCCGTGGCTTTGCGGCATGAGAAGGCTCACTGCGGCTCGCGGGACAATTTGAAGCGATTGCTGCTCCTCCTGGTCCCGGATGCCATTCCGTTCGTCAGCAGTTTGTCTTCGCTCGATCGTGAATGGAGCAAGTTCTCGGAATGGGCGGCCGATGACGAAGCGGTGCAAGGAGACGCGCGACGCGCGCTTTCGCTCGCGGAAGCTTTGCTGCGCGTGGCGCGAATGGGTGCCGGGCCGCAGCTTTCGTTTCTTCATACTTCACTCGTCGCGGCCGACCAGGATCTTTCCGCCAGAGTCGATCGTTTGCTGAGCCTGGAACCCGCGCGATTCGAATCGCTTCCTTGGAAGAGATTTGTTACTGGAGCGTCATTTCTCTTATTGAGCGCTTCTGTTGCCGCGCTGATGCTGTTGCCCGCAACACTCTCGTCCGTACATCGATTGCTGGAGCTTTTCCTCCACTAAACTCAGGCCAGAACCACAAGCATGGGAATTCGATCCCTTGTTGGCAGGCCTGCGTCTACGACCTGTGGTAGTAGAGCGCCGCTTTCCTTAGGCTATCCCTCGCCATGAAAAATGGTTTTCTCCAGCGATGCCGCGCTTTCCGCAAGACTGCACTTTATGCGTTCTTACTTTTCTCACTCCTGCCGCTTGCCCTTCTGGCGCAGAACCCGCGCGGATCGCTCCGCGGGACAGTGCAGGATTCGAACGGCGGGCGCGTGGCCGGAGCGAAAATCGTGGTGCAAGCGTTCGAATCGTCAATCGAGCGCGAAACTCCGAGCGATTCCCGGGGAGAATTTCGAATAGACGATCTCTTGCCGGGGAGGTATCACGCCCGAGTGAACGCAACGGGCTTCACGGAAGCTAGCGCCGAAGTGAAGGTGGTCATCAGCTCCGTGCAGGAACTGGCCGTAACGCTGAGGCCGCTAGCCGTCCAGCAGACGGTGACCGTGCAAGGCCAGGCATCCTCGATCACCACACAACCGATCGACACGGCTAGCGCGGTGCATCAGACGGTGATCACTTCACGGGATCTGGACACGATTCCGCTCGCGGCGCGCAGCTTTGCCAACATTGCGTATCTCGCTCCGGGAACAGAACCTCTGGAGCCTTCCGATCCGACAAAAGCGCGCATCACCGCGGTTTCGACCGGGGGCAGCTCCGGACTGAACAACGACCTTTCGGTGGACGGCGGAGACAATTCAGACGACTGGATCGGTGGATTCCTGCAGAACTACTCGCCCGAAGTGATTCAGGAATTTGCCGTGGCCACCGCGCAGGAAAACGCGGATGTCGGCCGCACGACAGCTGCCGCCATCGTTATCACCACCAAGCATGGCACGAACGAATGGCATGGCGACGAAGCATTTTACGAGCGCGACGCTTCGCTCAACGCGCGCTTTCCGATCGACAATCCCGCGCCCGACCCGAAGCAGCCGTTCTCGCGCCAAAATTACGTGGGAACCATTGGCGGCCCGATCGTCAAAGACAAACTCTGGGTGTTCGGTTCCCTGGAATACGTGCACGAAAACGCCAGCATCGCCTATAGCCCGAACAGCCTTACGGAATTCAACGCGCTTTCGCAGCTTGCGCAGCAGGGTCTGATCGACGTGAATGGAACGACGGTGAATTCCATTCCCGTGCCGAACAATGCTCCGGTTCCTTTCCGCGACTACCTCGGCCTGCTTCGCTTCGACTGGGCGCAATCGCAGCGTTCCAACTGGTTTCTGCGCATGTCTTTTGATACGTACACGACGCACAACGGCTTGGTGCAGCAAGCAACGCTTCCTTCCACCGGCGCGACCACGCATAACAATTATCTGAATTTGGTGCTCAGCAATCAGTTCACGTTCAGCCCGTCGTGGGTGGGTTCGTTCGTTTTCAGCGCGAGCGCCTTGCACCTGACGCAAGCTCGCAATTCGAATCTGGGTTTCGCGCTGGCGTTTCCCTTCAGCACCACGACCAGCACGATTTCCGGATCCGAGACTTTCGGAGACCAGCAATTCGTCACTGCGATTACGGCGTTTCCGATTCTGCGCAATCAGGAAAAGTATCAGTTCCGCTATGACCTGAGCCACACCGCCGGCCCGCACGCGATGCGCTTCGGAGTGAACTTTATTCACGAGCCCGTGCTCAGTGGTGCGCTTGCGGCAAACGCCGAGACTATCGTCACTTTTCCCAACGATCCTTCCTTCTATTTGAACAAACAGGCGCAGTTCACCGCCGACCTTGCCGCGGGAAGCGAGGACATCGGCGCAAGCGACGGCAGCTTTTCTCAAAACATTCAGCGGCTTGGCCTCTACGCGGAAGATTCCTGGCGCGCGACGCGGCGTCTAACAATTAACCTTGGATTGCGCTACGACACGACGTATGGGCTCTTCACTGCCTCCGGGCGGAATCAAAGCGTGAATCCCGCCCTTGCCGGCAACGGAATCATTACCGGAATCCCGCACGACTATCGTAAAGCGTTCGCGCCTCGGCTGGGCGTGGCGTACGCGCTGGATGATTCCGGAAAGACGGTTTTGCGCGGCGGCGCCGGACTCTACTATGCGGACCTGGCGCAAAACGGATGGGTGGAAGCGCTCGTCGCCGTGAACCAAGGCAACTTGTTGAACGGGACCAGTCCGCCGTCGCTGATCGATCCGAACTACACGACTCCTTACGCGCTGCACGCGACGGCGGGAATCCAGCACGCCTTCAATGCCGATTGGACGCTGAGTGCCGACTACACGCTCGAAACCGGCATGCATGGCTACCGGCGCTACGACTACACGAACGTCTCGATTTTCCGGGCGGACAACCGCTCGAGCTACAAAGCGCTGATGTTCCATTTGCAGGGAAACGTGGCGAAGCGCCTGAATCTCGTCGCTAACTACACGCTCTCCAGCGCGAAAACGTGGGGCTGCCAGATTGGCGAGCTTTTCGATTACGTCAATGGCGTTTGCGATCCGTTCCATCCTTTCGCGAAGGGAGACTATGGGCCGTCGGGCGAAGATGTACGCCATCGAGCCGTTCTGATTGGAACGGTTCATGCGCCCGCTGGAGTGGAAGTTTCCTGGCTATTCCAGGCGGAAAGCGCGCGGCCCATCACGCTGACAACGCCCGCGACCGGCAATCGCGCGGTCATCAACGGCACGGAGACTTCGCTCGATGAATTCCGCGGCACGCCGTATGTGCAAATGGACATGCGCGTAAGCCGCCCTTTCAAGATCAACGAGCGCTGGAGCGTTTCCCCATTTGTGGAATTCTTCAATTTGTTCAATCGCAGCAACCCCGGCAACAACTACATCCCGGACATCAGCGCCTTACCAACACCGGTGAATGACGTTTCCAACGTTACTTCGGTCTGCCTGAATCCGCCGGCGTGCACGCGAAATCGTCCGGTGACCAGCGGGAACCAGTTGCTCTTCCCCGCGGGCGCGCTGGGAGATTTCTTCGGGCCGGGGACGACGGTGGGCATTCCCTTCGCCGCGCAAATCGGTTTTCGCGTGACCTTTTAACGCATTTTCTATTTGCAGCGATCCCGGCCGTTCAAAAGCAATCTCTCGACGTACTATCGGCGCCGGCGGCCCCTAAAGTCCCAGCGCTTCTATTCGCGTATAATCTGTCGTTCAGTTCAGGAGCTCTCCATGAATCGCTTTGCAAACTTGCTTCCGCGCGTAGTTGCGCCCGGCCTGCTTTTCCTCTCCGCGACATTTTCGGCGGCCCTTACTGCAAATGCGGCAGACAACTCCTTCGTTTCGCGCACTGCGGAG